>Ga0209254_10001846_pt1 | contig 19125 bp, 16 predicted proteins | sample FrelakmetDIP11DI_FD_187148 | JGI IMG/M metagenome (GOLD analysis project Ga0209254, IMG submission 187148) | Freshwater lake sediment microbial communities from the University of Notre Dame, USA, for methane emissions studies - DIP11 DI (SPAdes)... | ecosystem: Environmental > Aquatic >...
GTTAGCACCTCGGCGGGCCTGCCAGTATCCAGATCACGCCAATAATCGCTTCAGCCCGGCGAGCGACTCCCGGGTGCAGTCCATCGGCGACTTGCCGTCCGGATACACTTCCTGTTCGAGGACGATCCACTCGGTGCCGCCGACCGAGAGGCACGCATCGTAGACCGGCTTCCAGTCGACCGAGTCCTGCCCGAAGATGGCCTTCTTGCCGGTGTCGCCTTCGCGGACCGTCGGCTTGAAGTGCGTGGTCCTCGTCCGGCCGGGGTACTTGCGGATGTAGGCCGCGGGGTCGTGCCCGGCTGCCATCGTCCACCCGCAGTCCTGCTGCAGGATGACGTCCTTCGTTGTGCGCTCGGCGAAGAGGTCCCAGAAGGTCTTGTCGCCGTCCTTCGTGAATTCCTTGACGTGGTTGTGGTATCCGGTCGCCATGCCGAGCGGCTTGAGCGTCGCCGCCACCGCGTTCATCTCGTCGGCCAGCACCTTGCTCTTCTCGGGATCGGTGAACGCGCCGTCCCCGGGCACGACGAGGAAGCGGCACCCGAGGGCCTGGTGGAAGTCGATCGTCGCCTTGAGGGCGTCGCCCCGCAGCGCATTCATCTGGACGTGCGTGCCGGCGGCCTTCAGGTTCAGCGCCTTGAGCTTCGCGGCCAGCCCGGCCGCATTGGCCGCGTAGTTGTAGTAGCCGGCGAACTCCACGCCCTCGAAGCCCATGGCCGCCACCTGCTCGAGGGCGGCGTCGAAGTTCTGCTTGCAGTCTCCCCGCACGGAGTAGAGCTGCAGCGCCACCGGGATTCTCGCCGCGGCCCAGGCCGGCAGCGCGCGGCCGACCGTCCAGGCAAAGGGCAGCGCGCCCGCGATTCCGAGGAACGAGCGGCGGGTCAGGGTCTTGCGTTCATCCATCGTGGTGCTCCGTGATAGCGGTGTTCAGATAGGCCGAATTATGTCATGAAGTGGCCCGGCCGTCGTCTTCGCGGCCGGATCGCGGCCGGATCAGGCGACCGCACTTTCGAGCATGGTGATCGTGCCGGCGTCGGCGTCGAGTTCGACCTGGACGCCGAGCGGCAGCGTGAACTGGCGATCGACGTGGCCGATCATCGCGCCCGAGTAGGCCGGGACGCCGAGCGCTTTGACGTGGTCGTCCAGGATGTCGGGAATCGTCAGCGAGCCGAATCCCTCGCCGGGGCTGCAGCCGTCGCAGGTGCCCCACACGACGCCTTTCACCTGGCCGAGAATGCCGGCCAGTTTCAGCTGCGTGAACATGCGGTCGAGGCTGTAGGGCGCTTCCTCGACGTCTTCGAGGAACAGGATGCTGTCCCTGAAATCGGGCAGGAAGCCCGACCCGATGATGGTCGTGAAGACCGTGAGGTTGCCGCCCAGCAGCCGCCCGCGCGCCCGGCCGGGCGTGATGACACGCGTCCGGTTCTTGACGGGCACCAGCGTGTCGTTGGCCTCCTTCGCGTTGGCGAAGACGGCCGCCTCGGCGTTCCAGAGCACCTTCTTCATCCAGTCCATATTGAAGGCGTTCCACGTCGACGCCCCGACCGGGCCGTGAAACGTGACCAGGCCGGTCCTGGCGTGAATCGACAGCAGCAGCGCCGTGATGTCGCTGTACCCGACGAGGATCTTGGGGTTCCGGGCGATGGTCGCCCAGTCGAGGAGAGGCAGCAGGCGCGCCGCTCCCCAGCCGCCGCGGACGCAGTGGATCGCATTCACCCCGGGATCCGCGAACATCGCATTCAGGTCAGACGCCCGATCCTCGTCGCGCCCCGCGAAGTAGCCGCGCCGATCGAAGACGTGCTTGCCGATCCTGGCCTTGAGCCCGAGCGCGCCCAGCGTCTCGAGCAGGATGTCGAGCGGGACAGGATCCCACTGGGCAAATGACGGCATCACCAGGCCGACCGTATCACCCTGCTTCAGCCGGGCCGGCTTGACCGGCAGGCGCATGGCGGCCCCGGATGCCTGTCCGGCCAACGGCCGGGCGGCTGCCGGCCCAGGCCCGGCCAGCAACGATCCGAACAGGGCGAGCGACGACGATCTCAGCACCTCGCGGCGGGTAGGCATGCCGCGATGCTACGCCGTGGCGGGAAGGCCTGTAAAGCGCCCGAGTCGACCACGCGGTCGCCACACGTCGACGAGATGGTCGACCTTCGAGAGGCTTCCCTTGCGTCCCGTCCACCGTAACCCACTGTCGACAATGAGATTCTCGCCGCAGGCTCTCGAAATGAGCCAATGGCAGGCTCCTTGCTGCTCATCCTGGCGAGGTACACCATGAGGATCCACAACTCCAGACTCCTTCCGATAGTCGCGATACTCGCGGTTGTCGTTGCTGCGGGTGGCGGGTGCGGCGGGCGGGATGCCTCCGCCGCGTCTCCCTCCGCGCCATCCTCCTCGACGGCCGCTCCATCGACGATGCCTCCCGCGACGGCCAGTGCCGGTACTTTCGTGCTCACCGACGCGCTGACCGCCGCCATCCAGGACGAGTACCACGCGGAGTCGATCTACCGTCGCGTACTGCTCGACTTCGGCAACGTCATGCCGTTTGCGAACATCATCCGCGCCGAACAGAACCACGCGGCCGCGCTGGCCGGCTTGTTCCGGTCGCGCGGACTGCCGGTGCCCGAGACCGTGTGGAACGCGGACAACGTCCCCCGCTTCGCGAGCGTTCGGGATGCCTGCGGCGCGGCCGCGCGAGCCGAGATCGACAACGTCGCCGTTTACGACAGGTACATGGACGCCGAATTGCCCGCCGACGTGCGCCAGGTCTTTACGAACAACCGGGCCGCCTCTCTCAACAATCACCTGCCGGCTTTCGACCGCTGCAAGTAGCCATCGTGGGGTCAGACCCGGGACGGGATACTGGTCTGACCACATGAGGGCCGACTGGGGTAGAATTGCGACGATCGTCAGTTGGGTCCCTGCCCCTCGCGGGAGAATGAGCACATGAGCAGCATGCGCAGGTACAGCCGGCGCACCTTCCTCACCACCGCGCCGGCCGCCCTGGCCGGAGCCGTCGCCTTCCCCTCCATCGTCAAGGCGTCGGCGCTCGGCCTGAACGGCGCCGTGCCCCCCAGCGACCGCGTCGTCATGGCCGGCATCGGGTTCGGGATGCAGGGGCCGGGGAACATGCGCAACTTCCTCGGCAAGCCCGAAGTCCAGTGGGTGGCGGTGTGCGACCTCGACGACACGCACCTGAAGGACGCGAAAGACATCGTCGACACGAAGTACGGGACGACCGACTGCAAGGCCTACAAAGACTACCGGGAGTTGTTCGCGCGCGGCGACCTGGATGCCGTGTCGATCGCCGTGCCCGACCACTGGCACGCCATCCTGTCGATCGAGGCCGTACGGGCGGGCCTGGACGTCTACGGCGAGAAGCCCTTCACGCACAGCCTTCGCGAAGGGCGCGCGCTCTGCGAGGCGATCAGGCGGCACGGCCGCGTCTGGCAGACCGGCAGCTGGCAACGGTCCGAGGACAACTTCTACCGTGCCGCCGAACTGGTGGCCGCCGGGCGCATCGGCAAGATCCTGCGCGTCGAGGTCGGCCTGCCGTCAGGATTCACGGACTTCGCCAGGACGTTCGGTCAGGAGAAGATCGAAAACCCGCCGCCAAGCCTCGACTACGACCGATGGCTCGGCCCGGCGCCCTACGCGCCGTACTGCACGGCGCGCGTCCACATGAACTGGCGATGGAACATGAGCTTCGGCGGCGGCCAGCTCATGGACTGGGTCGGACACCACCTCGACATCGCCCACTGGGCGCTCGGGCTCGAGCGAACCGGGCCCGTCGAAGTGAAAGGTACCGGGGAGTTTCCGACCACGGGCATTTACAACGGCGCCAAACGCTTCTGGGTCGAGACGAAGTACGCCGACGGCACGCCGATGGTCGTGGCCGGCGGGTACCCGGAGATCCAGAGCGGCACGAAGTGGATCGGCGACGCCGGATGGGTCTGGGTCGATCGTGGCGGCTTCGAGAGCCAGCCCGCCCACCTCGTGCAGGAAAACATCGGGCCGAACGAGAAGCGCCTCTACCGCAGCCGCGACCACTACCAGAACTTCGTCGACTGCGTGCGGAGCCGCGCGGTGACCATTGCGCCGGCCGAAGTCGGGCACCGCTCGGCGAGTGTCGGCCACCTCGGCGTGATCGCGATCGAGACGGGACGGACGATCAAGTGGGACCCGGCCACCGAGACGATCATCGGCGACCCGGGGGCGGAGAGCCTTCTCGCGCGCGCCTATCGCGCCCCCTATCAACTCCCGGCTTGAGGCGAGGTGCATGATGAACCCAACACCGCGACACTCCAGTCGGTTGCCGATGGCGCTGCGCTTTTTCGCACTCGCGTGCGCGCTCATCACGTGTGCCGCCGCCTCGGCGGGAGCCCAGGTTGCCCCGCCGGCACCGGCCGCGTCGCTGGACGCCATCCTGAAGCAGGTGGCGACGTACGACGGCGGGATCGCCTCCGACGCGCTCTGGCAGATGCGTGACTATGTCTTCGCGCGCAAAGACGATGCGGCCGGGCGCGCGGAGTGCGAAGCGAAGCTGCTCCCGTTCCTGAAGGGACCGGCAACGCCTTCCGGCAAGCTGGCCGTCAGCCGCCTCCTCCGCGTGATTGCCGCTGATACGGCCATTCCGGCATTGCAGGCGATCCTGGCCGACCCTCGGACTGCCGACTACGCCATCTACGTGCTGCAGCCCATGCCCGGCGCCGCCTCCGAGGCCGCGCTGGTGCAGTCGCTGAAGACGGCGCGAGGCGTACAGAAGGCGGCGATCGTGGCCGCCCTGGGCCAGCGGCGCGCCACGACGGCGCTGCCGCTTCTGGAGCCCATGCTCAAGGACCCGACGCTCGCCGCGCCGGCCGCGGTGGCCATCGGGCGGATCGGCGGATCGGCCGCGTCGAAGGCGCTGGCAACCGCTTACGCGGTCGCATCGGGCGATAAGAAGCGGCTGCTGGCCGCCTCGATGCTCGAGGCCGCCGACGGGCTGCTCGCCGCGAAGGAGACCGAGGCGGCAGGCGGCCTGTTCGCCACGCTCGCGGCCGACCGCTCGCTGCCGGCCCCGATGCGGAGGGCCGCGCTCATCGGGAGCATTTCGGCGGCCGGCCCGCGCGCCGAGGTTCTCCTCGGCAGCATGCTGGGTGGAGACGACGCCGAGGGCCGGGAGGCGGCGATCGCGCGGATAAGGGACGTGGTTCCGCCCGATGGCATCGGCCGGATCTGCGACCTGCTGCCGCGCCTGCCCGAAGGGGCGCAGATCCAGGTGCTGGCGGCGGTCTCGGGCTTCCCGGCCGCCCGCGTGAGGCCCGCCGTGCTCAACGCCGCGAAGAGCGGCGCGCCGGACGTGCGTGCGGCTGCGATCCGGGCGCTCGTGTCTGTCGGCGACGCGTCGACGGTGCCCTTCCTGGCCGAGACCGCGGCCACTGCCGGGAAGGGGCCCGTGCAGGACGCGGCCCGGAGCGCCCTCGGCGGCATCCCGGGGCGGGCGGTCGACGACGCCATCGTCGCGTCGATGGGGCGGCCAGCGTCCGACGCCGTCGCGGTTGAACTGCTGAGGGCCGTGGCCGACCGCCGCATCTTCCTCGCGAGGCCGGCCGTCTCAGCCTCGCTGGCGTCGTCGTCGCAGGACGTGCGGATCGAAGGCCTGAAGACGCTGAGGGTTATCGGATCCCCGTCCGACGTGGCCCCCTTGCTGGACCGGTTCCTGAAGTCGAGCGACGACCTCGAGCAGGCCGAGGCAGAAAAGACCGTGATCGCGCTGCTTCAGAAGAACGCCGGCGCAGAGAACCGCTCGCGGGTCGTCAGGACGCGGCTCATGACGGAGAAAGACAACGCCACGCGGGCGAAGCTCATGGCGCTGCTCGCGCCCACGGCCGACGGCGCCGCGCTGCCCGTGCTGCGGCGCGCGCTCGCGGACGCCGATCCCGGCGTGGCCGACGCCGCCGCGCGGGGAATCGCGGCCTGGCCGACGGCGACGGCTCGCGACGACATGATCAAACTCATGAAGACGTCGAAAGACGAGACCCAACGGCTCCTGGCGTTCGCCGGGCTCGTGCGCCTCCTCGAGCTTGACGTCAACCGCCTGCCGGAGGCGGCGGTGGACGACCTCAAGACGCTGTCGGGCTTGGCGTGGAGACCGGAAGAGCGGAAACTGGTGCTGGGCGCCCTGGCCACATTCCCGTGCCAGGCGGCGCTGGACGTGGCCAAAGGCTTCCTGAAAGACGACGACCTCAAGGCCGAAGCGCAGGCGGCGATTGAGGCCATCACGACTCGGATGCAGCGGCCCATGATGAGACGCTGAAAGGGTGAGTATTCACGTGAACAAGAAGCTTGTCGTTCCGATCTTCGTGCTGGCTGTCGCGCTCGCTCCGCTCTCGGCGCAGCAGGCGACCGAAGAGTTGAAGCTGAAGCTGCCGAAACCGATGTTCATCGGCACGCCGACCAACATCAAGAGCGCGAACCTGGAGGCCGTCACCGGCAAGTCCCGCGGCCCGTTCATGGTGCCCGCCGGCACGAAGTTGCTGTCGCTCAAGCGGCCGATCAAGTCCAGCGACATGCAGCCGGTCATCGGCGAACTCGACATGATCAACGACGGAGAAAAGGAAGGCGGCGACGGCTACTTCATCGAGCTGGGCCCGGGCAAGCAGTGGGTCCAGGTCGACCTGGGCGCGTCGCACCCGCTGCACGCGATCCTGCTCTGGCATTACCACAGCCAGGCGAGGGTCTACCGGGACGTCGTCGTCCAGGTCTCCGACGACAAGGACTTCCTGAAGGGCGTGCAGACCGTCTTCAACAATGACCACGACAACAGCTCCGGGCTCGGCGTGGGCAAGGACAGGGAGTATATCGAGGTCGCCGAAGGCCGTTTGGTCGACCCGAAGGGCGCCAAGGGCCGCTACGTCCGCGCGTATTCGAGCGGGAACACCACCAACGATTTGAACCATTACGTCGAAATCGAGGTCTACGGCACACCCGCCAAATGAACAGGACCGGGTTTGTCGGCGTGGTCCTGGCGGCGCTGGCCCTCGCGCTCGCGTTCCGCCTGGCCCGCGCCGACGTCCGGCCCATGCACCATGACGAGGCCAACCAGGCCGTCAAGTTCGGCGAACTGCTCGAGACCGGCGACTACCGGTACGATCGGCACGATCACCACGGCCCGACGCTCTATTACCTGACGCTGCCCGCCGCCTGGCTGCGCGGTCAGCGGACGCTCGCGTCGCTCGACGAGCGGACGCTGCGCGCGGTGCCGGCGGCGTTCGGCGCGGGCCTGCTGCTGCTCTTCCTGCCGCTGGCCCGCGGATTCGGCCGGCCCGCCGTGGCCGCGGCCGCGGTGCTCGCAGCCGTCTCGCCTGCCCTGACCTTCTACGGCCGGTTCTTCATCCAGGAATCGCTGTTCGTCTTTTTCACACTCGGATTCCTGATCGCTCTGGGGCATTTCGCCGAGCGGCCGCGCGCGTGGCTGGCGGCCTGTGCGGGAGCGTTCGCCGGCCTGGCCTACGCCACCAAGGAAACGGCGGTGATCGTGCTCCCGGCGGCCGCCGCGGCCGTTGCGCTGGCGAGTCTCACCACGCCTCCGCGCCGCGCCGACGCGCAGGGGTGTGCCCGTCCGGAACGGCCCTCGATCGGCGTTGGGTCCATCGCCGCCGGCATCGGCGCGGCCCTGCTGGTGGCTTCCCTGTTCTACTCGTCCTTTCTCAGGTACCCGGGAGGCCTGCTCGAGTCGGCCCGCGCCTTCGGCACCTACCTGGATCGCGGCGTCGGAGCCGGCCCGCACACGCAGCCGTTCGACTACTACATCCGGCTGCTCGCGTACTCGTCGTCCGGCGGGCTTGTCTGGTCCGAAGGTATCGTCCTCGCGCTCGCCGTCGCCGGAATTGTGGCCGCCGCCCTGGCGAGAGAAAGCTTCTGGCCACGCTGCGTCGCGTTCTACACACTGATCACGCTCGCGGCCTTCTCCGCGCTCCCTTACAAGACGCCCTGGAATCTCCTCCCGTTTTACGTTGGCGCCGTGCTCATGGCGGGGTATGGCGCCGCCGCGCTCGTCGGCGCCGGGCGGTCGCGCCTGGGGAAGGGACTCGTCGCCGGGGCGCTGCTCATCGCCGTCGTACACCTCGCTGTCCAGAACTGGCGGGCGAACTTCATCTATCCGGCCGACCCCCGCAATCCGTACGTCTATGCGCACACCGTGCCGGACTTCCTTCGCCTCGCGGGGCGTGTGACCGATATCGCGGCCCTTCACCCGGATCGGTCTGCCATGCTGGTGAAGGTCGTCGCCGGCCCGTACGAGCAGTGGCCCATCCCCTGGTACCTGCGCGGCATGACGCGCGTCGGCTACTGGCCCTCGGCCGCCGCGGCCGGCCGCGTCGATGACGCCCCGGTCGTGGTCGCGGCGCAGGACCAGGCCGTCGCCGTCGCCGCGGCGCTCGGGGAGCGCTACGTGCAGGAGTCGTACGGGCTGCGGCCCGAAGTGCTCCTCAGTGTCTTCATCGAGCGCGAGTCCTGGGACCGGTTCATGGCGTCCCGCGAAGCACGATGAGACGCGCCGAGGCGATCGTGGTCTTCGCCGTCATCGCGGGGGCGTTCTTCACGGGCCTCGATCGCGTGCCGTTCCACGTCGACGAAAGCCACTGGATAGGCCTCAGCGCCCCCTTCGAGGCTTTCTTCTCCGGTCGGTTCAGCGACCCCATCTGGCAGGAGCGGCAGGACAAGGCCGTCGGCGCCACGGTCACGTACTACGTGATCGGAGCCGCCAGGCGAATCGGAGGGTTCCCGCCCGAGCGGTTGAACCGACCGTGGCGGTGGTTCGCGTCGGAGGAGGAGAACATCGCCGAGGGGCGCATGCCGGAGCCGCAGTTGCTGTGGTGGGCGCGCGCCGGTGTCACTACGGCGGCCATTGTCGCGCTCTTCGTCTTCTTCAGGCTGCTGTCGCGCGCCGCGGGTCGGCCGGCGGCGTATGCGTGGCTCGCGCTGGCGCTGGTCAATCCGTACCTCCGCGAGACGCTCCGGCACGCGATGACCGAAGGCGTGCTGCTGTTGTTCCTCGCCCTGGTCATCTGGGCGGCCTCCCGCGCGCTGCCGCATCTTGACCGGTCTCCCGATGCTCCCGGCGCGCGCCTGAGAGCGGCGGCTTGGCTATTCGCGGCGGCCGTCGCGGCAGGACTCGCGGCCCAGACCAAGCTGAACGGAAGCCTGGCCGTGCCGGGCATGGTCATCGTCACGGCGCTGGCGGCCGTTCGCGCCCCCGGGCCGTGGGGCCGGAGAGTCAGGCGAGCCGCACTGGCTTCGGCGCTCGTCGCCGGCGTGTCGTGGGGCACGTTCATCGGCGCCAACCCCACGCTGTGGCCCGACCCCGTGCGGGAGACGATCCGGACTGTCAGGGCGCGCGTCGAGGTGACCAGGGTCCAGGAGCGTCTTCCTGATGGCCGCGGCCTGACTGGCAAGCCACGCCGGGCCGACATTGTCCTGACTCGCGTGTTCTCGGATCACGCATTGGTACCGTTGACCATCGCCGGCCCCGTCCTGTTCGTGGCGGGAGTGACGGCCGCCGTGGCCGGCCTCGTCGGGTGGATGCGCCGGGCCAGCCAGAATCACGCGCTCGTGTCGCTGCTGGTTGTCGGCGCCATCGTCTCCGTGCCGATGCTGCTCACGCCCCTCGATCGGCCTCGCCTGTACATGCTGCCGGTGTTCTTCTTCGGTCTCGCGACGGCGGCCGGACTGGCGTGGCTCGCCGGCCGGGTTCGCCAGGCCGTGCGGGGCGCGCGGGCATGATGCGCCTCTGGACGCGGCTCGAGCCGGCCGCTGTGCTGCTCGTCATCGGTCTCGCGCTGTTCACCCGGCTCGATGACATCGCGTTCCACGTCGACGAGAGCTGCAAGATCAGCTACAGCGCGCCGTTCGACGCACTTGTGGCTGGCAGGTTCACCGATCCAATCTGGCGGACCCGCGAGGACCGGTACCTCAACCCTGTGCTGACGTACTACGTGGTTGGCGCGGCACGGCGGATCGGAGGCTACGGACCGGATCGGCTGAATCATCCGTGGGACTTCGCCGTATCCGACCGGGAGAACGCGCGGCTTGGCCGGATGCCCGAGCCGCGGTTGCTGTGGTGGAGCCGCGCCGGTGTGACGGCGGCCGCGTGCGCCGGTGTCTTCACGCTCTTCCTGCTGATGATGCGGGCCAGCCGCAGATGGGCGGCTTGTCTCTGGCTCGGACTCACCCTGACCAGCCCGTTCCTGCGTACCGCGCTTCGCCAGGCGCTGAACGAAGGCGTGCTCGTCGCGGCCATCGCGCTCGTCATGTGGTCCCTGTCCCGGGCGCTGGAGCGGTTTGACCGCCACGCCGGGCCCGGAATCCCCTGGTCTGCGATGGGATGGATCGCGGCGGCGGGCCTCTGCGCGGGGCTGGCGGCGCAGACCAAGCTCAACGGTGGCGCGGCCGCGGCGGGCGCATGGCTCGTCGTGATGCTGGCCGCTGCCCGTTGGCAGGCTTCCTGGCGGTCGATCGTCCGCACCCTGCTGCTGTCGACGGTCATCCTCGCGGCTTGCTCGGCATGCGCATTCATCGGAACCAACCCGAGCCTGTGGCCGCATCCACCGCGGGAATCCCTGAGAATGGTGCGCGCGCGGGCCGAGGTGATGAACGTCCAGGTGATGCAGTTCAGGCACGAGGCCATCGTCGGCGTCGAGGAGCGCCTCCGCCGTGTTCCCGTGGAGGTCCTGCATACGAGAGCCGCGTTTCCGGGCGGCCCGTTGAACCTGGTCTTCTTCATCGTCGGCGCCGGCGCCTCGCTCGCCGCGCTCGGGAGCTGGTTGCGCGCGCGTGACGACAACCACGCCCGCGTCGTGCTGACCGTGGTCGGCGCGATCGTCAGCGCGCCGGGGCTGCTCACGCCGCTCGACTGGCCGCGCTACTACGTCCTGCCGGTGATCTTCTCGAGTGTCCAGATCGTCTTCGGCGTGGAGTGGCTGGCTGGGCGTTCATGGCGGGCCTTGAGCGCGGCGCGAGACCGACGGTAGACTCTCAGGGGGCGGCTCGAACACCTGTGCCTGGCAACCCGACAGAGTTGCAGACACGTGTCGCGAAACCGTCCGTCGTTTCGGAGTCCGGAGGAAGCACATGCGGGTGACGGGTTGGCACAGGGTACTCGCGGCGCTGGCATGCGTGGTCGCGGTCTCGCCGTCCGCCATCGGACGCGGGCCGCAGGCGCCAGCCGAAGCCCGTCCCGGCGCACAGGCGCTGCCGGCGGCCCGCGATGCGCGGGAGATCGGGTCCGAGCGGAAGCTCGCCGCGGCAGTCAGCGAGCCAAGGATGGTCGACGCCGTGCGGCACCTGGTCTCGTTCGGGCCGCGGCAGTACGGGACGCCCTCGAACCACCGGGCGGCCGCGTGGCTGGCATCGGCGTTCCGTGAGGCCGGGCTCGAGGTCACCGTGCGCGAGGACTCGCCGCGCAACTGGTACGAGCCGGTGTCGTGGGAGATCCGCGCCGGAGATGACGGTGCCGCCGGTGTCACCCTCAAGACGACCTGGCCCGGTTCGGGCGCCCCATCGGGTAAGGGTGAGGGTGCCCTCTCTCTCGAGACGGCGCCGGGCGCAGTGTGCCTGACTTCCGCAAATCCCACACCGGAGTCCACCGCAGGGTGCGCGGCGGTGCTCGTCGACGGCCGCACGTCGGCCTCGGGGTGGCCCGTCGTGAGCCGGCTGCGAGGGACGTGGACCGTGCCCGTTTTTGCCGTGTCGCCCGGCGAAACTGCGCCGCTGCGCGCGAAACTCGCCGCCGGCGGCAGGGTCCACGTGTCGTTCGCCCTCGAGGCGAAGTCGGGCAATTCCTCCGCTCACACGGTCGTCGCGACACTGCCCGGGCGCGACCGTACGAAGTACATGCTGTTCTGCGCCCACGGCGACTCGGATTCCGGCGGCCCCGGCGCCAACGACAACGCCTCAGGCGTCGCCATCGTCCTCGAGATCGCCCGAACGGTGGCGGCGGCCGTGAAGTCCGGCGCGGTGCCGCAGCCGGCCTGGGATCTGCGATTCGCGTCCTGGGGCGGCGAGATTTCCTCGACCCGGGAGTATGCGGCTGCTGTCGAGAAAGACCCTTCGCGGCTGCAGGCGGTGGTCAACTTCGATCAGTCCGGCTTCGGATCATCCAAAGACGCCCTGTACGTGGAGCCCGACGATGTGCCCGTCAACGGGGAGATCGTGACGCTGGTGCGATCAGTGATGGCCGACCATGCCGGCGCGCAGGGGTTCCCCGGGCACGCCGCGAGCACCAAGTCCCAGGGCGGCACCGATTCGTACGTCTTCCAGCCCAGGACGCCGGGGGCCACGGTGTACCCGGCGGTCACGCTGTACACCTCGGCCTGGGACAAGGAACGCACGCTGCCCGTCACCGAAGGATTCCCGCCGATCAAGTGGTACGCGGGCGAACAGCCCGGGATGGTGACCGTGGATGGCGATGCCTTCTATCACTCGGTTGGCGATACGCCGGCGAACACGACCGACACCGAACCGTCGAACATGGGATGGTGCGCGCGAGTCGGCCTGCTGAGCGCGCTTCGCATGATGCCCGGGAAGTAGCCGTTCGCTCCGGGCGTCCGGGCTTGCCGGCGCCCGCCGGACCCGTGCGATAATACGGTCCATGCAGACAATCCAGCGTTTCGCGTACACCCTCGGTGTCTTCGCTCTGGGCGCCGTGTCGATGCTCGGCGCGTCGCCGGCGAGCGCGCAACCCCCCGCGCCCGCGCAGCCGCAGGCGCCTCCCGCGGCCCAGCAGCCCGCCGATCCGGCGGCCGATGCCCTGCGCGCGGGCCAGCAACTCATGCGCGACGGCAAGGCCGACGAGGCCCTGGCCGCGTATCTCAAGGCTGTCGAGCAGTTCCCGGCGTCGGTTCCGGCGAGGATTCGCGTCGGCGTGCAGCTCGACCTGATGGGCCGCTACGCCGAGGCCCGCACTCACTTCGAGAGAGCGCTCGCCATGCCGCTGACGCCGGCGCTGGAGGCCAGTGCCCTCCGGTCGATGGCGATGGCGTACGCGTTCGAGAACAACTGCAAGGCTGCCATTCCCTACGAGAGCCGCCTCTACGAGCGCTACCTGACGAAGGACAAAGACTTCTACATGGCGGGGGAGATCGCGAACGAGCTCGCCCGCGTGTGCCTCGAGTCCGGCGACTACGCAACGGCCGCAGCCTGGTACAAGCGCGGCTACGAGGCGGGGCTCCAGGAGCCGAACATCTCGGCGGCCCGCAAGGACCTGTGGGAGTTCCGGTGGCAGAACGCGCAGGCGAGACTGGCTGCCCGCCGGGGCGACAAGGCGGCGGCCGGCAAACACGTGGCCGCGGCCAAGGCTGCGCTCGACACGGGCACCAACCCTGACCAGGCGCCGTTTCTCCCGTACCTTGTCGGCTACGCAGCCTTCTACGGCGGCGATTACAAGACAGCGCTGACGGAGTTCGCGAAAGGCAACCAGAACGACCCGTTCGTGCTCAGCCTGATCGCGCAGTCACATGAGAAGCTCGGCGACCAGGCGGCGGCGATGGACGTCTACAAGAAGGTGATGACCTTCACCACCCACAATCCGAACAACGCGTTCGCCAGGCCTCTCGCGCGGAAAAAGCTCGGACTCTAGGACCGGTTTCACGACCTGCGTGCCGCGGATAGAATAGGGCGCGAGAACGGGTCATGAAACCTCTTCCAGGCTTGATGGGTCCCAAGCAGTCTGCCGGGCGCGGCGTCGCTGCCGCGCTCGTCACTTGTCTGGCCGTTCTCTGCGCGGTGGGCTGCACGTCCGCGTCGCGCGCGCCCGTCGCGGCGCCCTCGAAGGCCGCGCCGCAGCCCTATCCAGCGGCCGAGATCGTCGTACAGGGCGCCGTGGACACCGAACTGCAGCCCCTGCTCGCGGCGCTCGAGGGCCGCGAGCAGATCCAGATCGCCGCGTGGACCTTCTGGCGCGGCCGCATCGCCGGGAAGACCGTCGTCGTCTCGCGCACGGAAGTCGGGCCGGTCAACGCATCCACGGCCACGACACTCGCCATCGTCAACTTCCGCCCACGGCTGATCATCAACCAGGGCACGGCGGGCGCAGCCATCCCCGACCTCGAGCTGTTCGACATCGTCGTAGGTGAGGCTTCGGTCGACTACGGGGCTTTTCGCTCGACGCCCGCGGGCGCGGGCGCCGGCGTGGACCTGTCGCGGTGGACGCCCATGCCGCACCGCCTTCGCCTTGACGGGGGCGAGCGTGTCGCGTTCGACCGCTTTCCGGGTGATCCGGCCGCCGTGGCGGCCGCTCTCGCGGTGGCGAACCCTCGCGGACGGGTCGTCAAGGGCATCATCGGCACCGCGTTCGAGTTCAACCGCGAGGTCGATCGGCTCGTCTGGATGAACAAGACCTACGGCGTGGTGTCTGAGGACATGGAGAGCGCGTATGCCGCGGGCACGGCGGCCGGGTTCAGGACGCCGTTCGTGGCCGTCCGGATCATCTCCGACTCGGAGTTCCAGGGAACCGAGTTCCAGCCCGTCGCCGGCGAGTACTGCGCGGCGTTCGTGCTCGAGCTGATCCGATCCCTGAAAGCGGCCGGGCCGGTGGGCGCCTGAGAGCCGCTAGGAAACCGGGCAGGCTCGCAATCACGACTGTAGCCTGCCACCGCCGTCCACTGGCCAATGTGAACTGCTACACTCCAGAGCCAGTTGCCCGACGCCAGCGCTGTCGGGATGCGAGACTGCAGAAGTTGACCCATGGCCTCTGCGGGAGGGATCGCGTTGTGCGAAGACAGCTGGAACTCGCGGCGCCGCTCGCGTTGTCGGTTGCGATCATCCTCCTGCCTGGCGCCGGCACGGCTCAGGCGCAGTTGTCTCCGAATCCACCCTCGCGGGTGGAAGTCTGGGGCGGATGGGCCTTTGCCTTCCCAACGTCGGATGGGCTCCTCGAATCGAACTACGAACCGCTGCTGCTGAACGGCGGGTCCGCCATCGCCAGCGCGACGACTCAGACGCTCAACGTCGGGACCGACTCGGGCGGAGGCATTCACGCCGGCGTCAATCTGTTCGTGACCGGCCTGCTGGGGATCCAGGTCGCGTTCACCCGTTCGTCGGCGGACGTGAGCGGCAGCGCAGGCGAGTACACCGATTTCATCCGGTACGTGAGCCTGCCGCCGCCAGATTACAAACCCGTCGAGAACAGCTATAAAAGCACCTCACCGGCGGCTCCGGCCAGCGGCAGGCTCGTGTACCAGTCGCTGGCGCTCGGAGGAGTCCTGCGATGGCGGGCGGCCGAAGGGCGCGTCGGCGGGACGTTCGCGGGCGGGATTACCTTCGACCGCCATTCGGGAGAAGTCGAGAACGTCATCTACACCCAGTTCATTCTCGGCGGGCACTCGGTGCTCTTCCCGGTCCATCACCGAGTGGTCATGGAGTTGACCGGCGACCGCAGCGACGTGGCGCCATATGTGGCGGCCGACTTCCACGTCACGATCTCCCCCCGCGTGGCGATCCTGGTCGGCGTGCGCGGGACGCTCGCCCCAGAGGTCACGCTGACGAGCAGGCCCGTGCGTCTGGTCGACCCGGACGAGGCCCCGTGGGCGGCGGCGATCGCCGACGTGCAGACGGTCATGGGGGACCAGCCGCTCTACCTGTACGCGCCCGTCATCGATGGGCGAGCCGCGGGTTCCGGAAGGTGGCACCTCGTGCTCGGCGCCAAGGTGTTCGTGAGGTAGGCGCGGGTCATGGTCGCGGACAGCGTCTACGAAAGCCCACGGATGGCCGCCGGCTACGCGTTCAACCGGCCGCCCGTGCACCCGCACATCATTCGGCGGGTTCGCGAGACCCTCGGGCTCGCTGCGCCGGTGGCGCGCGCGCTCGATATCGGGTGCGGCGCGGGGCTCTCGACGGCCGCGCTCGAACCCCTCGCGCGGTCCGTCGTGGGGCTGGAGCCGGCGCGGGCCATGTTGACGTATCGCCGAGCGGTCGCGCCGCGAGCGGCATTCGTCGCCGCGAGTGCGGAGCGGTTGCCCTTCGCCTCCGGGGCCTTCGACATCGTCACCGCCGCCGGATCGCTCAATTACGTAGACCTCGAGATGTTCCTGCCGGAGGTCGCGCGGGTGCTGACCGATGACGGCGTGATGGTCGTGTACGACTTCTCCGCGGGAAGGCGCCTGCGCGGGGACGATCGGCTCGATGCGTGGTTCGGCGAGTTCGAGCGGCGTTACCCGCGAGGGCCCGGCTACGACATGGACGCGAGAACGCTTCCCTATGGCGGGGCAGGCCTGAGTCTGACGTCGTACGCGGAGTTCGACGTCGCCGTGCCGATGACGCGTCAGGCGTACGTGGCCTACGTGATGAGCGAAACGGGGGTTGAACTGGCCATCGCGCGGGGCATCTCCGAGGCCGGGATCAGGGAATGGTGCGAGTCGTCCCTGGCCGGTCTGCTCATTGACACGCCGCGCGACGTCTTGTTTGACGCCTACCTCGCCTGCATCAGGCGACGATGCCCAGCGATTTCGTCGTCTTCCAGTTCCCCCGCGTGAAGTCCGGAAAGTCCTGCGGTGCGCCGCCCGCGGCGACCGACTTCTCACTCAGAGGCCCGATCGACGACCAGAACACCCCTTCGTAGACGTTCTGATCGAGCGGCAGGCCGTTCCGCAGACATTCGACCATGCGGTAGAGCATCAGAAAGTCCATCCCGCCATGGCCGCCCATCTTCTTCGCGAGCTCACCCACGCGCTTGAAGAGCGGGTGGTCGTACTGCGCGACGAACTTCTCCCACGCCTCCCCCTCGGTCCACTCGTGGAAGCTGTTCACCCCCTCGATCGCGAAGCGGTTCGGGAACCCGGCGAGCGTGCCCTTGGTGCCCTGGATCATGTTGTGGCGCGAGTACGGGCGCGGGGACTGCTCGTCCCACTGGACCATGATCGTGCGGCCGAGCGCGGTCTTGACGATCGTCGTGTTGATGTCGCCGGCGATGAACGTCTCCGTGTTCCACTTGTGGTCGGCGGGGAAGTTGGCTTTCGCGTACAGGGCACGGACCTTTGGCGGCGACGAGAAGGAGGACAGGCGGCCGAAGGTGTCTTCGGTGCGCGCGAGGCTCATGTATTGCGCCACCGGGCCGAGGCCGTGGCACGGGTAGAGGTTGCCGTTGCGCCTGATGTAGTGATAGGTGCGCCACGAGCCGGTCCCGCGCTCCACCTGCTTCATCTGGTCGCGCAGGTCGTGGATATACGACGCTTCGCCGTGCAGCAGCTCGCCGATGACGCCCTGCCGGACCATGTTCAGGTAGAGCAACTCTTCCCGCCCGTAGCACACGTTCTCCATGTGCATGCAGTGGCGGCCCGTCTCTTCGGACGCGTTCACGAGCTGCCACATCTCGTCCATGCTGACGGCGATGGGCGTCTCGATGAACGTGTGGGCGCCGGCCTGCATGGCCGCCACGCCCATGGGCGCGTGCTCCTCCCACGGCGTCGCGACGACCACCATGTCCGGCTTCACCTCGGTGAGCATCGTCTTGTAGAGGTTCTTGTCGCCGAAGTAGAGCTTCGGCTTGTGGCCCTTCGCCTGGACGCGCTGATCCGCACGCCTGGCGAGATCCTCGTACAGGTCGCTGATGGCCACGATCTCCGTGCCCTCGATCGAGGCGAGCTGCGACGCGTGCCCGGTGCCGCGCGCGCCCACGCCGATCATGGCGATGCGCACCTTCGGCAGCTTCGGCGCCGCGAAGTCGCCCATGTACTTCGCGCCGGCCTTGCGCGGCGTCGCGGCCTGCCCGCTCGCGAGCGCGGGCAGCGCGGCCATGGCCGCGGTGGCGCCGCCGAGGGTCTTGATGAAACTCCTGCGCCCGGACTGCGTCGGTCTTCTGGTCTTCATGATGTGCTCACCTGCCCGCTGCCGGGCGATAGGGGTTGGTCGGAGCCGGGTCCTCGCCGGTGACGCGCGCGGCCCAGAGCATGCCGCGCTTCATGATTTCTTTCGCTTCCGCCACGTTGAAGTCGGACGCCACGTGGCCCAGCGTCGAGTTGAACACGCGGCCCTGCCCGTACAGCTTTCTCCATACCACGGGCATCACGACATCCTTGATCGCCGGCAGCACCTCGCCCGAGAAGGTCGTGGTGGCCAGCACCTCAACGCCGGGGTCCACGAGCATGTAGTACTGCTCGGAGCGCATCCGGAAGTCGGCCAGGCCCTTCATGATCGGGTCGTCGCGCTTCGTGATGTTGACGGTGTAGTCGAGGATGTTGCCCGGGTGGGCCACCCAGGAGCCTCCCACCATGAACTCGTACTCCGGGTTGGCGCGGAACGCGTCGGCCAGGCCGCCATGCCAGCCCGCGAGTCCCACACCCCCACGCACGGCGTCGCGCAGCCCCCGCTCCTGCTGGGGCGTGATCGCGCCCATCGTGACCGCCTGGACCACCAGCGCGAGGCTCTTCATCTTCGCGGCGTCCAGGTAGGAATCGAGCGAGTTCGAGATCTCCACGTCGAAGCCCTGTTCCGCCAGCCAGGGCGCGAAGATGTCGACCGTTTCCTTCGGCTGGTGTCCGGGCCAGCCGCCCCAGACAATCAGCACCTTCTTCTTCGCCGCCGGCTGCCCCGCGCCGTCAGCCGGCGCCTGGGCCCAGACCACCGAGAGCCCGAGCGCCGCGACGAGGACGAACACCAGGGGCCATCGCACGGGTCGCATCATTGGGTCGCTCCTCCTGCGGGGACAATCGGCCGCATCCGCCAGATTGTACGGCGGATTCAGGCCCGTGAGAACTAGACTATGCTCTCTCCGAGTCCCGCTTGCCACGCCGTAGCCCCGCCAAGGTGCCAACCTGACGAGGCGGGGGCGAAGGCGGGAGTTTCGAGCCATGCCGTCGCTCAGCCTCGTCCTGGTCGTGCCGTGCTTCAACGAAGCAGCCCGCCTCGAGCGGCGGGCGTTCCTCGACTTCGCCGCCTCGCACCCGGACGTTCGGCTGCTCTTCGTCAACGACGGGAGCGACGATGGCACGCCGGGCATCCTGGACGGATTGAGAGACGAGGCGCCGGGCGTCGTGGACGTCATCCACCTGCCCACGAGGCTCGGCAAGGGCGGGGCTGTGCGGGCCGGGATCCTGGAGGCCCTGCGCCGCGAACCGGACCTGGTCGGCTTCTGGGATGCCGACCTCTCGACGCCTC
>Ga0209254_10001847_pt1 | contig 19095 bp, 13 predicted proteins | sample FrelakmetDIP11DI_FD_187148 | JGI IMG/M metagenome (GOLD analysis project Ga0209254, IMG submission 187148) | Freshwater lake sediment microbial communities from the University of Notre Dame, USA, for methane emissions studies - DIP11 DI (SPAdes)... | ecosystem: Environmental > Aquatic >...
GAAACCAGGCTGACCGTTGTTGGCCAGGCCGAAGCCCGTCTTCTCGCCCTTGATCTCGCCCTCGAGGAAGAGCCAGGAGCCGTGGACATGCTCCTCGCCATCGGCCGGCCGCCGGATCGCTCCGCCCGGGACTTCAACCAGGACGTCGGGCGAGTCGAACGTCGTGGGGACGGAAAACTTCAGGCGCTTCTTCTCCTCGGCCCAATGGACGCGAAGCCGGAATTCGAGCACCGGCCAGCCGGCGTAGGCGATCATCCGAAACACAATGCGGCTCCGGCCATAAGACAGGATGGATTCGGTGATCCTTCGAACCGGGCCGTCCGCGACGAGGCGCGGCTTCCCTTCCGCCTTGAACCGGCCCAGGACCTTTCGATAGTCCCAGACATCGGCTCCCCAGGAATCGCCCAGGTCCTCGACCACGAGCGGTTCGAGGAGCAGGCCTCGAAGGACATCACGCCCCCCTCCCGCGTCGAGAGCCCGGACGAGACCCCGCTTTCGGTCAAGCTCATGGGCGAGCGCCGCCTGACCGGGCTCATTCCGCAGCTCGCCCTCTTCCGTCCTGATGTCATAAAAGGCCGCGGCGTTCTCCCCTCTCTCGGCCATGAAGCACACCTTCCTGCGCCAGCCGTTATAGGGCAGAAGGGATTCCGGCTGTTCCTCCTGGCTCGGGACCTCCCGGCCGTCCGCGCCGAAAACCCGCAGGCGCCAGGATTTCCCGAAACGCGGACGGTAGTCGAGCATGCACTCGGCTTCGACCGGGAACCGGCTCGGCCCGGGCAGGCCATTCAGAACCGTTACAGGCACTTCGGCCTTGACCTCCGCCGACCGGGCGAACTCCGCCGCTGCCTCGAGCCTGAGCCGTCGGGCCGCCGCCGAAGCTTTGCCGTAAAGGTCGAGCGCGTCCTGCTCGGCAGGCTCGGTGCACGACCCGGTCAGGATGTCATGGAAATCATTGAAGAGATGCGACCGCCAGGCTCGCTCCATTTCTTCAGCCGGATACGGCTGGCCGAGAAGCCGCCACGAAGCGGCCCGGGCCGCCTCTGCCTGGACGAGCTCTCCAAGGCTCCGGCGCGAGCGGCGCTTGAGCCGGCTCAAGGACGTGTAGCAGCCGGTAAAGACGCGCTGGATGTCGCCCTCGACGACCGGGGCTCCTGGGGCCGCACGCTCCAGAGAATCCAGCAGCCGCTCGGTCGTGCTGTGGATGATCCGCACCCGCCCCTCCCCTGCGATGAAATCGTCAATCGTCCTCAGGTCCTCGCGCGTCGCCCCTCCGCCGTGATCGCCCAAACCCCAGAAGACGGCGACATCGCGGCCGAGCTCCAGGGCCTTGGCGACCCCGGCTTCGAGCCTCTCCCGGATGTTGTCGCGCTCGGTGTGATAGAGCCCGATCGAGATCCGCAGGCCGAGGACCTCGGAGCCGTCCACACCCCTCCACCGGTAGAGGTCCGACGGCAGGGAGAGCTCGTTCGCCTGCGGCCTCATGTGGATGTACATCCGATATCCGGCCTGGCGCAGGATCTGGGGCAGGCCGCCGCCGTGTCCGAAGGAATCGAAATTATAGGCGACGCGCGGCTCGGCCCCGAACTTCTCCCGGAAGTATCGCCGCCCGACGACGATCTGCCGGATGAGGGATTCCGTGCCGGGCAGGTTCAAGTCCGGCTGGAGGAACCAGCCGCCTCCGACGCACCACCGCCCCTCGCCGACGAGCTCCCGGATCTCGGCGAAGAGAGCCGGGTCGAGCCGCTCGACCCACCCGTAGAGCACCGCCTCGTTATGATTGAAGATGAAGCCCGGATGTTCGCGGAGCAGGTTCGCCGCCGTGCGGAAGGTGGCCACGGCCTCCCCCGCCCCTTCTTCCCATCGCCACTGCCAGACCGGGTCGAGATGGGCGTTGCAGATGAGGTGGACCGTCGGCTCGTTCGCATCCTGGCGGCCGGGTTCGCTCATGGAAATTCCGTTCAGGTCTCGTTCTTTGCCGGGAGCGTCTTATACCAGCTGAAGTAGAGGATGACGGCCAGGGCCGCGACGACCCCCGCCCAGAGTCCCAGCTGCTTCCAATTTCTCAGGAACAGATAGAAAGGCAGCAGGGCCAGGCCGAACTGAAAGACCATGGTCAGCAGGCCGTTTAAAGCATCGATCTTGGGCATCGGGTCGCCCGCCGGCACGAGCCCGCGGCGCTCGGCCTCCCGGCGGACCGGCCCCCAGAATCCGAAAGGCCGAACCCGCGCATAGAATTTCACCAGGACTTCCATGTCGGCCGGCCGGGTCAGCCGGGCGATGACGATCGTCGTGACGAACGAGAGGGCCATATCCGCGCCCAGGGAAGCCGCCGCGTGCAGGTTCCGGAACAGGATGAGCCGGAGCGTGATCAGTCCGGCCGACACGGCCATGCTCCAGACGAAGGCCTTCGCCCCGAACCGCCAATAGTGCCATCGCAGGGTGGCCGGCACGAGGATGACCGTCACGATGACGAAGACCATGGTCTCCCAAGCGGTCACGATATTGCTGAACGACAGGCTGAGGACGAAGCCGACCAGGACGGCCGCGACCGAGGCCGCCTGCCCCAGCCGGACGAGCGCCCTCTGGGTCAGGTTCTTTCCGAGATAGCGCTTGACGAAATCGTTGATGATGACCGAGCTCGTGACGTTGATCATGGCGCTGATGGTGGACATCAGGGCGGCCAGGAGGATGGCCATGTAGAATCCCCGCAACCCGCTCGGGAAACGCTGCAGCACCAGGGGCATGATCTTTTCCGCATCGAAACCCGCCCCTCCCCCCAGGTAGAGAATGCCCATGACCATGAAGGCGCAGGCAATGATCCAGCGCAGGGTATAGCCGACCGTCCACATCCCGGCGGCGAGCGACGCGTCGCGCGGACTGCGCGTGGTCAGGAAGAACTGGAAGTCCCAGACGTTCGGCCCGGCCAGCAGGCGGAACGTCATCCAGGAGAAGCCGGCCAGGAGGATGGGCCCGAACAGGTTGAAATGCTGGTAGGCCGGAGCAGTCGAAGCCAGGAAGGACGGCCACAGCTTCCAGGCCGGGAGGAGCGAATACCAGCCCGGGTCCTTGGCGACGAACGTCTCGGGCGCCGGATGCTGGAAGACCATGATCGCCATGATGACCGCCCCGACGGCGATGAGCAGGGTCTGGAACACGTCGGTCAGGATGACGCCGAAGAAGCCGCCCAGGGTGACGTACACCCCCACCACGGCCAGGACGATGAGCGTCGCCTCCCAGCGCGGCAAGGGGAGGAACTCCTCGGCGAACTTGCCCGTGCCCACGGAGATGAACATCAGGTTGGCGATCATCAGCACCAGCAAGAAAATGGCCGAGGCCAGGCGCGCCGCCTCGGCCTCCCGGGTCGCGCCGAACCGGGTCTCGTTCCACTCGGCGAAGGTCATGACCCCGGAGCGGCGGATGTACTTGGCCTGGAAGGCCATGTAGAAGGCGATCATGAACCAGCCCCAGAAGATGTGGGTGGCCCACAGGGACTTCAGGCCGACATAGAAGATGAGACCGATCATGGACATCGTCCCGCCGATGTCGATGTAGCTCGAGCAGCCCGACAAGCCCAGCATCCACCAGGGGACGTTCCGGTCGGCCAGGTAGTAGGAATCGAGTTTTTTCGTCGCCCGGCGCCGGACGACGACGCCGATCATGGCCACCGCGACGAGATAGACGACGATGATCGCGAGGTCAACCGAACTGAGCTTCATGCCGGCCTTCGAGGACGCGGACCGGCGCCCGGCGGGACAGGCCTCACATCCTTCCGCACGTGCCGGGGGCCTATCCTCTCAGAATGATCTTGGTCGACCCGACCTGGACCTGGTCTCCGACGTACAGCGGCGCCTGCGACACGCGCCGGCCGTTGACCTGGGTGCCGTTGCTGCTGCCCGAATCGCGGATCGAGAAGCCCGAGGCCGAAGCGCTGATCTCGGCGTGATGGGACGAGATTTCGGGGTCGTTGATCACCAGGACGTTGTCCGGGGCGCGGCCCACGGTCGTCCGGGGCTGGTCGATGACGAACATCTGACGCCGGCCGTCGCCGTAGATGACCTCGACATTCGCCCGGACCTTGAGCCCGGCCGCCTGCGGCCCGGCCCCGCGCGAACGCCGCACGACGAGGATGACGATGAACAGGAGGATCGCCGCCGCCAGGAGGCCGATCACGAGCAGGGTCGTGGTGCTGAGCCCGCCGCTGCCGGGGATGATAGGCCCTCCGCCCCCGCCGCCGCCCGGACCCGGAGCGGGCTGGGTGATGGCCTGGGTGAAAGCATTGGTCAGCTGGCCTATGTTTTGGGTCGAATAAGACTGTCCGCCTCCAATTTGGGCGATCCTGTCCAGGGCCTGCTGCGCCTGGGAATTGACGGCTAGGCCCAGGCCGATGGTACTGACGGTGATGGGCATCTGGTTACGAGCCTGGGCGGCGCCTGTCGGGCCCGCCGCCTGGGGCTGGCTTTCATCCGGGGGCAACTGGCTGGGGTCTTGGCTGGCATAGCTCTGGGCACGCTGCTGCTCGTCCTGAAGTTGCTGAGGAGTAAGCTGCATGGGGGATTGCTGTTGTTGCTGGGGCGGCTGCGGCTGCTGGTACGGATCGATCTGCGCCGGGAACTCCTCGGCATAAAGCATCGGAAACAGGCTGAACCCCGGCCCGCGCCGCTCGGTTGTCGGCTGAGAAAAGGCTTTGTTGCGGATGTCCTCGGCGGCTTTTTCCGGATTGCCCGAGCACGTCGCCACTCCGTCGCTGAGGAGGATGATCTGCCCGCTCAATCCCGAGCCCTGATTGACGATGTAATCCCGGGCCTTGTAGAGGGCCTCGGCCAGCGGCGTCTTGCCGTTTCCGTTCAGGGCTTGGACCGCTCCGGACAGTGCGGCAAAATCCGTGGTGAAACCCCTCTCCAGGTTCACGTCGCAATCCGAGCGGCCGAAGCTGAACAAGCAGACTTCGACGCCCTGGGGCATTTGCTTCAAGGCTTCGACGGCCGCGCCCTTGGCGATATCGACTTTTTTGCCGCCGGTCCCGGCTTGTTCATTCATCGAGCCGGACATGTCGATGACCAGGGCGATCGAGGTAGTGAACGTGGCTCCACCGCCGCCGCCACCGCCGCCGCCAGGCCTGCGGGGCGGGCCGGTGGGAATGCGCGTCCCTTGCCCGATGCCCGCACCGAGCGGCGTGGCGTAGCGGATCAGGATCGGGAAGCAGTTATCGGTCTTGCCCGGCGCGCCTTCGATGGCATAGCGGAAGGTCAAGTTATTGCTGGTCTGGGCGCTTTCAACGCCGTCCACGACGGCCGTCGCGGCCAGGAAGACAATCCGCGGCTCGATGCAATCCACGGGGGTGATGACCGTCAGGTCGATCCACGGCTTTTGCTGGGTGCCGGCCGCGCCCATGCCGACCGTCCCCTGCCCGCCCGAAGCAATGGACACCGGAGTGGTATAAACCGCGCCCTGGTCCATCGAACGATAGATCTTGATGGTGACGTTCTTCCCCTGGGGGATGCCCGAGCCGTCAACATAGGTCGTAGGAGGATTAAGGCAGAGGTACGTGTATTGGGTCCCGCCGAGGAACATCTGCACGGTGAAAGGCCCTGTGCCGGGCGGGTTGGGAGCGAGCGTCCCGGGCGGGGCCGTGGATGGCGCCGCGGCGCCGGCCAAAGTGCCGAGCGCCTGGGCGGGAGTGGCATAGCGAATGAGATCCGGATAGCAATTCGCCGAGGAGCCCGGAGCGCCGCCGGCGGCATAGCGGAAACTCAAGTCGTTCGTCGTCTGCGGGCTTTCGACGCCGTTGATCACGGCCGTCGCGGCCAGGAAGACGATCCGCGGCTCAATGCAGTCCACGGAGGTCAGGGCCGTGATATCGATCCACGGCCTCTGCTGGGTGCCCGCCGCGCCCTGGCCGACCGTGCCGGTGCCGCCGAAGGCAAGCGAGACTCCGGTCGTGAAGCTCCCCGGCGCCCCGGTCATGGATCGATAGATCTTGATGGAGACGGATGTCCCGACCGGGATGGGAGTCCCGTTAGTGTACGTCGTTGGCGGATTGAGGCAGAGATAGGTGTTTTGGGTTCCCCCTAAAAACATCTGGACCGTGAAACGCCCCGTTCCCGGCGGGTTGGGGACTTGGCCCCACAGCGGAAGGCTGAGGCCGGCGACGAGGAGGCTTAGGATCAGAACAAGACGCGCGGCACGATTAAAACTCTCTGGCATGTCCGACTCCTTTTAATCCAATGTCAGGACCTTTCCTTTTCCTTTATCACAGCCGGAAATACAAGTCAAAGACTAGCGTAACCGGCTACGAGTGACGAGCCACTCGTTGCGAGTTGCTAGTCACTAGTTCCCAAATCGTAAAAATCATGCTAAAATAAGCGCTCTCAAAGAAGGAACGGTTATGCCTAAAAAGAATAAATCCATGCGCAGCATCGTTTTCTGGCTCGTGGCCGGCGCAGCCATCATCCTCATGTGGAGCCTGTTCCAGGGGCCGGAAGCCGCTAAAACCGAGGTCGATTTCAGCAAGTTCCTGGACGAGGTCGACAAGAACAACGTCATCGAGGTGGCCATCACCGGCAACCAGATCAAGGGCAAGTACCTGGACGGCACGGACTTCAAGACGATCGTGCCCGGCCAGTACAACGACCTGGTCAAGGAGCTTCGCGAGCACAAGGTCTCGATCCAGGTCAAGGACACCAACCGCAGCCCCTGGCTGTCCTACCTGTTCACCTGGTTCCCGATCATCCTCCTCATCCTGTTCTGGGTGTTTTTCATGCGGCAGATGCAGGCCGGCGGGAACAAGGCCCTGTCCTTCGGCAAGAGCCGGGCCAAGCTGTTCTCGGGCATCCAGAAAAAGATGACCTTCAAGGACGTGGCCGGAGTGGAGGAGGCCAAGGACGAGCTCCAGGAGATCATCGGCTTCCTCAAGGACCCCCAGAAGTTCCAGAAGCTGGGCGGCCGCATCCCCAAGGGCGTCCTGCTGGTGGGCGCGCCCGGCACGGGCAAGACCCTCCTGGCCCGGGCCGTGGCCGGCGAGGCCGACGTTCCCTTCTTCTCCATCTCCGGTTCGGACTTCGTGGAGATGTTCGTCGGCGTCGGCGCCTCGCGCGTCCGCGACCTGTTCGAGAACGGCAAGAAGCACGCCCCCTGCCTCATCTTCATCGACGAGATCGACGCCGTCGGCCGCCAGCGCGGGGCCGGGCTGGGCGGCGGGCACGACGAGCGGGAGCAGACCCTGAACCAGCTCCTGGTGGAAATGGACGGATTCGACTCGAACGAGGGCGTCATCCTTATCGCCGCCACCAACCGGCCGGACATCCTGGACAGCGCCCTGCTCCGCCCGGGACGGTTCGACCGCCGGATCGTGGTCAACATGCCCGACGTCAAGGGCCGCGAGGACATTCTCAAGGTCCACATCAAGAAGATCCCCCTGGCCGAGGACGTGGACCTCAAGGTCCTGGCCCGCTCGACACCGGGATTCTCCGGGGCCGACCTGGCCAACCTGGTCAACGAGGCGGCCCTGTACGCCGCCCGGATGGAACAGACCAACGTCGTCATGAAGGACATGGAATACGCCAAGGACAAGGTCCTGATGGGCGTCGAGCGGAAGAGCATGATCGTCAGCGAGGAGGAGAAGAAGAGCACGGCCATCCACGAGGCCGGACACGCCCTGATCGCCGCCCTCATCCCCGAGGCCGACCCCATCCACAAGGTGACCATCATCCCCCGGGGCATGGCCCTGGGCCTGACCCAGCAGCTCCCCCTGGACGACCGCTACACCTACAGCAAGGAATACCTCGAAGCCCAACTGTCGGTCCTCATGGCCGGCCGCGTGGCCGAGACCCTGATCCTCAACAAGACCACCACCGGCGCGGCCAACGACTTCGAGAAGGCCACCGAGATCGCCCGGAAGATGGTCTGCCAGTGGGGCATGTCCGACCTGGGCCCCCTGACCTTCGGCGAGCGGGACGACCTCATCTTCCTCGGCCGCGACCTGGCCATGAACAAGAACTTCAGCGAGAAGACCTCGGAGCTGATCGACGAGGAAGTGAAAAAGATCGTCATCCGCAACTACGAGCGGACCCAGAACCTGCTGGAGACGCACAAGGCCAAGCTGGTCCTCATCGCCGAGGCCCTGCTCGAGGAGGAAGTCCTGAGCTCGGAGCAGATCTCGAATATCGTTAGCGGCAAGAAGCCGGAGCCTCAAAAAGCCAGCGCCAGCAAGAAAGACGAGAAAAAGGACAAGGAGCCGGCGCCCAAGAAAGAATCGGCCAAACGGTCTCAAGCGGTTAAAGCCTGAATGACCAGAACGATCGTCAGCCTGAAGCTGAGGGGTGAAGCGCACCCCCTGGGCATCCGGACCTGGTTCATGGGCGTCCTCAACGCCACCCCCGACTCCTTCTACGACGGCGGACTGTTCCTCGACCCCGAGCGGGCCGTGGCCCGGGGCCTGGAGCTGGCCGCCCAGGGCGCGGACATCATCGACATCGGCGGGGAAAGCAGCCGGCCCGGGTCGGACCCCGTCCCGGCCGAGGAGGAGATCCGGCGCGTCGTGCCGATCATCGACGGCCTGCGCCGTCAAACCTCCGCGTTCCTCTCCGTCGATACGACGAAATCCGTCGTGGCCCGGGCCGCCCTGGACGCAGGGGCCGACATCGTCAACGACATCAGCGCCCTGCGATTCGACCGGGACATCCCCGCCCTGGCCGCGGAGCGGGGAGCGGCCGTCGTCCTGATGCACATGCTGGGCGTTCCCAAGACGATGCAGGAGGCGCCCGCCTATGAGGACACCCTGGCCGAGGTCAAGGGCTTCCTGGTGGAGCGCCTGGCGGCCGCATTCCAGTCCGGGCTCAGCCGGGACCGGGTCATCATCGACCCGGGCATCGGGTTCGGCAAAAAGCTCAAGGACAACCTGATCCTGCTGAACCACCTGTCGGAGCTGGCCGACCTGGGCTGTTCCATCCTGGTCGGCCCGTCCCGCAAGACCTTCATCGGCAAGATCCTGGACCTGCCGCCCGAGGAGCGGCTGGAGGGCACTTTGGCCGCTTCCGTGCTGAGCGTCGTCCGGGGGGCCCACATCCTCCGCGTCCACGACGTCCAGGCCGTGCGGAGAGCGGTGCGGGTGGCCGAGGCCATCCTGGGAGAGGACCGGGCGGGCGGAAACCTGGAGAAACCGAACCGCTATGTTTGCTAGCATCCTCCGATCCCTGCGCCACGCCACCCTGGCCGACCTGGCGGACATCCTCCTCGTGGCGATCATCATCTACAACCTGGCCCTCCTCATCCGCGACACCCGGGCCTACCAGATGGCCATCGGACTGTTCATCATCGGCCTCCTGTATTTCATCACCCAGCGGGCCCAGCTGGCCGTCACCTACTGGCTCATCCGCAATTTCATACCCTACCTGATCATCGCCATCATCGTCCTCTTCCAGGACGAGATCCGGAGGTTCCTGACCGGGCTCGGCTCGCGCTGGCTGAGGCGGCCCATGGCCTTCTCCGCCCTGCGGCAGAAGCTGGAGGAGGTCTTCCAGGCGGTGGATTATCTGTCGCAGAAGAAGATCGGCGCCCTGATCGCCCTGGAGAAGGAAGTCTCGCTCAACGCCTTCCTCGAGACGGGCACCCGGGTCGGGGCCGACATCAGCAAGGAGCTGCTGGTCAGCCTCTTCTTCCCCCATTCGCCGCTCCACGACGGCGCGGTCATCATCCAGTCGAGCAAGGTGGCGGCGGCCGCCTGCCTCCTGCCCCTGCCGCCGGTGAAGACCCTGGGCGAGGCGTTCAAGACCCGGACCCGCCACCTGGCCGCGATCGGCCTGTCCCAGGAGACGGACGCGGCGGTCATCGTCGTCTCCGAGGAGAGCGGCGAGGTGTCCCTGGCGACGCGGGGCAAGCTGCACAAGGCCCTGAACAAGGAAGACCTGGAGGAGCGGGTCATTCACTACCTGCAACGCTGATGAAAAGATTCCTGCACCGGCTGTTCGTGAAAAACTGGGGGCTGAAGCTCTTTTCCGTGATCCTGGCGGTCATCCTGTGGCTGGTCCTCGTCCCCGAGGAAAAACTGGCCGTCGAACGGATCCTGACCGTCCCCCTCGAAACGTCCAACATCCCGGCCAGCATGGAGCTCGTGGAGAAGCCCGTGTCCCACGTCGAGGTCACCTTCCGCGCGCCCAACCGGCTGCTGACCCAAGTCGCGGACTCCGGGCCGTCGGTCATCCTCAACCTGGAGAACGCCCCGGCCTATCAGGAGGATTACCCCCTCTATCCGGATATGATCAGCCTGCCGACGGGCGTCGAGGTCGTCCGGATCTTCCCCAACCGCGTCCATCTCCGGCTCGAGGAAACCGCGACCTTGATGCTGGACGTCGTCCCGAGCATCATCCCCGAAAGCCTGCGTCCCGGCTACCGGCTGGACAAGGTGGAAGTCGACCCGACCCAGGTCCCGGTCAGAGGGCCGAAGAGCAAGCTGAACGGCCGGGACAAGGTCCGGACCGTGCCCATCGACCTCCAGCCGTACGTCCAGAATTCGGACCTCCAGGCCGAGCTCATCCTGCCCCGGCCGGAGCTGAGGCTGGGCTTCGACCAGATGAGGGTCCGGGTCAGGCTGTTCATCTCCCGGATCAAGGCCGCGGCCGCCGGGAAGTCCGTCCAGAGCTGAGGGAGAGGCGGGGTTCCATGGCCAAGTATTTCGGGACCGACGGCATCCGGGCCAAAGCCGGCGAGTTTCCCCTTGACTACGATTCCGTATATGCCCTGGGCCGGGCCCTCGTCTCCTTGGCCGAGGAGGAGGGGCTCGCCCGGAAATTCCTCGTCGGCCGCGATACACGGGAGTCCGGGGCGTGGCTCGAAACGGCCTTCGTCCACGGCATCCGGGACGCCGGCGGGACGGCATTATGCGCGGGAGTCGTCCCCACCTCGGCCGTGTCGCTCCTGGTGAAGCGGCACGGGTTCTCGGCGGGGGCGGTCATCAGCGCCTCCCACAACCCGTACTTCGACAACGGGATCAAGATCTTTTCGTCGCGGGGATGGAAGATCGACGACGGCTGGGAGACGCGGCTGGAGCGGTCGCTGGTCTCCCCGCCGAAAAAGGTCGAGCGTCGCGGCGGGGCGCCCGATCCCCTGCCGGAGCTGGCCGTCGAGTACCGCGATCATCTCAAGTCCAAGTTCGACGGCCTCGCCGCGCGGACTCCGCTGAAGGTCGTCCTGGATTGCGCCAACGGAGCGAGCTCCGGGCTGGCGCCGGACCTGTTCCGGGAGCTGGGCATCCGGGTCGAGGCGATGGCTTGCCAGCCCGACGGCCGGAACATCAACGCCGGCTGCGGCTCGCTGCACGCCGAAGGGTTGGCCCGCCGGGTCGTCGAGACCGGGGCGGACCTCGGCATCGCCTTCGACGGGGACGCGGACCGGGCGATGTGGGCGGACGAGCGGGGACGGCTCCTCAACGGAGACCACACCCTCTTCGTCCAGGCCGTCCAAATGAAAGCCGGCGGACGGCTCAAAACGGACACGGTCGTGGCCACCCCCATGAGCAACCTCGGGCTTGAAAAGGCCCTGGAGAAAATGGGCATCCGGCTCGTTCGGGCCGCGGTGGGCGACCGGTTCGTCCTGGAGAAAATGGCCGCGCTGGGGGCCAACCTGGGCGGGGAGCAGTCGGGACACACGATCTTTCTCGACGACTGCCCCACGGGCGACGGATTGTTGACGGCCCTGAAGATGCTCGAGGTCCTGGCCGAGCGCGGCGGCCGGATGTCCGAGCTCGTCCGGGAGTTCATCGAATTTCCGCAGGTCCTGGTCAACGTGCCTGTGATCCGCAAGACGGATTTCAGCGAGTTCCCGGAGATCACCGACACCCTGGCCATGGTCCGCGAGACGCTCAAGAATTCGGGCCGGGTCGATCTCCGGTACAGCGGGACCGAACCGCTGGCCCGGGTCATGGTCGAGGGCGAGGACAAAGCCCAGGTCGAGGAGCTGGCCCGGCGGATGGCCGCGGTGCTGGCCAGGCATCTGGGGCGGAGGGAACCATGAAACTCGCGGTCAACATCGATCACATCGCCACGCTCCGGGAAGCGCGGCGGGCGAGCGAGCCCGAGCCGGTCCTGGCGGCGCTGCTGGCCGAGCAGGCCGGCGCCTCGGGCATCGTCTGTCACCTGCGCGGGGACCGGCGCCACATCAAGGAGCGGGACCTCAAGCTCCTGCGGGCGGCGATCAAGACCAGGCTCAACATGGAGATGGCCGCGACCGAGGACATGTTCCGGGCGGCCATGGAGGTCAAGCCCGACGTCGTCTCTTTGGTGCCCGAGCGGCACGAGGAGCTGACGACGGAGGGCGGGCTGAACGTCATCGATTACCGGAGGCGCCTGGCGCCGTTCATCAAGAAGCTCCAGGCCGCGGGCATCACGGTCAGCGTGTTCGTGGACCCGTCGGCGAAGCAGATCACGGCCTGCGCGGAGCTCGGGGCGAACCTCGTCGAGATCAACACGGGCAAGTACGCCGACGCCTGGAGGGGCGCGAAGCGGGACAAGGTCCTCGACGAAGTCCGCCGGGCCGCGGAGCACGGACGCGGGGCGGGGCTCGAGGTCCACGCCGGCCACGGGCTGGACTACCACAATGTCGGGCTTATCACGGCCATCCCCGAGATCGCGGAGCTCAGCATCGGGTTCGCCATCATCGCCCGGGCGGCACTGGTGGGCCTCAGCCGCGCGGTCCGGGACATGGTGGCGCTGATTAAGGATTAGGACGAGATCAACACGGGCCAAGGGAGAGGGCCAAAATGGATATTCGGGTCGACGCCGCACGCCTGAGAAAGGATATCGAGGACCTGGCCGGAATCGGCCGCGATCCCAGGGGCGGGAACAGCCGGCCGTCCTTCAGCCGGGCCGACCTCGAAGCGAGGGCCTGGCTGATGGACCGGGTCGCGGCGGCCGGGCTCGACTGCCGGCAGGACGGGGCGGGCAACATCTTCGGCCGATTGGGCGGCCCGGGCCGGGTGGTCGTCGCCGGCTCGCACATCGACACGGTCCTCAACGGAGGCGCGTTCGACGGGTCGGTCGGAGTGCTGGCCGCGCTGGAATGCCTGCGCCGCATCAAAGAAGAAAAACTTGCCCTCGCCAAACCCCTGGAAGTCGCCTCGTTCACCGACGAGGAGGGAAACCTGGTGGGCGATTTCCTCGGAAGCCGGGCGTTCGTCGGCGGACTGAAACGGGAGGACCTCGAGCATGGGACGACCCAGCTCGGGCCGGCCTTCAAGGACATCCTGGCCGGGACCGAGTTCACCGTGGACGGCATCCTGGCCGCGGGCACGGAGCGGCCGGAGGTCGAGGCCTATCTCGAGCTCCACATCGAACAGGGCCCGGTGCTCGAAACCGAGGAGATGCCCGTCGGCCTGGTGGACAGGATCGCGGGCAAGCGCTACCGGCTGGGTTCGTTCGCCGGGACGGCCAGCCACGCCGGGGCGACGCCGTTCGAGCTCCGGAGGGACGCCTTCCTGGGGCTGGCCGAATTCGCCGTCAAGGGCACGCAGCACACGGCGGTGCGCTACGAGGACGGCTTGATGACCATCGGCAAGGTTGCCGTTCTTCCCGGCTCGTTCAGCATCGTTCCCGGGCGGGCGGATTTTTCGCTGGACTGCCGGAGCGCGTCGGCCGCAACCCTGGAGGCCATGGACCGGGAGCTCCTGGCCCTGGCCGAGGACATCGCCGGGGCGCGAGGATTGAGCTTCGGGTCGAAGCTTGTCGATGCGACTGAACCGGTGAGCATCCCGGACCGGATGCTGGGTCTTTTAAAGGAAGAATGCCGCGACCTCGGCTATCCGAACATGACCCTGGCCAGCGGGGCCGGTCACGATGCCCAGATCCTGGCTTCGGTCACGGATGTCGGAATGATCTTCATCCCGTCGCCCGACGGGATCAGCCACTCGCCCCGGGAGACGATCAACTGGGACGACCTCGAGAAGGGCGCCAACCTGCTCCTGCGCTCCCTGATTCGATTGGCTCGCTAATCCTCTCCGGAGGGGCGGAACGAGCGGCCCTGCTTGACCTCGGAGTGGCGGTGCTTTGCCTCGAGCATCTTATCCTTGGCCCGTTTCGAGCGCTTGCGCTTCTGCCGCCGGATCTTGGCGATGCGCTGTTCCTCCTCGCTCTTCTTGCCCAGGATGATCCGCTCCAGCTTGTCGGCCAGGATGCGCCGGGCGATATAGCGGTTGAGGGCTTGGGAGCGCTCCTGCTGGCACTTGACCTCGAGGCCGGTCGGCAGGTGCTTGAGGTAGACGCAGGTCGAGAGCTTGTTGACATTTTGCCCGCCCTTGCCCTGGGAGCGGACGAACTTCTCGATGAGGTCGGACTCGCGCAGGCCGAGGGCCTCCATCCTCTCCTTCAGGTCCTCTTCTTTATCCGGGCGGACTCCAAAGTGCACGGCCATGATTCTATTTTAGTAAATCGGTGACACACAACTCAATAACCGATTTTCGAAATTCGGTATACGTGTTGTGTGTCACCGATTTCAGAGCTTTTCCAGGATCTTGCCCATCAGTTTCTCGGCCATGGGCTTTTCCTGGGCCTCGGTGGCTCCCGGAACGATGAGGGTGATGATGATGTAGAGGGAGCCCTTCCACGTGTTGAGCTGGATCATGCCGTAGCCCGGATAGGCGAAGAAAGAATGGTCGCCGATCCCGGGAGCGTCCTCCGTCTTCGTCCCCATCTTCTTCAGTCCGGCCAGGGTCTTGTCGTAGGTGTTCGCGCTCCCGACCGGCACGGTCATAACGCCCACCGAGCCGTAGTCCCCCACCTTGAAATCGCACAGCGAGCCGCCGGCCACATTGGCCCTGGTATTCGGCTTGCCGGCCTCCGCGGGTTTGCCCACCGCGGCCTGGATCTCCTCCTTGGTCAGGAGCGAACAGGCATCGATCTTCTTCGCATCGGCCGCGGCATATCCGGCCAGAACCGGGACTGCGGCCAAGGCCGCGGTCATCACCAGGACAGCAAGGGCAGAATAGACGCCATAATGCTTTGTCATACGATCACCTCTGCATTATCATCAAAATTTAGGCGCCGATGATATTCCTCTTGCCGGGCCAAGTCAACTGGGAGGGGGAACCCGCGAAAGTGGAAAGTGTAGACGCGACCCCTCGATTTGGCTAAACTGGCTCAAAGGAAATCGAATGAACAAAAACAGATCCCTTCCGGCACTGGGCCTGATGCTCACCCTCAGCCTCCTCGCATCCTCCGCCCCGGTCGCGCCTGCGGCCGCCGATGAGCCGCTGACCGTGGCCGAATCGAGCCTCTACACATCCACCTCGCTCCACAAGGACGTCCTGTCCTTCATCGGCGCGCTCCAGAAGCGCTCCCGCCTGCTCCGCGTCGAATCCATGGGCCGCAGCGCGGAGGGCCGGGACATCCCCCTCATAATCCTGGCCGACCCGCCGGTCTCCTCCCCCGCCGACCTGAAAAAGGGCGGCCGGGCGGTGGTCTACATCCAGGCCAACATCCATGCCGGCGAGGTCGAGGGCAAGGAAGCCTCGCTCATGCTGGCCCGCGACATCCTGCTCCAAAAGAAGCCGGCCGTGCTGGACAAGCTGGTCGTCCTCATCGCGCCCATCTTCAACCCCGACGGCAACGACAAAGTCGACAGGAAGAACCGTCCCCAGCAGGACGGCCCGGAGAACGGCGTCGGCGTCCGCCACAACGGCCTGAACCAGGACCTCAACCGCGACGCGATGAAGCTCGAAAGCCCCGAGCTCCAGGCCGTCGTCAAGAACGTCCTCCTGCGCTGGGACCCGGCCCTGGCGATGGACCTTCACACGACCAACGGCTTCTACCACGAGGAGCCGGTGACCTTCGCCTGGGCGCCCGTGCCCAACGCCGACCCGGCCATCCGGGCCTTCCTGCGCGACAAGCTCCAGGTCGCGGTCGAGGAGAGGATGCGGGAGGTCCACAACGTCCGGGCCATCATGTACGGCGAGCCCCGCAGTTTCCAGGACTTCGGGAAAGGGTTCGAGTCCTACGGCACCGTCCCGCATTTCTTCACCAACTACGTCAGCCTGCGGAACCGCCTGGCCATCCTCAACGAGAATTACAACCACGCCGACTTCAAGACCCGGGTCCTGGGCTGCCGGGCCCTGCTCGAATCCGTCCTCACCTTCGCCCGGGACAACAAGGACACGATCCTGACCCTGGTCGCGGAGGCCGACCGGAAGGCGGTCGAGCGCGGCGCCCGCCCCTCGGATCAGGAAACCTTCGGCCTGACCTTCGAGGCCAAGCCGATCGAACGGCAGCTGACGATCGAGGTCTGGGAAACGGAGATCGTCCCCCGCCCCGGCGGAGGCTACCCCGAGATGAAAAAGACCGACCGGAAGAAGACCATGGTCCTGCCCTTCTTCGCGGAATACCAGCCTACGCGCTCGGTCCGTTTCCCGGCGGGCTATTTCATCACCGTGCCCGACGAGGCCGTGATCGGCAAGCTCCGCCAGCACGGGCTCGCCGTCGAGCGGCTGACCGCGCCCGCCTCGGCCGAAGTGGAGTCATTCGTGCTCAAGGAGCTCAAGACCGGGGCCCGCCCGTTCCAGGGGCACTGGATGAACACGGTCAAGGGCGAGTACGCCAAACTGAAGAAGGAATTCCCGGCCGGAACCTATTTCGTCGCGACCGGCCAGCCCCTCGGCGCCCTGGCCGCGTCCCTGCTCGAAGCGGAAAGCATCGGCGGCCTGCTCGCCTGGAACTATTTCGACAAATACATCTCGCCCCAGTGGAGCCGGGAATGGGGCGAATACCCCGTTTTCCGCCTGCTCGAACCGGTCGTCCTGGCCAAAGAAGCCGTGCGCTGAACGGACGGCCGTCTCGGACCCGACGCGCCCGGGCGCGCCTTGGCTTTGGCCATGAACCCGGGACAGCGCCCGTCCGTATATCTCGGTGAGGAGACTCGAGCCATGACCACACGACGATCCATCATCGGCTTGTCCTGCGCGGCTTTGATCCTGGCCGGCGCCGCCGCCTGCGCCCGGGTGGGCGAAATGCACGAAGTGAATAAATCCATCCCCCTGGACGGCGCCCAATCGATCGAGGCGGACCTGCGGATGAACGCCGGCGAACTGCGGCTGAGGGGCGGCGCCCCGGGGATCATGGAAGGCCGCTTCGAGACCAACGTCGAGCGCTGGAAGCCCGAGGTGCAATACAGCCTGGAAGGCGGCCGCGGCCGGCTCTCGGTCGAACAGCCGCGGCGCAACGAGCTCAGCTGGGGCCGGGCCAGGAACATCTGGGACGTCCGGCTGAACGACGACCTGCCGCTCGACCTGCGGGCCAGGTTCGGCGCGGGCGAGGCGCGGCTCGAACTCGGAACCTTGAACATCCGCGACCTGAACCTGAGAATGGGCGTGGGCGACCTGACCCTGGACCTGGCGGGCTACGACCAGGAGAGCTTCAGGGGACGGCTCAAGGGCGGGATCGGGCACGCCTCGATCTATCTGCCCCGGGACGTCGGGGTCCGGGTGACCGTCCATGGCGGGCTGGGCTCGATCGACGCCGTCGGCTTCAACGTGGACGGCCGCGTTTACACCAACGACGCTTACGACAAGAGCCGGACGACGATCAAGCTCGACATCGACGCCGGCATCGGCAGCTTGGACCTGCGCTTAAGATAAGATTCAGCCTACAACCATCCTGAACCGGCAGCGCTTCCCTCCCCTGAGGACCGAATCGGCAAGCTCGACCTCCACCGGCCGTCCGAGGACGCGCTCGTGCATCTCCCGGACGTATCCGACGGAGCAGAGACAATAGGTCGGCGAGAGCGTTTTCGCCGTCTGGGCCTCGGCCCTTCTCCTCGATCCAGGCCTTGAACTTGTCGAAGGCGTCCGGACCCGGGCTGCTTTTTCGGCGGGCCGGCATACGCGGCGAAACAGGCCCGTGCCTAGGCCTCCAAGCACCCTCATCATAAAGCATATTCCATGCCAATCCGCAATGGAAAATATCACGGCCGGGGGGATTGTGTCCGCGGCAGGCGGTATGGTATTGAGAAGATATGAGCCAAACACCGCCCCGCAACCTCAACCGAAGGGATTTCCTGAAAATCGGAGCAGCGGCCGGCGTGGGAGCCGCGCTCGCCTCGCTCGAAGCGCCGCCCCCGGCCTCGGCTTCGGCCGCCGCTTCAATGATCGAGTTCAAGGCTGCGCCCATCAACCCGGTCCGGGTCGCGTTCGTCGGGGTGGGCGGCCAGGGCACTTCCCATGTCCAGAACTTCCTTAAGCTCGAGGGCGTCCAGATCAAGGCCGTGTGCGACATCGTCGAGGAGAAGGTCTCCGCCGTCCAGCAGATGGTCGTCGAAGCGGGCCATCCCAAGCCGGCCGGCTACTCGCGCGGCCCCTACGATTTCAAGCGGCTGTGCGAGACCGAGGATGTGGACCTCGTCATGGACGCCACGCCCTGGGAATGGCACGTCCCGGTTTCGGTGGCGGCCATGACCAACGGCAAGCACTCGGCCCTCGAAGTCCCGGCGGCCGTCACCCTGGACGAATGCTGGCAGCTTGTCGAGACTTCGGAGAGGACGCGGCGTCATTGCTGTATGCTCGAGAATTGCTGCTACGATCGCCCGGAGATGCTCTGCCTGAACTTGGCCAAAAAGGGCCTTCTGGGCGAGATCATCCACGTCGAGGCGGGCTACCTTCACGACCTGCGCGGGGTCAAGTTCAGCGTGCCGCCCGAGGCCGAAGCGCTGTGGCGTCCCCAACACTCGGTCCGGCGCGACGGGAACCTCTACCCGACCCACGGCCTGGGCCCGGTCAGCCAGTGCTTGGACATCAACCGGGGCGACCGGTACACCCACCTCGTCTCGATGAGCACCAAGTCGCGCGGCCTCAACCTCTATTGCGCCAAGGTCTTCGGGGCCGACAGCCCCCAGGCCAGACAAAAATACGCGCTCGGCGACGTCAACGTATCGCTGATCCATACGGCCAACGGCGCCACGATCACCCTCTATCACGACACGTCCTCGCCGCGGCCCTACAGCCGCAAGCACGTCGTCCAGGGAACGCAAGGGATCTTCGAGCGCTGGCCGGAGCGCGTTTACATCGAGGGCCGGAGCCCAAAGCCCCACGCCTGGGAGGACCTGGATCCATACAAGGATTTCGGC
>Ga0209254_10001848_pt1 | contig 19094 bp, 12 predicted proteins | sample FrelakmetDIP11DI_FD_187148 | JGI IMG/M metagenome (GOLD analysis project Ga0209254, IMG submission 187148) | Freshwater lake sediment microbial communities from the University of Notre Dame, USA, for methane emissions studies - DIP11 DI (SPAdes)... | ecosystem: Environmental > Aquatic >...
CACGTTCTCCGGCGCGAGCCAGCTCAACGCGATCAACATCTGCCCGGGATCGAATCCCGCCTGCCAGTAGGCGCGTCGCGCCCCCGGGGGCTGGCCGTCCGGCCCCCGGGGCTTCCGCGCGCCGTTCAACGGGCGCAGACGTCAGTGCCCGCGGTGTATCGGCTCCGCGAAGGGGCCGCACACCGGGTTGACCAGTTTCATGAAGTCGGCCATCCGCATTCGCATGGCGTCGGCGTGCGTGCCGGCGTGAAACACGATCTCGGGGTCAGCCAGCAGGCTGTCGTCCATGTACACGTCCTGGCCGTAGAGCGACCCGAAGGGCGCCATGGCCCCGGTGTCGCAGTCCGGGTACAGGCCGGCCATCTCGTGTTCGGTCGCCAGCCGCACCCAGGTGGCCTTGGTGAGTGTCTTCAGGGCCGCCACGTTCACCTGATAGTGCGCCGGCAGCAGGGCGAGCAGCGGTTTGCCGTCGGCCAGGCAGACGACCGTCTTCGCCCACTCTCGTCCCGGCACGTGGGCGGCAGCGGCCTCCTCCTGGGCGGTGAACGCCGCGCGGTGATGAATCGGCGTGAACGGCACGCCGTGCGACGTCACGAACTGTTCGATTGAGACGGGGATCGCCATGGGAGTCCTCCGGGGGGATATGGGACAATCTCGGCCCCGGTCGGTCCCCTGTCAAGTCTCGTCCGCCTCAGCGGGGCACGAAGCGTGCCGCCCAGCCGCCCCCGGGCGCCAGGTGGATCGGCAGCCGGTCGGCTGCGGTGACGGACCTCTCCTCGCGCGCGTAGTCCACCCCCGCGCGATCCGCATTCACCCCGTCGCGGAAGATGACGGCCTTGAACTCGCCCGCGCCGAGAAACGACAGATCCGCCAGGATGTCGCGCGCCTCCCAGTTCGTCAGCGCGCCGACGAACCACTCACGCCCGCTGCGGCGCGCCACGAGAATATGTTCGCCAACCGCGGCGCTGAGCACGCGGGTTTCGTCCCAGACCGAGGGCACCGCCGCCAGGAACGCCAGGCTCTCGGGCTCGCGCCGGTAGTTGGACGGCGAGTCGGCCAGCATCTGCAGCGGGCTCTCGAAGACGACGTACATGGCCAGTTGCTGACAGCGCGTCCCCTGGCTCATCGGCCGGTCGAAGATCGGCTTGAAATCCTTCTTCGCCGCGTTCAGCATCGCCCCCGGCGTGTAGTCCACCGGGCCGGCCAGCATCCGCATGAACGGGAACGTGACCGCGTTGTCGGGCGACGCCATGTCGCCCCACTTGCTCTGCTCGAGACCCAGCACGCCCTCGCTCGTCACGACGTTCGGCCAGGTCCGGTAGAGGCCGGTCGGCTTGTAGGCGCCGTGGAAGTCGACGAGCATTTTCCGCTTCGCCGCCTCCCGCGCGACGCGCTCGTAGTAGTTGACCATCCACTGGTCTTCGCGCTGCATGAAGTCGACCTTGATGCCCTTCACGCCCCACTTCTCGAACTGGTCGAGCGCCGGCCCCATCTGCTCGTCGAGCGTCTTCCAGATCACCCACATGATCAGCCCGACGTTCTTCTGCTTCGCGTGAGCCGCGATGGCCTCCATGTCCACGCCCGGCGTGATCTTCAGCAGGTCGCCGAGTACGTACCACCCCTCGTCGAGGATGATGTACTCGAGGCCGTTCTCCGCCGCGAAGTCGATAAGGTGCTTGTAGGTGTCGGTGTTCACGCCGGACTTGAACGGCACGCCGTACAGGTTCAGGCTGTTCCACCAGTCCCACGCCACTTTGCCCGGCCTGATCCAGCTCGTGTCCTTCATCGTCGTCTCGGCCGCGAGCCGGTAGACGATGTCGGTGTCGAGCAGGCCGGCGTCACTCTCGGCGATGGCGAGCACGCGCCAGGGGAACTCGCGCGTGCCGCGGGTCTTCGCGATGTAGTCTTCCCGCTCGACCACCTTCTCGTCACGGTCGCGCGAGAGCTCGACTTTCTTCGGGTACGCCGGGAACAGGCCCTTGAGCGTGTTCGGCGGCCCGCCGGCCGTCAGATTCATGCCCGGGTAGTCGGAGAGATCGGATTCCGTGAGGACGGCCTTCATGCCGCCGGGAAGCTGGACCATCGCCGGCAGGGACGAAAACCGCCCCGCGGTGATCTCCGAGATCTTCAGCTTCTTGTACAGCCGCTCCTGATGCGATTGCAGGCTCTCTTCTTCAGGGAAGTACACGAGGTGGTCGCCGGCGAATGTCAGCGACGCGTCTTCACCGGCGATGGTGATCTCGCCGGGCAGCGTCGTCTTCCATCGGTACGCCACGCCGTCGTCGTAGGCGCGCACCACGAGCGCGTAGTTGCCGGCGAACGCGAAGACGACTTCGTTGAAGCGGTCGCGAACCTCCGCCCGCCGGTAGCGCACCACGGGCTTCAGTGTCGTGTCGATGCTGCGCGTGAACGAGGTTGTCAGCAGGGGTTTCTGGCCGAGCACCCGCCCGTCCCCGAGCCGAAGCCCGATTGGCGAGGGCTGGAGGATCGCGCGCCCGCGATGCGTCACCGACCAGGTCAGCTGCCCCTCGGTGCCGATGGTGACCACGATTGCGCCGTTGGGCGACGTGACGACCGGCGGGCCGATCGGCCGCGGTGGCGTTTGCGCCAGTGCGGAGCCGGCCGAACCAAGCAATAACAGCAACAAGAGTACCAAGGGCGTCTCTCCAGAGGGGTCGGGTCTATTAAGCGTACAGCTGAACCAGGAACGACGGTTTTGTCAGCCGGAGCTCGGCGCACGCGGCGCGGGCAGGGCGTGTGAGCCCCACCCAGGCCCAGATGACATTTTCGTTATCGTCGGGGAGTCCGGTACGTAAATCGACCCGACCCCGATGAGAGGTCACAGCAGTCCTCTGGCGGTCATCCATTCGGCGCACCGCGCGGGCCAGTCCGAGATCGGGCCGAAGCCGGGCTTCAAGCCGAAGCCGTGCACGCCGCTCTGATAGAGGTGCAGTTCAACCGGCACGCCTGCTCGCCGGAGCGCCAGGTAGAACAGCACGCTGTTTTCGGGCGGCACGGCGGTGTCGGTGCCGCCGTGCACCAGGAACGCCGGCGGCGTCTCCTTCGTGACGCGCGTGTCGAGGGAGAAGCGCTCGAGCATTTCGGGCGTGGCGTTCGCGCCCAGCAGGGATTTCCCCGACCCGGTATGGGCGTCCGGCCCGATCAGACGAATCACGGGGTAGACCAGCACCATGAAGTCGGGCCGGGCGCTGACCGCATCGAGCGGCGCACCGGTCCGGCCGTCGGCCTCGTTGAAGAGCGTGCCCGCGGACGCGGCCAGGTGGCCGCCGGCGGAGAAGCCGAGTACGCCAATCCGATCCGGCGCGATGCCCCATCGCGGCGCGTCTGATCGCAGCAGCCTCACGGCCCGCAGCACGTCGCGCAGCGGCGCGGGGTGCCCGTATTCCTTCAGGCGGTACTTCAACACGAACGCCGACACGCCGAGGCTGTTGAGCCACTCGGCGACGGCACGCCCTTCGTGGTCGGCCGCGAGGATGTTGTAGCCGCCACCGGGGCACACGATGACGGCGGTCGCGGGCCGCGCGCCGGCCGGCACCAGATAGGGCGTCAGCGACGGCTCGTGCACGTTGCTGATGCGGCCGTCGGTCACCGCCTCGGGGCCGCGGGCGGCGATGGCTCCCGGCACGCCCTCCGGCCAGATCGGGACCGGCGGGCCTGGCCGCGATACCGGCGCCTGCGCGGCCGGCGGGCCCTGCTGCGCGCCCGCCGCGGCCGACGGCAGAATCGTGATCATCGCGGCCAGCATCACCAACGCGGCCTGTTGCGTACTGCTCATGCCACAGCTCCTTACATGGTCACCGTATTCGGCGCGGCGCGGATGACCGCCACGATTTCGCGCATGTCGGTCACGTGACCCACGGCGAGCCGGCCCCGCAGTTCGAAGAAATCCATGCAGGTGCCGCAGGCGAGCAGGTCCGTACCGCCGTGCTCGAGGCTGCGCAGTCCTTCGATGCACGGCGATCCAGCGGCGAGCAGTTTGACGCCGGCGTTGTAGAACACGACGGCGTGGGGCTTGGGGTCCTGCGTCGCGAGCTGCAGGACGAATTTCGCCATCAACTGGCGGCCGAGATCATCGCTGCCTCGCCCGAGCGTGTCGCTGGAAATAACGAAGACGGTTCCTTCGAACGCACCCGACACGCTCTTCTCCTCCATGGCGCGGCGCGCACGCCGCACGAGATCTACCTGGCCGCCACCGTGACGGCGAGCGGCGATCGAATCCGGCGCGCGGCCTGGTCGAGATAGCGGTCCCAGTCCGCGACGGTCTTGAAATCGCCGCTCCTGTCCCATCCCGAACCGGCGTAATAGGTCGCCTCGCCGCCCGCCGACAACTTCGTCACGGCGAGCACGTTGCCGTCCAGTTCAGCGAACTCCGTCAACTGGGCCGGGTCCACCACGACACCGCAGCCGAAGTTGCTGCCGTCCGCCTTCACCGGCTCCCATGTGCGGAGCAGGCCGCGCGCCTTGTCCTGGGCGACCTGCGAACCGGGGGCCTTCTTGATGCCCGCCGCCTGCATGGTCGGGGCCGCGGGCGCGCCCGTGTAGCGGCTCTCGAAGCGGTTCAGGTTGTGCCCCGCGTCGAGCGTGATCCGCTTGACTTCCGTGACGCGCGCGCCGGCCGCGTCAAACGGCGGGTAGGTCAGTTCGAACATCACGCGGATGGGCCCGTTCGCCAGCACCCTGGAGTCGATGAAGTTCGCGGACGTGTAGAGCCTGCCGGCGTCCCAGATCCCGCTGCCGCCGCAGCCCCGGCTCCTGCCGGCCGAGTACAGGTCGGCGCCCTCGCCGAGGTCGCGGTGATAGTCGTCCACCATGTACCACTCGTTGACGAGCAATCGGCGCGTGCGCTTGAACCACACGTCCACGGTGCTGCTCGTCAGCGGCTCCTGCGCCCAGGTTTCAAGCGCCTTGCCGTACATCCGATGGGCGACGCGGTCGTTCTCCCAGGCGAAGTCGTCGCGGCGCTCCCGCACGAAGCGCCCGTACGCCTTGAACTGGTCCTTCGTGTAGACATGCCGCGGACCGACGCTCAGCGCGAACGACCGTGTCGCGCCGGGCCCGACGTCCGCCTGGAAGATCACCTCGTCGAACACGCCGTCGTCGTTCAGATCGACGGCCTGCGCGAGGACTTCCGTGCCCGAGGCTTCGTCGGTCACGTGGATCGTCCGCAGGTCGTCCGCCGCCATCGCCTTCCGGATCGCGGCACCCGAGAGCACGATCGTCTCGGACGGCCTCGCCACGTCGAGCGCGTTCCTGACGGTGACAGCCGCCCCCGGCGGCGCGGCAGGCAGCGCCGGGCCGAAAGCCGTGATGCACAACAGGGAAAGAGGAAGGAGTCGCCGGATCTTCATGGTGCGTGTCTCCGCGCGTGGCCATCAACTGCGTTCACGGCCGCTCCGCAGCGCCCGGTCGGCGGCGCGCAGGCCGTAAACCCGATGTTATTGCTTCCTGCGATCGTAGTAGAAGGTGTTGTTCACCCTGCGGATGTCGAAAGTCCGGATCATCGTCAGCACTTCCGCTCCCGCCATCAGCACGGGCCCGTAGCCCTGCATGGCTCGCAGATCCGTCGGGCGATGATAGTAGTAGGCCGCGTCGTAGGCCGCGGTCGTGCCCACGCAGATGCCTTCGATCTGGCCGTCCGGCCGGATGCGCTGCTCGAGGGCGCGCCATCCGCTCTGGGCGACTGGCCCGTACGAGGCAGGAAGCCAGCCCCGGTTCACGCCCCGCGCAATCGCGAAAGTGAACATGGCGCTGGCCGAAGTCTCGAGATAGCTGTCCGTCCTGTCGAGCAACTGGTGCCACAAGCCGAGGCTTCCCTGGGTTTCGGCAGCGCCGCGCGCGCCGCGCCGGAATATCTCGAGCACCTTTGCGCGATCGGCATGCGTCTCCGGCAGCACGCTCAGCAGTTCCGCCATCGCCATCATCATCCATCCGCCGCCGCGTCCCCAGTAGAACCTCGCGTCGTCGTCCATGTCGGCGAACCACGAGTGGTCGAAGAGGCCGTTCTCGCGGTTGAACAGGCGCGCCGACATCCCGATCACCTGCCTGGCCGCGTCGTCGAAGTACTTCGCGTCGCCGGTGGTTTTCCCCATCTGGGCCAGGAACGGGATGCTCATGTACGCATCGTCTATCCACAAGGCGACCGGCATCGGGCGCGGGCGAGCGAGCGTGCCGTCGGGCAGCCGGAGCTGCCTCGTCATGATGTGGGCCGCGGTCAGGTCGATGCCTTCCTTGTAGCGCGGGTCGGGCTGCTTCGCGTTCGCCTTGACGAGCGCCGCGCCGATGGCCCCGCCGTGATCGAGTTCCCGCATCTCGATCATCCGGCCGTAGCCGCGGCCCTGCGGACCGAACTCCCGGGCCTGCCGCTTGAAGTAGGGCAGATGCGTGAAGATGAAGTCGAAGTTCTTGAACGCGTAATCCTGGAAGCTGGTGTCGCCGGTGACCTCGGTGACGTGGAGCATCGCGGCGAGCACCACCCCCATCGAGTAGCTCCAGTCGTTGAACTCGCCGCTCCGGGAGTCGATGCCGGCGGTTTTCACCGGCGTCGACATGTCGGTGATGGGCTGGCCCGTGGCCGTGTCGATGATGCGGTAGGGCGTGGATCTGACGAAGTGGTCGCGGATGCGGTCGAGGGCGGCCTTGATCTCGGCCTCGGTCGGCACCGTGTAGTCCAGGCCCGGCGCGATGGACGGCTGCGAGAACGCCGGGTCGGCCCGCCCGGGCCGCTGGCCGGGCGAGGCCGCGCCGGACGCGGGTTGCGCAGAAGAGAGTCCGCCGGCGAGCAGCAGGATAGCCGCGGCATACACTGGAGACTTCCGCCATCGGGCTCGGAAAGGCATCGTCGGACTCCTCGAGAACATCACGTTCGCCGTGATCGCCAATTCGTATCACCACTTCTGCCGGCACCGTCAAGGCGTCCGCCGGCCGCCGCGCCTCGCACTCCGGTTTCCGAGGCCCCAGTCCCGGCTGGAGCTACCTGCTGATCGTCTCGTTGCGCAGTTTCCCGTTGACGCGGACGTTCTTCAGCGAAAGCCCCGTCACGCCCTCGACGACGTCGTCTTTGGCGACGTTATCGAAGGCGCAGTCGGTCACGCGGATGTCGCGCACAGGCGTGTGCGCGTACCCGCGCAGCCGGAGCGCGTACTGGCTCCTGCCGCTCGTGACGTTGCGCACGTCGATGTCGCGGACCGCCGGCGGGAACTTCCCGGCGTCGCCCTCCTCGTAGAAGAGGTCGATGGTGACGACCGCCTCGGCCACCTGGCCGACGGCGACGTCGCGCATGTAGACGTGCTCCACGAAGCCGCCGCGCACGGAGTTGGTCTTGATGCGCAGCGCCCGATCCAGGTTCGGGCTGTCCATCCGGCACCGCTCCGCGAAGATGTTCCTCGCGCCGCCTGACGCCTCGCTGCCGATCACGACGCCGCCGTGGCCGTCCTTCATCGAGCAGTCGCGCACCACCACGTCTTCGATCGGCACGCCGAGGCGCCTCCCGTCCTCGTTCCTGCCCGACTTCAGCGCGATGCAATCGTCGCCCGTGTCGAAGGTGCACCGCTCGATGAGCACGTCGCGGCACGACTCGGGATCGCAGCCGTCGTTGTTCGGGCCGTGGCTGTTGGCGACGACGTTGCGGACCGTGACGTTGCGGCACAGCACCGGGTGGATCAGCCACATCGGGGAGTTGACGATGGTCACGCCGTCGACGAGGACGTTCTGGCACCTGTACGGCTGGATGAAGTTCGGGCGCAGCTTCGAGCCGGCGCCGAACATCCGCTCGGCCGCCGGCACGCCCCGGGCGCCCATCTCGATCAGCCTCGCGCGCGCCGCCGTCTGCGTCACCTCCGGCGGCACGCCCTTCGTGCCTTTCCACGGCCACCAGTACTCGTCGTTCGCCTGCCCGTCCAGCGTGCCCTTGCCCGTGATGGCGATGTCGCGCTGGTCGAAGGCGTAGATGAGCGCCGAGTAGTTCATCAACTCGACGCCCTCCCACCTGGTGAAGACGACAGGGAGGTAATGATCGGGATTCCGGCTGAAGGCGATGGTCGCACCGTCGGACAGGTGGAGGTTGACCCGGCTCCGGAGGTGGATGGCGCCGGTGAGAAACCGGCCGTCCGGGACGAGGACGCGCCCGCCGCCGGCGCCCGCGCAGGCGGCGACAGCCTGGCGGAACGCGGCGGTGCAGTCTCGTGCGCCGTCGCCCACGGCGCCATAGTCGGTCACCGGAAAGACGCGATCCGGGAAGACCGGCGGCAGGATCCGCGCGAGGATCGCGTCCATTTCGCCCCAGCCGCGATGAGACGGCTGCGCGGCGAGCCACCCGCGCGCGCTGCCGCGCTCGAGCAGGCCTGGCGCCACGATCATGCCGGCGCCGGCGAGTGCGCTGGTGGTGAGGAAGTCCCGGCGAGTCACGCGAGGGTGACGCATGGCGGCTCCTGGGCGACGAGTGTCACCGGCCGGCGAAGGGCCTGAGATGGCGGACGAAGTGACGCTCGAGGCAGCCGGCATACACCTCGGCGTGCGCCTGCAGCGTCGATCGAATCGCGTCGGCGAACACCGGGCGGCCGTCGGCATGCCTGGCTGTCAGCACCGAGCCGAACGTGACATGGAGAATCTGCCTCACGTGGAAATGCTCCAGCAGCGCGGCACAGTCGCCGCCGGGCACGCCGTCCGCGTCCGGGGCCAGCGCGAGCGAGGCAGACACGTGATAACTCGCCCGGTCCTCTTCATACCGGCCAAGCGCGTAGGCATAGACGGACCGGAACAGTTCCGGGGCGACGATGGCGATGGCCCGCAGCGCCTCGAGGTAGCTCGTGCCGGCGGTCTTCACGTGAATTCGGCCCCGGGTGTGCCGGGCGGCGGACTCGTAGATGCTGAACTTGTCCGAGCCCGAGTGCAGGCTGATCTTGTAGGGCCCGAACGCGCGGGCGATGGCCGCATGCACGCGCATGTCGGCGTCGAACGCCGCAGGATCGCCGATGTATTCGACGCCCTTTTCGAACCGGCCGACAAACCGCGGCGCGAGGCTGGCCCAGCGTACGCCGAGCCGCCGCAGCTCGAACGCTACGAAGATGTGCTCGGCGGGGGTGGTCGGCGTGTCGGTTTCGTCCACCGACACCTCGAAGTCGAAGGGCCGGCCGCCCATGACGGCCGAGAGGTGCCGGAACATCGCCGTCACGTGCGCGACAGCGCGGCCGTACTTCACGGCGGCCTTCACGAGCGCGCCTTCGTCGATCTGCACGGACTCGCCTTCGAGATCGAACGCGCGTCCCGCCAGGCGCGCGCGCAGGGAGGCCGGGCTGTCTTCGAGCCGGTCCCACGGCAGCGCGTCCCACGCCGCGCGGAGCTCGCCGGGCGCCGCGGTATCCGCGTCGCGGCTCACGTGCTCGCCCGGGTCGATGGTGTACATCGTGAAGCCGGCGTCGGCGCAGGCCGTGATATCGGCCGTCGTCTTGAGATGATCCGCGTCGGCGCCCTGCCCCTCCTGCCATCCCGCCTCGAAGCTGCCCCACGTGGCATCGTCAATCACCGCCTGGGGCGATCGCGCCGTGCGCGTCATCTCGCGGATGGACTGCTGGGCGAAGACGGGGGCGATGGAGCCGCCGACGGCCTGGAGCGCCCGCACGTGCCCGGGCGTCGCGAGGCCGAGGCGATCGCCGAACCCCGCTGACGTTCCGGGCGGCAGAGGCCGCGGCTCGAGCCATGGCAGATGGCGGCGGAGCGCCGCGGCGTTCCTGGCCGTGGGCGGCCCCACCAGGAACGGCGCGCCGTCGTGATCGCCGCGCTCGCCGTCGAAATCCGCCAGCAGGCCCGCGTGCGTGGCGGAAGGAACCACCAGCAGCCGGGCGCCTGACGGCGTCTGCGCCATCGCCCAGTCGGCGGCCTCACTGGCCGCGCGCGAGGCCGGCTGGAGGGTGAACCCGCCCCGGTCCAGCACGTGCGCCAGACGTCGCTCCCGCCCGGCATCACCCCGGTGTTCAGCTGCTCTCGTGGCGTTCACGGCGAGGCCTCACGATGCGGAGGAGCGCGGTTTCAGCACGACCGGCTCCAGTTTCGGCATCAGCAGGTGCACGATCCCGAGCGCGAGGAGGTAGGTCGAGCCCGCGATCAGGAACACCGGCAGGTAGCTGCCCGTTGTCTGGAGGATGAACCCCGTCAGTTTGGCGATCAACATGCCGCCGACGGCGCCCGCCATCCCGCCGAACCCCACCACTGTGCCCACGGCGTGGCGGGGGAACGTATCGGAGACAAGGGTGAAGACGTTCGCCGACCAGCCCTGGTGCGCGGCGGCCGCGAGCCCGACCAGCAGCGTGGCCACCCAGAGGTTGTTCGTCCTCGAGGCGAAGATAATCGGCACCACCGCGAGCGCGAACACCAGCATGGCCGTCTTGCGCGCCGCATTGACGCTCCAGCCCCGCTTGATCAGCGTGGACGACAGCCAGCCGCCCCCGATGCTGCCGATGTCGGCGATGAGGTAAATCGCGATGAGCGGCGGGCCGATGTGCTGCAGGTTGATCCCGTGGTTGCGGTTGAGGAAATCCGGGACCCAGAACAGATACAGCCACCAGATCGGGTCGGTCATGAACTTCGCGATGGCGAACGCCCAGGTCTGCCGGTGCGGCAGGATGTCGCGCAACGGCACCTTGCCTGGCGGGTCTGCAGGGTCGCTCTGGATGTGAGCCAGTTCAGCGGGGCTGACCCGGGGATGCTTTTCCGGGTTGCGGTACATCGGCAACCACAGCGCCAGCCACAGGAACCCGATGAGCCCCGTGGCGATGAACGCCCAGTACCAGCCGTAGTTGAGGGTGATCCACGGCACGGCCATCGGCGTGAGCAGCGCGCCGACGTTCGTGCCCGAGTTGAAGATGCCCGTGGCGAGCGCCCGCTCCTTCTTCGGGAACCACTCCGCCACCGCCTTGATGGACGCCGGGAAGTTCCCGGCCTCGCCGAGACCGAGCATGAAGCGGGCGCCCATGAATCCCGCGACCGACGCCGAGTACGCGAAGCCGAACAGGCCCAGCAGCGCGGCCACCCACGGCCCGAACCAGGTCGCTTCGGCGTGGGCCATCGCCGCCAGGCTCCAGATGACGATGGCGATCGCGAAGCCGAGCCGGGTGCCCAGCCTGTCCACGAGGCGACCGGCCAGGACCAACCCCATGGCGTAGGCGATCTGGAACGAGAACACGATGTCCGCGTAGTCCATCTCGCTCCAGCCGAATTCCGCCTGGAGCGTCGGCTTGAGGATGCCGATGACCTGCCGGTCGATGTAGTTGACCGTCGCGGCGAGGAAGAGCAGGCCGCAGATGATCCAGCGATAGTACCCAACGCGCTGATCGCGAGCGGAAGACGCGGGTGTTGGCATGTGGAGTCCTGCCTGGCAGACCAGCCTGGTCTGACCACTTTTATGCTTGGGAATGAATACCATCGCGGGAAATCGGCGTCAAGCGATTGTTCGGCGCGCCCGAACGCCGGCCATCGGCGCAACGCCGGGATCGGCCCATGTCCAAGTGGATTGTCCAATCCGAACATCCGGGCTGCCAACCGGCGGAGTCGGGGGTATACTGGCGGGGATCCCCGACGCGGGATCGTTTATGGCGACCAGCCCGAAAGACAGCACCGAGCACGTCATCTCCTACGTCAGGGACCTCATCGCGAGCGGCGACCTTCGTCCGGGCGATCGGCTCCCCGCCGAGCGGGAACTCTCGACCGAGCTCGGCGTGAGCCGGCCCACGATTCGCGCCGGCCTGCGGGCGCTCTCGGCGATGGGCGTGGTCAAGTCGCGGCACGGCTCCGGCACCTACATCCCCGACGGGCCGCCCACGCTTGGCAGCGAACCCCTGCGGTTTCTGGCGGCGCTGCACGGGCTGCCGCGCGAAGAGATGTACGAGGCGCGGCGCGTGCTCGAGGTCAGCGCCGCCGGCCTGGCCGCCAAGCGGGCCAGCGCCGAACACCTCGCCTCGATCGCCGAGGAAGTGGCCAGCCTCTTCGCGTCGATCGACGATCCCCAGGAGTTCCTCGTCCACGACATCCGCTTCCACCGCGCGGTGGCTGCCGCCTCGGGCAACCGGATCCTCGCGTCGCTGGTCGAGATGGTGTCGGCGCTCTACTACGAGCACCGGCGCGACACGGCCGCCCGCGCCACCGACCGGAACCTGCGCGATGCGGCGGATCTGCACCGCGGCATCTACCAGGCGATCCGCAAGCACGAGATCGAACAGGCCGAGTCGCTGATGAGCCGCCATCTGCTCCACTCAGCCGCCTACCAGGCCCAGGAAGACCAACCGCTCGGCATGCAGGCGAGCCGGACGGGCAAGGCGGCACGGGTGCGTCGGCGCGCGGCGGCCCCGTCGTCCTGAGCCGACTGAAGTAGGGTATCCTTCCCGCCGACAAACCCAGAGAACCCGGAGAATCGGGGGTCTCGACGGTTCTGTCCTCCAGCGAGGAAGCATGTCTCTGCTCAATATCCGCGTCATCGGTCCCGTCGCGCTGGCTGGGTTCCTGCTCGCTTCGGGGGGTGTCTCCGTCACCCTGGCCCAGCGGTTGCCGGCGGCGTTGGAGGAGGACGCCGCCCGGACGGCGCCGTTCGCGTTCCTGGGCGCCGGAGAGACGGCCCATGGCGGCTGGCGGGCGGAGGTCTCGGCGTCGAACGGGCGCTGGTCGCCAGGCGAGCGCGTGCAGATCGACGTCGCGGTCCGGATCGGCGCGAACCATTTCGCCAACCTCGCCGGCGCGGGCATCAAGGCCGACAGGCTGTGTGTCCTTGTCACCGCCGAGCGCTCCTTCGATGCCGACGGCTGGATGCGCTTGCCGAGCGACGAGAAGATGTCGACGCTCCTCACTCCCACGGGCCTGGCCATCGAGGGCGGCATCCAGGGCGCGGTGACCAGTCGCTTCGGCTACCAGTTCCGCTCCCCGCTCGACGAGTTCCAGACGATCCCGGCGTCCAGCATGGTCGCCGGGGACGCGCCGGACACGAAAGCGGCGGCCCTCTCGTTCGCGGCGGTGCTCCCGGCCGACCTGCCACCAGGCCTGTACCGACTCCGCGTCGACCTCGGCGTCATGGCCGGCAACACTCGCTACAACCTCAACGGCTACACGTTCGCGTCCCGCCCCTTCGCTCCCGACGTGGGCACCTACTTTTACTCACCGGTTGTGATCGAGGCCAGCGGCACGCATGCCTCGGGCCGCCATGTGAGGGCGAAGTCCATCCGCCCGCGGTTTCCCTGGGTGCTGCTCGCCAGCTACAACTCCAACGGCTACCAGGGCGTCGTCGCCGACGAGGACCGCCAGCGGTTCGCCTTGTCCAATCGTTTCATCATCCCGGACGACGTCATTCTCCCGATGTACAACGATGCGGGCTCCCGGCTGTCGTACTCGCTGGAGCCCCAGTTCCCGGCCGACACGATTGACGCGCTTCAGAACATCGCGTGGAACTGGAGTTCGGGCGAACTGTCGGTGACCATCACAGCGCCCGACGGCGCCCGCATCGATCTTGGTACGGCGAGGTTCGCGGCGAAGTCCGGCAACGGGCCGACGACGAAGCGGTCGTCGTTCACGGCCTGGCAGCCGCACGTCTACGGGCGCTACACCGTCTCGGCGGCAGGCTGGATCGAAGACATGGACGGGCGGCGGTACGAGGGCGGCGGCACCTACCGTTTCTGGATCGCGAAGCGCATGACGCTGGCGACGGCGACCTTCCAGGGGCAGCCGTATCCCGTCGGCTCGTCCTACGGGCGGGACACGCAGTTCAACCCGGCGGTCCCCGCCGACGTGGCGGTCACCGCCAGCCTGTACCCGAACTCCGATCCCGCGCGGATGAAGACGGTGAGCTACGGGGGCAAGGCCACGGCCGCGGGGTTGTTCGGCGCCGCGCAGGGCATGAAGGCGTTTCCCCTCGACACGCCTGGCGAGTACCACGCCCACTGGCTCGCCACGTACACCGACGCCGAAGGGCATCTCTGGGTCAGCACCATGCGCCACGCGGGCATTGTCTACGGCGAGCCGTCGGGCGTGATCGCGCGGGGCAAGAAACTCTCCGTGGGGGGCAAGTACGTCGATCGCGGCGAGACGAGGTTCGAGGGGTACGTGGGGCCGGAGGGCGATCAGCACCTCGCCCACATCACGTTCCCCTACGTGGCCGGCGATGTGCTGCTCATTGCCGCCGAGGGACGGGGAGCCAACAAGATCGAGCCGGTGTTGACGTATCAGATGCAAGGAGACAACTCGCCCTGGGACACGTCCCTGAACGGCGTGGGCACGACGAACCTCCGCATCAAGACGTCGAACGGCTACTCGCCGCACCTGTACCCCGAGTACATCTCCGCGATGGAGTACTACTACGGCGCAGCGCCGCGGCCAGGGTTCATGGGGCGGTTCCTGGTCGGCGAGAGCACCGTGCGGGCGCCGTACTGGTCGGTCAGCCCGAACAGTTTCGGCGGCCAGATCGGGGCGTCACCGAACGGAGACGCGCCAGGCGACATCTACCGACTTCTCGGCGGGGTGGTGCTGCGCCGGGCCGGACAGGAGCCGATGTACGCCGGCTACATCGCGAGCGCGTTCCTGCTGGAGAAGGGCTCGAACAACAATCGCGTGGTCGCGCCGGGCTCCGAAGCCCTGAATGGCCCCCTCGGTGAGAAGGCCCGATTCTATCTGGTGGGGCTGCGGCCTGGCACCGCGTTCCCGGTTGGCGGCGCGTTCAGGCCCGCGCTGCAGATCGATCCCCTGGTGCCGGCGGCCATCCGATTCACGCTGACCTACCCCGACGGGCGCCAGCAGGTGGCGGAAGGGGTGGGAGACCGGTTCGGGTCGTTTGCGGGACCCGCCGCATGGCCACTGGACGTGGCCGGGGTCTACAGATACCAGATCCGCGCCACATGGAACGGGTACGAGGGGCGGATGCCCGGCCTGCCCGAGAGCGGCGGCGAATTCTTCGTGTACTCCGCGAGTCGGCCCCCGGGCGCGGCGGGACTTCGGATCGACGGTGCCTCGCAGCGCACGTTCTCGGCGGCGACGGGCGTCACGATTGCGGGCACGAGCAGCGCGTCGACGGTGCACTACACGCTCATCACGCCAGGGGCGGTCATCGAGCAGGGCGATCTCGAAGTCCGGAACGGGAAGTTTCAGTACGGGTTCGACCCGGTGGCCGTGAACCAGAAGGTGCCGCTCTACGACATCACGAGCATCACCACCGGCAAACCCCAACTCGGACGGGTGATTCACCTGACGTTCTTCTCGGAGGAGAAGGCGGGCGCCTCGGCGTACTTCGATGTGACGCGCGTCCTCCTGCGCGGCACGACGGCCATCGCGGCCAGGCCGGCCGTTGCCACCACGCTGGCGCTCGGCGCTCTGCCGGCAGAGCCGCCGGGTTCGGGACTCGGGATCCCCGCCGACGAGGCGCGGCAGGCGGCCGGGCCGCGGCACGTCAGGGCTCGGGGGGGAAATGCGTGGCGTGACTGGGACGCGTCGGTTGACGCCATGGTGCGCAGCGGAGATCTCGTGCTCGCCTCGCGCAGGCCCGACACCGTCCTCTCCGGCCGGATGCACGAGCGCCTCGCGCAGGTCTACAAGGGCGTGCCCGTCGTAGGCGCGGATGTCACGCGGCAGCTTCAGGGCGGCGTGACCGTGTCGATGTTCGGCACCATCCACGCCGGCATCGATCTCGAGATCGCACCAGCCGTGAGCGCCGGGCAGGCGGCACGGATGGCGGCCGAGCGGACCGGGGGCCGAATCGCCGCCGGGCACGCGCCTGAGCTCGTGATCCTGCCGCTGGAAAACGATCGGTACGCGCTCGCGTGGCGCGCGGAGCTGCGCTCGGCTGTCGACGTGCGGGTTTGTTTCGTCGATGCGGGCTCCGGCGCGTTTCTCCTCGAGTACAGCGGCCTGAAGGACCAGCTCGCGCCGGGCGCCTCTCGCGCCGGGCGCGTCGACGCCGTTGACTTCAGGGGCGACGCGTCGCGCACGGCCGTCGAGATCAGCGGGGGCTTGGCGCACGCGGCGGCGGCCAGCCATGCCGCGCCCGCTGCCGACGACGCGGTGAGCGCCGCCCGGGCGTCGATCGCGGCCACTCGCCGGTTCTTCATACAGCGCACGGGGCACTTCGTCCTCGACGAGGGGGATCTGCCTGTCCCGGTCGTCGTGCACCCCGTGTCGCTGGCCGACTGGGATCGGCTGGGGTCGAGCTTCGTCCGGTACTTCGCGGGTGCGTTCTGGGACGGCCGGATGGTCGTGCTCGGAGAAGGCACGCCGGCGGGTGCGCACGTGGACGGGCGCGCCTGGGCCAACGCGGCGATGTCGCTCGACCTGGTGGCGCACGAGCTCTCGCACGCCGTGCTCGATCAGGCTGCGGGGCTCATCTACCGGGGCGAGTCCGGGGCCCTGTCGGAGGCGTTCGCCGACATCATGGCGTCGGCGGTCGCGTTCGCCTCGGCGGCGGATGGCCAGGGCCTGGCCGGGGCCGGCTATCTCATCGGCGACGATGCCACGGCCGGCGGCGTGCGCTCGTTGACCGATCCTGCTCTGCACGGCGATCCGGATCACTACGGCGGGATGGCGGCCGGCAGCGACGTCCACTCGAACTCGACCATCGCGAGTCACGCGTTCTATCTCGCGGTCGAGGGCGGCACCCATCGCACATCGGGCCTCGCTGTCGAGGGCGTCGGCGCTTCGAACCGCGATCAGATCGAGCGGGCGTTCTACCGGGCGTTCGTGTACATGCTGCCGTCAGGGACTACCTTCGAGACCGCGCGGGAAGCGACCATCCAGTCGGCACGCGACCTGTACGGCGCGGAGAGCGCCGCCGTGCGCGCCCTCGAACAGGCGTGGACGGCCGTGGGCGTGAGGTAGACTGAAGGGGACATGCGCGGGTACGTGTCCGCAACGCTCTGCATCGTGCTCGCCGCGCTGGCCTCGGCCGCTGCGGCGGTCGGGCAGCAGCCTGCGTTCCCCCCGCCGTCATCGCCTGCCGCACCCGGGATCTCCTTCGACCTGGTCGTGGTCGATCGCGACGGGCGCGCGCCCGACAGCCTCAGCCCGGCCAGCGTCACCGTGTCGGTTGACGGCAAACCCAGGCGCGTGATCGCCCTGCGGCGCGTCAGCCGCGGCCCGGGCGCCTCCACCGACGCCGCCGCCCGGCTGGCGCGCGCCGACGGCTCGATCGCCTTCGCGGCGGAGCCCGTCCGGAACCTCATCCTGGTGGTCGATCAGGCCGGCCTGGTGCGCGGCGAGGAGCGGTCCGCCGTTAACGCCGGCCGGGCCCTGCTCGATCGTCTGGGCATGGCCGACCGCCTGGCCGTGGTGCTCCTGCCGTTCCAGCGCGACCAGATGCTGTCGCTGGCCACCGAGCAACCTGTCGCCCGCGAGACGCTGGCGCGCGTGGCCGGGCGGATTGCCCCGTCTCTCCTGGCGTCTCCGAACGTCCCGGCGCTTCCGGCCTTCAGCGATGCGGCGGTCACCGATCCCACTCGCGAACAGACGGTAGACCCCGTACCGGTCTCGGCCCCCGTGCCGGAGATGCGGGAAGCGCAGCCGGTCGAGGCGGGGGGCACGCTCAACGGGCTGGCCGGCCTGCTCGAAGCCCTGCGGGCGGTGCCTGGCCGCAAGGTGATCGCGCTGTTTTCGGCCGGGCTGGTTGCTCCCTCGCCGGCGCAGCTCGTCGACGTCTCTGCGGCCGCGGTCGCGGCCCGCACCGCGGTGCACGTCTTCACGATGCCCGGTCCCAGGGATTCCGACGGCGTGGACCTGCAGGCGGCGCCCCTTGACGCGCTGGCGCGGGCCACGGGCGGAACGGTCGTCTCGCCCGGCAGGAACCCTGAGCGTGTCGTCAACCGCATCGTGTCGGAACTAGCCGCGTGCTTCGTCGTGGAACTCGAGCCGGCCGCCACGGATAGCGATGGCCGGCGGCGCGCACTTCGTGTCGACGTGGCTGGCCGCGGGCTGAGCGCGCGCGCGCCCGCGTGGCTGGTGCCCTCGGCGGACCCCGGGGACGTCCCCGCGGATGCGCCGGAGCCCGCAGCCTCCGCGGAAGCCCCTGCCGCACGGGGAGAGGCCGGGACCGGGGCGGCCCGCCCGCCCAAAGCGCCATCGGCCCGCGAGGCCGAGCTGCAGCTGGCGATGGCGCGGCTTGTCGACTACGTCGGCGTCTACGAGCGCCAGTACTCCGGCCTGGTGGCCGAAGAGGAGTACCGCCAGTCGTCGCGGGGCAACAAGGTGAGGCTGCGATCGGACTACCTGCTCGTGAAGCCGGAGAGGTCGCCGGTGTGGGTCTCGTTCCGCGACGTGTACGAAGTCGATGGCGTCGCTATCCGGGATCGCGACGATCGGCTCAGGCGGCTGTTCCTGGAGCCGGGCGAGGACATCTGGAGGCAGCTGCAGGCGATTTCGGACGAAGGCGCCCGCTACAACCTCGGCATCGTCGAGCGCAACATCAACGTGCCGCTGTTCCTGCTGCGGTTCCTCGAGGCGGAGAACCGGCCCCGCTTTTCCTTCCGGCTCGCCGGCAAGCGCAAGGTGGCCGGGGTCGAGGCATGGCGCATCGAGTTCGAGGAGCGGGTCTTCCCGACGATCATCGTCGACACCCAGGGCAATGATGTCGACGCCAAGGGCTGGTTTCACGTCGAAGAGGTCACGGGGGCGATTGTCGAAGCGGCTCTGAAGATCGAGGAGCACGGATCCACGGGCGAGATCCTGGTGTCGTTCCGGCACGACCCCGCGCTCGGCATGTGGGTGCCCGCCGAGATGAGGGAAACCTACCGCACGATGATGCAGCGATCGCTCGCCGGCCTGCCGCGCCTCGAGCCGATCATCGAAGGCACGGCGGTGTACTCGAAGTTCAGGCGGTTCCAGGTGAAGACCGAGGTCGGGAACGTCATCCCGAAGTAGTCCCGCCGCGCCTGGCGTAGCGCCGCCCGTGAATGGACCGTTGGAGGCTACCGTGTTCCTACCGAACCACCAGATCTGTTTCCGCCTGCGTTTCGCGTCGCTTGTCGCCGCGCTCTTCATCGCCGCCGCAGTTGGGCCCGCGCTCGCGCAGACCACCCAGGCTCCGCCGGCCCAACAGCCGGCCGCCGCGGCTCCCAGGCAAAGCC
>Ga0209254_10001849_pt1 | contig 19093 bp, 13 predicted proteins | sample FrelakmetDIP11DI_FD_187148 | JGI IMG/M metagenome (GOLD analysis project Ga0209254, IMG submission 187148) | Freshwater lake sediment microbial communities from the University of Notre Dame, USA, for methane emissions studies - DIP11 DI (SPAdes)... | ecosystem: Environmental > Aquatic >...
GAGGGCGACCCGTTGAACACCGGCAAGCCGCGCGGCATCGACCTGCGCGACGGCAACCCGTCGCTCCCGATCGTCCTGGCGCTCGAGCGCGATCCCGAGGTGCGGGCGCTGTTCGCGAACCCCGCGCCCACCGCCGCTGGCGCCGACTCTGACGGCCACACCGATGCAACTCAGGCAACCGCGCGCACCAACGCGGCCGTTGGCGAGCAGCTGCCATTGGTCGACAGCGCCGATTTCGACGCCGTCAACAAAGGCTTCATGGCGAAAGACGATCCGCTCGTGATCAAGGCCGCGGACGGTCGCGTGATCTGGGATACCGCGGCGTATGCATTCATCGACGGCGATGCACCTGCCACGGTGAATCCGTCGTTGTGGCGTCAGGCCAAACTGAACGACGTGTATGGATTGTTCAAAGTGACAGACGGCATCTATCAGGTGCGCGGCTATGACATCTCGAACATGAGCGTCATCGAGACGCGCAACGGACGCATCATCGTCGACCCGCTGACCGCACGCGAGACTGCCGCGAGCGCGCTTGCACTGGTCAATCGCACGCTTGGCGAGCGGCCGATCGTCGCGGTGATCTTCACGCACAGTCACGCCGACCACTTTGGCGGCATCCGTGCCGTCGTCGATCTCGAAGACGTCCGCAGCGGCAAAGTACGCGTGATCGCACCGGCCGGTTTTATCAAGGAAGCGCTCAGTGAAAACGTGCTGGCCGGCGCCGTGATGGGGCGCCGCGCGTTGTACATGTACGGCAGTACCCTGCCGAGAAGCGTACGCAGCCATGTCGACACCGGGCTCGGCAAGGCGCCGGCCATCGGCGACGTGTCGATCGTTGCGCCAACCGACACGGTCGATCACACCGGCCAGACGATCGATATCGATGGGGTGCAGTTCGTATTCCAGTACGCACCCGACTCCGAAGCACCCGCGGAAATGACCTTCTTCCTGCCGGGATTCAAAGCGTTCTGCGGCGCCGAAATCGTCTCTCATACGATGCACAACCTGTACACCTTGCGGGGTGCGAAAGTGCGCGACGCACAGAAGTGGAGCGGCTATATCGATGAAGCGATCGATCTGTTCGGTGCCGATACGGAAGTCGTCTTCAATAGTCACCACTGGCCGGTCTGGGGCAACGCGGAAGTCGTCGACTACCTGGAAAAGCAACGCGATATGTATCAGTTCATGCACGACCAGACATTACATCTGGCTGCCGCGGGACTGACACCGCGCGAGATCGCCGAAACGATTGTGATGCCGAAGAGTCTCGACGCCGCGTTCGCCGATCGTGGCTACTACGGCACGCTGAAGCACAACGCAAAGGCCGTGTATCAGTTTTACTTCGGCTGGTTCGACGGCAATCCGGCCAACCTCGACCCTCTGCCGCCGACGGATCTCGGCAAACGCTACGTCGACGCAATTGGCGGCCCGGCAAAAGTGTTGGCGGTTGCGCAGACCGCATACGATGCGGGCGACTATCGCTGGGCGGCGACGCTGCTCGACAATCTGGTGTTCGCTCACGCGGATGATGCTGCCGCGCGCGAATTGCTGGCGAGTACCTACGATCAGTTGGGTTATCGGGCCGAGTCGGGTCCGTGGCGCGACTTCTATCTGACCGGCGCGCAGGAGTTGCGTCACGGTGTCGACACAACTCCGCGCGGCGGCATCGGCGCGTTGTTGGGCAGTGTGCCGATCGAATCGGTGTTCGCGTCGATGGCAACACAGATCGATGGCGTCGCGGCGGACGGCAAACACATCACGATCAATGTGACGTTTACGGACCTGCAGCGTTCATTCGTGCTGGAGCTCAACAACTCGGTGCTGCATCACAAGGAGTCGCGGCCGGTCGCCGATGCCGATGCGACGGTACGGTTGACGAAGGAATACTGGCTTGCGTTCCTGACGCGGCAGGCATCGCTGAAGGACCTCGTGTTCTCCGATGCGCTCGACATCGACGGCAGCAGGCCGGCGCTGTTTTCGCTGCTGGGCTTGCTGCAGCCGCCGACGCCGGGATTTGCGGTCGTGACACCCTGATCGATGCGATGGCCGAGCCATCACCCGGCGCAGCGGCCGCTCCAGGTGGATTAGCTGAGACTCAAGCGCAGGCCAGGCTGCGCTCCGAAGGCTACAACGAGCTGCCTCAGGCGCTGCGGCGCACGCCGCTTCGTATCGTGTCAGACGTGCTGCGCGAGCCGATGCTCGCGCTGCTGCTCGGCGGCGGGCTCGTCTATCTTGCGCTGGGCGATCTGAAAGAGGCGCTGATCCTGCTCGCCTTCGCAACGATTTCAGTGGTCATCACTGTTGTCCAGGAAACGCGCACTGAACGTGTGCTCGAGGCGCTGCGAGACCTGACCAGTCCGCGTGCGCTGGTCATTCGTGATGGAGCGCGTAAACGAATCGCCGGACGCGAGGTCGTGCGTGGCGATGTTGTTGTACTCGCCGAAGGCGACAGAGTGCCGGGGGATGCGGTGCTCATTCAAAGCCACGACCTGCAGACCGATGAATCGTTGCTGACGGGCGAGTCTGTGCCGGTGCGTAAGATCGTCGGTCGCGAAAACGCAGCGCCGGCCCGCCGTCCCGGCGGCGATGATCTGCCATATGTATTCGCCGGGTCGCTGGTGGTCCGCGGCAGCGGCATAGGCGAAGTATTCGCAGTGGGTGTGCACAGCGAAATCGGCCGCATCGGCCAGTCGCTGCGCATGCTCGAGACCGAGCCGCCGCGACTGCAGCAACAAACCCGGCGGCTCGTGCGACTGTTTGCGATCGTCGGCGGTGTGGTCAGCACTCTGGCGGTGTTGCTGTACGGGACCTTACGCGGCGGCTGGCTCGATGCGCTGCTCGGCGGTATCGCGATCGGCATGTCGATGTTGCCGGAAGAGGTGCCGGTCGTGCTGACGGTGTTCATGGCGATGGGTGCCTGGCGAATTTCGCGCGCGCGGGTGTTGACGCGGCGCGCCGCTGCGATCGAAACCCTCGGCTCTGCAACGGTGTTGTGCACCGACAAAACCGGCACGTTGACCGAGAATCGAATGACCATCACGCAGCTGCGACTGACCAGCGGTAGCATTTTCCGTCCCGTTGAGGCGCGCGGCGGCACGATGCCCGAAGCGTTCCATGATCTGATCGAGTTCGGTGTGTTGGCGAGTGCTCAGACCCCCGTCGATCCAATGGAGCGGGCGTTCGTCGATTTCGACCGCGAACGACGCATCGTTCCACCACACCCGCAACGGCCCGAGTGGACACTCGTCCAGGCGTACGGTCTGCGTCCCGATCTGCTGGCGATGTCGCACGCGTGGAAGACCTCCGATGGCAGTGGCGAATTCATCGTCGCTGCCAAGGGTGCGCCTGAAGCGATTGCCGGGCTCTGTCATTTCAGTGCCGCGCAAATCGCCGCGCTGACCCTGTCGGTAGACGCGATGGCTGCCGACGGACTGCGAATCCTCGGCGTCGCGCGAGCTTCGTTCGTTGGGACGACATGGCCGGACTCACAACACGATTTCGCTTTCGAGTTTGTGGGTCTGGTCGGCCTTGCCGATCCGCTGCGGCCGAGCGTGCCTGCCGCAGTCGGCGATTGCCGATCGGCCGGCATCCGGGTCGTGATGATCACCGGTGACTACCCTACAACCGCGCGCGCCATCGCGCGGCAGGCCGGCATCGACGCGGATGACCTCGTGACCGGCGAAACAGTGGACCGGCTCGACGCTACCGAACTGGCGCGCCGTGTGCGTAGCGCGACAGTGTTCGCCAGGATCCTGCCGGAACAGAAGCTGCGGATCGTCAACGCCCTGAAGGCCAACGGCGAAATCGTCGCGATGACCGGCGACGGAGTCAACGATGCGCCGTCGCTGAAGGCGGCCCATATCGGCATCGCAATGGGTGGCCGCGGTACCGACGTCGCCCGCGAGGCGTCCGCAATCGTTCTGCTCGACGACGATTTCGGTTCGATCGTGACGTCGATCCGGCTCGGGCGCCGCATCTACGACAACCTCCGTAAGGCGCTGGGTTTTATTTTTGCGGTGCACGTACCTATTGCCGGCCTCGCGCTGCTGCCGTTGCTGTTCGGCTTGCCGATCATCTTCGGCCCGATCCACATCGCGTTTCTGGAGATGGTGATCGATCCGGTGTGTTCACTCGTTTTCGAGGCGGAAACGGAGGAAGACGATGTGATGCGGCGCGTTCCGCGTGCACGTGATGAACCGCTGTTCTCGGGTTCGTTGATCGGCTGGAGCCTGCTGCAAGGTGTTGTCGCGTTCGTGCTCGTCGCAACGATTTTTGTCGTTGCCCACATGCGGGACATGCCGGAGGCCGAAGTGCGTGCGCTGACTTTTTTTGCACTGGTGTTGACGATCATCAGTCTGATCTTCGTCAACCGTTCGTTCAGCGCCTCGCTGCGGACGGCGCTGCTGCGGCCGAATGTCGCGCTCGCGTCAGTAATGCTGATCGTCGCGGCGGTATTGAGCCTCACGCTGCGATGGAATGTCGCACAAGATCTATTCCGGTTCGGACCGCTGCATGGCGACGATCTGGCGTTGACCGTGACCGGCGCCGTCGTGGTACTGGCGTTGCTCGAACTACTGAAGCCGCTGTGGCGCAAGCGGCTGGTAGCCTGAGTCGAACGACCCGGTTCAGCCTCTGCCGAGGGCGCCAAGCATCGGCGTCAGCTGGTTCAGATGTGTGATGAAAGGATCGACGTCGGCGTCGCGATGCCACGTGTATTCGGTGCCGATTGCGATGCCCTCGGCGGCCTCCTGGCCGAACAGGCGCGCAATGATTGCAAGCGCCATGTCCATTCCCGCCGATACGCCTGACGACGTCACAACGGCGCCGTCGTCGACCCAGCGCGCGGCAGCGACCCAGTCGACCGCGGCGCTCTGGGCCACGGCGAGATCGAAGACTTGTTTATTCGACGTTGCGCGGCGACCGTCGAGGATGCCCGCCTTGGCCAGCAGCGCCGAACCGGTGCAGACCGACGCTGTGATCTGTGCCGTGCGCGCACGTTCGCGCAAGAACGCGATCATCTTCGGGTTGGCGAGTTCGGTAAACGTGCCGATACCGCCGGGAATCAGCAACAGGTCGAGCGCAGGCGCGTCGTCGAAACCGAAGTCCGCAACGACGCGCGGCCCAACAGGGCCGTCAGCAACGGTTCCGGCGGCCACCGGACCTGCGCGCTCGGCGATCATGTGAATCAACAGCAGGTTGCGACCGACCGATGCAAACATTTCCAGCGGACCAAAAACGTCGAGCAGTTCGAATCCAGGGTAGAGGATTACGCCGAGGGTCAGCGGGCGGGAGGCAGGGGAGGTCGATTCGCTCATTTGGATATCCGTTCAATTTGTGTCGGGTTACTGGCAAGATCCGGACGGGGAGAGATTCTAACTTCATCGATGAGTCGCCGATGTATACACCGTATCCGGAGCTCAACAGCCGTGCCCAGGGATGGCTGAAGTTCATGCACCGCAAGGCGACGACGCCGGATGATTGGTCGTCGACCGGTCAGCCGCGCAGCTGGTGGGATCAATACTCGACGCCGCCGATGACGAACTTCCCGCGTTTTGACCTCGCCGATTCGGCCTATGCGGTGGCGCTGATGGCCGACAAGACGCCGGCCTGGCGCGAGGTGTATGCCCGCATCCTCGATGAACTGGTGCAGCGGCACACGACGTTCTGGGCGGCGGTTGACTGGCTGACCCAGATCGGCCCGGACCCGAAGCGCAGGATTTATCCGCAGGCCTGGAAGGGCGCGTTGATCCCCGAACATCTGTGGGGCGAATACGATTCGCCCGGGTGGACCGCCAACGGTATCGAGCCCTGGGGCTTGCAACCCGATCCGATCCGCGCCGACGGAATGTTGTTCTTCAAGGGATTTTTCAACCTGATCATGAGCCTGCAGCGATATGTCAGCGGCGACGAACGGTGGAACAAGCCTTTTTCGGTCACGGGTCTGGAGAATCGTCAGTTCGAATGGACGCATGAGCGTGTTGCGAATCACCTCAACGATCAGTGGCGGCGCAATCCGGAAGGCCCGCATTGCGAGAACACCAAGATCTGGCCGTATTGCCTGTCGGCGGCCGGCTTGGGGCTGAAGATGTTTGATCAGGTCGCCGGTCGGCGTACGCATGCGGTCGCCGAGGAATGGTTCGATTTTGCGCGCAAGCATTACATGACGTTCGAAGGCGGCAAGCTTACGTCGGTGGCGCTGTATTACGATCCGATCGTCAACCACGTACATCACGTGGGTACCGGCGGCGGTCTCGCCGCGGCCTGGTACGTGCTGCCGCAGAATCCGCCGCTGGCCGAATTGATGTATCTCGCCGCGGTAGAGAGCATCGGTTGGCGAAATCCGCGCGTGCCGGTCGCGGTGCCGCCGGATCCGCGCGGCCTGGTGATGGGCGCCATGCTGGCGCGGGAGTTTGGTGATGTCGTGACCGAAGCGCGTTTGCGTGACACGTTGGAGTGGGTGGCCGACCCCCGTTTCTTCGGGCTCGGCGACCGCGAATTCGGCTTCTGGTTTCACTTCGACGAACCCTGGCCGCGCGGGCAGCTGAGCGCGAGTCTGATGGTGACGGAAGTTGCGGACCCTGGCGATTGGCAGCGGTTGTTCAACAAGCCGAATCTGGGCAAATTCCGCGAACCCACGATCGAAGGGGTCGATTTCCCAACGATCGGACTGAGTCAGGCATGGAATGATCTCGAGCATGGCATGCTGCAGGCGACGACGTATGTTTCGGCGGCGTCGGAACGCGGCCGCCACACACGATTTCGAGTGACGAACCTTCCCAACGTCGACGCGGTGTTCGTACGCTGCAACGGCGAAGAGTTCCGCGGCTGGTCGCGGATCGACGATCACAGCATCGATGTGGTCACGACGGTCGATCCGCACAAGTTTCAGATCTATACCGGTTACCGTGCGGATTCATGGCGTGCCGCGGTGCCGTCTGCGAGCGGGTTGAGTGCAGGTGCTGAACCGGTGTCGGTAGCGTTCGATGCACTCACAGCGCTGCCGCGTCGCGACACGATCGCCCGCGTCACGGCCTGCCCGTGCTGTGCCTGACACGATGACCGAACTCGTTCCATTGGCATCTCACCCAACCGGCGTAGCGTGGTCGACTTTGTCCTGGCCGCGCGCACCGCTGGCGCCGCGTGATGCGAACGCGTTTACGCGACACGCCGATGCCCTGTTCTCCCTGACGGCGGCACAGGGGGTCACCTACGCGCTGCTGGTCGTGCAACGCGGACGGCTGGTATACGAACGTTACGCGGCCGGCGCTAACGACTTCTACCTCCAGTATTCATGGTCGATGGCGAAGAGCGTCACGCACGCGCTCGTCGGCATTGCAGCGCGGCAGGGACGGATCGACATTCACGCGCCGGCCCCGGTGCCCGAATGGCAACGTCCCGGCGATCCGCGGCGCGCGATCACCGTCGATCAGCTGCTACAGATGCGCAGCGGCCTGCAGTTCGCTGAAGACTATGTCGACGCCGGCGTCTCCGATGTGATTGCGATGCTGAACTTCGACGGACGCTTCGACACGGGCGCGTTTGCCGCCGCGAAGCCACTTGTGCATTCCCCGGGTACGCTCTTCTCGTACTCGAGCGGCACGACGAACATCATCTGCAGGATTCTGCGGGACATCGTAGGTCCGCCGACGCAGATGCTCGCATTCATGCACGACGAACTGTTCGAGCCGCTCGGCATGCGCACGGCGCTGCCGAAGTTCGATCGCGCAGGTTCCTTCGTTGGTTCATCGTACTGTCTTGCATCGCCACAGGATTTCGCCCGGTTCGGCTATCTATATTCGCGTGGCGGCGTCTGGGACGGCCGGAGGATTCTTCCCGAGGGTTGGGTCGATTACGCGCGCGGGCCGACGCATGCCACGCCCCTGGAAGCCTATGGTGCGCACTGGTGGCTGACGCCCGGAACGTCGCGGTTCTTCGCGGGCGGCTACGATGGGCAACGTATCTTCGTGGATCCCGAAAAGGATCTCGTGATCGTGCGGTGTGGCCGCACCCCGGTCGCCGAGGCACCGTTCCTCTGGCAGCAGATCGATTCGCTGGTGGAGCTGTTGTAATGCGACGCGGCTGGTTGATTGCGCTGGGTGTATTGCTGGTCGCGGCTGGCGTCACCTACCAGCTGCGCGCGACGATCGCGATGCGGCTCATGGCCGGGGCGGCTGAACGTGCGCTCGCGGCCGATCCGATCGCTGCGCTGCCTGACGGATTGACTGTGGCGCTGTGCGGGGCGGGCGGGCCTATGCCGGATCCAAAACGCTCGGGACCGTGTGTGGCCGTGATTGCGGGGCGACATCTGTTCGAGGTGGACGCCGGCGATGTTGCTGGGCGCAACATGACGCGTCTCGGCTACGCGCCCGGCCGGATCGAAGCGTTGTTCCTGACGCACTTTCATTCGGATCATATCGACGGGCTTGGTGAGTTGACGATGCTGCGCTGGGTGGGCGGCGCGCATCGGGAGCCGCTGCCGGTGATCGGCCCGACGGGCGTCGAGGATGTGGTTGCCGGATTCAACGCCGCGTATCGGCTGGATGCCGGATACCGCACCTCGCATCACGGACCGGACGTTGCACCGCCGGGCGGCGAAGGCGGCAGTGCGCGGTCGTTTGTTGCGCCGGCGCCGGGCGCCGGGCTCGTCGTGTGGTCGGCGGATGGTGTGACCGTCACGGCATTCAGCGTGCATCACGATCCCGTCGTTCCGGCGGTCGGTTACAAGTTCGAATACGGCGGGCGTTCGGTCGTGATCTCCGGGGACACGTCGAAATCGGCCAACGTCGAACAGTTTGCGACAAACGCGGACCTGCTCGTCCACGAGGCGTTGTCGCCGAAACTGGTGGGCATTTTGAACGAGGCAGCGGCCAGAGCGGGGCGCGCCAACATTGCGAAGATTACCGTCGACATCCTCGATTACCACACGACACCGGTCGAGGCAGCGCAGACCGCCATGGCCGCGAACGCAGGGCATCTGCTTTTGTATCACGTCGTTCCGCCGTTGGTGGCGCCGGGTAGCGAAGCCGCTTTCCTGAACGGTGTTGCTGCAGCCTACGACGGTGACGTGACGCTTGGCCGCGACGGCACGCAGATCACGCTGCCGCGTGATTCGAACGAGATCATCGTCGAGCAACGCCGTCTTTGATCCGGCATCGGCGTGTATGCTTCGATGCTCCAGCAAATTAACCGGAGCACTTGATGATCGATCTGCATTACTGGCCGACGCCGAACGGCAAAAAAGTCACGATCCTGCTCGAAGAGTGCGCAATGCCGTACCGTATCGTGCAGTGCAATATCGGTCGCGGCGATCAGTTCACCCCCGAGTTTCTGAAGATCAATCCGAACAACCGGATGCCCGCGATGGTTGATGACCAACCCCTGGGCGGCGGCGCACCGATCACGCTGTTCGAGTCCGGCGCGATCATGATGTACATCGCCGAAAAAGTCGGGAAGTTTTATCCGCAGGCCCCGCGGCCGCGCTACGACGTCGTGCAATGGATCATCTGGCAGATGGCGAATCAAGGTCCGAAGACCGGCGAGTGCGGCCATTTCCGGCGCCTCGGCGACACGCAGGGCGATCAGTCGTACGCGGTGCGCCGGTTCACCGACGAGGTCAATCGGCTCTACGGCGTGCTGAACAACGCGCTGTACGACAAGCGTTATCTGATCGGCAACGAGTACACGATTGCCGACATGATCTGTTATCCGTGGACGATCGGCTGGCAGGGCCAGGGTCAGGACATCAACGAATTCCCGTACTTCAAGCGTTGGTTCGACGAGCTCGGAGCACGCCCGGCGGTGCAGCGCGGCATGGCGGTCGGCGCGGACTTTTCGCAGGACTTCTCGAAGCTGTCGCCGGAGGAGGTCGATAAACTGCGCAAGATGCTCTACAACCAGCGCGCACGGCCGGCGCCGGCGGGCGGGTTGTTGAAGGTTTGAAGCCGGCACTGCGCCAGAAGGTCTGAAGGGGTCACAGAGTGCCTTTCGCGCGGTGCGATAAGCGCCCGGTGTGCGGGGTAGAGGTGAATGAAAGGCACGCTGACCCCGTTCTCTACGGCACAATCCGCTTCATCCAGGGGGTCGACGTCAGCCGATGAGTCGCAAGATTCTGTTCATCACCACGGACCAGATGCGCCACGACGCGCTCGGCTGTAACGGCGGCGTGGTGGCGCGCACGCCGGTGATTGACGCGCTCGCACGCGACGGCATCAACTACCAGCGCGCGCACAGTCAGAACGTCGTGTGTATGCCAGCGCGTGCGACGATCATCACCGGGCAGTACGTGGCCACGCATGGTGTGTGGATGAACGGCGTTGCCTTGCCCGAGGAGACGCCGACGATTGCCCACTGGCTTGGCGAACACGGCTATCGCACGGCGCTGTTCGGTAAGGCGCACTTCGAGCCTTGGCTCGGCGCTCCGGAGAAATACTACGAAAATCGGATGGCACGCCTCGGCGAAACCGGACCGCACCGTGGCTTCGAACGGATGGAGCTGGCAAACCATTTCTACATGCGGCATTCGCACTACGACGTGTGGCTGGAACAGAACCATCCCGACGCGATCGCCGGCTTTTATCCGATGGTCACGCCGCAAGGTGCGCAGAACACGCAGGGCGGCGGTGCCACCGGCGCGATTCAGGTTTGGGACAATCCGATGTCCCGCGAGATCTATCACACCGACTGGGTTGCGGATCGAACCATTGCGTGGCTCGACAGCCTGCCAGCGGATACCGATTGGTTTGTCTGGCTCAGCTTTCCCGATCCGCATCATCCGTGGGATCCGCCGGCGGCGGAACGCGCGCGTGTCGATTGGCGCAACGTGCCGCTGCCGGATCTTTATCCGGGCGACGCGACTACGGCTGCGCAGTGGCTGTCCGCCAAACCAAAACACTGGCAAGGCTATTTCGATGGTTCGCTGTGGACAAACCTCGAATCGCCCCGCGGCTTCCGGCCGTGCGAGCTGACCGCCGACCAGGTGCGTGAAATCAACGCGATGAATCACATCGAAAATGAACTGATCGACGACGCGTGCGGCCGCGTGCTGCGTTGTATCGAACGGCGCGGCTGGTCCGCGGACACCGATGTGATCTTCACAACCGATCATGGCGAACTGCAAGGCGACTACGGGCTGCTGTTCAAAGGGCCGTATCACTGCGATGCGTTGATGCGGCTGCCGCTGATCTGGCGGCCGGCGCCGTCGGCCAACGTTGCGCCGGCGCGGGTGTCGGCACCGGTCGGTCACGTCGATCTGGCGCAGACATTCTGCCGCATCGCCGGAATCGACGAGCCCGCGTGGGTCGAAGGTCGGGCGTTACCGGTATCTGACGACGAAGCTCAGGCGCAGCGCCGGCAGCGTGTGTTGACCGAATGGGACAGCCAGCATGGTCCGGTGGATATACACATCCGCACGATCTATCGCGACGGCTATTTGTGCAGCGCCTACGAGAAGGGTTCGTTGTACGAAGGAACCGAAGGGGAACTCTACGATCTGACGACGGACCCGGATGCGCGCGTCAATCTCTGGGCGGATTCGACGCGACGCAGCCTGCGCACGGATCTGGTGGCCGACCTTTATGACAGCCTGCCGCGGCGCCGCACCCCGCGCCTCGAACGCGGCGCACCGGTTTAGCCAGGAATCCCCGTATTTCACCCGCTTCGATCGACGCTTCGCCGATCGGGGCGGGGACGCCCCTCCTACGGTTTTCCCGCGCGTGAAGGGGTCTGCCAGTAGTGCGTCAACATTGAGCTGAATGCGTGCAGCAACGCCTCGATGCGCTGTTCGCGCTCGACCGAAATCACGCTCAGGGTCAATGCGTCGAGCAACAGTCGCACCAGATCGGAGACTACCTGCAGTTTCGCTTCGGCCGCGGCTGTGTCGACGCGCAGCAGCTGCCGCTGTGCATTCATCGCGTGGCTATCGAGGTCGCGCTGCGCGCGCTCCACGACGCGGCGCAGCATCGGTTCGGTGCGGGACGCCGCGACCAGTTCGATCCAGGCAATCTGATCGGGGTCGTGGCGCAGATTCATCAGCTGATCGAAGGCAGCGTCGGCAGCTCCGCCGGCAACGCCGTAGAGTTTTTCGAGGTAACGACCCCAGACGCGCGACAACAGCGCGTTGGCGGCATCGGAGAGCAGGTGCTCGGTGCTGTCGAAGTAGTACTGCACGCGGCTGCGCGTCACGCCGGCACGCTCGGCGATGTTCGACATGTTCGTGCGGTGGTAGCCGAGTTCGCTGAACGAGTCGATCGCGGCGTCGAGTACACGCTGATAGGTCTGCTGGCTTTTGGGCGTGCTGAACCGCTGACCGCCGCGTCGGCTGCTGAGTGCTGTCATCATCGAGAAATCATCACCGTTGGTTGAAATTGCGCGTTTCGAGTCGAAATCGACGGTATTTTCCAGTATCAGTATCCAACTGAGCCGCTGATATTTCCATCACTATTGACTAATCTACCGTGCGCGCGTCGAATAGCATCACGTTGATCAATTCTTCAGGAGTGCTCATGACCATCCCGTTTCCTAACGACCCGTTTCTGACCGGTTATTACGCGCCGAGCGGCGTTGAGTGCGATGCGCCCGACCTCGTCATCGAAGGCGAACTGCCGAAGGACCTCGTTGGTACCTACTATCGCAATGGTCCGGATCCACTGCATCCGCCGCGCGAAGGCGACACGTACCACTGGTTCGATGGCGACGGGATGATCCAGTGTTTCAACATCGAAGGCGGGCGCATCAGCTGGCGCAATCGCTGGGTGAAATCCGAAAAGTTCAAGCGCGAACTCGCGGCCGGTAAGCGGCTTTACGGCGTATTCGGCAATCCGATGCACTCGGATCCGTCGGTGATCGGCGCCGACTACAATACCGGCAACACGCATATCGTTGAGCATGCCGGCCGGCTGCTCGCATTGATGGAAGGCGCGCTGCCGACGCAGCTCAAACAACGTACGCTCGAAACGCTGGGTACCCACAGTTTTGATGGCACGATTGCGGGCCCCGTGACGGCGCATCCGAAGTTCGATGCCGCCACCGGCGAGATGATTTTTTTCGGCTATCAGGCACAGGGTCCGGGTTCACGTTCGCTGCGCTACAACGTTGCGGATCGTAGCGGTCGCGTCATTCGTAACGAGTTTTTCGACGCGCCGTTCGCGGCGATGGTCCACGACTTCTTCGTGACCGAAACACATGCGATTTTTCCGATCTTCCCGCTGACGACGAGCATTGAGCGCGTCATGAAAGGCGGCCCGATGATGGCGTGGGAGCCGGATCTGGGAACTCACTTCGGCGTCATTCCCCGCAACGGCACCGCGGCCGACGTGAAGTGGTACACGATGGATGCGCGCTTCATGTTTCACATGATGAATGCGTGGACCGACGGCACGAAGCTGCACGCCGACGTGACCGGTTCGAATGCGACGCAGTTCGCCCCGAAGCTCGACGGCACCATGGCGAAACCGTCGGACGGCGTGACGCCGACGTTCCGCCGTTGGAGCATTGATCTGGCGGATAACTCCGGCACGATCAAAGAAGAACTGATCGACGACATCGCCTGCGAATTTCCGCGCACCGACGATCGTCTGATGACGAAAGCCTATCGTCATGGCTATGCGGTCGGCACCCCCGCGCAGACGTTGATGAACTTCAACCACGTCATTCATTTCGACAAGAAGACCGGCAAGCGCCAGACCTACACGCCCGGCGACAACTACATGCTCGGCGAAGCGGTATTCGCGCCGCGCCGTGGCAGCGGCAACGAAGGGGATGGCTATCTGGTGGTGCTCGGCTTCAACCAGACCACCGGCAAGAGCGAGCTGATGATTCTGGACGCACAGAACGTCGCGAACGGTCCGTTGGCAACCGCCAAAGTGCCGATGCGGATTCCGGCCGGCTTTCACGGCAGCTGGATCGCCGCAAACTAAGAAGGGTGCCAGGCGTTGACTTATTGACTTATTGACTTATTGGCGTGCGCCAATAAGTCAATAAGTCAACGCCTGGCACCGCGCGACGGCGAGCAGCAGTGTTCGATGGCCCATTCGGCGTGGGGGTCGCGGAGCGATCGGCTATTCTAGGCGGGCCATTTCTCGGGGACTTCCGTGACCGACGTATTGACGTTCTTCGATGACGCGCAGATTCGTGATCCCTATCCGCGCTACACGCAGTGGCGCCAGCGCCACCCGATCTGGCGCGACGACTTCAGTGGCCGCTGGGTGCTATCGCGGCACGAAGACGTCTTCGAGATTCTGAAGGATCATCAACGCTTTTCATCCGCGGGCATGGGTGCGGCGCTGGCGCTACCGCTGCTGACCGACGACCCGCCGCGGCACACGCAGCTGCGCGCGATCGTTAACAAAGCCTTCACGACCGCGATGCTGAAAAGTGTGGAGCCGGAAGTGACGAAAATTGCCGACGATCTTGTCGAGGCGCTGCCTATGAGCTGCGACGTCGACATCGTCGCCCACCTGACAACCCCGCTGCCGGTGACGGTGATCTCCCGCATGATGGGCATTCCGGAAGCGCGCAAGGCCGACTTCAAGCGCTGGTCCGATGCGTTGACGGGCACGCTTGCGGGCGCATCGCCCGAGGCCCGCAAGGCCGAGATGCTGGAGATGGCGGAGTTCTTCCGGCAGCTGATTCCGCAGCGTCGCGCGGCGCCGACGAACGACCTCGTCAGTGCCGTTGCGAATGCGCAAGTCGATGGCGTTGGTCTGTCGGAGTGGGAAATTGTCGGGTTCAGCATCCTTTTGTTGATCGCCGGCAACGAGACCACGACCAATCTGCTTGGCAATTTGCTCAACGTGCTGGCCGATCGACCGGATCTGTGGCGACGGCTGCGCGAAGATCCGGAACTCATCGAGCCCGCAATCGAGGAACTGTTGCGCTACGACAGCCCGGTACAGTTTGTCATGCGCTCAGCCACGCAGGACATCACGCTGCACGGGCAACGGGTCGCTGCCGGCGACAACGTGATCGTCGTGATGGGTTCCGCAAATCGCGACGCAGCGCTGTTCGATGCGCCTGATGAATATCTGATCGATCGGCCGCGCGGCCGTCACCTGTCGTTCGGCTATGGCATCCACTTCTGCATCGGGGCGCCGCTGGCGCGACTCGAAGCGCGCGTTGCCATGCGAGCGTTGCTTGCGCGGGCGGATGGCATCGGCCGCGGGGTCGGTCATACGCAGCGCGTTGCCTCACATCTGCTGCGCGGTTTTGAGGCACTGTCGCTGCAGCTACACAACTGATCCAGGAGCAAGAGACGTCCAGATGCACATCGACCTGCTCAGTCCCACCAGCTTCAGCAACGGTCATCCGCACGATCAGTACCGCTGGTTGCGGCAGCATGCGCCGGCGTACTGGCACGAAGAACGGGGGGGTCCCGGTTTCTGGGCCGTCACGCGCTTCGACGACGTGCGCGCGATGGGGCGCGATCCGGAGACGTTTTCTTCCGAGCCCACGATCATGATTCCCGATCCGCCGCCCGGCAGTTCGCTGGCGTTCGGCGATCACAAAATGATGTTGATGATGGATCCGCCGCAGCACACGGCGTTTCGCCGATTGATCAGCCGCGAGTTCACGCAGGCGCCGGCTGCCGCGCTGCGCGCCCGGGTGGAAGTGTTGGCGCGCCAGATCGTCGATGCCGTCATCGAGCGCGGCGAATGCGATTTTGTGGCAGATATTGCCGGTGAAATGCCGTCATATGTGATCGCCGAACTGATGGGGTTGCCGCTCGATGATGGCCGCAAGCTCTATCAGCTGACCGAGACAATTCACTCGGCGCCCGAAGCGGTTCCAGAAGGTGCGCAGGGTGCGGCGGTGATGGAGATGTTCGGCTATGCCCAGCGTGTAATCGCCGAAAAGCGCGCGCGACCTGCCGATGACCTGTCGAGCAAGCTGCTGACGGCCGAGGTGGATGGTCGCAAGCTCGACGATCTCGATTTTCAGTTGTTCTTTCTGTTGCTGGTCGATGCCGGCGGTGACACCACGCGCAACCTCGTCGCGGCCGGACTACTTGCGTTGCTCGAGCATCCGGACGAATTTGCGAAGCTGCGCGCGAACCTCGATACGGCGTTGCCGACGGCGCGCGATGAGCTGCTGCGCTGGGTCAGTCCGGTAATCTACATGCGTCGTACCGCACGGCACGACACCGAAATCGCCGGGCAGAAAATTCGCGCTGGCGACAAGGTCGTTCGTTATTTCGGTGCGGCCAATTTTGACGAGCGGCAGTTCAACGACCCTTACCGCCTCGATCTCGGGCGCAGCCCGAACGCGCACATCGCGTTCGGCGCCGGTGCACACGTGTGTCTCGGTCAACACATCGCGCGGGTCGAAATCGATGCGCTGCTGCGCGAGGTTGTTCGGCGAATGAACGACATCGAGCTGACGCAGCCGCCGGAGTGGCTCGCGTCGAACTTCATTTCGGGGCCGAAGCGGATGCCGTTGCGTTTTCGGCCCGGTGCGAAGGCTGGTTGACTACGCCGCGCCGCGCGGGATGTTGCGATTACCGTGGATCGCAGATGAACACTGGAATGTCGCGCGTTGTTTTCTTCTGATACGCCTCGTATGGCGGATACGCGGCAACACACTTCGGCCATGCGGAGGCTTTCTCCGCTGCCGACGCCACCCGAGCGCGTAGCTTTCGGGTTTGATCCTTGACCAGCACTTCAATGTCCGGATGCGCGACGAGGTTGTGATACCAGACAGGGTTGCTCGGTGCGCCGCCGAGGGATGCCACCAGAAAAACACCTTCGCCATTGGGTACGTACATCAAGGGTACGTCGCGCCACCGGCCGGTTTTTGCGCCCTGCATTCGAACCACGCAGATATCGCTGCTGCCGAACCTTCCCATGACCCTTCCGCCGCTCATGCGATAGACCGTCGCGTTCAGTTGCGCAAACAGCTTGATGAGCGGATTCGTCATGATGGCGGCCGTGTACGAGGAGGCCGGATGATAGCCGAGATCTTCGTTATCATTGCGCGCAACGAAATCGGAGCAGCGGCATGAGTTCAGCGGATATTGAGATCGGCGCCGAGAATGGCCAGATGGTCATGCAGCTCGGCGCGATGAGCAATCGGCATGGACTCGTGGCCGGTGCGACGGGCACCGGCAAAACCGTGACGCTGCAGGTGCTGGCGGAAGGGTTTTCGCGGATAGGTGTGCCGGTATTTGCGGCGGACGTAAAAGGCGATCTGTCGGGAATTGCCGCCGCGGGCAAGCCGCACAAGGAAATCGATCGGCGCTTGAGCCTCATTCCGCGCGCGGGGTATCAGCAGCGCGGTTACCCGGTGGTTTTCTGGGATGTATACGGGCAATCCGGGCATCCGATGCGCACCACCGTATCCGAAGTAGGGCCGCTGCTGCTGGCGAACCTGCTCGAACTGAACGACACGCAAAGCGGTGTGTTGTACGCGGCGTTTCGTATTGCCGACGAGCAGGGACTGTTGCTGCTCGATCTTAAAGACCTGAAGGCACTGCTTGTGTGGATGGTGGCGCAGGGCTCGGCGCTGCGTAGCGAGTACGGCAACATCACGGCCGCGTCGGTCGGGGCCATTCAGCGCGGCATTCTGGTGCTCGAAGAGCAGGGCGCCGATCGCCTGTTCGGCGAGCCGGCCGTGACACTTGCTGATCTGATGCAGGTCGACTTTTCCGGCAACGGCGTCATCAGCATTCTCGACGCGACCCAGCTCGCGCAGAAAGCCCCGCGTGTGTACGCCGCGTTGCTGCTGTGGCTGCTGTCGGAGCTATTCGAGGATCTGGCGGAGGTGGGCGATGCGGAGCGTCCCAAATTTGTGTTGTTCTTCGACGAAGCGCACCTGCTGTTCGATCGCGCGCCGCGGCCGTTGCTCGATAAGATCGAGCAGGTCGTGCGGCTTATCCGCTCGAAGGGTGTCGGGGTGTATTTTATTACCCAGAGCCCGCTCGATCTGCCGGAAGACGTGCTCGGCCAGTTGGGCCTGAAGGTGCAGCACGCGTTGCGGGCGTTCACGCCGAAGGATCGTCAGGTGATCAAGGCCGTGGCGCAGGGCTTTCGCGCCAGGCCTGGTATCGATGTCGAGCGTATGGTCACCGAACTCGAAACCGGCGAGGCGTTGATCTCGGCGCTCGATACCAAAGGGGCGCCGCAGCCGGTGTCCCGTGTGTTGATCGCGCCGCCTGAGTCGCGTATTGGTCCGCTCGATGCCAACGAACGCGCTGAGCGGCTTGCGCGATCGCCGTTGCGCGGCAAATACGACAACAGTGTCGATCGAGACTCCGCGTACGAGATGCTCAAGGCGCGCGCCGACCGGGTGAGTACTGTGGCTGCGGAATCGCGAACCGAATCCGAAGCGCGAAAGGCCGCTGTGGCGGTCAAGCCGAAGGCAACTCGGTCGCGTCAATCGGCCGGCGAAGCGATGATGACGAGCGCCGCTCGCGCCATTGGCAGCTCGTTAGGACGGCAGCTGATTCGCGGGATACTGGGGTCACTGCGCAAGTGATAGCCCGGAAAAGGGTCACGCGTGGCTAAGTACTACTTCTTCTCACGGACGCTCGCCAAACGTCGCCCGGAACTCAATCGTATCGTCTGGCGCATTGAGGCATGGGCAATTGGTGCGTTCGTCGGCTTACTTCGAGTGCTGTCGCTCGAACGGGCAATGCGGCTGGCCTACCGGGTATTTGCGTTTATCGGGCCGCGTTCGTCGAAACGCGGGCGTATGCGGGTGCAGCGCAATCTCGAGGTGGCGTTTCCGGAGTATTCCAATACCCAACGTGATCAGGTGACGCGAGACATCTTCGGTCACGTCGGTGTCGCGCTGGCGGAAATTGCGAAGTTGTCGACCATCTGGAACGATCGCGAGCGGCGTATCGAGTTTGTTGCTGCACCGGAGCTGCGGTTCCTGCGTGAGCAAGGGCGTCCCGCGGTGCTGGTGACCGGCCACATCGGTCCGTGGACGCTGACGAACTTTGTTGCGGGTCACTACGAGTTCCCGCTGTCGATCGTTTATGCCGCGGAATCGAATCCTTTCTTGCGTGATCTGATGCTGAAGATGCGCAGTGCGTTGCCGGTAAAACTGCTCGACCGCAACAACAGCATGCGTGCATTGATGGGTGAGTTGTCGCGCG
>Ga0209254_10001852_pt1 | contig 19063 bp, 17 predicted proteins | sample FrelakmetDIP11DI_FD_187148 | JGI IMG/M metagenome (GOLD analysis project Ga0209254, IMG submission 187148) | Freshwater lake sediment microbial communities from the University of Notre Dame, USA, for methane emissions studies - DIP11 DI (SPAdes)... | ecosystem: Environmental > Aquatic >...
GGTGGTCACCGCCTTTACCGTCGCGCATTCGATCACGCTGTCGATCGCGGCGCTGCAGATCATCGAACTGCCGTCGCGCCTGGTGGAATCCGCCATTGCCGCTTCGGTGGTGCTGGCAGCGGCCAACAACCTGTGGCCGGTAGTGGAGCGGCGGCGCTGGCTGGTGGCATTCGGTTTCGGCCTGATTCACGGATTCGGTTTCGCCAGCGTGCTGACCGAGCTCGGCTTGCCCAAGGACGCGTTGGTACTCTCGTTGCTGGGTTTCAATCTTGGCGTCGAGATCGGCCAGCTGGTTATCGTGGCGTGCTTCCTGCCGGTAGCCTACCTCCTGCGAAATTCGCCGTTCTACCGCAAGGGCGTGTTGGTGGGCGGCTCGATTCTCACCCTGCTGGTGGCGCTCGTGTGGCTCGCGGAGCGGATGTTCAATCTGAAGCTGATCGGCGCCTAGGGATCCTGCACGGCCCCCGCGCGAGTGGGCTTGCGCCTTGTGGAGCCGGCCCCGTCGCGCCCGGCCAGCGACACCGTGCGCACGTCCATCGGCAGGGACGTGCCAGTGTCGAACTCGACTGCTTTCGTTCGTTGGCGCACATGGACCTGCCGACGGATCGTGACTGAATCCTGCCCTGTCACGTTCGAGGTGGCGGTGCCGCATCTGGTTGTTCGCCATGCCGCAGGCTGTCCAGCGCATTCCATGCGTCCGTGCTGCGCTGTACCTGGTCATGCCGCATCAGCCAGTCGGCGATCACCAGGCTCGCATCGGCGGTGACGACATCCGGACCGGATTCGTTCGCGGCGAGCTGCGCTGCCTCGTCGGGCGAGACAAGGCGGAACTCTGCGACCTCGCCGTCCTGGTTTGTCGGAATGGTGTCGTTCGGCAGGTCGAGGTCGTGCACGAAGATGGTCTCGAGTTGCAGTCCGTCGGGCTGTGCGCGCCGGATCTCCAGCGCTCCGACCGGACGGGCACTGTGCGCGATGCGCGGCGGTAGCCCGGCTTCCTCCCACGCCTCCTTGACGACAGTCTCCGCGACGGTCGCGCCGGCCGCGATCCCGCCGCCGACCAGGTTGTCGAGAAGGCCCGGATCGATCGCCTTGCGGGTACTCCGACGTGCGATCCAGATCGCGGTACCGCCGTTACGCCGCGCGGTGCCGTTGACGTGTGCTGCGAACGTGCGTATGCCGAAGTACCGCGCTGCGGCCCGCTCCAGCAGGAACAGCGGGGCGCCATCGGGTTGCGAGCCAACGGCGTAGCGCTCGTCGCGCCAGGGGCTCAAGCGGCCCTCGTCCGCCAGCGCTCGCGCGACTGATGCGGCCGCGGCGGTGCGGGACGCCGCGTCGTTCAGGTGTAGCGCGAAGCGAACTTCCCCGGCGCCGACGACGAAGACGTCAGGGAAGCGTACCAGGGCCAACGCGCGCGGCGGATCGAGCTCGCCCACGATCCGACCGTCGACGCGGAACGGCCACATCGGACCGACAGGCGGCGCGAGCGCCGCCGCGAGCCGGCGCACGATGCGGTCGAGGAGCGAGGCGTCGATCACCGCCGGAATTCTACGGCTCGATGCAGCAACGGCGGCGGGACCGCAGACGCTCCTTTATCATCGGGGGCATCCGAATGTCCCGGGCGAATCCCCGATGTCCGCGCAGATCCTCGACGGCAAGGCCGTCGCCCAGGTCGTTACGCAGGAAGTGGCGGCCAAGGTGGCCGCGCGCGTCGCGCTGGGGCGCGCTTCCCCTGGGCTTGCGGTCGTGCTCGTCGGCGAGAGCGCGGCGTCGCAGGTGTATGTGCGCAACAAGCGCCGTACGACCGAAGCAGTAGGCATGCGCTCGTTCGCCCACGACTTCCCCGCGTCGCTGCCCGAGGACGAGCTGCTGGCGACGATCGATCGCCTGAACGCCGATCCCGCGGTCCATGGCATCCTCGTGCAGCTGCCGCTGCCTGCCCACATCGACCCGCAGAAGGTCGTCGAGCGCATCGACCCGGCCAAGGATGTCGATGGCTTCCATCCGTACAACGTCGGCCGCCTCGTGCTGAAGTCGCCGACACTGCGGCCTTGCACGCCGTACGGCTGCATGCGATTGCTCGCGGAGACCGGCGAGACGCTGACCGGCAAGCATGCCGTCGTGATCGGTCAGTCGAACATCGTCGGCCGGCCGATGGCCATGGAGCTGCTGATGGCTCGCTGCACGGTCACGGTTTGCCACTCGGCCACGCGCGACCTGGCGGGTCTGGTACGACAGGCGGACATCGTGGTAGCCGCCATCGGCAAGCCGCGGTTCGTGCCGGGCGACTGGGTCCGCGATGGTGCGATCGTGATCGACGTCGGCATCAACCGCACTGATGCCGGCAAGCTCGTCGGCGACGTCGACTTCGACGCAGCGCGCGAGCGGGCGGCGTGGATCACGCCGGTGCCCGGAGGGGTTGGACCGATGACCATCGCGATGCTGCTCGCCAACACGCTGCGCGCGGCGGAACTCGCCGATGGCTGAGCTGCGGCCCTTCGCGCGGAAGTTCATCGCCGGCTGGGGCGACATGGACTTCAACGCCCACATGCGCAACACCGCATTCCTCGACCGCTCGGCCGACGTGCGGATGATGTTCTTTGCCGAGCGGGGCTTTCCGATGAGCGAGTTCGCACGCCTGCGGATCGGGCCCGTAGTCCTGCAGGACGTCGTCGATTACCGCCGGGAAGTCGGGCTGCTCGAGGAGATCGAGGTCACGGTGGCCCTTGCCGGTCTCGCGCCCGACGGCAGCCGCTTCGCGATCCGCAACGAGATCCGTCGCTCCGAGGGCAAGCTTTGCGCGACCGTATCCAGTTCCTGCGGCTGGCTGGATCTCGCAGCGCGCAAGCTCGTGGTTCCACCGGCGCCGCTTCTCGACGTGCTGCGGGCGCTGCCGCGGTCCAACGACTTCGCCTCGCTGCCGTCCGGCCGCGAGAAATAGCAGGCAGCGACGCTCGACAACCGGCCTTCACCATGGCAACGACACGATGAACGATTGCGACTTCGGATTGATCGGCCTGGCTGTGATGGGCGAGAACCTGGCGCTCAACGTCGAGAGCCGCGGTTGGCGCGTAGCCGTCCACAATCGTTCGACGGAGCGCGTCGACGAGTTCATGCGCGGTCGCGCGGCCGGGCGCAACTTCGTCGGCTGCCGCTCGATCGGCGAGCTGGTGGCGGCCGTTAAGCGTCCGCGCAAGCTGATGATGCTCGTCAAGGCGGGACCGGCGGTGGACCAGCTGATCGAGCAGATGCGGCCCCATCTCGCACCGGGCGACATCCTGATCGACGGCGGCAACACGCACTATCTCGACACCGAGCGGCGCACGAAGGAAGTCGAGGCGATGGGCCTGCTGTACGTCGGCTGCGGCGTCTCCGGCGGCGAGGAGGGCGCGCTCAAGGGTCCGAGCCTGATGCCCGGTGGCAGTGCCGCCGCGTGGCCCCGGTTGAAGCCGCTGCTGCAGTCGATCGCGGCGAAGGTGGGCCCGAACGAGGACATCCCCTGTTGCGAGTGGGTCGGTCCGGGCGGCGCCGGGCACTACGTCAAGATGGTGCACAACGGCATCGAGTACGGCGACATGCAGCTCATCTGCGAGGCCTACCAGCTGCTCTCGGAGCTGGGAGCCTTGAGCAACGACGAGCTGTACGACGTGTTCGACGAGTGGAACCGCGGCGAGCTGGCGAGCTACCTGATCGAGATCACCCGCGACATCTTCAGCGTGCGCGACGACCGCGGTGGCTTTCTGGTCGACAGGATCCTCGACGTCGCCGGTGCAAAGGGCACCGGCAAGTGGATGAGCCAGCTCGCCCTCGACCTCGGGGTTCCCAGCACGCTGGTGACGATGGCGGTGTTCGCCCGCGCGCTGTCGGCGCAGAAGGAGGCGCGGGTGCGCGCGAGCAAGCTCCTTGGCGGACCGCCAGCCGGCGCCAACGCCGCGTTGCGGTCGGCCGTGCAGGCCACGCTCGGGGAGCGAGGCGCGCTGGTCGAGTCCGTGCGCCAGGCGTTGTACGCGTCGAAGATCATCAGCTACGCGCAGGGCTTCGTGCAGCTGCAGGAGGCGAGCCGCGAGCACGACTGGCGCCTCGACTACGGCAACTGCGCGCTGCTGTGGCGCGGCGGCTGCATCATCCGCGCGCAGTTTCTCGACCGGATCAAGGAGGCGTTCGACCGCCAGCCGGATCTCGAGAACCTCCTGCTCGCGCCTTACTTCCGCGACGCGGTGGCGCAGGCGCAACCGGCGTGGCGTGCGGTCGCGGCGGCCGCGAGCTTGACGGGCATTCCGGTTCCGGCGTTCTCCGCGGCGCTGGCCTACTACGACAGCTATCGTCGCGAGCGGCTTCCGGCGAACCTGCTCCAGGCGCAGCGCGACTACTTCGGCGCGCATACGTTCCAGCGCGTCGACGATCCGGCATCTTTCCACGCCGACTGGCTCGCGCTGCGCAAGCCGCCGCGGGATTGAGCCGCCCGGCGGTCAAGCGCCCCGCAGGTGCCACGCCTTGGGCCGGGTGAACGTCTGGATGCCGTAGGTGGACAGCGTCAGCCCGATGCCGGAGTGCTTGACACCGGACCACGGCAGGCGGGGACTGACGCGGTCGCAGCAGTTCCAATACACGCTGCCGGCGTTCACGCGTTCGAGGATGCGCCTCGCGCGCTTCTCGGTCCTCGCGTAGACCCCCGCCGTGAGTCCGTAGTCGGTGTCGTTCATCAGCGCGACCGCCTCGTCGTCGCCGGTCACCTTCTGGATGCCGATCACCGGCCCGAAGCTCTCCTCGCGCATCAGCTCCATGCCGTGGTGGGCATCGGCGATCACGGTCGGCTGGAACCAGTTGCCGCGGCCCTCGATCGGCTTGCCGCCGCAGAGCAGCCGGCCGCCGAGCTTGATCGCCTGCGCGACCTGGCGCTTCAGCACGCCGATCTGCGCCCGGCGCGTCAGCGGCCCGATGTAGGTCGCCTCCTCCAGCGGGTCGCCGATGCGGAACCCCTTTACTTCCGTCACGAACGCCGCGACGAATGCGTCGTGGATCGGCGCGGCGACGTAGATGCGCTCGACGGCACAGCACGACTGGCCATTGTTGTAGAAGGCGCCGTCGGCCAGGCCCGCCGCCGCCGCGGCGACGTCGACGTCCTCGCAGACGTAGATCGGGTCCTTGCCGCCAAGTTCGAGCTGCGTCTTGATCATCCGCCGCCCGGTGCTCGCGGCGATGCGCTTGCCCGTCGCGTACGAGCCGGTGAAGAACACGCCGTCGACGCTCTGCCGCAGCAGCGCCGCGCCGGTCAGGCCGTCGCCGATCACCGGCACGAAGACGTCCTCGGGCACGCCCGCGTCCTTCAGCATCTGCGCGATGTGGATGCCGGTGAGCGTCGCATACTCCGAGGGCTTGTAGAGCACCGCGTTGCCGGCGATCAGCGCCGGGACGAACACGTTGCCGCCGACGAAGTACGGGTAGTTCCACGCCGAGATGTTCGCGATCACGCCGAGCGGCTCGTGCGAGATGCGCTCCTCCATCCGCTTGTCGACCTCGGCGAGCACGGTTTCCTGGCGCAGCGTGCGCGGCGACTCCGCCAGGAAGAAGTCGAGGCGTGCGAGCAGGCCGTTCAGCTCGTTGCGCGACTGGCGGATCGGCTTGCCGACCTCCTCGGTGAGCGTGCGCGCGAGCGTTTCGTGCAGCGCGACCACGCGCTCGCGGAACGCAACGATCGTCGCCAGGCGCTTTTTCAGCGACAGCGCCGCCCACGCGGGCTGCGCGGAACGGGCGCGCAGGTACTTGCGGCGGACGGCGGCACTGCTGTCGGCCTCGATTTCGGCGATGGTGGCGCCGCTGGCAGGATTGTGGATTCGCATGGGCAGGAGAGGTCAGAGCGCGTATTCGGCGTCCTTGTGGGCGGCCGCGGCAGCGAGGAAGTCGTCCAGGATCGGCGTGTCGTCGATGTAGGAGGCGTCGCCGGGCGGGTGGAACTCGGGGTGCCATTGCACCGCGAATACGTAGGAAGGTCCGGTCCAGCGGATCGCCTCGGCGATGCGGTCGGGCTCCGACCAGGCCTCGACGACGAGGTCGCGGCCGAGGTCCTTCACTGCCTGGTGGTGCACCGAGTTGGTCTTGACCAGCGCCGCGCCCGGGTAGAGCCGGGCCAGCCCGGAGCCTGCGACGATCGACGTCGCGTGGCAGTTCTTGGCGTAGATCTCCCAGTTGCGGTGGTTGAGCGAGCAGGGAACCTGGCTCGTGAGGTCCTGCCACAGCGTGCCGCCCTGCGCGACGTTGATCAGCTGCGCGCCGCGGCACACGCCGAGCACCGGCTTGGCCTTCGCGACGAACGCGCGATAGAGGTCGATCTCGTAGTCGTCGCGCACGCGGTCGCCGTTCCACTCGGGGCGAAGCGCCTTGTCGCCGTAGGTCTCCGGACACACGTCGGAGCCGCCCATCAGCACCAGGCCGTCGAGCGCATCGGCGTAGGCGTCCAGCGTGACGCGGCTGCGCTCGCGCCGCGTCGAACCGTCCGGCGAGGGGATCATGAACGCGAGCACGTCGCGCTGCATCAGCCAGTGCGCGAGGTTCTGCTCGATGTACTGCAGCGTCATGCCCTTGAAGATGCGCCGCTGCGGATCCGCATGGAAGAACGAGGCCGAGATGCCGATCTTCAACATGTCAGTCCCGACGGGCCGGCCCGCTGCGAACGAAGCGCGCGAGAGGGTCGTTTCATCCTAGAGCGCCGCAGCGAACAGCGCCGCGAAGTCGGCGGCCGTGCACGGGCGCGGATTGGTCTGGTGGCATAGGTCCCGCACCGCAATCTCGACCAGTGCGGGGATGTCGGCGCGCGTGACGGGGTGCGTCCCGCGATGCGCGGCGAGCGTCGCGGGAATGCCTATTGTCGCCTTGAGCCGGCCGAGCCAGTCGACGAACGCCGCGGCGCGCGACTCCTCCGAGCCGGCATCTCCCCCCGGCACGCGCGCGACGCGGGCGAGCTCGGCGAGCTTCGCGGCGGCGGCGGGCAGGTTGAAGCGCATCACGTGATCGATCATGATGCCGTTGGCGAGCCCGTGGTGCAGGTCGGCCACCGTGGACAGCGCGTGGGCGCAGGAGTGCACGGCGCCCAGGTCCTTCTGGAACGCGATCGCGCCCATCATCGAGGCCATCAGCATGTCGCCGCGCGCGGCGAGGTCGGCGCCGTCGTGCACGGCGCAGGGCAGCGCCTGCGCCGCGATCCGCACGCCCTCGACGGCGATGCCGTCGCACAGCGGGTGGTAGGCCGGGGAGAGGTAGCTCTCGACGTTGTGCGTCAGCGCGTCCATGCCGGTGGCCGCGGTGATCGGGGCGGGCAGGTCGCGGGTCAGCGCCGGATCGGCGAACACGGCGCGGGCGAGGATCTTCGGCGAGAACACGATGCGCTTGACGTGCGTGTCGTCCTCGGAGATCACCGCCGAGCGGCCGACTTCGGAGCCCGTGCCGGCGGTCGTCGGCAGCGCGACGAAGTAGGGAATCGCGTCGGGGATCGCGCGCACCCGCGGGTGATCCCAGGCGTACTCGAGCGCGTCGTGGCCATCGGTGCCGATCACGCCGACGATCTTGGCCACGTCGACCGCTGCGCCGCCACCGAAACCGACGACGCAGTCGGCGCGGTGAGCGCGGAAGGCGCCGCCGCCGGCGTTGGCCTGCGCGACCGTCGGGTTGCCGAAGACGCCGTCGAACACGGCAACCTCGTGCCCGGCGTCGCGCAGTGACGCCACGAAGTCCCGGGCGACGGGCAGCTGCGCGAGCGCGCGGTCCGTGACCACGAGCGGGCGTCGCTTGCCGAGCTCGGCGAGGTGCGGTCCGGCTAGCGCGGCCGCGCCGACGCCGAAGTGGATGGCGGTGGGAAAGGCGAAGCGGGCGAGGGCGGTCATCGGATCGTCACGAAGCGGAGTTCGAGCATGTCGTTGGGCCAGATGGCGACTTCGACGCCCTTGCGCATGGCCCAGGCGAGCGTGCGGCGGTAGAGGGGCAGCAGCGCCAGGTCGGCGTGCACGACGCCCAGCGCCTCGCCGACCATCTGCCGCCGTCGCGCGAGGTCGGGCTGGACGCGGATGCCGTCGATCAGCGCGTCGAGCGTCGGGTTCGAGTAGCGGCCGCCGTTGAAGGCGCCCAGCCCCCCCTCGCCGTGGCTGCGCACGATGGCGTTGAGCGCGGGCCACGCATCGGTGGCCGGCGACCAGCCGAACTCGAAGAAGCCGGTGGTGGCCTGCGTGAGCCTGGGGAAGAATTGCGACGCGGGCCACGGCTGGAAGCTCACGCGGATGCCGACCTGCGCCAGCATGCCGGCAATCGCCTGGCAGACGGCGGCGCGAAAACTGGCGTTGACGCAATCGAGCGTCACGCTGAATCCCTGCGGGTAGCCGGCCTCCGCCAGCAGCCGGCGTGCAGCGGCAGGGTCGTGCGGCAGGCGCTGCTCGAGGTCGGGCCGGTAACCGTCGACGCGGCGCGACAGTGGGGAACCGGTTGCCGCTGCCTGCCCGCGCAGCACCTTGGCGACTATCAGGTCGACATCGATGGCGTGGGCGACAGCGCGCCTCACGCGCAGGTCCTTGAACGGGTTGCGGCCCTTGACGTCGGAGGACTCGAGCTCGTCCCGGCGCTGGTCGAAGCCCAGGTACTGCGTGCCAATGTCCTGCATCTCGACGATCGTGTGCCGGCCCTCGCTCTTCAGCCGGGCGACGTCCTGGAACGGCGGATCGATGACGAAGTCGACCTGGCCTGAGGCGAGAGCCGCCAGCCGCGTGGCGTCGGACTGGATGACCGTGTACGCGGCCTCGGTCACGTCGCCGCGCTTGCCCCACCAGTGGGGGTTGGCGACGAGGACGAGGCGGTTGTCCGGCTCGTAGGACTTGAGCGCGTACGGTCCGGTGCCGTTCGCGTTGCGCACCGCGTGCGTCTCCTGCTTGCCGTTGTAGTCCTGCGGCGCCTGCACGCCGTGCTTCGTCGCCCAAGCGCGGCTCATCATCGCAACCAACCACAGCTTCTCGGGCAGCACGGCGTCGGGCGCGCCGAGCAGCACGTCGACGGTCAACTCGTCGACCTTGCGGGCGCCCAGGACGCCCCGCAGCTGGAACGCGCGCTGCGAGTTCTTCGCCAGCGCCCGATCGATGGAGAACATCGCGTCGTCGGCGGTGAACGGCGACCCGTCGTGAAAGCGGACGTTCGGCCGCAGCTGGAAGCGCCACGTCGTGGCGTCGGTGCTCTTCCACGACACCGCCAGCGCGGGCTCCAGCGCGAAGTCGCGGCCCCGGTGCACCAGCGACTCGTAGACCTGCGTGATCACGCGGCTGTGGTAGAGCAGCGCCAGCGCGTGCGGATCCATCGTCTGCGGGTCGAAGCCGCTGGCGATGCGCAGCGACTTCGCGACGACCGGAGTCGTCGCGAGCAGCAGCGCCGCGAGCAGCGCCGGCGCGAGGCGGGCAAGCTGCATCAGATGATCTCGAAGTAGCGCTTGAGCTCCCAGTCGGTGACGGCGTCCTGCCACTGCCGCCACTCCCACTCCCGCGTGGCGGCGAAGTGGTCGACGAACTCGTCGCCGAACCAGTCGCGCGCGCGATCGGAGGCGCGGAACGCTCGCGTCGTCTCGATCAGCGTGCGCGGGGCGCGGGGAACGTCCTCGCCGCCTATGTTGGTGCCGTGGATCGGTGCGGCGGTCAGCTTGAGGTCCTTCTCGATCCCGTGCAGCCCGGCGGCGATGCACGCGGCAAGCGCGAGGTAGGGATTGCAGTCGGCGCCGGGGCAGCGCGTCTCCAATCGGTGCGACTTCGCCGATCCGGGAATCACACGAAAGCTCGCCGTGCGGTTGTCGACGCCCCACGTCGGCTTCACCGGTGCCCAGAATCCGTCGACGAGGCGCTTGTAGCTGTTGATCGTCGGCCAGAACATCGGGGCGAACTCGAGCAGCGCGGACACCTGTCCGGCGAGATAGCGCTCGAATACCCGGCTCATCGCGAAGCGGCCCCTGGGGTCGTGGAAGACGTTGCGCTTGCCGTCGGACAGGCTCTGGTGCACGTGGCCCGAGCAGCCGGGATAGCCCTGGCTCCACTTGGCCATGAAGCTCGGCATGATGCGAAAGCGCGCGCCGATCTCCTTGGCGCCGGACTTGAACAGCACCGCGCGATCGCCGGCTTCCATCGCGCCGCTGTAGACGATCGCGGCCTCGTACACGCCCGGTCCGGTCTCCGTGTGCAGGCCCTCGATCGGCACGCCGAAGGCGCCCAGCTCCGCGAACAGCGCCGCCATGTACTCACGCGCGTGATTGGCGCGCAGCAGCGAGTAGCCGAACATTCCGGGCGTGATGGGCTCGGGCCCGACACCCTTCTTCTCCGCCCAGCTCTGCGGGGTTTCGGCGAAATTGAAGAACTCGAACTCGAGCGAACACATTGGCGCGAAGCCGAGCTTCTCCGCACGCTTGAGCACGCGCGCGAGCACCTGCCGCGGGTCGAGCGGGAACGGCTCCTCGCGCCCTTTCGCCTGGCGCACGAAACGCGCGAGGAAGAAGTCCACGCCGTCGTCCCACGGCACGTTGCGGTGCGTATCGAGGTCGATGCGCGCCAGCGCGTCCGGATAGCCCTTGTGCCAGCCCGTGGTCGTCGTGTTGTCGTAGCACTGGTCCTGGCTGTCCCAGCCATAGACCACGTCGCAGAAACCGAAGCCGCCCTCGACCGCCGAGAAGAACTTGTCCTTGTGGACATACTTGCCGCGCAGGATGCCGTCGATGTCGACGACCGCCAGCTTGACGCGGCTGCCAGGCGACTCGCGGACCGCCTTCAGGACGTCCCTGGTGCTGCGCGCCTCCGGCATCGCTCGACTCCCGTGTTCGGTGGTGCGCCATCACGGCCGGTCGAAACCGGGGTCAGAGTGGCATTTCCGGCGCCGTTCTCAGCCGATGCCGGTCCGCGCCGGAAATGCCACTCTGACCCTGATTTCGAGGCCGATGTCGCGCGACCCGCGATTCTAGCCCTTGCGATGGCAGAATGGGCTGCCGCCGGTTCCGGATCTGCCGTGCGGAACTCCGCCATGTCCCCGCGAGCAACCGATCTTGCCCTCGTCCACGCCGCCGTGCTGCTGTTCGGGTTCGCGGGCCTGTTCGGCAAGTGGCTGGCGTTGCCGCCGGTGGCCATCGTGCTGGGACGGACCGTAGTGGCCGCAGCGGCTCTCGCGGCGATTGCGCTTGCGCGCGGCCGGCCGGCCGGGGCTACGTGGCGGCTCGTCGTGAACGGCGTCGTGCTCGCAGTGCACTGGACGGCATTCTTCGAGGCGATCGCAGTGTCGAGCGTGGCGGTGGGGCTGCTCGGCTTCGCGACGTTCCCGTTGTTCGTCCTGCTGCTCGAACGCTGGCTGCTGGGGCGCCGTTGGAGCGGCATCGAGGCGGCAACCGCGGCGTTGGTCGCAGTCGGGTTGGCGGTGCTGGTGCCTTCCTTCGATCCGGGCGACGCGACGCTGCGCGGGCTCGCCTGGGGTGTTGTCTCCGGCTTCACGTTCGCGCTGCTCGCCGTGCGCAGTCGCGCACTCGCGCGAACGCACTCGCCACTCGACGTCGCGCTGTGGCAGAACGTGTTCGCCGCTCTGGCGCTGCTGCCGGTGGCGTGGCTCGGGCGCGACGCGTTGCCGGCGCCCTCCGCGCGCGACGTCGCGCTGATCTTCGTGCTCGGACTGGCGTGCACGGCGCTGGCGCACACGATGTTCATCGCCAGCCTGCGGCGGCTCACGGCGCACACGGCGAGCGTCGTCGCGGCGCTGGAGCCGGTGTACGGCATCGCGCTCGCCCTCGCGCTGCTCGGCGAGGTGCCGGCAGTGCGGACGATCGCCGGCGGCGCACTCATCGTGCTGGCAGCCGTGCTCGCCACGCGGCGGGCCGCCTGACGCGTTTGGTAGCATCGCGTCATGGGCATGCGCAACGCGACGGCGGCAGCAGCGGGCACGACGGTCCCGGGAGGACGGGCGTGATCCTCGTCGTCATGGGCGTGTGCGGCTGCGGCAAGTCGACGGTGGGGGACGCGCTGGCGCAGGCGCTGGGCTGGCCGTTCCTCGACGCGGACGAGTTCCATCCACCCGCCAATGTCGCGAAGATGGCGTCGGGAAGCCCGCTGACCGACGAAGACCGCTGGCCGTGGCTCGACCGCATCGCCGAAGAGTTGCGCGCGATTCTCGCGCGCGGGGACCACGCGGTGCTGGCGTGCTCGGCACTGCGGCAGGCCTACCGGGACCGCATCGCGCGCGCGGGCGACGTGCGTTTCGTGCACCTCGCCGGCGACTACGCGACCATCGCCGCGCGCCTTGCCTCGCGCACGCACCGCTACATGCCCGCGGCGCTGCTGGACAGCCAGTTCGCCACGCTCGAGCCGCCCTCCGACGCGCTCGTCGTCGACGTCGCGCTGCCGGTGGAGCGGCAGGTCGATCGGGTGCTTGGCGCCAACGGCCTGTCGCGCGCAGCCGCTTCGTGAGCCGCGAGCCCGCAGGCGGCAAGCCCCCCGGCCCCTCGACGCGGGCCGGGCACCTCGGCCGCCATCCGCAGCGGCACCTGGGCGCGGTGAACACCCCGGTCTACCGCGCCTCGACGATCCTCTTCCCCACGGTTGCGGACCTTGAAGCGTCCGCGCGCGGCGAGTCGCAGTCGATCGGTTACGGCCTGCACGGCCTGCCGACGGTCACCGACTTCCAGGACGCGATGGCCGCGCTCGAGGGTGGTTTCGGCGCGCTCGCCGTGCCATCGGGGCTGGCCGCCACCACGCTTCCGCTCCTCGCGCTCGCGAGGCCTGGTGACCACGTGCTGGTCACCGACAGCGTCTACTTCCCGACACGCCGCTTCTGCGCGCTGCACCTCGCGCGCTTCGGCGTCGAGGTCGACTACTACGATCCGCTGGCCGGCGCCGACATCGCCCGGCACTTCAAGCCGAACACGCGCATCGTGTTCACCGAGTCGCCCGGCTCGCTCACGTTCGAGGTGCAGGACATCCCGGCGATCGCCGATGTGGCGCACGAGCGCGGCGCGCTGGTGCTGATGGACAATACCTGGGCGACGCCGTTCGGCTTCCGCGCGATGGATCACGGTGTCGACGTGTCCATCCACGCCGCGACCAAGTACATCGGCGGCCACTCCGACGTGCTGCTCGGGGCCATCGTGTGCAACGAAGCCACGCACGCGGCCATGCACCGGCTCTGGACCGACATGGGCGTGGCGGCGTCCAGCGACGACTGCTTTCTGGGCCTGCGCGGCCTGCGCACGCTCCCCACGCGGCTCGCGCGCCACCGGGCGAGCGCGCTGGAGATCGCGACATGGCTGCGCGCGCGTCCCGAGGTGCGCGAGGTGCTCCACCCCGCGCTGCCCGGCAGCCGCGGGCACGAGCTGTGGCAGCGCGATTTCACCGGCGCTTCCGGTCTCTTCGGGGTCGTCCTGCAGCCGGTGGCGAAGGAGCGCGTGGACGCGATGCTGGACGGGTTCGAGCTCTTCGCGATGGGCTGGAGCTGGGGCGGCTTCGAGAGCCTGGTGATCCCGACGTGGGCCGAGCGCGTGCGCACCTGCACGCAGTGGGCGCCGGGCGGGCCGTGCCTGCGCTTCGCCATCGGCCTCGAGGATCCCGCCGACCTGATCGCGGACCTCGAGCGCGGCTTCGCGCGGCTTGCCGGAGCGTAGAGCGTGATCCCGAAACGCTTCGCGCCCTACGTCTTCGCTCTGCTGCTCGCAGGGGTCATGACGCTCGTCGTCAGCGGAATCGTCACGGCCCTCAACGTCGGTATACCGCCCGACTTCCTGCGCCGCTGGCTGGGCAGCTGGGTCACGACGTGGGCGATCGCGTTCCCGGTGCTGCTGCTCGTGCGGCCGTTCGTGCAGCGGCTGGTCGAGCGGCTGACGGCCTGAAGCGGTCTGGCGCGGCCATGAACCCGACTCGACGCCTGGACCGACGTGCCGCGCTGAAAGGACTGGCCTGCGTGCTAGGGTCATGGGCCGTTGCCGCGCGGCCGCAACGTCAACCTCTCCCGCGCGTCCTCATGCTGCTGTGGGGCGCCGAGGGCCCCGCCCGTCCCTTTGTCGAGAGCTTCCGGCAGGGGCTGCGCGGCGCCGGTCACGAGGAAGGCCGGACGCTGGTGTTCGATGTCCGCTTCAATTCCTCGGAGCCTGGCAGGCTCGACGCCGTGTTGCGCGAAGCTGTCGCTGAGCGGCCGGCTGTGCTGGTCGTCGGAGGGCTTGCAGCGGCGCGGCGCGTCAAGGAGTTGACGTCGACGATTCCGGTCGTGGTGGCCACCGCCAGCGACCTGGTCGAGGCGAACGTCGTCGCATCATTTGCCCGACCCGGCGGCAACATTACTGGCGTCTCCGACCAGACCGACGAGGCAGCGGTCAAGCGCCTCGAGTTGATCCGCGCCGCCCTGCCGAACGCCAGGCGCGTCGCGCTGCTCACCAATCCGGCGTTCCCGGCAACGCCCCGGATCGAAGCGCGTGTCGGAGCGGCCGCCGCGCGCCTCGGCTTCACCGTCGTGCCGTTGCGCGCCGGCGATCCGGCGTCCCTCGCGGCCGCGGTCGAGTCGATGGCGACGTCGCGACCCGATGCCTTGCTTGTCGGCGGCGACCCGCTGTTCAACAGCGGCGAGTTCATCGGGCGGGCGACGGTCCTGCGCGTGCCCGTCATTCACTATTGGCCAGGCACGGTGGAGAAGGGCGCGCTCCTCAGCTACGAGGCCGATGTGCTCGACAACTTCCACCGCGCGGCAGGCTACGTCGACAAGATCCTCAAGGGCGCGAATCCCGCCGAGATGGCGATCCATCGACCAACGCGCTACACGCTGACGTTGAACACCGAGGCGGCGCGCGCTCTCGGGGTCGTCGTCCCGGAGAGCTTCCGCGTGCGCGTGGACGCGGTGTATCCGTGACCGGGATCGCGCGGCTCGCCTGCATCCCCGCAGGTTCGGCAGTGTCGCTCACCCACGCGCAAGGCATTGCGCGCACGGTCCGCGACTGCCGGTAGCCAACGCCTACGCTGCCGGCGTGCCGAGGTAGACCGCCTGCACGTTCGCATCCGCGCGAACCACCTCGGGCGAGGCGTCGGCGATCACGCGTCCGCGGTCGAGGACCACGATCCGGTCGGCGTGGCCGAATACGACGTCCATGTCGTGCTCGGTGAACAGCACCGCGACGCGATCGCGCCGCGCCAGCTCCGCGGCCGTTGCCATCAGCGCGCTGCGTTCGGCCTGCGCCATGCCCGCGGTCGGCTCGTCCATCAGCAGCAGCTTCGGGTTGCCGGCGAGCGCGAGGGCGAGCTCGACGCGCTTGGCATCGCCATAGGGCAGGGCGCCGCAGTGGCGGTCCGCCAGCGTGGCGATGCCGGCCCGCTCGAGCAGCGCGTCCGCCTGCGCGCGCCGTGTGCCGGACCCGCGGCCGAGGTACGCCTCAGCCAGCCCGGCGTGCGACAGCAAGGCGATCTCCACGTTCTCGCGCACGCTCATCGACGCGAACGTCGCGGCCACCTGGAACGTGCGGCCCACGCCGGCCAGCGCCATGTCGCGCGGCGCGCGACCGGTGACTTCGACGCCGGCGAGCCACACGCGCCCGCTGTCGGGGCGCAGCTGCCCGTTGATGCAATTGAAGCAGGTCGTCTTGCCGGCGCCGTTCGGGCCGATCAGCGCGCAGAGTTCGCCCGCGGCGACGCCGAACGAGACATCGCGCATCGCCCGCACGCCGTCGAAGGCCTTCGACAGGTGCTCGACCGCCAGGACGCGCTCTCCGCTCATGGCGCGGTTGCCCGCGTTCCCAGGCGAAGCCGGGCCAGCGCGCCGCCGATGCCGTGCGGAAACGCGAGCACGACCAGCAGGATCACCGCGCCGGTTGCCGCGCGCCAGTAGTCCGTCGCCCGGGCCAGCTCGTCTTGCATCCACGTGAATGCGGCCGCACCTGCCAGGGGGCCCGCCAGCGCGTTGAGACCGCCGAGCAGCACCATCACCAGCGCGTCCACCGAGCGCGGGATCGCTAGCGTCTCCGGCGAGATGCTGCCCTTCGAGAACGCGTAGAGCCCGCCGGCCAGCCCGGCGAACGCCCCGGCGAGCGCGAACGCACGCCACTGGATCGCGCGCACGTCGATGCCAACCGCCGCCGCGCGCAGCGCGGAATCGCGCGTGGCGCGCAGCGCGAAGCCGAACGGCGCATGGGTGATCCGCGCCAGCAGCAGCAGCGCGGCAGCCAGGACGACGAGACTGAACAGGTAGAAGCGCTCGCGCCCGCCGAGCCACTCCGGCGGCCAGATGCCCACCAGCCCGTTGCTGCCGCCGGTGACCGCGTCCCACTGGAACGCGACCGACCAGACGATCTGCGCGAAGGCAAGCGTCAGCATCGCGAGGTACACGCCGGCGAGCCGCACGGCGAACGCGCCGAGGAACAGCGCGGCCACCAGCGCTGCGACCGGTGCAAGTGCCAGGGCTGCGAGCATCGGCCAACCGTGCTTGAACGCAAGCGCGGCTGCGTAGGCGCCTACGCCGAAGTAGGCGGCGTGGCCGAAGCTCGTCATGCCGCCGGGTCCCAGGATGAACTGCAGGCTCGCCGCGAACAGCGTGGCGATCAGCACGTCGGTCGCCAATACGAGCAGATAGTCGTCGCTCCCCAGCGGCAACAGGGCGAGCGCGCCAAACACCAGTGCCGCGGCGATCGCCGCACGCCGCCCCGGCACCCGTACGCGCTCGCGCTGTTCGGCCAGGGGTGTGGTGGCCAGCACCGGCGGCGGCGTGCCGAGCAGCCCGTGCGGCTTGACAGCGAGCACGACCGCCATCACGACGAATTCCGCGACCAGCGTCAGGCGCGGGAACGCGATCGCGAACCCGGCGATCTCCACGGTACCGAGCCCGATGCACACGGCTTTGACGAGCCCGATGATGAGCGCGGCGAGGAACGCGCCGGGAATCGAGCCCAACCCGCCGACGACGGTCACGACGAACGCCTCGGCGACGACCGCGAGGTCCATGTTGAGGTTCGCCGGCTCGCGCGGCAGCTGCAGCGCGCCGGCCAGCCCCGCGAGCCCCGCGCCCAGCGCGAACACGGCGGAGAAGAGCAGCGCCTGCCGCACGCCGAGCGCGGCGGCCAGCGTGCGGTTCTCGGAGGCCGCGCGGATCAGCACGCCGAAGCGCGTGCGCGTGACGAGCCACGTCAGCGCGACGAGCACCAGCGGGCCGACGGCGATGAGGAACAGGTCGTACTCGGGAATCGCGCGGCCCGCAATCTCGAGGGTCCCGTCCAGCAGTGGAACGCGCGGCCCCAGCTTGTCCTCGGCGCCCCAGATCGCCAGCGCCGCGTCGCGCACGATCAGCACGATGCCGAACGTCGCCGTGAGCTGCAGCAATTCCGGCGCGGCGTACAGGCGCTTGAGCAGCAGCGCCTCGATCGCCACGCCGACCAGCGCCACGACGGCCGCGGCCGCCAGCACGCTCGACCAATGCGCGGCGAGGCCGTCGCCGAACAGCTCGCCGAACGACCACGCGAGGTACGCGCCGAGCATGAACAGCGAACCGTGCGCGAAGTTGACCACGCGCGTGACGCCGAAGATCAGCGTCAGCCCGGCCGCGACCAGGAAGAGCGCGGACGCCGAGGCAAGGCCGTTCAGGAGCTGCAGCGCGAGTGCGGTGGGCGTCATCGCGCGCGCGAAAATGGGGTCAGACCCTCATTTCCGCGGATGCAGCGGAAATGAGCGGAGATGAGGGTCTGACCCCATTTCACGCTACTTCGCCGGCCGCAACCGTCTCACCTCGTCGTCGCCCGGCAGGTGGTCCTTGCCGTCGGCGTAGCGCCAGTCGACCATCACGCCCTTGCCGTCCTTGACCGCGGTGCGACCGACGTAGGCGCCCATCGTCGACTGGTGGTCGAGCGCACGATAGGTGATGCGACCGAACGGCGTATCGACGGCGAGGCCCTTCATCGCCGCCACTAGCTTGTCGGTGTCGGTCGAGCCGGCCTTGCGGAGCGCCGCCGCCGCGGTCTGGACCGCGGCGTAGCCGACCACGGATCCGAGCCGCGGGTAGTCGCTGAACTTCTTCTGGTAGGCGTCGCGGAAGCGCTTGTGCTCGGGCGTGTCGATCGCGTACCAGGGATAGCCGGTGACCCACCAGCCGACCGGCGCCTCGTCCTTGAGAGGATCGAGATATTCCGGCTCGCCGCCGAGCAGGTTGAACACCGGCCTGTCCTTGAACAGCCCGCGCAGTTGCCCTTCGCGCACAAAACGCGCGAGGTCGGGGCCGAACAGCGACGAGAAGATGGCGTCCGGCTTGGCGTCGACGAGCGCCTGTACCACCGGGCCCGGCTCGATCTTGCCCAGCGGCACGGCCTGCTCGATGAACTCGATGCCGCCGCCCGAGCGCGCGATCATCTGGCGCTTGAACGTGGCGGTGGCCGCCTGCCCGTACTCGTAGTTCGGATAGACGATCGCCCAGCGCTTCTTGCCGAGCTTGGCGGCCTCCGGCACCAGCATCGCCGTCTGCATGTAGGTGGAGGCGCGCAGGCGGAACGTGTAGTCGTTGCCGCTCTCCCAGACGATCTTGTCGGTGAGCGGTTCGGCGGCGACGAACAGCACCTTGCGCTGCTTCGCGAGGTCGGCCACGGCCAGGCCGACGTTCGAGGGGAACGTGCCCATCAGCAACGCGACGCGCTCGCGCGTGATCAGCTCCTCGGCCACGCGCACGGCGTCGCCGGGGTTGCCGTTGTCGTCGCGCGACACGAGCTCGAGCTTGCGCCCCATCACGCCGCCCGCGGCGTTGATCTCCTCGAGCGCGAGTTCCATTCCCTTCCTGTACGGCTCGAGGAAAGCGGGAAAGACCTTGTAGCTGTTGAGTTCGCCCAGCTTGATCGTCTGCGCCTGCGACGGCAGGGCGAGCACGGCGGCAACGAGCAGGGCGGGAAGGCGCAGGAGCTTCATGGAGCGTCCGATCCGGGTTGAGGGCCGTCCCGCAACGCGCGGGGAAGGGAGACGGTTGACCTGATGGCACAACCTCGCGCGCCGGCACGGCGGCGGGCCGCGACAAACCCATTGTCACGTCATGTGCCTACCTGATTGGTGATGAAATTCAGCAGCGCCACTCTGCGGTG
>Ga0209254_10001853_pt1 | contig 19057 bp, 15 predicted proteins | sample FrelakmetDIP11DI_FD_187148 | JGI IMG/M metagenome (GOLD analysis project Ga0209254, IMG submission 187148) | Freshwater lake sediment microbial communities from the University of Notre Dame, USA, for methane emissions studies - DIP11 DI (SPAdes)... | ecosystem: Environmental > Aquatic >...
TGGGAGGCAAGCTGATCGACCTCTTCGGCACGGGAAGCCGGGGCCCCGGCGGCTGGTGGATCCTGGACGAGCCGGAGCTCCACCTGGGCGCCCATGTCATCGTCCCGGACCTGGCGGGCTGGCGCCGCGCGCGGATGCCGGCCCTCCCGGACACGGCCTGGTTCGAGCTCGCCCCGGACTGGATCTGCGAGGTGCTGTCGCCCCCCACTGCCAAGACCGACCGCACCCTGAAGATGCCCCTCTACGCGCAACATGGGGTCGCCCATCTCTGGCTGATCGACCCTCTGCTCAGGACCCTGGAGGCCTATCTCCTCGCGGAAGGCCACTGGACCCTGGACGTCACCCTGAAGGACGACGACCCGGTGCGCCTCGATCCGTTCGCCGCCATCGAGTTCCCTCTCGGCGACCTGTGGGCCTGATCCGCATCTCCGGCGGCCCGGGCCGGTTCTGAGGCTCCAGCTCTTGCCCCAAACCGCATCCACAACCTCGGGTATCGCCGGCTGGTCCGTACGCCACCCCATCGGGGTGGTCACACTCACCCTGGCGGTCATGGTCCTCGGCGCCTTTGCGCTGGACCGGCTCAACATCGACCTGCTCCCGCACATCGTCTACCCGGAGGTGCGGGTACGCATCGTCAACCCTGGGGTCCCGGCCAAGATCATGGAGGACGAGGTCACCCGCCAGCTCGAGGAGCAGCTCGCCATTACAGAGGGCGCCATCGCGATCCAGTCCGAGACCCAGGAGGGGCGCAGCTCCGTGGACCTGTCCTTCGCCTACGGGACCGACATCGACGTGGCCCTGCGCGACGCCAGTGCGCGCCTGGACCGCGCCAAGCGCTTCCTGCCCGACGAGATCGACCCGCCCACCATCTTCAAGCGCGATCCCTTCCAGCTTCCGGTGGCAGAGTACGTCATCGGCTCGCCCCTGCTCGACGCGTCGGAGCTGCGGACCTGGGTGGACTATGGCCTGAGCCGGTCCCTGCTCAACCTCCCCGGGGTGGCCGCGGCCGAGGTCGGCGGCGGGCTGGAGCGCGAGGTTCAGGTCATCGCGGACCAGGCCCGCCTAGCGGGCCTGGGGCTAGACGTGCTCGACCTGGAGCGGGCCCTGCGGGCTGGTAACCAGGACGTGCCGGCGGGGCGTCTGCGTATGACCGGGGGCGAGATCAGCGGCCGCACCTCCGGCCGCTTCGACACGGTGGAGGAGGTTGCAGACCTGCCCCTGCGACCGGGCCTGCGCCTCACCGAGGCGGCACGCGTCATCGACGGGGTGGCAGAGGAGCGGCTGCGCATTCGGGTCAACGACCAGCCCGGGATCAAGCTCTCCATCCAGAAGCAACCCCAGGCCAATACGGTGGCGGTGGTGGACGCGGTGGCCGAGCGCCTGGACGAGCTCCTGGCGCGCGGGGAGATACCGCCGGAGGTGGTCGTCGAGCGGGTAGACGATCAGGCCCGCTACATCCGCCGCTCCCTGGACAACGCCGTGGACGCGGCCGTCTCCGGCGCCCTGCTCGCTATGGTGGTCGTCTACCTCTTTCTCGGGAGCCTCAGACGCACCCTGATCATCGGCAGCGCCATCCCCATCGCCGTCCTGGTGACCTTCATTCTCATGGCCGGGGCGGGCCTGAGCTTCAACATCATGACCCTGGGCGGCCTCGCCCTGGGCATCGGGATGCTGGTGGACAACACCATCGTGGTGCTGGAGAACGTCTACCGCCACCAGCGCCTGGGGGATCTGCCGGACCAGGCCGCGGCGGTCGGCACCGGCGAGGTGGCGAGCGCCGTGGTGGCCTCCACCACCACCAACCTGGCGGCGGTCCTCCCCTTCCTCTTCATCGGGGGCCTGGTGGGGCTCCTGTTCCGCGAGCTGATCTTCACCATCTCCGCCGCCGTCCTGGCCTCCCTGGTAGTGGCCCTGACCCTGGTCCCTGCGCTGGCCGGCAAGGTCCCGGCGGGGCGCGAGGGCTTCGGGCGGCGGGCCATCAACCGCATCTTGGAATGGCTCCAGAACGGCTACGCCTGGACCCTGGGTGGGCTGATGCGGGTCTCTTGGCTGGTGATCGCCGCCTTCGTGGCCGGCCTGGCCTACACGACCCCCCTGCTCGACACAGCCCGCCAGGAGTTTCTGCCGAAGATGGACGAGGGCCGAGTCCAGGTGAACCTGACCGCCGACAGCGGCATCGACCTGGAGACCATGGACGCCCAGACCCGCCGCATCGAGGCCCTGCTGGCGGCCCGGCCCGAGATGCTGAGCCTCTTCACCACCGTCGGGGGCTCGGTCTTTGGCCGCTCTCAGATCGAGAACAGCAACCGCGCCGGGATCCAGGTCCAGCTCGTGCCACTAGCGCAACGTGGGGTCGGCATCGAAGCCTGGATGAAGGCCGTGCGCAAGGACATCGCGGCCCTCCAGATCCCCGGGCTCAAGGTCATCCTGACCCAGCCGGGGATCCGCGGCATCCGCATCAACCGCAGCAGCGACGACCTGAGCCTGCGCATCAAGGGCCAGGACCTGGACACGCTGGCGGGGCTCGCGGACCAAGCGGTGGAGCGCCTCAAGGCCCTGCCTGGCCTCGCCAATGTCCAGCACTCGGCCCAGGACCTGATCCAGGAGCTGTCCATCCGGGTGGACCGGGAAAGGGCAGCAGGCTTCGGACTCGGGGTGGAGGACGTGGGGGCGGCCCTGCGCTTCGCCCTGGACGGCAAAGTGGTGACGGACTTCATCCAGGACGACCGTTCCATCGATGTCCTGCTGCGCCTGGACCGGCTGGACGTGGCCGCCCCGGGGGACCTGGAGTCCATCGTCCTGTTCAGCAAGGGCGCCGAGCGCAAGCCCCTGCGCCTGGGGGACCTGGCACGGGTGGAGATCCTGCCCCAGCCGGGGATCATCCAGCGCGACGCCCAGAGCCGTATCGTGGAGATCACCGCTACCCTCGAGGAGGGGACCACCCAGGCGGCGGCCATCGCCTCGGCCCTGGCGGCGGTGTCGGATCTGAAGCTGCCGCCGGGCTACACACTTTATGAGGGCGGCACACTGGAGTCACTCCAGGAGGGGCAGGACCTGAGCCGCATCCTGTTGGGTCTGGCCCTATTCCTGGTGCTGGTGGTCATGGCGGTGCAGTACGAGTCCCTGCGCAACCCGATCATCATCATGTTGAGCGTCCCCTTCGCCCTCACCGGAGTCGTCCTGGGGCTGCAATGGGCGGCCCTGCCGGTCTCTATGCCGGTCTGGCTCGGACTCATCATGCTGGCCGGGATCGTGGTCAACAACGCCATCGTCCTGGTCGAGTTCATCGAGCTGCAAAGGGCTGCGGGCCTGGACCGCGATACCGCCATTCTGGAGGCGGCGCGGCTGCGCCTGCGGCCCATCCTCATGACCACCCTGACCACGGTGGTCGGGATGCTCCCCCTGGCCTTAGCCTGGAGCGAAGGGTCGGAGATGCTCCAGCCGTTGGCGGTAACCATCGTGGCCGGGCTGTCCTATTCGACCCTGGTTTCCCTGGTGTTGGTGCCCCTGGTCTACCGGCTGCTGGGGGCGCGCTCCGCGCCGGCGGTGGCGAACCCGCCGCCCGGGCTGTGCCCGCCGGAGGGGCATGGCGCGAGTCTGCCCGCCAGAGGCCCCGCGTGAAGGGCCAGGGTCTGGCCGGTCATACGCGCCAGCGAAGGCCGCGTCGCGGGTCTGTACCTTGTACACTGCAGCATCGCGATCCCGGTGGCTTCCGGAGACACAGTTCCCACACCACACCTTGAAAGAGGAGATCGACCGAAATGACCAGATTTGGACCCCTCACGGCCGCCCTGCTCCTGACCCTTCTGGTTTCGTCGGCTCGGGCCGACGAGGTGACCGACCAGTTGGACGCGGCGCGAAAGGCCTATGACACCGGCGAGCTGCGGGGCGCCATCCAGGCCCTGAGCTTCGCGACCGCCCGGATTCAGGAAAAGATCAACGACCAACTGCTCAAGCTGCTCCCCGAGCCCCTACCCGGCTGGCAGGCAGACGCGGCGCAGAGCGAGGCGGGGGGCATTGCGGCGATGGTGGCCGGGACCATCATCAGCCGAGCCTACCGACGCGAGGACGGCGCCGAGGTGGAGCTGCGCCTCATGGCCGACTCGCCCATGATGGCCATGATGGCCATGATGATGCAGACGCCGTTCTTGATGCAGGCATCCAAGGAGATGCGCGTCTACACCAATCGCGGCTACCAGGGGATGATCCAGCACACCGACGGCAGCGACGTCTGGGAGATCAGCCTGATGGTGGGCAATCGGGTGGTGGTCCAGGCAAAAGGCAGTCAAATCCCGGACCAAAAGGCCGCGGAGGACTACCTCAATGCCCTCGACCTCACCGCGGTGCAGAGGGCCTTGACCAATTAGCACCCGGTGCCCTGGGCGATATGACAGCCCAGGGCACCGAAGCCCTCAGTTGCAGACCCCGGACTCAGTCAGCCGCTTGAGGTAAGCCTTGAAGCCTGCGCCCAAGTCGCCGTGGGCGAGGGCGAGCTCCACCGTCGCTTCGAGATAGCCTAGCTTGCTGCCGCAGTCGTAGCGCTTGCCGTGGAAGGGATAGGCGATGACGGGCTCGTCCTCGAGCAGCGCGGCGATGCCGTCGGTGAGCTGGATCTCGCCCCCCGCACCTTGCCCAATGCGTTCGAGCTTGTCGAAAATTCTCGGGGTGAGCAGATAGCGCCCGACCACCGCCAGGTTGGATGGCGCATCCTGGGGAGCCGGCTTCTCCACGATGGAGGTCACCCGCAGCTCCCCACCCGGGCCCGGCCGGGTGGCGACGATGCCGTACTTGTTGGTCTCGTGACGCGGCACCTCCTCCACAGCGAGGATACTGCACTGGTGCCGCTCGTACTGCTCGATCATCTGCCCGACCACTCCAGGCTCTGCGTGGATGAGGTCATCGGCCAGGATCACCACGAAGGGCTCGTTGCCCACCACCGGCTTTGCGCAAAGGACCGCATGGCCGAGCCCCAGGGCCTGGGCCTGGCGCAGATAGATGCAGCTCACCTCAGGGGGCAGGACATTGTGGACGATCTTGAGCAGATCGTATTTGCCGGCATTCTTGAGCTCCGCCTCGAGCTCGTAGGCCTTGTCGAAATGGTCCTCAATGGAGCGCTTGCTGCGCCCGGTGATGAAAACGAGCTGATCGATCCCGGCCAACTCCGCCTCCTCCGCCGCGTATTGAATGAGCGGCTTGTCCACGATGTTGAGCATCTCCTTCGGGCTCGCCTTGGTGGCAGGCAGGAATCGGGTGCCGAGACCGGCGACAGGGAATACCGCTTTCAATACCTTCGACATGATGCTCTTCTCCAGTTTGGGCGCGCCCTTCATGGTGAGGGCGCGCCGTTGATCTGTCCTGGGACCTGCATGCCCATCAGGCACCCGCGATCTCGGCCTCGATGGCAGCCAGCGCCGCCAGGGGATCGGAGGCCGCAGTGACCGGGCGGCCGATCACCAGATAATCTGCCCCGGCGACCATGGCCTCGCGGGGGGTCATGATCCGCCGCTGATCGCCCACCGCGGCACCTGCCGGGCGCACCCCTGGGGTCACCAGGCGAAACCCCGGCCCCAGCTCGGCACGCACCGCCGCCGCTTCCTGGGGCGAGCAGACGATGCCCGCGAGACCGGCGGCGCGGGTCAGGCGTGCCAAGCGTAGCACCCTCGCGACGGGCTCGTCGGGGCAGCCGATCTCGATCAGGTCGTCGCGGTCCAGGCTGGTCAGCACCGTCACCGCGATCAGCAGGGGCGCATCGGTGCGGGCGGCGAGACGCTCCTGGGCTGCCTCCATCATGCGCCGGCCGCCGCTCGCGTGAAGATTGACCATCCACACGCCCAGGTCCGCAGCGGCATCGCAGGCGGCGGCCACGGTGTTGGGGATGTCATGGAACTTGAGGTCCAGAAAGACCCGGAAGCCGCGGTCCACCAGGGTCTCGACCAGGCCCGGTCCGGCCCTGGTGAAGAGCTCCTTGCCGACCTTCACGGCACACCGTTGCGGGTCCAGTCTGCTCGTCAGGGCCAAGGCCGGCGTAGCTGCAGGATAATCCAGCGCGACGATGATCTTGGGGGCTGCTGTCATGGGGGTCTCTGAGCAAGGGTTTGGTCCGCAGTTTACCGCCGTTCTGCACCCAGGCGGAGACGCGCGTCAGGTCGCAGGCGGTGTCGGGGTACTATCCAGGGCCGGATCCATCGGTCCGGGCCGGGTGGCCTTGATGGTCCCCCAGCTTTTGCAGCTCGGGCATTGCCAGTGCAGGCGCCGCGCGACGAATCCGCACTGGTCACACTGGTAGGCCGGCTGACGCGCCCGCAGTCTGGCCACGACCCGCAACACGGTCCCCTGGTGGGTGCCATCCCTGCCGTCGCCGGCGCTCTGCAATTCCAACAGGCGCTCCAACGCCGCCAGGTCGGCGTGCTCCCTCAGATGCTGGGAAAGGAACTCAAGCGCGGCGGCCATTCCCTGATCCCGCACGATGGCGTCGGTGAGGGCTGACATCAGGGCGGGACTCGGTTGGGCGCGATACAGGCGCCACAGCTCGGCCTGCACGTCCACACCGTCCAGGTGGGTCAAAGCTTCCAGGAGCTGCGGAAGGACGTCGGGGATGTACTGGGGCCCCTGTTCCGCGACGCGGCGGCACAGGGTGAGGGCAGACTGGGCATCGCCCCGTTGCATCTCGATGCGCGCTTGGAGCATGGTGGCACGCACACACTGCGGGTGTACGGCTTGTGCCGCCCGCAGGTGGGCACTTGCCGGCTCCTGTGCGCGGGCCTTGATGCACTCCTCCGCCAGCTCGCAGTGATACTGGGCGATCGGCACCGCCATCGGGCGCCCGGTGAGCTGCTCCAGGCGTTCCGCCACCGAAAGCGCATGGGCCCAGTCCTTCTCCTGTTGGTAGATCTCGATCAGGGCCTTCAGAGCCCGGCGCCCCTGCGGCTCGATCTCCGCAAGCTCCTGCAACAGACTCTCCGCTCGGTCGAAGAGCCCGGCACGCATGTAGTCTTGAGCCAGCTCATAGAGGGCAAATCCCCGCTGCTCGCGGTCGAGCCCAGGGCGCGCGACCAGATTCTGGTGGATCCGGATGGCCCGCTCGACCTCCCCGCGGCGCCGGAACAGACTGCCCAGGGCGAGATGGATCTCCACCGTCTCGCCATCCACCTCAGCCATGCGAAGGAAGACGTCGATCGCCTTGTCCGGGCGCTGATCGAGGAGATAGCTGAGGCCGCGCAGGAAGGCCGCGTCCGGGACCGCCCCCGGGACCGACCGCTGAGGCGCGCCGTGCCGTGCGGCCCACCACCCCGAGGCCGCTGCCACCGGCAAGAGAAGGAATAGCCACTCGGTCACCGCAAGCCCCCAGGACGGCGTGACACGGTGCGCGCCGCCGTGGCGCCCGGGGGTCTCGCAGGGCCGGGACATGCGTCGACCATCCACTCGAACATCATGCAAATCAGTGTCATAGCACCAGAATCCTGGCGAACGACCTTATGATACAGGCATCCGTGGCAGGCCGCATGGCCACAGACCGACGGCCCAGTCCCGCGACCCCGATCGCTGCCCGACGGATCGGCGGGGTTATGCCGGTGAGACCGGAACTCGTCGGTACCGCTCGGCAGCCCCTGCGGGCAAAGCCGCCTTGCGTCTCCCCCCGAGCGGGCCGGATACTATGGGCATGAGCTTTACGACCTCCCTGACCAACCACTTCCTGATCGCGATGCCGGGGCTGCGCGACCCGAATTTCTCGCGCACCGTAACCTATATCTGCGAGCACACGGACCGTGGGGCCATGGGGATCGTCATCAACCGTCCGTTGGACATCCGCCTCGGAGAGATCTTGTCCCAGCTCGATATCGAGACAAACGACCCTCAGGTGCTTGGTGCCGCGGTGTACCTCGGCGGGCCCGTTCAAACCGACCGTGGGTTTGTGCTGCACACCTCCGAAGAGCGGTTCGAGTCGACCCTGCCGATCACCCCCGACATCAGCATCACCACGTCCCGGGACGTCCTGGATGCCATCGCCACTGGACGCGGCCCGCAGCAAAGCCTGATTGCCCTGGGCTATGCCGGCTGGGCCGGCGGTCAGTTGGAAGAGGAGATGAGCGCCAACTCCTGGCTGAGTGGTCCAGCGGACGACGACATCATTTTCCGCCTGCCGGACGACGCCCGCTGGCTGGCCGCTGCCCAACTCCTGGGTGTAGACCTCAACCTCCTGAGCGGCGAGGCAGGCCACGCCTAAGCCGCAACGCCTGACCGGAGACTCCTGAATGGACACGCTGCTGGGGTTCGATTACGGCCCACGCAAGATCGGCGTAGCGGTGGGTCAGACGATCACCGGCTCGGCCTCCCCACTGACCACCATCCGCAGCCACGGCGAACGTCCGGACTGGGCCCGGATCGAGGGTCTCATCCGGGAATGGCGGCCCAAGGCCGCGGTCGTCGGGCTGCCGTTCAACATGGACGACAGCGAGACGGCCCTCGCCCCCCGTGCCCGCCGCTTCGCCCGGCAGCTCCAGGGGCGCTTCGGCCTTGAGGTCCATCTGGTAGACGAGCGCCTGACCTCCCTGGAGGCCAGGCGGCAATTGGGGCGCACGGCCGCCTCCACCAAGGCCATCGAGGCGATCGACGCGATGGCTGCAAAACTCATCCTGGAAACCTGGCTTTGTGAGCAACACTGATACCTGGAAAGGCCCTGATGCCGTCGAGGCTGCCCTGAGGCGCATGGGGACCGAGCTGGCCGCGTTGCTTGAGGCCCGCGGCATCGACCGCCCGCTGATGGTCGGCATCCACACCGGCGGAGTCTGGGTGGCGGAGCGCCTGCACCGCGACCTGAGGCTGAGCGAGCCCCTGGGCCAATTGGATATCTCCTTCTATCGAGACGACTTTACACGCATCGGCAGCCATCCCCAGGTCCGACCATCGCACCTTCCAGTGCCCATCGATGACCGCGACCTGATCCTGGTGGACGACGTGCTCCAGACCGGACGCACGATTCGCGCCGCGCTCAACGTCCTGTTCGACTATGGCCGCCCCGCCTCGGTTCTGCTGGCAACCCTAGTGGAGCGCGACGGCCGCGAACTGCCCATGGCGCCTGACCTGGTGGGGCTGCACGCGCGCCTGGCACCGGGCCAGCAGATCAAGCTCGTCGCCGAGTCGTCGCTCCCGGCCCCTGCCTCCCGCGACGCCAGTTCGTCCACGGACGGCGCCGGCCCTGTTCTGGCCCTGGTCATCGGGGAGACCCCCAAGGAACGGCACAAGAGGCCCAGGGCGCCGGCGCCATCAGAGCCGAGCACCCCCCCATGAGCACACTGGTGCGGCAGCTGGATGCCCAGGGCAACCTCAAGCACTTCCTCACCATCGAGGGCCTGACCCGGGAGCTGCTCACAGAGATCCTCGACCGCAGTGAGGGCTTCCTCGGCGTGGCCCGCCAAGCGGTCAAAAAGGTGCCCCTGTGCCGGGGCAAGGTCGTTGCAAACCTCTTCTTCGAGACCAGCACACGGACGCGCACGACCTTCGAGCTGGCCGCCAAGCGCCTCTCGGCAGACGTGCTCAATCTGAACATCAGCACCTCCGCCACGGCCAAGGGCGAGACCCTGCTCGACACCCTGCGCAATCTGGAGGCCATGCACGTGGACATGTTCGTGGTCCGCCATGCCGACAGCGGGTCTGCGCACTTCATCGCCCGCCACGCCGATCCCCATGTGAGCATCATCAACGCCGGGGATGGTCGCCATTCCCACCCGACCCAGGGGATGCTCGACATGTTCACCGTCCGCCGCCACAAGGGGGACTTCTCCGCCCTCACCGTGGCCATCGTTGGGGACATCCTGCATTCTCGGGTCGCCAGGTCGCAGATCCAGGCCCTCAATGCCTTAGGCACCCGGGAGGTGCGCGTCATCGCCCCGCGAACCCTGATCCCGGCCCAGGCCGAGTCCTTGGGGGTCAAGGTCTTCCACTCCCTCCCCGACGGGGTCCGCGACGCCGACGTCATCATCCTGTTGCGCCTGCAGCGCGAACGCATGAGCGGGGCCCTGTTGCCCAGCGAGCATGAATACTTCCACCTGTTCGGCCTGACCGAGAAGCGTCTGCGCGGTGCCAGGCCAGATGCCATCGTCATGCACCCTGGGCCCATCAACCGCGGCGTTGAGATGGATTCCCAGGTCGCTGACGGCCCGCGCTCGGTCATCCTGGAGCAGGTCAGCAACGGCATCGCGGTGCGGATGGCGATCATGTCCATGTGCATCGGCACCCAAAATCTGCACAGTCAGGACGCGGCCAATGGCTGAGCCGGAGCGCATCAGCATCCGCGGCGGGCGTCTCATCGATCCGGCCAACGGCATCGACGCCTTCCTCGATCTGCACATCGCCGGCGGCGCGGTCGTCGCCGTCGGACCATCCCCAACCGGATTCGCACCAGACCGCGTCCTGGAGGCAGACGGCCAGGTGGTGTGCCCAGGGCTCGTCGACCTGTGTGCCCGGATGCGGGAGCCTGGGTTCGAGTACAAGGCGACCATCGCCAGCGAGACCATGGCAGCCGCCGCCGCCGGGATCACCACCCTGTGCTGCCCGCCAGATACCGAGCCTGTCGTCGATACCCCGGCGGTGGCCCAACTCATCTACCAGACGGCGCAAAGGCGAGGGGCCGCGCGGGTCCTGCCGGCGGGGGCCCTGACCCAGCAGCTCCAGGGCAAGCAGATTACCGAGATGGCCGCCCTCAAGCGCGCCGGCTGCCCGGTCATGAGCAACGCCGACCGCCCCATCGCCAACACCCAGGTCCAGCGGCGCGCCATGGAATACGCGTCGAGTTTCGACCTCACCGTCTTCCTCCACCCGGAAGACATCGATCTGAGCCAGGGCGGCTGCGTCCACGAGGGCCAGGTCGGGACCCGCTTGGGCCTCCCGGGAATCCCCCAGGCAGCGGAGACCGTGGCCGTGGCCCGCGACCTCGCCCTGGCAGAGCAGACGGGCGCGCGCATCCACTTCCGCGGCCTGTCCACGGCTCGGGCCACGGAGATGCTCGCGGAGGCGAAGCAGCGCGGCATCTCCGCCAGCGCGGATGTGAGCGCCCACCAACTGATCCTGACCGAAGCGGACGTGGACGGCTTCGACGTCAACTGCCGGGTCATCCCGCCGCTGCGCACCCGCGCTGACCGCGACGCCCTGCGCCGCGCGGTGGCGACCGGCACCATCTCGGCGATCTGCTCAGACCATCAGCCCCACGACGCGGATGCCAAGCTCGCCCCCTTCCCTGGGGCGGCACCCGGGATCTCCGCCCTTGAGACCCTGCTGCCCCTGGTCCTCTCCCTGGTCCAGGAGGATGTCATGGATCTGGCCACCGCCATCGCCCGCCTCACCTGGGGCCCGGCGGAGATTCTCGGCCTGCCCCTGGGGCGCCTGGATGCGGGGCGCAGCGCCGACGTCTGCGTCTTCGATCCCCACGCTGCCTGGACGCTGACCGAGGAAGGCCTGGTGAGCCGCGGTCACAACACACCCTTCGCGGGTCGCTCTCTTCTGGGACGGGTCACCTGGACCCTGCTGCAAGGGCGGGTGGTCTTCCGCCGCAATCGGGAGGAGGCATGAGCCACCAGCCCCAGCGCGAAACCGTCTTCCTGGAAGAAGCCAGGGTCCTGAGCCACGAGGGCCACCCGGGTGAGCAGTACCTGTTGCGCATCCTGGCCCCAGAATGCGCCGCCGCCGCCCGCCCCGGAACCTTCGTGCACCTGCGCTGCGATCCCCAGCTGCCCATGCGCCGCCCCATCTCCATCATGCGGGTGGACCCCAGAGAGGGCTGGGTGGAGCTGCTCTACAAGGCCGTGGGCGAAGGCACCCGGCTCCTGTCCCGGCGTCGGCCCGGCGAGACCGTTAGTACCCTGGGGCCCATCGGGCGGCCCTTCGAGATCCGCCCCGATCGACCCCGCCCGCTCCTGATCGGGGGCGGGGTTGGCATGCCGCCCATGATCTTCCTGGCCTCGGGACTTCGCCCGGGCGGGAACCTGGCACCCTGGGCCACGCCTCTGGTGATCCTCGGTTCGGAGGTCCCCTTCCCTTTCCTTCCCCGCCCGTCGCAGCACCTGGTCTCCGGCCTGCCGGCCCAGGCCATCGCCGCCATGCCTCTGCTGGACGACTGGGGCATCCCCAGCCGTCTGGCGAGTCTGCGAGGCTACCCGGGCTGTTTCGAGGGCTTTGTCACGGGTCTCGCCCGGCATTGGCTAGAGGCGCTGGATGGTCCGACGCGGGCGGAGGTCGAGGTCTTTGCCTGCGGCCCGCACCCCATGTTGGCCGCAGTGGCCCGCCTGGCGCAGGATTTCGACCTGCCCTGCCAGGTCTCGCTAGAGGAGTACATGGCCTGCGGCGTGGGGGGTTGCGCCGGGTGCGTGGTGCAGGTCGCCACGCCAACAGGTCCCGCCATGAAGCGGGTGTGCGTGGACGGGCCCGTGTTCGATGCCTACCAGGTGTTTCCGTGAGTAGCGGCCAGCCCCCAGCTACCGGCCGCCAGATCGAGTCTCGACCAGAAGTGTCATCGCCAGCCCGGTCACAGGCGGCGCTGTGCGCATCGTCGCGGGTCTAGCGTCCCGCCAGAACCATTGCCGGCCTGGCTGGGCGCTGGAAAGCTCCTCGGAGTATCACGGCTCATCCCTGTCCACCAACGAGATCTGGTCCGCTGGCTTGGCTCCCGTCCCCGTGGCGGCACCGCCCGGCTGGAGCTTGATCATGAGCCGGACCTCGTTGGCCGAATCCGCATGCCGGAGGGCGTCTTCGACGGTGATCTCTCCCTCCTGGTAGAGTTGGAAAAGGGACTGGTCGAAGGTGATCATCCCCTGCTCGTTCCCGCGCTTCATCAGCTCCTTGATCTCGTGGATGTCGCCCCGCCGGATCTTTTCGGCGACCAAGGGTGTATTGAGGAGGATCTCGACCACCGGCCGACGCCCCTTGCCGCCCTTACGCGCGATCAGCTGCTGCGCAACGATCCCCCGGAGGTTCAGCGAAAGGTCCAGCAGCAGTTGATTGCGGGCGTCTTCCGGGAAGAAGTTGATCATGCGGTCCAGGGCCTGGTTGGCGTTGTTGGCGTGCAGAGTGGCCAACACCAGATGGCCGGTCTCAGAGAAGGCGATGGCGTACTCCATGGTCTGCCGGGTGCGGATCTCGCCGATCAGGATCACGTCCGGTGCCTGGCGCAGGGTGTTGCGCAGCGCGACCTCGAAGGACTCCGTGTCCACCCCGACCTCGCGCTGGGTGATGATGCACCCATCGTGGTCATGGACGTACTCGATGGGGTCCTCGACGCTGATGATGTGCCCTGTGCTGTGGCGGTTGCGGTATCCGATCAGGGCCGCCAGCGAGGTCGACTTGCCCGTGCCGGTACCGCCGACAAAGACCACCATGCCGCGCTTGATCATGCCCAAGTCGCGCAGCGTGGGGGGCACATGGAGTTCCTCTAGGGTGGGGATGCGCGACTCGATACGGCGCAGCACCATACCCGCGTTGTCGCGTTGGATGAAGGCGCTAACGCGGAAACGCCCTATCCCCTTGAGGTCGATCGCAAACTGGCACTCGTTGGTATCGTCAAACTCGGCGCGCTGCTTCTCGTTCATTACCCCCACCACCAGAGCACGCGCATCGACGGGCGTCAGGGGGGTATTGCCCACCGGGCGGATGACCCCATCGATCTTGATGCTCGGCGGCCAGTGGGCGGTAATGAAGAGGTCGGACGCCTTCTTCTCGACCACCAAGCTCAACAGCTGTTTGAAGTCCATCGCTTTGCCCTCTGTGTGGCGAGTCCCCGCGGGACCCGCGCCGTGTGGCTCCGGCTTGATGACCGGCATGACGATCAGGCCGTGGCAACGAGGCCCAGCTTCAATCGATCGAGTCCTTGTTCTGGGCCTTGGTCTTGGCATCCGCTCGCGTGATCAGGCCCTTCTTGACCATCTCCTTGAGATTCTGATCCAGGGTCTGCATGCCGTGGGCCTGACCGGTCTGTATGGCCGAGTACATCTGCGCGATCTTCGCCTCGCGGATCAGATTTCGAATGGCCGGCGTCCCGATCATGATCTCATGGGCGGCAACCCGCCCGCCGCCGACCTTCTTCAACAGGGTCTGGGAAACGACGGACCGCAGGGACTCCGACAGCATGGAACGAACCATGTCCTTCTCCGCCGCCGGAAAGACGTCGACGATGCGGTCGATGGTCTTGGCAGCGGACGTCGTATGCAAGGTAGCAAAGACCAGGTGGCCGGTCTCCGCCGCGGTGAGGGCAAGGCGGATGGTCTCGAGGTCGCGCATCTCGCCCACCAGGATGATGTCCGGGTCCTCGCGCAGGGCGGAGCGCAGCGCCTCGGTGAACCCCAGGGTGTCCCGGTGCACCTCGCGCTGATTGACCAGGCACTTCTTGCTCGTGTGGACAAACTCGATGGGGTCCTCGATGGTGAGGATGTGCGCGTATTCGCGGTCGTTGAGGTAGTCCATCATCGCCGCCAGGGTGGTCGACTTGCCCGACCCGGTAGGACCCGTGACCAACACCAGGCCGCGCGGCACGCTCACGATATCCTTGAAGATCGGCGGGCACTTAAGCTCGTCCAGGCTCAGTACCTTGGAGGGAATGGTCCGGAACACCCCGGCGGCACCGCGATTCTGATTGAAGGCATTGACGCGAAACCGCGCCACGCCGGGGATCTCGAAGGAAAAGTCAGTCTCGAAGAACTCCTCGAAGTCCTTCCGCTGTTTATCGTTCATGATGTCGTAGACCAGGGCGTGCACCATCCGGTGCTCCAGGGGGGGCACGTTGATGCGGCGCATGTCCCCGTCCACCCGGAGCATCGGCGGCAGCCCGGCAGACAGGTGGAGGTCAGAGGCGTTGTTCTTGACGCTGAAGGCGAGCAGCTCGGCGATATCCATGAGGGCAACTCTCGTTCGTCTGTCGGGTACTTGGGCGGGTCGGCGGTCTGTCAGTAAGAATACCTGGATTCTTGGGGGCCAGGTAGGCGACCCGTTCGCAGCCCTAGCCGCTCTCGGCTGCTTCGGGAATCGAGGCTCTCGCCTCTCGCCCGCTCAACAGTCCCCTGCCCGTCGCGACCACTGGCAGAGTGACGTGAAAAACGGCTCCCCTGCCCGGTGCCGACTCCGCCCAGATGCACCCGTTGTGGTTCTCTAAGATCGTCTGACTGATGGGAAGCCCCATGCCCATGCCGGTCTCCTTGGTTGTGAAAAAGGGCTCGAAGAGGTGCTCCATGCGCTCGGGCGGGATACCTGGGCCGTTGTCCTCGACCTCGATCTCGGCGTCCACCGCCCCGACTCGCGTGTGGATGGTGAGAGCCCGCGCACCGGTCGGAACCTCCTCTAGGGCATCTAGGGCGTTGCGTATCAGGTTCAGCAACACCTGCTCGATCTGCACCAGATCCACATCCACAGGGATTCGCCCAGAAGCGAGGTCCAGCGCGATCTGCACGTCGAGCTTGGCGGTCTCGAACTCGACGAAGGAGCAGACCTCCCGCACCAACTGGTTGAGGTCCACCTCGCTTCGGCTCGGCGGCTGGCGACCCACCAGGGCACGCAGCCGCCGGATGATCTCGCTGGCGCGTCGGGCCTGGGTGGTGATCTGTCCCATGGCATCCACCAGCTCGCCGGGATCCCCGACCCCGCCCCGCAGCCGGCGGCTGGCCCCGTTGGCATAGTTGGCAATGGCGGAGAGGGGCTGATTCAGCTCGTGGGCCATGCCGGTGGCGACCTCGCCCAGGGTGCTGAGGCGGCAGACGTGGACCAGCTCGGCCTGGTGCTGGCGGGCCTCCTGCTCGGCGCGACGGACGGCTGTGATATCCCGTGCATAGATGTTGACGTAATCCAGCTCCCGGATGGGGGCCAGCAGGACCGAATAGACCTGATCGCCGAAGTCGTCCTCCCGCTCTCGTGCCACCCCCGCATCGAGGGCTGCGACAATCTCCGCCGCCCAGTCCGGCGGCAGCGCCTGGCCCTGGGCCGTCCCCAGGGCTGTCAGCAAGGCGGCGCTGGCAGGGTTCGCGTACCCGATGACCCCTTCGCGATTGACGCGCAGGATGGGATTCGGGCTCTCCCCCGCAAAACGGGCCAAGCCCTTGATCGCCCGCTCGGCCTCCCTCCGCTTGGTGATGTCGTGGATGTACAGGGTGTAGAACAGCTCCCGATCCAGGTTGATGGGAACGATAGACAGCTCCACGGGAATGGCGGTGCCGCCCCTGCGTAGGACCGTCAGCTCGCGTCGCGCCGGGGGCGCGCCGCCCATGCGGCGTGCCCGCCGCGACTCTTCCAGGATCTGGTGGAAGAGCTCGCGGTCGGAAGGGGCCACGCAGGCGTCCCCGAAGACGCAGCCGATGGTCTCGTGGCGGGTGAACCCAAGGGCGCGCTCTGCCGTTGCGTTCAGCTCGATGATCTCACCCCTGCGGTTGAGGGTGACGATGGAGTCGAGGGCTGCCTCCATCATCGCTGCCTTCAGGGCCTCACTCTCGCGCATCTGGCTTTCGTGCTGGCGGCTCATCTCCTCCCGCGCCTTGAGGACCAATTGGGTGAAGTGTTTGATCCAGTCCTCGAGCAGGAGCAGTTGGTTTCCACTGCGCTGAAAGTTCGGCTCGGCGATGCCCAGGGCCCGCTGGGAGAAGCGGGACATGCGCTTCAAGACCTTGTTCAGGCGCGTGGAGATCAGGTAGATGATCAGGGTGAAGACCAGGATGAAGACCAAGGCGGCGATGGTCCGCTGGCGCCGCTCCAGGTCGCGCACCCGAGCGGTCATCTTCTTGACGCTGTCGTGGGCTATGAAGGTCGCAAACAACAGGTTCCAGGCCGTCCCCTCGTACTCGGGCAACGACTGGGAGGTGATCAGGTAGCGATCCGCCCACTCGGCCATCTGAGTCCCCGCGAGGACGGCCACTGGGTCGCTGCTGGCCAAAATGCGCTGCTCGTCCGGATCGACTAGCGCAACCAGTGCCTGCCCGGGGATAACGCCGCGCTGAGATGCCTGGAGGAAGGCGTCGTTCACCGGGACGACCACCACAAGACTGCCCATCGGGTTGCCACTGATATCCTCGACGGCGTCGCTCACCAGCAGGTAGGGTTGGTCCTCGAAGCGGGTGAGGACGCTGCGTACCTGCCCCCCGTGGGGCATCAGGGGGTCGCTCACGCCCTGAGCCAGCTCCTGGGGGAGCGGGGCCTCTCCGGCCTGGTAGATCTCACGCACCTGGCCGCCGGTGTCGGCGAGCAGGACCTGGCTCGGGGGCGAGAGGCCGTTGCGCGCAAAGAAGTCCGGGAGCCAGAAGGGAGGGAAGATCCGGTAGATCACCGGGTCCACGGTCTGCTTCGGGGACCAGAACAGGGGCTCCAGGTATTCCGCCAAGCGCCGGTGATTGGCCAGAAGACGGGCGGTCGCGGTGTAGTCGGCCATGTACTGGTCGAAACGAATCAGGCTCTCGCGCGAGCGCATGTCGAGCTGGGCCTGGAGGTCGTTGGCGAAGATTCGCCTGATCTTGTCACTCTGGATCTGGTCGAGCACCCCCCACACCGCCAGGCCCGCCAGAAGGCCCACCAGCATCGCCACCACCGGCATCGGCGTGACCCGCAGCACGCGATAGTAGAAAGGTCTGGCTGGGCCCTCGCCACCCGGACCTCCGGACCGCACCGGACCGCTACCCACCCGGCGGAACAACCGGCGCAGCGGGCCTAGGACGGAAACAGCCAGGGCTTTCAGTCCCACCCCTGTCCTCAGGTCTTGATGCCTACCCCGCGGCCCAACAGGTGCAGGCTGATGGCCGCCAGCACGGTGATGAACCCCAGGATGATGGAGAAGGCGACCCACAGCGGGATGTCGGTGACTCCCTGAAGCCCGTAGCGGAAGGCGTTGACCATGTACAGGACCGGATTGGCCAGGGACAGGGTATGCCAGGGCTCAGGCAGGAGGTCGATGGAGTAAAAGACCCCTCCCAGGTAGGTCAGCGGTGTCAGGACGAAGGTCGGGACGATGGAGATGTCGTCGAAGCTGTTGGCGTAGACGGCGTTGATGAACCCACCCAGAGAAAAGAGGACCGCCGTCAGGGTGAAGACCAGGACAGTGACGGCGACGCTGTGGAGCTCGATCTCGGTGAAGGCCAGGGCCACCAGGGTTACGGCGACGCCGACCGTCAGACCGCGGGCCAGTCCGCCGGTGACGTAGCCGGCCAGAATCACCCAGTTGGGGGTAGGAGACACCAACAACTCCTCGATGTAGCGCGAGAACTTGCTGCTGTAGAAGGACGACACGACGTTGGAATAGGCGTTGGTGATCACGGCCATCAGCACCAGCCCGGGGATGATAAAGTCGAGGTACCCCAGCCCCTGCATGGGCCCGATGCGCTCGCCGATGAGCCGGCCGAAGATCAGGAAGTACAGGGCCGTAGAGATGGCCGAGGGGAGAATGGTCTGGACCCAGATGCGCGTGAAACGCAGGACCTCCTTGACCAGGATGGTGGCAAAGGCGACCCAGTAGCGGTGCCAGCGGTTCATGCCGGCGATCCCCGCTGCGCCGCGGCCTCGTCCACCATGTCCAGAAACAGCCGCTCCAAGCGGTTCTGCTTGTTGCGCAGGCTGATCACCTCGATGCCATTGCGCGACAGGGCCTCGAACAGGCCGTTGATGGTGTGCTCCCGGCTCACCTCCACTTCCAGGGTGCAGTCGTCAATGTGCTGCAGGACGAAGCCGCCGAGCTCAGGCAGATCCGCCACACGACCCTTGAGGTTGAGAACGAAGGTCTCGGTGCGCAAACGCCGCAGCAGCTCGCCGATGTCCGCCCGCTCCGCAATCTGACCGCGGTTGATGATGGCGACGTTGCGGCACAGGCTCTCGGCCTCCTCGAGGTAGTGCGTCGTCAGGATGATGGTCGTCCCTGCCCGGTTGATCTCGCGCAGGAAGGCCCACATGGACCGGCGGATCTCGATGTCCACCCCGGCGGTAGGCTCGTCAAGGATCAGCAGCCGCGGCTCGTGTACCAGGGCGCGCGCGATCATGAGCCGCCGCTTGAGCCCCCCCGAGAGCTTGCGCATTTCGGTATCGCGGCGGTCCCAGAGGTCGAGCTGGCGCA
>Ga0209254_10001854_pt1 | contig 19053 bp, 18 predicted proteins | sample FrelakmetDIP11DI_FD_187148 | JGI IMG/M metagenome (GOLD analysis project Ga0209254, IMG submission 187148) | Freshwater lake sediment microbial communities from the University of Notre Dame, USA, for methane emissions studies - DIP11 DI (SPAdes)... | ecosystem: Environmental > Aquatic >...
CGTACGCACGGCCGCGCTGGTCGCCACCGGTCAGGTCTGCCACCAGGGCTTGCTCCGCCGGGTCGCCAGCAGCATAACACAGCGCCTGCAACGCCCATAACGCCGCCAGCACCACCAGGCTGCCCAGGCCAGGGATCAGGAACGAGGTTATAGCTGCCATTGCCATTCCCAGCACCATCAGCGGCTTGCGGCCAAAGCGGTCTGCCAGCCGGCCCAGGCGGCTAGGCAGCAACGCCCACACCAGGCCCGCTGGCAGGAATGCCAATGCTAGGCTAGATACATCCTGTGTAAATTTCTCTTGCAGGAAAATCATCATCACCGGCTCGAGCATCGCCCAGGCTGCGCCGGTCACCAGCGTCACCAGCAGCAGCAGGTTCCAGTTACGTGTCCAGCGGATCGGGCGGTTTTCAGTCCGGTAAACCGTTGGCCGGGTCTCTTTCAAATAACGCCAGGCGAACACCGTAGCCAGCAAACCCGCCGCCGCGAAACCCAGGAACAGCGGTTTCCACCCCAGGCGCATCCCCATTGGGATCAACACGCTGAAGCCGATGAAGGTGCCCAGGATTTGGCCCTGGCTGCTGGATTGCGTCACGCTTCCGAAAGACCGCCCGCGCTCCGCTTCACTTGCCACATCCGCTGTGATGGCTTGCGCGGATAGCCACATGCAGGCCGAGGCTACCCCTTGCAGCGCTCGCGCTAGCATGATCGTCCAGGTCTGCACAGAAAAGGCGAAAGCCGTCATACTGAGCGTATAGCCCGCCAGACCGGCGATAAAAAAAGCCCGCCGTCCGAAACGGTCCAGCCAGCTTCCCACCAGCGGTCGCAAAACGACGGTCATGAAGAAGAAAACGGAGAAGAACAGGCCAATCTGCAGCGCCCCGGCGCCAAGCTCTTTGCCATAGATCGGCAAGACAAAACCCAGGATCCCGAAGGGCAGCGAGATCCAAAAAATTGACTGGCGGATGGTGCGTAAAGCACCAGTTTGCTGTGTCATGGGATGATCCAGTAGGCTTGCCTGGTCAACTTCTGGTGTCATTCCCTCGCTCCTCTCGATATTATAACCTACCACAAAATGCTGCACCTATCCGGCCAGCCTGAACTGTGGCTCAAGTCACCTTTACAAGTTATCTACCTCATACCGTATTAAATCTTTTACTGCGTCACGACTGGTTAACTGACAATTCTCAAGTTGCGCTAGCACCGTCCTCGAATAAACGAACGAATAAACGAACCCTGCCGATCGGGTCTGGTCGACCAACCAGGTCTCCGCATATTCAAACACACTCATTCGAATATTCGTGAAACATTCGTGGATGGTTCTCCAAGTTTCCGTGCACCATTTTATCTATCTTCCGATCAGGGTATACTATTTGCATGAGTAATCCATATTCTAGAATCTGCATCCATCTGAGCCAACTACGGATAATTCTCTGAGGTGACCCCATGTCTGAATCCACTTTCATCGATTGGCTGCTCCAATCCAGCACCCCCTCGATCCGCTATCAAACCCTGACACGCCTGCTCGACCTGCCGGAGACGGACCCTTCCGTCCACCTGGTCTGGCACACCATGCAAGCCGAGGGTCCCATCCCGGCTATCCTGGAAAAACAGTCCGAGACCGGCGCCTGGACAGGCGAGCGCTCCTTTTACACCCCGAAATATACCAGCACCCACTGGAGCATGCTGCTGATGGTCGAGTTAGGCGCCGATCCGGCTGATCCGCGCCTCCAGCGCGGCGCCCGTTCTGTTTTGGATGCCCAAAAGCAGACTGTCTCGCGTTGGCTCAACGAAGATATGCATGGGCTGTCCTGTTTTTGGGGCAATCTGTTGCGTTACGCAGTTTACAGCGGGCTACAGGATGATCCACGCCTGGAAGAAGTGCTCGGTTCGCTCACTCGGGAAGTGCAGACCGGCTGGTGCTGCAGATACAACGGCGAAACGCCTTGCGCCTGGGGTGCAGGACGCGCCCTGTGGGGCTTCGCCGGTTTGCCAGCTGCAATGAAAACCCCCGCTGTGCAGGCTGCCATACAAAGCGCCTGCCATCTCCTATTGAATGAACACAACCTGATGAAAGCGGATTACCCAACCTGGCTCAAAGGCAAAAAAAGTCCGCTCTGGTCGCGCCTGAATTTCCCGCTCTTTTATCAGGCAGACCGGCTATCTGTGCTGCGCGCTTTGGCAGAGTTACACCTGCTCGACCTGCCCGGCGCCCAACCTGCCCTAGACTGGCTGGCATCCAGCCGGACAGCGGAAGGGCGCTGGTCCGGCTCCAGTCCCTTCCGCCAGCGCACCTGGGCCAGCCTGGGAGACGACCAGGAAACCCAGCGCTGGGTCTCGCTGCAGGCCGCGCTGGTCTTGAAAGCCACAAAAACAGCGTACTGAAAATAATGAAATCTATTCAAACGCCCATCCAACGGCGCACCACCAACATCACCCCCAGTACTAGCCCCCAGGTCAGGTACCCCACCAGGATCGTCGGCACGAGCTTCAGCCCGGAACGCGTGCCCAGCCAGATGGCCAGCACGAATGCCACGGTCGGGATGATCCCGCTCACCAGCCCGCCCGTGAATTGCTCGATCGGTTTCCGCTCCCCTTTGGTGGAAGAATAAACGATCCACAATACCAGCGGGATGGTCACCGGCATGGTCGCCGTTACCGCCGCCACCACCTTGCTCTGTCTTTGCAGCAATGCTACCAGGATCAACACGCAGATCGAGACACCCACCGGCAGGATTTCATGGAATTTCATTTCTGGATCGCCTTTCAACGTTGAATAATATCCTTGAATTATAGCCAGTTTATCCTCCATTGCAGAGCTTCTTAGAAAATGCTCTCTGCTGAGCCCATCTCTCAAACAATGGGTATAATTCAAGTCAAGGTCATACCCATGAGCGAGCTCACCTATCCCGTAGACAGTCTGGTGGTATATAAAAAACGACCCGCGCGCCTCATCAAGAGCGGCGAGCGGCTCGAAATCGAGATCGAGGGCGGGAATATCGTCAAAGTCCGCCCCAAAGACATCGAAGCGCTGCATCCCGGTCCGCTCCGCAGCTTGCAAGAGCTTACCGGCGACAGCACCCTGTCCGGAGATGTCGAGTTAGCCTGGCAGATCCTGAGTGAAAGCAACACCCCCCTGCCGTTGGCAGAGTTGGCTGAACTGATCTACGGCGTTTTTAACCCGCTCAGCGCCTGGGCGACCTGGGTGCAGGTCGACGACGGTCTTTACTTTCAGATGCAAGCCGCTGGCGTAACTGCCCGCACTGCGGCGGAAGTTTCCCGAGAAGCCAGCCAGCGCCAGTCCCGGCAAATGGAAGCCCAATCCTGGCAGGACTTCCTAAAACGTCTACGCGACGGTAAAGTCGACCCCCTCAACGACGCTCGCTACCTGCGCGAGACCGAAGATCTGGCGCTCGGTCGCCGCAAAGACAGCCGCCTGCTCGGTGAGCTGGGGCGCAGCCAGCGACCCGAGACCGCCCATGCCCTGCTGCTGGAATGGGGCTGCTGGGATTCATTCAAAAATCCCTACCCATCCCGCTTGGGGATATCGCTGGTACAGCCAGCCCTCGAAGCGCCGGCTCTGCCGGCAGAGACGCGCCTGGATCTGACCTCCCTCCCGGCGTTTGCCATCGACGACCGCGACAACAAAGACCCCGATGATGCCCTTTCCCTGGTCGACTGCCGGCTGGATGCCAGCGGCAAGCTTATCTCGGGGCGTTTATGGGTGCATGTCGCCGACGCGGCTGCGTTGGCGCCGCCCGACAGCCCGCTCGACCTGGAGGCGCGCCAGCGCGGCGCGACTTTCTACTTGCCGGAAGGAACAGTACCGATGCTGCCCCCGGCTGCCATCCAGGGGCTGGGTCTGGGGCTGCAGGAGATCTCCCCCGCGCTTTCCTTTGAAATCCTCTTGGATGGCGAGGCGCAGGCAAGCCTGGTGCAAATCCAGCCGAGTTGGGTGCGCGTCCAGCGTCTGAGCTACGATCAGGCCGAGCTGCAGCTTGAAACACAGCCCTTCTGCAGCCTGAACAGTCTGGCGCAGGCTTACCAGACTCGCCGCCAATCCAACGGCGCTCTGAATATCGACCTGCCAGAAGCCATCTTCAAAGTGCAAGCGGGCCAGGTCGATATCCAGCCAATTCAGCGCTTGCGCAGTCGCAACATGGTGCGAGATGTCATGTTGATGGTCGGCGAAGCGACCGCCCGTTTCGCCGTCGAACAGCATATCCCCTTTCCTTTCACCGCCCAGGAACCTCCCGATCTGCCCTCTCACCTGCAGGTCAGCCTGCCTCTCCCGGAAGCTGTGCTGCGCTTCTCTGCCGGATTCGCGCTGCGCCGCTATCTCAAACGCAGCCAGATCAGCAGCCTGCCCGCTCTCCACGCCGGACTCGGGCTGCCCATGTATAGCCGCACCACCAGCCCGTTACGCCGCTACCTGGACCTGGTGGCGCACCAGCAGCTGCGCCTCTACCTGAGTGGACAATATCCACTGGGCGAGCAAGCTTTGCTGGAACGGGTGGGCAGCGCTGAATCAGCCAGCGCCCTCATCGCCCAGGCCGAAGGTCTCTCCCGCCGCCACTGGACCATGGTCTATCTCCAGGGATGCCCTGGCTGGCAATCTGATGGTGTGTTGGTGGAAAAGAACGGTCTGCGCGCGGTGGCGCTCATCCCCGAGCTGGCGCTGGAAGTGCATCTACACTTGCGCGTCGATTTGCCCCTGGATGCCAGCCTGCCCCTTAAATTAATGGGTGTGAACCTCCCGGACCTGGAAGCGCATTTTATTAGCCCGCTTACCTGAGCCGCTGCCGCAGTCTGGTCGCCCATTTGCGGATCGCCGGTAGTCGTAGCAGCAAGAGCGCCAGGATGATCAGCCCAAAAATGAGCGGCTGCAGGATATCGCCTTGCAAGCTGAACAGGTTGCCTTTCTTTGCCCAGGCATAGTGCAAGACTACCAGGATACCCGCCGCGTAAACCAGTCGGTGCAGGCGTTTCCAGTTCTTGCCCAGCCGCCGCTTCCAGCCATTGGTAGAGGTGATTGCCATCGCAGTCAGGATGAGGAAAGCAGTTGCGCCTACCCAGATATACTTCTTGGTGGCAACATCAGCCAGCAATAGTCCCAGGTCGAATTGGTAATCCACCCCCACCAACATAAATAAGTGTCCCGCAGCGAAGAAAAAGCAGTACAGACCCAGCGTCCGGCTCGCCTTGAGCACCTGGCGGAAACCGAAAACACTGCTGATAGGTGTATTTGCCAGCGATAGCGTCAGGAAGATCAGCGCGTATTTCCCGAGCCGTTGTGTGGCTGCCTGGATTGGGTTGACCGTCAGGTTGCCGCTGAAAAAATCCCACGCCAACCATGTTACCAGCGCCCAGGCTGTAAGATGGACAAGGATTTGGACAGGTGAAAAGCCGAACCGTTTCAACGCTGACCGCCTTGCTCTGCCGCGACCGCCTGCCCTTTTGCAGCCGCCCGGTTACCCCAGGTGCTAACCTCTGAGTGGGCGACTGTCAATTCAACGCTGTCCGGCCGGTTAATAATTCTCCTTGAGATCCATGCCCTCATATAACGGAGCCACCTCACCATAGCCGTTGAACATCAGGGTCGGGATGCGGCCAGACTCCCCAATCCGCCGCTCGCTGGCCTGCGACCAGCGCGGGTGCGACACATTCGGGTTGACATTCGAGTAGAAGCCGTATTCGTTCGGCGCAATCGACGACCACAGGGTCTTCGGTTGGTAGTCCACCAGCTCGATCTTGACGATTGCCTTGCTGCTTTTGAAGCCATATTTCCAGGGCACCACCAGGCGAATCGGCGAGCCATTTTGCGGCGGCATCTCCTTTCCATACAAACCTGTCGCCAGGATAGTCAGGCGTTGCATGGCTTCATCTATGCGCAGCCCCTCCTGGTAAGGCCAGGGGTATTGCATATCCTCTTGGCCGGGCATTTGCTTTGGATCGAGTATCGACTCGAAGCGCACAAATTTGGCGCTGGACTTCGGCTCAACCGCCTCCAGCAGTTTCGACAGTTGAAAACCCATCCACGGAATCACCATTGACCAGGCCTCCACGCAACGCAGCCGATAAATTCGCTCCTCCGGTGGGAATTGCTTGATCAGGTCTTCAATCCCAAACGTCTGCGGTTTGTTCACCAGGCCGTAAACCTCCACCTGCCAGGGCGATGTCTTGAAATCCTTCGCCATTGGCGCAACCCCGCTTTTATCGGTGGTGAATTCATAATAATTGTTGTAGTTAGTGATCTCTTCGTAAGTGTTCAGCGGCGCACCCAGTTCATCCGTCGTGGCGCCGGGAACAAAATCCAGCGGCGTGGAGGCCTGGGTCTGCACCGGTTGGGTTGTAGGGCTGGTGGCGCAGGCAGCCGCCATCAATGCGCCGGCGCCTACAATGCCCATAGCTTTCAAAAACTGCCTCCGGTTGATATAGACCTGCTCGGGTGTGATCTCCGAAGAGCGCACCGGTATTGTTCTAAACGAGTTATCTTTCGACATTGCCTTCCTCCACCATTAAATTGCGTCCGGCAAACCGGACAATGGATTATCTTTACCATAAATATTCTAACGCAATAAACTTACCAGGATATTACGCAAATATGAATAGAACATAATAATGATCTCACCTGCGCTCGGGGCGCACGAAAAAGGTTTCCACAATCCAATCCACAACCCCTGGAAAGAGTGTATTGAACCAGTAGACCGGTCGGTATGTCCAGGGGATCACCAGCATCCGCCTGGGACGGCGACTCAGCCGCCACACCTCCTCTGCCACCTGTTCGGCGCTTAAAGTGAGCCAGCCGGGAGAGTTGATCCCCGTCTTGCGTTGGAAGCCGGCGTGACCGGCAAATTCAGTCACCACCACGCCTGGATAGATCCCCGAAACATGTATTCCGAACAGACGCACCTCGCGCCGCAAGGCCTCGCTGAAGCCGCGCACACCGAATTTTGTCGCCGCATAGACGGTGTAGGTGGGCGGCGCCACCAGGCCCGCCACCGAAGACATGTTGATAATATGCCCGCTGCGCTGCTTGAGCATGCCTGGCAGCACCGCCTGCGCCATCCAGACCAGCCCGGTCAGGTTGACCTGGATCAGCTCCTGCACGCCATGCTCTGGCTCCAGCTCCTCCAGCCAGTCCAGGCAGCCGAAACCGGCGTTGTTGAACAGGATATCGATCTGCCCGTAAGTCGCCAGGCTGGTCCGCACCAGCTCCTGGATTTGCTCCAGCTTGCTCATGTCCGTCGCCACCGGCAGCACCTGCCCGCCGTTGAGGCGCAGTTCTTCCGCCAATGCCTGCAGGCGCTCCAGCCGCCGGGCAGCCAGCACCACACGGTAGCCCTCCCTGGCAAAGCGTCGCGCTGTCGCCGCGCCGATCCCCGATGAGGCGCCGGTAATCAAAATGACAGGAGGCTCGGACATGATCGTTTCCATTTGGGTGGCAGGTGCAAGGCGCTTTGAATGTGCCTAGCACCAGGGTAGTATATTGATTATATCTTCAATCGCCTGAAATCCGGCCCGCCAGAATGCTTGTCGATCATCTCCGCTTGTGCTAAACTACTCTGCGCCTATGAACATCAACCCACCTCCGGATGTCGCCGCCCCAGGGCTGGTGCTCGGGCAGTTAGCCCTGACAGCCGGTTTTCTGATATTGCTCTTCTCACTGATCGTGCTGGTCGAAAGTGTCGTGTTGCAAGTATTGCGCTGGGGCAGCTTCAAGCGCTCGCTGCGCGGCTCTTTCTGGATGAACCTGGCCTCCACACTGGTCGGCTTTTTTGTACTCAGCCTGGTGCCGCGTCTGGGCTTCTTAGGTCTGCTGGTAGCCTGGGCAATCTCTGTTCTCATCGAGTGGGCCGTCCTGGCCCGCTTCCAGCCCAGTAAAACGCGTTATACGCTCACTATAGCCCTGTCTGCCAACCTGGTCAGCTACCTGCTGCTCATCTTGCCGGCTTACCTGTCCTCGAATTAATTACAATGAACCTGGGATCGATCCAGCCGAGATTAACACTGATCATACCTGCCTTCAATGAAGAAAAATTGATTGGTTCAAGCCTGGATGAGCTGTTAAGTCAGTTATCTATCCGCCATATGCAGGCTGAGATCATCATTGTCGATGATGGGAGCACAGATCTGACCGCGCAGATAGTCGCTCAATACCAATCACGTTATCCTGATATCATTTTGATCAAAAATGAATGTAACCGGGGCAAGGGGTATTCTATCCGTCGTGCCGTGCTGCAATCTTCTGGTGAGGTCATCATCTTTATGGATGCTGACTTGCCTTATTCTTTTGAGTCTGTTCTATTGATCATCGAGACAATTAAACAGGGTGCGCAAGTCGCTATTGGTTCGCGGGTATTACCAGAATCCGAATTGAGCGATAAAATCCCGTTACTTCGGAAATTAGCAGGGCAGATGTTCAGCCTGCTCATCCGCTTGATCTTGTTTGATGGTATTGCAGATACTCAATGTGGATTAAAGGGTTTTCGGAAGAAAGAAGCGCAAGAAATATTCCAACTAATCACAATTGATGGTTTTGGTTTCGACGTTGAAGTTTTGTATCTGGCTTCGCATCTTGGTTACAAAATCCAACCCGTTCCCGTCAATTTAGTATTTTCACGTTCAGACAGTCGAGTAAAACTGCTTCAAGATTCTACCCATATGTTGTTCGACTTGCTAACAATACGCTTCAACGCTTATAAAGGGAAATATCCTGTTGAGAAACATGTTTGACAATTTCTCCCGGCCCAAAGCGTTAAAAAGTGAACTCCCAGTCTGGTTGCTTTTTCTGGCGATGTCGGCATGGGCGATTTATCCGGTGCTTGCCTCGCCCATGCAGCGTGTGGTCGGTTGGGTAGGCGATAACCTCCAGTACATGTACATGCTCGGTTGGGTCGCCAAAGCGCTGCGCATTAGCGCCAGCCCTTTCATTGATCCCCAACTCAACCCTCCAGCCGGTCTGCAGCTTGCCACCACCGACGCACCCTTCCTCAGCTTCTTTCTTTTTGCCCCACTCACCTGGCTTACCACCGAAGCCTTTACCTACAACCTGTTGCTTTTCCTGTCCTATTTTCTTTCTGGCTTATTCACCTACCTATGGATCAAACGTCTGACCGGCAGCAGGTTCGCGGGAGTCGTCTCTGGCCTGATTTTTCTGCTGGTTCCTTATCGTCTCGCCCATGGCTATGGGCATCTAAACCTGGTTTCCACCCAGTTCATCCCGCTTTTCTTCTGGGCTTTGGACTCGGCTTTGCTGCCCAAACGACCTGCTCTTCGCCAGCTGGTGTTTCTCGCTCTGAGTACATTCCTGGTTGGCGCTATGTCCCAGTACTACCTGGTGATCTGCCTGTCGTGCGCGATCGTTTATGCGCTCTTCAGCCGGCCTAATTTTCATTATTTGCTCTTCCAGGGCTGGAAATTTGCCATTAGCGCCCTGGCAGGCGGCCTGGTCAGCTCTTTGCCTTATCTACGCATTTGGTTAGATAATGGCTTCAAACAGACGGTCATCGAGTCTTCGCGCGGCGGCTCTGCCGGTCTGTTCAATTTCTTTATCCCGGCTCACTTGCACCCTTTATGGGGATGGCTGGCATGGAAAATCGACTCGTCGCTCAACTGGGTCGAATTCTCGATTTATATCGGCTTGGTAGCCCTCATCCTTGCTTTGCTGGCCATTAGCTGGCGCAACAGTCCTTACCAGTCTCAGAAAAAGGTCTGGTTGGCTGCGCTGGTCTTTGCTTTTGTAATGGCTCTTGGCACTGACCTTCATCTTTTTGCGGGAACCCCTTTGATGCCAGAGCATCCCTTTTGGCTACCGGCCTATTATATTAGCCAGCTCCCGCTGATCGGAATCATGCGGGTCTGGGCTCGTTACGCCATCCTGGTCTCCTTCTTCGTCGCCCTTCTAGCGGGAATTGGCATTGCCCGGCTGGAATATCATTCCGGTTTCCGTCCGCTCTGGAAATTTCTGATCCTGGCCCTGATTGTCCTGGATTTCATGCCTGGAAAGCTGTATTCGATCGAAATACAACCCAGGCCAATCGACCGGTGGATTGCCGCCCAGCCGGGTGATTTTTCGTTAGCCTTCATCCCAAATACTGGGGGCAATAACTATATGGCAATGTACGCCTCCCTGACTCACGAGAAAAAGCTGCCTGCTTACCTGCGCATTCCCACTCCGAAATCCTACTATCGTTTTGATCATATGCTCGAGAATTTTCCCGAGCCGTCTTCAATGGTCGCTCTCCGGCGCCTGGGATTTCGGTATATCATACTAGAATCAGCTTACTATGATGGTCAGGAACACCTTTCATTACAATCGGTCGAGTCTGCCCTGGCAACGGTTCCCCGCTTGAAAAAAGTCGCCGTCATTGACAATTTCATTATCTACGAGTTTATCCGATGATCCTGGTTACCGGCGGCACCGGTTTTATTGGCAAAGCGCTCATCCGCCACCTGGTAGAGTTGGGGCACCCGGTGCGTACTTTAATCCGCCCCGCGCAGCGCACACCCGACCTTCCCAGGGGCGTGCCGGTCAATGTGGCGGTGAGCAGCCTGAGCGACGAGCGCGGCCTGCGCGCTGCCATGGTCGGCGTTGACACGATCTACCACCTGGCAGGCGGTGAGTGGCGCGGCCCGAGCGCCAGCCTGATGGATATCGATATCCAGGGTACCCGGGCTGTCGTCCAGGCTGCCGAAGATGCTGGTGTATCGCGCCTGTTTTACCTCAGCCACCTGGGCGCAGACCGCGCGTCAGCCTATCCGGTGCTGAAGGCTAAAGGCATCGCCGAGGAGTTCATCCGCCGCAGCAATCTTAAATATACTATCCTGCGCAGCGCCATCGTCTTCGGTCCCAACGACGGCTTTACCACCGGCATGGCCCGCATCATGGGCGTCACACCCTTTGTTTTCCTGATGCCCGGTGATGGCAGCGCCTTACTCCAACCGCTCTGGGTAGAAGACCTGGTAACCTGTTTGACCTGGTCTTTGGACGATCCTGAGACACAAAATCACATATTCAGTATCGGCGGGCCGGAATATCTCACTTTCCGGCAAATCGCTGCTCTGGTGTCCCAGGAAACCGGTATGCGCCGGGTCCTGGTTGGCATTCCGCAAACTTACCTCAAGTGGCTGACCGTCCTGTTGGAATATTTGCTGCCCAACTTGCCGGTCTCGGTCTACTGGCTGGACTATATGGCGGTCAACCGCACCACCGCCCTGGATACCCTGCCGCGCTCGTTCAACTTGATGCCTGCCCGTATGTCACAGCGGCTGGCTTATCTGCATGGTCAACACTGGGGCAGATCGATTATCCGTAAACTGACGGAACGGAAAAGATGAAAAAACTTACCTTGCATATTCTTGAAACACCGCCCGAGATGCTCGCCATCGAAGAGATCCAGCGCCAGGTCTGGCCCGGCACCGATCGGGATATCGTGCCAGACCACCTGCTGCTGGCAGCTGTCCATAATGGTGGGCTGGTGATCGGCGCCATCGAGATCGAGATGTCGAATGAGGCTGTTGCACAGCCGGCCCCGGACGAGCTGGACTTCCTGGATAGAAACAACCCACCCCAACACGCCGAACTGGTCGGCTTTGTATTCGGTTTCCCTGGCCTTTACACCACCCCGGACGGGCCGCGCATCAAACACTGCTCGCACTTGCTGGGCGTCCTGCCCGCCTATCGTGATCAGGGGTTGGGCTTTCAGCTCAAGCGCGCCCAGTGGCAGATGGTGCGCTACCAGGGCGTGGACCGCATCACCTGGACTTACGATCCGCTGCTCAGCCTGAATGCCCACCTGAATATCGCTCGCCTTGGAACAGTCTGCAACACTTATTTCCGGGATGCCTACGGAGAGATGCGTGATGAAATGAACCGGGGCGTGCCTTCCGATCGCTTCCAGGTGGACTGGTGGGTCAATTCCAGGCGCGTCTTGCGCCGCATGAGCAAGCGCCCGCCTGCCCCTCTGGACCTGGCACACTACCTGGCCGCTGGTACACCGATCATCAACCCAAGCCGGGCTGCTTCCGACGGCCTGCCCCACCCCGCTAAACCGGATGAGCTCGCCCCCTTCACCGGGCATTCCCTGTTGTTAGTCGAGATCCCGGCGGATTATCTGGCCCTCAAAGCCGCCGACCGTGAGCTGGCGATCGCCTGGCGGCTGCATACCCGCAGCCTGTTCGAAGAGCTATTTCAAAGCGGCTACCTGGTGACCGATTCGGTCTATCTGCCCGGCGCCCAGCCGCGCAGCTTTTACGTGATGACTTATGGCGAGGCCGAGATCATGGGTGTAAATAAAACCTGAGCAGCCGTAAAGCTTTCGCCTCCCAGTTTTATAGATTTCGGTAAGCATCGCCTCTTGGAGCAATCTCTAAGACCAGGATAACCAATCGCTCATCTTCGATAGCGTAAGAAATACGCCAATCGCCGACTCGAACACGGTAAAGGTTGTCAAACCCAGAGAGCTTTTTGCAACCGGCTGGTCTGGGGTTTAGCGCTAAAGCCCTAAATTGGACCTCAAACCTTTGGATTAATTCTTTGGGCAGTTTTCTTAATATCTTTTGCGGCTGCCGCGCCAGGATGATTTGCCATCCGGGGGGCTGGCTACTCATCCAGCAACCCTTCGCTTACCAGCTCTTCACGCAGTTCAGACCAGGGTTTGCCGCTTTCGGGATAGTTCTTGTAATCGGCATAAGCAGCATTCGCCCGCCGGGTCGCGCGCAGGTCATCCAGCGCCTCTTGCAGCTCTTGATAATCTTCCACTGGGATCAACACCGCCACCGCCTTACCATTGCGCTCGATTACTACATCCGAATCGCCCGCCAGCACCACATCCAGGATCGTACGCCATTGCGTGCGTGCCTTGCGACTTTGAACGGTTGTAATTGTCATTTCATCACCTCTGTCTGAGATCGAGTCACTGTGTACACATTGTACCATAATCATTCAGCAATATGCCTCGACATGCAGAACAAACCTTAAGTTTGTTATTGGGTGTTTTATGAGTATAATTTATAACGCATTCAAATTCGGGTCTACCCCCACAGGATACGGAGATTCCACAGCATGAAAATCAACCAGGTCACCTTACGCCACGTCAGCATGCCCCTGCGCTCGCCATTCGAAACCTCCTTTGGTCGCAGCGAAGCCCGTGATTGCCTCCTGCTCGAAGCCCAGGCTGACGGTCTGACCGGCTATGGCGAGTGCGTCGCCGACCGCGACCCCGGCTACTCGTACGAGACAGTCCAAACCGCCTGGCACATCCTGAGCGATTTCATCCTGCCTGCCATCCTGGGACAGGATCTGGAAAGTCCGCAAGAGCTGCAGCAGCGCATGGCTTTTGTGCGCGGCCACCAGATGGCCAAAGCCGGTCTGGAAATGGCGCTCTGGGACCTCATGGGTAAGCGCCAGGGGCGCTCGCTGCGCGAGATGCTGGGCAGCCAGCGCCACAAGGTCGATGTGGGCGTTTCGGTAGGCCTGCAGGATTCGCCCGCCACGCTGGTCAAGGTCGTCGAAGGTTACCTGGAGCAGGGTTATCGGCGTGTCAAGATCAAGATCAAGCCCGGCCGCGATGTCGGCGACGCGCGCGCAGTCCGCCAGGCCTTTCCAGACCTGCGCCTGCAAGTGGACGCCAACTCGGCTTACCTGCTGGAAAACGCCGCCTCTCTGTCTCCGCTGGATGAGCTAAACCTGTTGCTGATCGAACAGCCGCTCTCCGAAGACGACCTGTGGGACCACAGCCAGCTGCAGAAGCAGTTCAAGACGCCCATCTGCCTGGACGAGAGCATAATTTCCGTCCGCCATGCTCGTCAGGCGCTCGAAATGGGCGCCTGCCGGATCATCAACATCAAAGCCGGGCGTGTCGGCGGGCTGAGCGAAGGCGTCGCTATCCACGATCTCTGCTTTCAGCAAGGCGTGCCGGTCTGGTGCGGCGGCATGCTCGAGACCGGCGTCGGGCGCGCCTCCAACCTGGCGCTGGCCTCCCTGCCCGGCTTCAGCCTGCCCGGCGACATCTCCGCCACCGAGCGCTACTATTTCGAAGATATCACCGACCAGACCTTCACCCTCAACCCGGGCAGCACCATCGACGTGCCCGAAGCTCCCGGCCTCGGTGTGACCATCAACTATCCAGCTTTGGAGCGGGTCACGCTGGCGAAGAAAACAATCCGCTGAGGACTGCCGATATTTGCCGCTTCGCGTAGGAGACTTCAGAAGTCTGATCGGTTTATGCTACAATTGGTTAGCTAGAAATGGTTCTGCTTCACTGGTTGCATCCATCCCCGCAACGAGTGGCAAGCAGGCGAATTGGGAATTCCAGAAAAAATAAGAGATCTATCATGGATACGCGATTAACTTTTGATGAACTCCTGGATTCAATCGACCAATTACCAATTGACCAACAGGAAACCCTGGTAGAGGTCATCCAAAGGCGTTTGATTGATTTGCGCCGCCAAGAGATTGCAAAACACGCCGCTGATGCGCGCAAATTATATTTTGCAGGTCAATTACCTCATGGGACTGTAGAAGATTTAATGGCTGATTTGGATAAAGAAGACGAAGCATGAGGTTTTTATCCTGGTCGCCGAGTTTCAAACGTGCGTTTCGTCGATATAACCAAAGGCATCCACAAGCACGTATAACTATAGAGATCACCATTCGAAATCTGGTCGAAGATCCTTTTACACCCTCCCTGTACACACATAAGTTAAAAGGCGATCTTTCTGGACTGTGGGCATGCTCAGTCGCTCACGATTGCCGTATAGTTTTTGAATTCATATCCGTCAAAGGCTTGAATGAAGATGGAATACTCCTGGTAGATATCGGCACACACGATGAAGTCTATTAATTGGAGGCCTGAATGGTTGAAAACCGTGTCATTCTAGATTATCAACAAAAGTGTTACCGTGAATATATCCAAAGTATCGATCTACCGGAACCATACACTTTTCCAGATGGCAACCCTATCCGTCCATTACCGCCAATCCAGGTTAAGTTATGTGGCCTGATGATCATAGGCGCTTATCCTTCTGCTCGCTTTGAAAGTCGGCCATCACATGATAATCCAAATCGTTACCGCTTAATCCCCATTGCAAATAACCTGCAACCTTTCGGTAATGAGCAATATTTTGATGGGATACGTGTCCGAACCCTTCCATCAGCGGATGGCTTGTGGGAATATTTATTATCCAAGCTTCAATTATCCCCCCAGGAATGTTGGATTACCGACGCTGTAAAAGTCTTTTTATACAAACCAGAACATATCGAAAGCTGTAATGACGTTATCCCAAACTTACAAGTGAAAGCAAACCGTGAAGATTTTATGAGTCTGGCAAGAAAAAGTTTGCGCTGGATACAAGAAGAATGTGAAATTTGCAAACCCAAACTCATCCTTACGCTTGGGCAGGAGGTCGCACAGGTTATCTCAGGTGATAGGGCTGCTTCGGCTGATGATCTTCTCTGTCGAACAATAAGTTATCCAGAAGCGCTAATAGGCTATCCAACACTATTCCTTCCCCATCCTGAAGCCTGCCGGCGATCTTTGAAATGGCGTGAAAATATGGATGGACGACTAGAATTGATCAAAAACTTCCTTGATATTGGCACCTAATCCGCTAAATCCGTTCCCAAAATCTGTTGTCAGCTTTGCTCACGGCAATTCTCCATTATCCGCGAACCTAAAACTCCCCAAAACCCTATAAAACAAAGCCAAATGTCCCGCCTTTGCGGGATCGTCTATATTCATCGGATCATCGGCAGGAAAGACAACGAACATCTTGTCTTGAGACGCGAAAATGATCACAAAATCTGCCAGAGTAGGCGGAATTTCCACCTTTAGGGCTGGTATACCGGCCACATATATAGTCTCAGCCTTCGAAAGAAAATTCTCTGGAACCTCAGCGTTAGCTGGCCAAAGCGTCCTGGCGAACTCTTCAGGGCTGAGTCTCTGGATGTTTTTCTGGACATCAATCACCATCCCAAGATTACCATAAGAGTTCGGGATTCTAAATATTATGGTTACAGCATTAAAGGGGTGGAATTGGCTTTTCCCTGATTGTAGATGTGCATCACTCGGATAGCTGAATGAATAACCAACCTCTCGATCTATAAAAAGATACCATCCATCTGTGGCGAATAATGCCATCGGGCTGGATAGGTACGACTTTGGAGTATTGATCACTCCCATCTCAGTCGTTTGGAATAAATTCGCCCATACCGCCGAAACTAGAATGAGCGACGTCAAAACAATCATGTGCCTGACCAGAGACTCACGCTCTATCATGACCGTTAGAAGATTTGGGGGGTAAAATCGGCAGCCGATTTCTTCAGCATTTTCATCTTCCTCAGCGCCTCAGTGGTTCCCTCCCTCCGTATTCACCCTCCCATACAAAAAATTCATCTCCCGGATCCTCCCCGCCAGCTCCTCATTCAGCGACCCCTCCGCCATCCTCCAGGTCCAGTTGCCGCTCGGATTCCCCGGGTAGTTCATGCGCGCCTCGTTACCCAGGCTCAGGAAATCCTGCATCGGCGCCAGCGCATAAGCAGCCACCGAAGCCCAGCAAGCCCGGATCAGGTCCCAGGCCACCTCCTGCCCCGGGCGCGCCAGGTAGCGCCGGTAGAAGGTCTTCTCTTCTTCCCCGACCCGTGCATACCAGCCGCAGGTCGTGTCGTTATCGTGCGTGCCGCTGTAGACTACGCAGTGCACCGGGTAGTTGTGCGGTAGGAAGGCGTCTTTCGGGTTGCCGCTAAAAGCAAACTGCATAATCTTCATCCCCGGCAGACCAAAGGTCTCGCGCATCTTCACCACATCCGGCGTGATCACCCCCAGGTCTTCGGCGATGATCGGCAGCTCGCCCAGCGCCCCTTGTAAGCTGCGCAAGAAATCCATCCCCGGCGCCCGCACCCAGCGCCCCTTCTCAGCCGTCTTGGCGCGGCCGCTCACCCGCCAGTAGCCGGCAAAACCACGGAAGTGGTCCAGTCGCAGCAAGTCCACCATCCCCAGCACCGAACGCACGCGGGCGATCCACCAGGCATAGCCGCTGGCTTTGTGCGCCTGCCAGCGATACAGCGGGTTGCCCCATAGCTGCCCGGTCGGCGAGAAATAATCCGGCGGCACCCCCGCCACCACTTCTGGTCTGCCCTCCAGGTCGAGGAAAAACAGCTCCGGATGTGACCAGACATCCGCACTGTCGTGCGCCACAAAGATCGGCGCATCCCCGATCAGCGTGATGCCCTTCTGCCGGGCGTGCTGGCGCAGCGCCCCCCATTGTCGGAAGAACACGAACTGCCGGAAAGCCTGGCGCTCGCAAGCCTCAGCCTGCTCCGTGAGCGCTGCCGCCAGCGCCTGCGGCTGCCGGTCGCGCAGCGGCGCCTCCCATTTGCTCCATGGCTCGCCGCCATGCGCCTCTTTCAAGGCCATGAACAGCGCGAAATCCTCCAGCCAGTCTGCCTGCTCAGCCCGGAAACGCCGGAATTGGCCTTCCATTTCGCTATTTGCCTGGTCTCTGAACCGTTCGTACGCCCGGTCCAGCAACGACAGCTTCCAGCCGATCACCTGCCCGAAATCGACCCGTTCCTCCGGAAAATCCGGTCTGTTCTGCAGGTCTTCATCGACCAGCCATCCCTCTTCCAGCAGCGCTTGCGGGCTGACCAGGTAAGGGTTGCCCGCAAAAGCCGAGAAACACTGGTACGGGCTGTCGCCATAGCCGGTCGGTCCTAAGGGCAGCACCTGCCACAGCGAGCAGCCGGCCTGGGCCAGGAAATCCACCCAGCGTTGCGCCTGCGGGCCGATATCGCCGATCCCATAGGGTCCCGGCAGGCTGGTCGGGTGGAGCAGGATGCCCGCCGCACGCTCAAATTTCATAGGATAACCGCTTGGTCTGGATATAATCGCTGCTGCGTACCAGCTTCGGGTCCGGATAGTCGCTCTCGATCACATCCGTGCCGACCACCGCGCCGGGTTCTACCACCATGCCCGGCAAAATATGGCTGTGTTTGCCGATCATTGCGATCAGCGTCTCTTTTTCTGACGAAATACCCCCCACCTTCGCCCCCTCATGGATGGTGGTCCTTTTGTCCAGAATCGTCCGTTCTACCACCGCTCCCTGCTGGATAACCGCATCGGTCAGGATTACCGATTCTTTGACCAGCGCCCCTTCCGCCACGCGCACCCCGGGTGAGAGCACGCTGCGGATCACCTGTGCCCCAGGGTAGATCTCACACCCATCCGCCACCATCGTATCCTGGACGGTTGCACCGCTGGCGATCCATACCGGCGGGCGTTCCTCAGTACGGGTGTGCACGATCCAGCTCCGGTCGTTCAAATCGATCGGCGGCGGCGTCACCAGCAGGTCCATATGCGCCTTCCAGTAGGAGGCCACCGTCCCAACATCCACCCAGTAGCCATCGAAGGGATAGGCATACACGCGCAGCCCCTCGGCAACCATGCGCGGCAGGATATCCTTGCCAAAATCGTGGGAAGACTCACGCTGCAGGTGGTCCTCCCACAGCATCTTGTCCAGCACTTTAGTCTTGAACAGGTACACACCCATATTTGCCTGGTTGGAAGGTGGCTGAGCCGGCTTTTCAACGAACGAGATCACCCGGTTATCGGCCTCCATCGCCAGGATACCGAAACGTGAAGCCTCTTCCATCGGCACACGGATCGTCGCCAGAGTCAGGTCGGCTTGTGTCTCGATATGCCTTTCGATCATGTCCCGGTAGTTCATTTTATAGATGTGGTCGCCGGACAGGATCAACAAATTATCTGGCGAGCCGCGTTTGATGAACGTGAAATTCTGCTGCACCGAATCGGCGGTGCCTAAATACCATTCCGAGCTGCCGCGCGCTTTATATGGCGTTAATATGCCCACTCCGCCGGTGAAGCTGCGGTCTAGGTCCCACGGCACCCCCGACCCGATATGCTCGATCAGGGAGTGCGGGCGGTATTGGGCCATGACCATGACATCGAAGATATCCGAGTTGACGCAGTTGGACAGTGTAAAATCCATGATCCGGTACTTGCCTGCAAATGGGACTGCCGGCTTGGTACGCTTGGC
>Ga0209254_10001855_pt1 | contig 19051 bp, 18 predicted proteins | sample FrelakmetDIP11DI_FD_187148 | JGI IMG/M metagenome (GOLD analysis project Ga0209254, IMG submission 187148) | Freshwater lake sediment microbial communities from the University of Notre Dame, USA, for methane emissions studies - DIP11 DI (SPAdes)... | ecosystem: Environmental > Aquatic >...
ACGCTCGCCGTGTTCGTCGGCGTGGTCGGTGGCGTTGCAGCCTTCGGCACCATCGGGATCATCGCCGGCCCGGTGCTGCTGACGCTGATCGTCTCGCTGCTCGGCTACATCGACGCGGCGCAAATGCCGGCCGCAAGCGCCCCAGCGGATGCCGCCGTCGCACGGGCCAGCGCGGCGCTCGCCGCGTCGCCGGCCGCCGACGCGCCTGCGGAACCCCCCGCGGACGCCCGCTGATAGAATGCGCGGCCCTCGCGACCCGCATGGACGCCGCCTGCCCTGATGGACCTCTCCCCGATCCTCGCCCCGCTGAACGACGCGCAGCGCGAAGCCGTGACCGCGCCCGTCGGCCCGGTGCTGGTGCTCGCCGGCGCGGGCAGCGGCAAGACGCGCGTGCTGACGCACCGCGTCGCCTGGCTGGTGCAGGCCGAGGGCGCCTCGCCGCACAGCATCCTGGCGGTCACCTTCACCAACAAGGCCGCGGGCGAGATGCGGGCGCGCATCGAGGCGCTGCTCGGCATCCCGGGCGGCGCGCTCTGGGTCGGCACCTTCCACGGCATCGCGCACCGCCTGCTGCGCCTGCACTGGCGCGAGGCGAACCTGCCGCAGGGCTTCCAGATCCTCGACAGCGACGACCAGCTGCGCATCATCAAGAAGCTGCTGAAGACCCAGGGCCTCGATGACGCCCGCTGGGTGCCGCGCGAGATCCAGTACTTCATCAACAACAACAAGGACGAGGGCCACCGCCCGAAGGCGCTGAAGGACGGCAACGACCCCACGCGCCGCCAGCTGATCCGGCTCTACCAGGACTATGAAGACGCCTGCCAGCGCGCCGGCGTGGTCGACTTCGCCGAGCTGCTGCTGCGCGCGTTCGAGCTGTGGCGCGACAACCCCGAGCTGGTCGCGCACTACCGCCGCCGCTTCCGCCACGTGCTGGTCGACGAGTTCCAGGACACCAACTCCATCCAGTATGGCTGGCTCAAGCTGCTCACCGGCGCCGAGGGCGCGCCGTTCGCGGTCGGCGACGACGACCAGTCGATCTACCGCTGGCGCGGCGCGAAGGTCGAGAACCTGCAGCAGTTCCGCCGCGACTTCCCCAGGGCGCTGCTGTGCCGCCTCGAGCAGAACTACCGCTCCACCAGCACGATCCTCAACGCCGCCAACGCGCTGATCGCCCACAACAGCGGCCGGCTCGGCAAGAACCTCTGGACGAACGACGCCAAGGGCGAGCCGATCCGCATCTATGCCGCGTTCAACGAGCGCGACGAGGCCGAGTTCGTGCTGCAGCGGATCCGCGAGTGGGTGGCACACGGCGGCCTGCGGCGAGACATCGCGATCCTCTATCGCTCGAACGCGCAGTCACGCGTGTTCGAGGAAGTGTTCCTGTCAGCGCGCGTGCCCTACAAGGTCTACGGCGGCCTGCGGTTCTTCGAGCGTGCCGAGATCAAGGACGCCCTCGCGTACCTGCGCCTGGTGTCGAACCGCGACGACGACACCTCGTTCGAGCGCGTGATCAACCTGCCGACGCGCGGCATCGGCGCCAAGAGCCTCGACACGCTGCGCGACGCGGCGAAGCGCGACGGCGCCTCGCTGTGGAAGGCGGCGCAGGCCTGCATTGCTGAGGACACGCTCGGCGCGAAGGCCGCGACCGCGGTGCAGGGGTTCCTGCAGATGATCGAGCGCCTGGCCGCCGACACCCGCGAACTCGCGCTGCACGAGGTCGTCGACCAGGTGCTGAACGCCAGCGGCCTGCTCGAGCACCACAAGAAGGAAAAGGCCGACCGCGGCGAGGCCCGGGTCGAGAACCTGCTCGAGCTCGTCTCGGCGGCGCGCGGCTTCGAGCCCGACAGCGCCGAGAACCTCGAGCCGGGCCAGCAGCCGATGCGGCCGCTGGAGTCGTTCCTCGCGCACGCGGTGCTCGAGTCGGGCGAGGGCCAGGCCGACGCCTGGGAAGACTGCATCCAGATGATGACCCTGCACACCGCCAAGGGCCTGGAGTTCCCGGTGGTGTTCCTCGCCGGCCTCGAGGACGGCCTGTTCCCGCACCAGCGCTCGCTGAACGACCTCGACAGCCTCGAGGAAGAGCGCCGCCTGGCCTACGTCGGCACGACCCGGGCGATGAAGCAGCTCTACCTCACCTATGCCGAGCAGCGCCGCCTGCACGGCATCGACAGCTACGGCATGGCCTCGCGCTTCATCGCCGAGATCCCCGAAGAGCTGGTCGAGGAAGTGCGCCCACGGATCCACGCCGGCCGGCCCGGCGCCCCCGCCTGGGGCGGCGCCCGCAGCGGCGGCTTCGGCAGCGGCTTCGGAGCTCGGTATTCCGGCGACTCCGGGCGTGCCGCCGCCGGCAGCGGCGCAGGCGGCAGCGGGATGGCTGCCGGTGCAGCCGCGCGGCTCGAGGAGCCGCCGGCGCCCGGCATGCGGCTCGGCGCCCGCGTCCGGCATGGGAAGTTTGGCGAAGGGGTGGTCCTGAACGTCGAAGGCCAGGGTGCGCACGCCCGCGTCCAGGTCAATTTCGAGGGCCAGGGCACCAAGTGGCTGATGTTGCAATACGCCAACCTCGAGCCGGTGAGGTAGACTCCGCGCCCGTGTCCGAGCGCGACTTCCAAGACCTCCTCGCCCGCGCGGCCCACGTCCACGACTCCCTCGTCTGCGTCGGCCTCGACCCCGAGCCCGAGCGCTTCCCGCCCCACCTGCGCGGCAGGCCGGACGCGATCCTCGAGTTCAACAAGGCCATCGTCGATGCCACCGCGGACCTCGTCTGCGCCTACAAGCCGCAGTTCGCGCACTACGCCGCGATGCGCGCCGAGGACCAGCTCGAGGAGACCATCCGCTACATCCATGCCCGCGCGCCCGGCGTGCCGGTGATCCTCGACTCCAAGCGCGGCGACATCGGCAACACCGCCCACAAGTACGCGCTCGAGGCCTTCGAGCGCTACGCCGCCGACGCGGTCACCGTGAACCCCTACCTCGGCGGCGACGCCGTGCAGCCCTTCCTCGACTGGAAGCACAAGGGCGTGATCGTGCTGTGCCGCACCTCGAACCCGGGCGCGCGTGATTTCCAGGATCTCGAGATCGGCGGCGGCCGGCGCCTCTACCATGCGGTCGCCGAACGCGTCGCGAACGACTGGAACGTGCACGGCAACTGCATGCTCGTCGTCGGCGCCACCTATCCCGCCGAGCTCGCCGACATCCGCACGCGCGTCGGCGCGCTGCCGTTCCTGGTGCCCGGCGTGGGCGCGCAGGGCGGCGACGTCGTGCTCGCGGTGCGCAGCGGGCGCACGCCGAGCGGCGGCGGTCTCGTGATCAACTCTTCGCGCGGCATCCTCTACGCCGGCAAGGACGAGCAGTTCGCGGCCGCAGCCCGCCGCGCCGCCATCGAGCTCCGCGACGAGATCAACGCGGCGCGCCGCTGAGGTCGCCGGCGCCGTGTCACAGCGCGCGCTCCTGCCCGCCACGATCGGTGCGCTCGGCATCGTCTACGGCGACATCGGCACCAGCCCGCTCTACGCCTTCAAGGAAGCGCTGAGCGCGGCGGGCGGCCCGTCCGGGGGCGCGCCGGTCGTGCTCGGCGTGCTGTCGCTGGTGTTCTGGAGCCTTCTCGCCGTCGTCTCGCTGAAATACGTCGTGCTGATGCTGCGCGCCGACAACGACGGCGAGGGCGGCATCCTGTCGCTGCTGGCGCTGGTGCAGCGCGGGCTCGGCACCGCCGGGCCCTGGGCGCGACGCGCGCTGACGCTCGGCGTGCTCGGCACCGCGCTGTTCTACTGCGACGCGCTGATCACGCCGGCGATCTCGGTGCTGAGCGCGGTCGAGGGCCTCGAGCTGCTGAATCCCTCGTTCGAGCGCGCCGTGATCCCGGTGACGCTCGGCATCATCCTCGGCCTGTTCGCCATCCAGCGGCGCGGCACCGAACGCGTCGGGCGATTGTTCGGCCCGGTGATGATCGCGTGGTTCGGCACGCTGGCCGTGCTCGGCGTGATCGCCATCGCGCAACATCCGTCCGTGCTGCTGGGCCTGAGCCCCACCTGGGGGCTACAGCTGCTGCTGGCCAAACCGGGCCTCGCCCTGGTGATACTCGGCGCCGTGTTCCTGGCGCTCACCGGCGGCGAGGCGCTCTACGCCGACATGGGGCACTTCGGCCGCCTGCCGGTGCGGCTCGCGTGGTTCGGCATCGTCTGGCCCGGGCTGCTGCTCAATTACTTCGGGCAGGGTGCGCTGGTGCTCGACGCGGGCGCCGCGGTCGGGAACCCGTTCTTCGGCCTCGCCCCACCGATGCTGCTGGCGCCGCTGGTCGTGCTGGCCACGGCCGCCACCATCATCGCCTCCCAGGCGGTGATTTCAGGCGCATTCTCGGTGACCCGCCAGGCCGTGCAGCTCGACCTGCTGCCGCGCGTGTCGGTGCTGCAGACCTCGGAAACCGAACGCGGGCAGATCTTCGTGCCGATCGCCAACGTCTTCATGGCGGCCTGCGTGGTGCTGTTCGTGCTCGCCTTCGGCACCTCGTCGGCGCTGTCCGCCGCCTACGGTGCATCGGTGGTCGGCACGATGATCATCACCACGATGCTCGGGGCGATCGTCGCCGCCAGCCAGTGGCGCTGGGCGCCGTGGCGCGTCGCACTGGTGTTCGGCCTGCTGTTCATCATCGATGGCGCCTTCGTGCTCGGCAACCTGACCAAGATCGAGCACGGCGGCTGGGTGCCGCTGGTGCTGGCGGTGCTGATGTTCGGGGTCTTCATCATCTGGCGCGACGGGCGCCAGAAGCTGCGCGCGGAGCTCGAGGAGCGCGCCGTTCCCTGCTCGCAGCTGCCCGCGCTGCTGAAGGACACGGTGCGCGTGCCAGGCACCGGCGTGTTCCTGGTGAGCAACGCCGACTTCGTGCCGACCGCCCTGCTCCGCAATCTCGAACACAACCACGTGGTCCACGAGCGGGTGATCATCCTGCACATGGAGATCGTGCGCTCGCCGCGCTACGACGCAGCGAACCGGCTGCAGGTCACACTCCTGATGCCCGGGGTCCATGCGATCCGCGCCCGCTTCGGCTTCATGGAGACCCCGGACGTCGGCGAGGCGCTGCGCGGCCTTCGTGACAGGGATCTCCGAATCCATCCCACGGAGACTTCATACTTCCTCGGCTGGCACCTGGTGCGGGCGATCCCGCGCAGCGGCTGGCCTGGCTTCAAGATGCGGGTCTTCGCATCGCTGCAGCGACGCAGCGCACAGGCCGCCGAGTTCTTCCGCATGCCGACCCGGGGTGTCGTCGTGCTCGCCACGGACGTCGAGCTGTAGGCCTGTTCCCGGAGACGACATCACGATGAGCTGGATCGACGCCATCATCCTCGGCCTGGTCGAGGGCATCACCGAGTTCCTGCCGATCTCGAGCACGGGGCACCTGATCCTGACCAAGTCGATGCTCGGCCTCGAGGGCGACGCTACCGACCGACAGCTGATCGTGATCCAGGGCGCGGCGATCCTCTCGGTCTGCTGGGAATACCGCCAGCGCCTCTGGCACACCGCCGTGTCGCTCGGCGGCGAGGCGAAGTCGCGCATGTTCGTGCTGAACCTGTTCGTCGCCTTCCTGCCGCTGGCGATCCTCGGGCTGCTGCTCGAGGAGCCGATCGAGGCGGTGCTGTTCGCGCCGATCCCGGTCGCGATCGCGCTGATCGTCGGCGGCGTGCTGATCCTCTGGGCCGAGAAGCGAAAGCACGTGGAGCGCATCACCGAGGTCGACCAGATGGGCCCGATCGATGCGTTCAAGATCGGCCTGTTCCAGGCGGTGGCGCTGATCCCCGGCACCAGCCGCTCGGCAGCGACCATCCTCGGTGGCCTGCTCACCGGCCTCAGCCGGCGCACCGCGGCCGAGTTCTCGTTCTTCATCGCGATCCCGACGCTGCTCGCCGCAACCGCCTACAAGCTCTGGGGCGCGCGCGACACGATGTCGATGGCCGAGTCCGAGACGCTGGTGGTCAGCAGCGTGGTCGCGTTCGCGAGCGCGCTGGCCGCGATCCGCTTCCTGCTGAAGTTCGTCAGCAACCACTCGTTCGCGGTGTTCGCCTGGTACCGCATCGTGTTCGGCGGCCTGATCCTGCTCACCTGGCAGATGGGCTGGGTGCAGTGGTAGCCGCTCAGGCGTCGCGGAACGACGGCACCAGCACCCGGATCAGCACCCAGGCGACCAGGTAGGCCCCGGCGCAGTAGAGGAACAGCGGCAGGTAGCTGTTGGTCGCCTGCAGCACGCGGCCGGTGGTCTCGAGCATCAGGAAGCCGCCGAGGTTGCCGAACAGCGCGCCGATGCCGACCACCGAGGCGACGAAGGCGCGCGGGAACAGGTCGCCGCTGAGCGCAAAGACGTTGGTCGAGAAACCCTGGTGGCCGGCGAGCGCGAGGCCCACCAGCAGCGCCGCGCTCCAGTAGCTCGACATCGACAGCGCGAACGGCACCGGCAGCACGACCAGCGCGCACAGCAGCAGCGTCGTCATCCGCGCCCGCTGCAGGCTCGCGCCGCCGCGCATCAGGCGCCCCGGCAGCCAGCCGCCGGCCAGCGCCCCGATCGACGCCATCGTGTAGACCAGCGCAATGGGCAGGCCCGAGGCCTGCATGCCGAGGCCATACACTTTGTTCAGCAGGTCCGGCAGCCAGAACAGCATGAACCACCAGACCGCGTCGGTGATCAGCTTGGCGCCGGCGAAGGCCCAGGTGCGGCGCTGGGTCAGCAGGCGCCCCCAGCTCGCGTCGTCGGCGCGCGCCGCCGGCGCGCCGGCCGCGGCGACGACGACGCTGCGCTCGGCCGGCGGATGCCGCACGAACACCCAGGCGGCCAGCCAGACGAAGCCGATGGCGCCGGTGATCACGAAGGTGGCGCGCCAGCCGAACGCGACCGCGAGCAGCGGGATCAGCAGCGGGCTGGCGATCGCGCCGAGATTGGCGCCCGCGTTCATGAAGCCGAGCGCGAGCGAGCGCTGGGAGTCGCTGAACCAGACACTGATCGACTTGACCGCCGCCGGCGTGTTGGCCGCCTCGGCGGCGCCGAGCACCACGCGCGCGATGACGAAGTCCGCGACGTTGCGCGCCAGCGCATGCGCCATCGCCGCGGCGCTCCACACCGCCACGGCGATCGCGTAGCCGCGCCGCAGCCCGAGTTTGTCCACCGCCCAGCCGGCGCCGAGGTAGGCGAGCGCCGCCGATAGCTGGAAGGCCGACACGACGTGGCCGTATTCGAGGTCCGTCCAGCCGTAGACCTTCTCGAGCTCCGGCTTGAGGATCGCGATGATCTGGCGATCGACGTAGTTGATCAGCGTGGCGACCACCACCAGCACCAGCACCCACCAGCGCAGCGGCGAGGTGCCGATCGGCGCAGCGGCGGCGGCATCCGCGGACGGTGCCGCGCGTGCGTCGTCGTTCACGTCGCCACCCCCGTGCCGAGCGGCGCCCCGACCGCGGGCGCCAGCGGTGCGGAGGAATGCAGCGGCGGATAGCGTCCCAGCGTCAGTAACAGGAAGGCGCCTGCGACGAACATCACCGCGGCCACGTAGAGGATCAGGTCATAGCTGCCGGTGGAGTCCTTGACCCAGCCATAGGCGAGCGGCGAGAGCGCCGAGGCGATCCCGAACACCATGTACAGCGAGCCATAGATGCGGCCGTAGTTCGCCATGCCGAAATAGCGCCCGGCGAGGAAGGCCACCAGGTCGGTCTCCGCACCCGACGAGAAGCCGAGCAGGAACCCCGCGAACACCGCCGTCGCGAAAGTCAGGTGATCCCCCGCGAGCAGCAGGCAGGAGACGGCCGGCAGGCACAGGATCGGCAGGGTCACGAGAGGCGCCCAGAAGCGATCGAGCAGCAGGCCGGTGATGATGCGCCCGGCGAAGATCGAGACGCCGAACAGGCTCACCACCACCGCCTGCTGCGTGTCGGCGAAGCCATGGGCCTTGAGCATCTGCGGCATGTGCACCAGCGCGCCGCCGTAGGCGAAGGCCACGCAGAAGATCGACAGCGCGAGCAGCCAGAAGCGATACCCGCGCAGGCACTCGCGCAGCGTCATTCCGCCGAGCGCCACCTTGCCGCTGGCGTCGACCGCGTTCAGCTCGGGCGGGCGTTCCTCCGGGCGCGGCTCGCGGAAGAACGCCAGCGCCACCGGCAATGCGACCAGCAGCGGCAGCAGCGCCAGCGCCGCATAGGCGCCGCGCCAGCCGAGCTGGTGGATCAGCGTGACCGTCAGCGTCGGCAGGATCATCGCCGCGACACTGGTGCCGACCAGCGTCAGCCCGAGCGCGAGCCCGCGGTTGCGGAAGAACCAGAGGTTGACCGCGCGCGACCAGGTGATCGGCGTCGAGCCGATTCCGACCAGGCCGACCAGCGTCCACAGCGCGTAGAACATCGCCAGGGAATCGCGCATCAGCGAAAACGACGCGAACGCGACGCCGAACGCCGCCGTCGACAGCAGCGCCACGCGCCGCACGCCGAAGCGGTCCGCCATCGCGCCGAAGGCCGGCGCCAGCAACGCGCCGAGCACGCCGTAGATCGTCACGCCGAAGCTGATGTCGCGCAGCGACCAGCCGAACTCGTCGCGGATCGGGCCGATCATGAAGCCCATAGTCTGGAACGGCAGCGGCGAGGCACCGCAGGCGGTGCCCAGCAGGGCCGCCAGCAGCACCTTCCAGCCCTTCCTGAACTCGCCCGGGACGGGCGCCTGCGTCGGGGTCGTCATCGCCCCAGCATAAACCTGTCAAGCCCGGCACGGGATTTTCGATCGGCCATGGCCAACCAGCGAGGTGGGCGGATAATGTAAGCGCTGCCCAGACCGCACAACTCCGAGACCGGCTGATCCCCATGAACGCCAATACCCGCATCCTGATCGACAAGCTCCAGCGCCTGCCGCCCGAGCGCCGGGCCGAGGTCGAGGACTTCGTGGATTTCCTGGAGAAGCGCGAAGCCCAGGCACGTTCCGAGGCCGCACAACGCCTCGGCGAAGCCTTCAAGCGGCTCGATGCCCTCGATGAGCCCCCGATGAGCGCCGAGGAGATCCAGGCCGAGATCGACGCTGTGCGCGCCGAGCGCCGCGCCCGTGCAGATCGTCGCTGATACCAACACCGTCCTGTCAGGTCTGCTCTGGCAGGGTCCGCCGCGTCAGATCATCGACCAGGCACGGGCAGGCGCCGTCACGCTGCACACGAGCCTCACGCTGGTAGCCGAGCTCGCCGAGGTCATCGGCCGCGGCAAGTTCGCCCGGCGCATCCGCCACGCCAACCTCTCGGCCGCGCGCCTCGTCGAGGACTACCGCCGCCTCGCCGTCCTCGTCGAACCGCAGCCCCTGCCAGCCCCCGTCAGCCGCGATGCCGACGATGACCACGTGCTCGCCTGCGCGCTCGCCGCCGAGGCTGCGCTGATCGTCTCGGGCGACGATGATCTGCTCTCGCTCGGCACCTTCCGCGACATCCGCATCCTCACCGCTCGCGAGGCGCTCGACCTCATCGCCTCCGGCATCCGCTGAACCGCCGCCATCGCGACCGATGGGACACATTGGGGCACAACGCCAGGCCGGCCACGATCCTGCATCGTTTCCGAAACGATGCGCTGATGTTGCGGTACGGATTGCGCGCAACCTGAGGTAGAAGCCGGGCAGCGACGCGGGCGGGGCAGCGCTAGCCCACCGCTCCGCGGCAAATGCGCTCGAGCAGTTGCGGAAACCCGATGCCGGCGGCCTGCGCGGCCTGCGGCAGGAGACTCGTGGCCGTCATGCCCGGCAGCGAATTCGCCTCCAGGCACCAGTAGTTCCCCGCGGCGTCGCGCCGGAAGTCGACGCGGCTGTAGACGCCGAGCTTCAGCGCCCGATGCGCGCGCAGCGCATGGTCCTGCACCTGCGCCGCCTCCGCGGCCGGGATGTCCGCCGGGAACACCTCGCGCGCGCCGCCCGCCTGGTACTTCGACTGGTAGTCGAACACCTCGCCCGGCGCGATGATCTCGCCGACCGGCAGCGCGCGGCCCTCGAGGATGCCGACCGTGAACTCGCGGCCCGGCACGAAGCGCTCGATCATGACCTCGTCGTCGAACCGCCCCGCCTTCGCGAGCGCGGGCGCGAGCTGCGAGGCCTCGCGGACCACCGACAGCCCGACCGTCGAGCCCTGCTTGTTCGGCTTGACGATCACCGGCCAGCCGAGCGCCGCCTCGACCTGCGCCGCCGTCGCCGGCGCCATCAGCCAGTCGGCCGTCGGCACGAGCGCCGCGCGGAACAGCCGCTTCGAGAGATCCTTGTCCATCGCCGCCGCGCTGGCGATGTGGTTGCTGCCCGTGTAGCGCAGGCCCGCGAGGTCGAGCATCGCCTGCAGCCGCCCGTCCTCGCCCGCGCCGCCGTGCAGCGCGAGGAACACCACGTCGACGTCGCGCACGTCCACCGCCCCCGGCAACGCCGCCACCGCCCGCGACCGCAGCGCCCCGATCGCCCCTGCCTCCGGCGGCTCCGGCGCCACCCCCGCGCTCAGCAACTCCCGCTCCGCCGCCGCCGACAACCGCCCCGACGCCGTATCCACCGCCACCACCTCGTGCCCCAGCCCCCGCAACGCCGGAATCACCTGCGCCGCACTCGCAATCGACACATCCCGCTCTTCACTAGTCCCGCCGAACAACACCGCAACCTTCATGCCGCATCCACCATCACGTGAGTCCTCTCGATACGAAGGATGACACGCCCACGAGCGCGTTCCGCGAACCCGGGCACACTCCGAAGACTCCCACCCAGGGCCGGCACATGCGGCTCTTCACTGGTAGCGACCGCTGCAACGGTAGGGGTGGGCCCGCTGGGGTGCGTGGGCCCTTGTCCGCGGCGTAGCGCGCCATGGATGGCGCGCTCCGAGCCCTACATGGACGTACTTGCGGGCGTCCGCGGACAAGAGCCTGTACACCCGCCCGGGAACACCCGAATCGCTACATCCATCGTTCCCACAATAAGAACCCGCAAGTACCACCCCGCCCACGTTCCTAGTACGCTTGCGCCCCCTATGAAGATCGTGATCCTCGGCGCCGGCCAGGTCGGCCGCACCGCCGCCCATCAGCTGGCCCGCGAAGAGGCCAACGAGGTCACGGTCGTCGACACCAACGAAGAGCTGCTGCGCGACCTGCAGGACCGCCTCGACATCCGCACCGTCGTCGGCAACGCCTCCTATCCGACCGTGCTCGAGGCCGCCGGCACGCCCGACGCCGACATCCTGATCGCGCTGACCAGCTCCGACGAAGTGAACATGATGGCCTGCGAGGTCGCGTATACGCTGTATCGCACGCCGACCAAGATCGCGCGCATCCGCTCCTCCGAATACACCCGGCACCCGAAGCTCTTCAGCAGCGAGGCCCTGTCGGTCGACGTCTGGATCAGCCCCGAGCAACTGGTCACCGAATACATCGAACGCCTGATCCGCAATCCCGGCTCGCTGCAGGTGCTCGACTTCGCCGACGGCCGCGTGCGCCTCGTCGGGCTGCGGGCGCGCAAGGACGGGCTGCTGGTGGGGCAGGCGCTGCGCACGCTGCGCGAACACATCACCAACACCGAAGTGCGCGTGGTCGCGATCTACCGCGCCGGGCGCAGCCTGATCATCGACGGGGACACCGTGGTCGAGGACGGCGACGAGGTGTTCTTCCTCGCCGCGCGCGACGACATCAAGCGGACGATGGCGGAGCTGCGCAAGGAAGAGCGGCCGGTGCGCCGCGTCGTGATCGCCGGCGGCGGCCACATCGGCTTCCAGCTCGCGAAGCAGCTCGAGAAGCACAACCAGGTGAAGATCATCGAGCGCGACCCGAAGCGCGCCCGCCGGATCTCCGAGCTGCTCGAGAGCGCGATCGTGCTCGAGGGCGACGCGACCGACGAGGCGCTGCTGGTCGAGGAGAACATCGACAGCTGCGACGTGTTCGCCGCGCTGACCAACGCCGAGGAGGCCAACATCCTCTCGGCGATGCTCGCCAAGCGGCTCGGCGCCGCCAAGGTGATGGCGCTGATCAACAAGCCCTCCTACGCCGACCTGATGGAGAGCGGCCCGATCGACGTCGCGATCTCGCCGCAGACCATCACCATCGGCTCGCTGCTCGCGCACGTGCGCCGCGGCGACGTGGTGCGCGTGCACTCGCTGCGCCGCGGCGCGGCCGAGGCGCTCGAGGCGATCATCCACGGCGACCAGCGCAGCTCGCGCGTGGTCGGCAAGCGCATCGAGGACATCAAGCTGCCCGAGGGCGCCTCGATCGGCTGCCTCGTGCGCGGCGACCAGGTGATCATGGCCCACCACGACACCGTGCTGCAGGCCGACGACCACGTGATCCTGTTCATCACCGACCGGCGCCACGTCGAGCAGGTCGAGCGCCTGTTCCTCGGCGAGACGCTCGGCCGCCGCTGAGACAGGGCGACAACCCATGCTCGCGGTCGCGCACGTCCTCGGCCTGATGATGGCGTTCTTCGCCGTCACCTACCTGATGCCGCTCGCCTGCTCGGTGATCACGCAGGATGGCATGTTCATCGACTTCGCGGCCGCGGCGGCGGCCAACGTGATCGTGGGCCTCGCGATCGCCGGCCTGACGCGTCGCTACCAGCGCGAGCTGAAGCCGCGCGACGGCTTCCTGCTGGTGACGCTCTCCTGGGTGCTGATGTCGGCCTCGGCGGCGCTGCCGCTGATGATCGCGCTGCCGGACCTGTCGTTCACCGACGCCTATTTCGAGGCGATGTCGGGGCTGACGACGACCGGGTCGACGGTCCTCACCGGCCTCGACCAGTTGCCGCCGTCGATCAACCTCTGGCGACACGCGATGCACTGGTTCGGCGGCATCGGCATCATCGTGCTCGCGGTGGCGATCCTGCCGCTGCTCGGCGTCGGCGGCATGCAGCTCTACCGCGCCGAGACGCCGGGCCCGGTCAAGGACGAGAAGCTGACGCCGCGGATCACCGAGACCGCCAAGGCACTGTGGTTCAGCTATTCAGCGATCACCGTGATCGGCATCATCGCCCTGAAGTTCGCCGGCATGAACTGGCTGGACGCGATCTGCCACACGTTCTCGGCGATGGGCCTGGGCGGTTTCTCGACGCACGACTCGAGCGTCGGCTGGTTCGATTCAGTGGCCGTCGAGCTGGTGCTGGTCGCATTGATGATCCTGGCGTCGATGAACTTCGCGCGGCACTTCATCGCGATCCGCCGCCTCACGCTGAAGCCCTATCGCGAAGACCCGGAGGCCCGCGCGATCCTGCTGGTGCTGGCGCTCAGCGTGCTCGGCATCGCCGTCCTCCTCACCGTCTCGGGCACGTACCCGGATTTCTGGTCTTCGCTGCGCCACGCCGCCTTCAATGTCGTCTCGACCGCATCGACGACCGGCTTCGTCTCGCAGAACTACGACCTGTGGCCGGTGTTCGCGCCGATGTGGATGCTGTTCCTGAGTTCGGTCGTCTGCAGCACCGGCTCCACCGGCGGCGGCATCAAGATGTTCCGCACGCTGCTGCTGGCGCGCCAGGCCCAGCGCGAGATGAAGCTGCTGGTGCATCCGTCGGCAGTGATCCCGGTGCGCATCGGCGGCAACGTGATCCCCGACCGCATCGCGCAGTCGGTGCTCGCCTTCATCTTCCTGTACTTCCAGGTGATCGCGGTACTGACCTTCCTGTTGCTGCTCTCCGGCATGCCGATCGTGCCGGCCTTCAGTTCGGTGGTCGCCTCGGTCAACAACATGGGCCCCGGCATCGGCCCCACCGGACCCGCCGGCAACTACCAGGGCCTCACCGACTTCCAGACCTGGGTCTGCACCGTCGCGATGTTGCTCGGACGACTGGAGATCTTCAGCGTGCTCGTGCTGTTCACGGCGGCGTTCTGGCGCAAGTGAGCCGCGGCTGTTCCCGTCCATACCCTATTGGGCGCTGCTGGCGCGGCTGCCGCTGCCGTGGAAACGTTCGGGCAGCGGTGTTTCCGGTCGATCGAGCATCAGGTTCCAATACGCCCAGGACCTCGGGTCGAACACGCCGGCCGGCGCGCGTTCCAGGGCGGCGCGAAGCTGGGAGTCGGATAGATGACGGCGCAGCGTCCCGACGTCTTCCGGCGTCCCATGCGTCAGGACATGCGCCACCAGGTGTGCGGGATCGCGCAATGCCGCCTCCGCGGGCTTGAACCACACGACCCTCCCGGCGAGCCGCAGCAGCTCCGGCGTGACGGGCAGCTCATCAGGAAGGTCGGTCATTCGCCGATGCCGGACATCGCAGGGCCGGGATCCGGCAGCCGCTCGAGATCCACGGCTCGAACGGCGCGCCGCAGGCTCTCCATGACTGTCGGCTCGAGTGTCCCGAGATCCCCGTCCCCGAAATAGCTCAAGGCCTTGAGGGTCGACTGCGGCTCGAAGCGTGGGCCAAAGATCCCGCGCGCCGCGGCCAGCGCCATCGGCAGGGAGAGGCCGGAGCGCAACAGTGCATCGATGTCGACATAGTCCTTCGCCTCCGCACGCTGCTGGACGACGGACGCCTTGGTGCCGGCGAGGTCGAGCAGGGAAGCCAGCCTCACGGCCGTCCCGGACTCGATCGTCGGCGCCCGCAATTGTCGCAGGGTCGGCGTAGAGAGGAAGGAGAGCTTGACCGGCCCGCCCCGGTCCACCCGGACCGTCAGCGTGCCGGGCGCCTGGCGCAGCGTTTCCGCATCTTTCAGCCAGCGGACGTCGCGATACAGCGCCTCAGGATCCAGCGGCTGAGAGGTGAAGAAATCGAAATCGATCGATGAGCGATGGCCGAGCCGCAGCGCCACCGCTGTGCCGCCGTAGAGCACGAACCGCGGCGGAATGACATCGAGCTCCACCCAGAGGCGCCTCTGCGGCGGCGGCAGGATGTTCAGGTGAAGCATGTCCACGGCTGGATTGGCGATGTCGTGCAACTTCCGGCGTCGCTCACGTGAATTCGATGCAGAGCAGGTGGTCGCCCGCTTCCAGGACCGCATCGGCCAGCGCCGTGCCGCACAGCGGCGCCGCGTCACCCCGGCGCAGCATCACGAGGTGGGGAATCGTCGCCGGCGGGCGCCCGATCTCCGCGGGCGTCGGCTGCCGCTCCATCAGCTGCACCTGGCCGTCGCGGCTGACCAGGTCGGCGATGAATTTCGCCGCGAGATCGCCGTTGACGGCGCCCGCCAGCAGGCCGCCGCCCAGCACGCCGAGAGTGAGGATCTGGTCGGCGCCGCTGCGCCGCATCAGCTTCTTGTTCTCCTCCTGCTCGACCCTCGCGAGGATCCGGGCCTTCTTGCTGAGCTCCCGCGCCGTGAGCACGATCAGCGCCGTCGACTCATCCGAGTCGACGCAGACGATGATCGCCGCGGCGCGCTCCGCCCCCGCGAGCCCGAGGATCTCCTCGCGCGAGGCGCTGCCATGCAGTGTCGTGAAACCGGCCGCGGCGGCGCGGTCGGCGGCCGCGCGATCGTCGTCGATCACCACGACGGCGGCGGGATCCCTGCCCTGCTTGACGAGCTCGGCCGCGGCGCTCGCGCCGGTGCTGCCGAAGCCGCAGACGATGACGTGATCGGACAGGTTTCGCTGCAGGCGCAGCATGCGGAAGTCCTCCAGGGTTCGCTGCACCAGCAGTTCGTACGCGGTGCCGAGAAAGATGAGCCAGACCACGAGCCTCACTGGCGTGACGACGAGTGCATCGATCAGGCGCGCGCGCGCGGAAACCGGCACGATGTCGCCGTAGCCCACCGTGGTGACCGTGACGGCGGTGAAATAGACGACGTCGGTCAGCGAGATCTCGCCGTCGATCTGGTCTCGCAGCCCGTCACGATCCCACCAGAACACGCCCATGACCAGCAACAGCAGGCCCAGCACCACGCCGACGCGCCGCAGCAGCACCCGCTCCGGGCGAGCCGCCGCCGGCCTCACGAGGATCTGGGTACGGTCGAGGCCGCCCCGCTTCAGGCGCAAGGCGTGCAAGCGGTCGCGTACCAGTCGTGGGAGCGACGGCTTCATCGGGTGATTCTGCACCGTCGGACGAACGCAGACTGCCGGGTACCGCCCGCAAGGCGCCTCTGGGGCAGCGACAGGATGTCCAGGTGCAGGGCAGCCGCGCTCAAGATCGGATGTAGAGTTCCAGCTCCTCGATCGTGCGCTTCTGCTCGTCGATGACGGCCTTCACCAGGTCGCCGATCGACAGCATCCCGAGCACGCTGCCGTCCTCGGTCACCGGCAGGTGGCGGATGCGCTGCGTCGTCATGATGCGCATGCAGTCGTCGAGCGAGACGGACGGCGCCACGGTGATCACCGGCGAACTCATGATCTGCGAGATGGGCGTGTCGCTCGAGGAACGGCCCATCAGGACGACCTTGCGGGCGTAGTCGCGCTCGCTGACGATGCCGAGCAGTTCGGCGCCCTTCATCACCAGCACCGCGCCGATCGACTGCTCGGCCATCAACTGGATCGCCTCGAGCACTGGCTCGTCCGGGTCGATCGAGTACAGGGTGCCGCTCTTGCGGCGAAGCAAACCTTCCGCGGTCACCATGTCGACACCCCCCCGGTTGCCGTCCTAGAGCGCGCTCGCGATATCCTGCATCAGCCCGTTGTCCTGGGGCCTGGTCCCTGAAGGGTAGCGCTTCAGCAGCCGGCCGTCGCGTCCGACGAGGAACTTCTCGAAGTTCCAGCCGATGTCGCCCGGGAAGCCGTTGGCGGGCGAAGTGAGCCAGGCGTACAGCGGATGCCGGCCCGCCCCGTTGACGTCGAGCTTCGCGCTCATCGGGAAAGTGACGTCGTAGCTGGTCGAGCAGAACTTCGCGATGTCCTTCTCGGTGCCCGGCTCCTGGGCGCCGAACTGGTTGCACGGGAAGCCGACCACCGCGAAGCCCTCGCCCTTGAGGCCCCGGTAGAGTTGCTCGAGGCCGGTGTACTGCGGCGTGTAGCCGCAGCGGCTGGCGACGTTGACCGCCAGCACCACCTGCCCGCGCAGGCGATCGAGCAGCCCTGGCGAACCGTCGATCGCCGGGACATCGATGTCGAAGAAGCACGGGTTCATTTGACCTCCACCTTGAGGATCGCCCCATCCACCCCGACCACGCGCACCGCCGTACCGGCGGCCGCATCTTCGCCTGCGACCTTCCAGACCCCGTCGCCGACCCGCACCTTGCCGTAACCCTGGTCGATCGGCTCGACCAGGGTGAACACCTCGCCGATGTACTGCTGGCCGCGCTGGTTCAGCATCGGCCGCTCCTCGACGTCGGGGTTCGCCTTCTTGTAGCTGCGATACCAGAGCATCGCCACCACGCCCAGCACGGCGAACAGCACCCACTGCCACGGCCAGGGCAGCGGCACCACGACCAGCAGCAGGCCGACCACCGCCGCGGAGGCGGCGAACCAGACCGCGACCGCGCCGGGCATGAAGGTCTCGAGCGCGGCGAGTACCACCGCGCCGACGATCCAGTGCCACCAGGCCAGGTTCTGCAGGAACTCGACCATGCGCCAGTCTCCTGCTCAGCCACCCGCCGGCGAGGCCGGCGGGATCACCGGCGGGCGCGCCTGCGGCGGCCGCGGGCCGACCGGCGGGACGTACGGTGCCTGGCCCTGCATCGCGTCCTTGGCCAGCTCGGCGATGCCGCCGAGCGAGCCGAGGATCGCCGTGGCCTCCATCGGCATGATGAACACCTTCTGGTTCGGCGAATGCGCCATCTCCTTCAGCGCCTCGACGTATTTCTGCGCGACGAAGTAGTTGATCGCCTGCACGTTGCCCTGCGCGATCGCCTCCGAGACCATCGCGGTCGCGCGCGCCTCGGCCTGCGCCAGGCGCTCGCGGGCCTCGGCCTCGCGGAACGCGGCTTCCTTGTTGCCCTCGGCCTTGAGCACCGCCGACTGCTTCTCGCCCTCGGCCTTGAGGATCGCCGCCTGGCGGAAGCCCTCGGCGTCGAGGATGTTGGCGCGCTTGTCGCGCTCGGCCTTCATCTGCCGGCCCATCGATTCGACCAGGTCGCTCGGCGGGCTGATGTCCTTGATCTCGATGCGGGTGCACTTCACGCCCCAGGGCATCGTCGCGTCGTCGACCACGCGCAGCAGCCGGTGGTTGATCTCGTCGCGCTTGGAGAGGGTCTCGTCGAGGTCCATCGAACCCACGACGGTGCGGATGTTGGTCATCGTCAGGTTGATGATCGCCAGCCGCAGGTTGTCCACCTCATAGGCCGCCTTCGGCGCGTCGAGCACCTGGTAGAACACGACCGCGTCGATCGCGACCATCGCGTTGTCCTTGGTGATGACCTCCTGGCGCGGCACGTCGAGCACCTGCTCCATCATGTTCATCTTGCGGCCGATCGCGTCGATGAACGGCACCAGCACGTGGAAGCCCGGCTCCATGGTCTTCTTGTACTTGCCGAAGCGCTCGAGCGTGTACTGGAAGCCCTGTGGCACGGTCAGGAACGCCTTCGAGGCGACCACCAGGACGGCGATCACCAGCAGCGCGGTGAATGAGAATCCAAAGTCCATCGTCGTTCTCCATGTGGCGAAAAGGCCGGGAGTCCTTCCCGGTGGGATCGATCCTCAGGCGGCGCCGGGCGCCGCGTCAGTCGGGTCGGGTCGGCGGGCCCTGCGGGTCAGGCCAGCTTCACCAGCTGCTTGCCGAGGTTGGCGCCGCGCAGCATGCCGAGGAAGGCGGCCGGCGCCGCACGCAGCCCCTCGGCCACGGTCTCATGATGGCGCAGCTTGCCCTCGGCGAGCCACTGCGCGAGGTCGGCGCGCGCGGCCGGGTAGCGCTCGGCGAAGTCGAACACGATGAAGCCCTGCACCTTGATGCGGTTGACCAGGATGTACCGGAAGTTCTTCACGCCGTAGGGCTCGGTGGCGTTGTACTGCGAGATCAGGCCGCAGAGCGGCAGCCGCGCGAAGGTGTTCATCCGCGGCAGCACGGTGTCGAGGATCTCGCCGCCGACGTTGTCGAAGTAGACGTCGACGCCCTGCGGCGTGGCGGCTCTCAGCGCCTCGCGCAGGTCGCCGGCCTTGTAGTCGAGGCAGGCATCGAAGCCCAGCTGCTCGACGACGAAGCGGCATTTATCCGGCCCGCCCGCGATGCCGACCGCGCGGCAGCCCTTGAGCTTCGCGATCT
>Ga0209254_10001856_pt1 | contig 19049 bp, 15 predicted proteins | sample FrelakmetDIP11DI_FD_187148 | JGI IMG/M metagenome (GOLD analysis project Ga0209254, IMG submission 187148) | Freshwater lake sediment microbial communities from the University of Notre Dame, USA, for methane emissions studies - DIP11 DI (SPAdes)... | ecosystem: Environmental > Aquatic >...
ATCGGCGTGGGCGTGAAGAGCTCGACCTCCGACCTGCTGATCGCCAACTGCGACGAGTTCATCTACTACGACGACCTCGTGCGCAAGGAGGAGCAGCGGCGCGGGCGCAGGAAGACCGCCTCGAAGCCCACGACGGCGGCAAAGCAGGCCGCGGCTTCCGCACCCGTATCGGCGCCTGCCGCCGCCGGCGCCGCAACCGCTGCGTCGGAGCCCGCTGCGGTCGAGCCCGCGCCGGCCGTGCCGGCGGAGACGCGCAGGTCCGAGGAAGAGAAGAAGCAGGAGGCCTTCGACCTCGTGCTCGCGACGATCGAGGCTCTCGCCGAGGATCGCGAGGAGGACGAGAAGATCTGGGGCTCGATGATCAAACAGGCGCTGAAGCGCCAGCGGCCGGGCTTCAACGAGACCTACCACGGCTTCCGCAGCTTCAGCCAGCTGCTCGAGGAAGCGCAGTCGCGCCGGCTGATCGAGATCGAGAAGGACGAGAAGTCGGGCGGCTACGTCGTCAGGGCCGTGTCCTGAACTCGCCGTAGGGCTTGATCTGCTCGGCGACCGACGGGTCGCCCACGACGACCACGCTCTGGTCCTTCGGGCTGAAGTAGCGGCGCGCGACGTCCTGCACGTCGGCTGCGGTCACGGCATTGATGCGCTCGACGTACTGGCCGAGCTCCTCCGGTGCGCGTCCGTCGATCCACAGGCTCGCGAGCGAGCCCGCGACCGAGCCCCGCAGCTGGTTGCGGAACAGGTAGACGCCGGCGAGATAGCGCTGGCTGCGGCGCAGCTCGTCGACGCCCACCGGTTCGTCGATCATGCGCTGCAGTTCCTTGTTGAACTCGCCGATCGCCGCGCCGGTGACCTCGTTGCGCACGTCCGCGTCCGCCAGGAAGTAGCCGCCGTTGCGGTCGGCCCCGAAGGCCGCGCCCGCGCCATAGGTGTAACCCTTCTCCTCGCGCAGGTTCGTGAACAGACGGCTGCCGAAGCCGCCGCCGAGGATCGTCTCCGCCACGTCGGCCTTGGGCAGGATACGGTCGGCCGCGGCGAACGCCGGGCGGCCGATGCGGATCGAGGACTGCACGGAATTGGCGCGCGGCACGAACACTCGCGAGGGCACTGCCGCGACGGGCGCCGCCGGGATCTCAGCCTCGGTGGGGCCCGCAGCCTGCCAGCCCCCGAAGGACTCCTTCGCCAGGCGTGCGATCTCGGCCGGGTCGACTCGGCCGCTGGCCACGAGCAGCGCCCGGTCCGGACGGAATCGCCGGGCGTGCAGCTCGCGCAGCGCCGGCGGCGTGACCGCCGTGATCGAGGCCTCGGTCAGTTCGCCCGTGCCGTACGGATGGCTGCCGAACACGGCCGTGTCGAACGCAATCCCGGCCTGGTAGTCCGGTTGCGCCTGTGCCGCCTTCAGTCCCTGCAGCGAGTTCGCCTTGGCCAGGTCGACCTCGGCATCCGGGAAGGTCGGGTTGCGGGCCACGTCGGCCAGCAGCTGCAGGATCGCTGCCGCGTTGTCGCTCAGTCCGGAAGCGGCCACCGTGGTGGCTTCCAGCCCGGAGCGCGCGCCCAGCGTCGCGCCCAGCGCCTGGAGTTCCTGCGCGATCTGGATGGCGCTGCGGGTCTTCGTGCCCTCATCGAGCGTACCCGCGAGGATGCCGGACAGGCCGTTCAGGGCGCGCGGATCGTGGGCCGTGCCGCCGCGCACGGCCAGCACGAAGTTGGCCTTCGGCACGCCTTCATTGTCGGCGACGATCCACAGCGTCATGCCGTTCGGGAGCGTGTGCTTGTCGATCTTCGGCACGGGCACCGGCTTGTCGGCACCGTAGGGCGGCAGGCCCTCGGGAAGCGTCAGTTCGGCGGCTGCCAGCGGCGCGCCCGCCACGGGCAGCAAGGACACGGCGCAGGTCGCGAGAACGGTGGCGAATCGCATGTCGGTTACTCCTGCTGCGCGGCGGCTGCGGGCTGCTTCGTGGCAGCCATGGCAACAGGCACCCGGTCGATGACGACGCGGTTCGGCGTCGTGAGATAGGTACGCGCCACGCGCTGCAGGTCCGCGGAAGTCACCGCATCGATCCAGCCCGGGACGCGGTTGAGGACCTGCGCGTCACCCCACAACGCCTGGGCCTTCGCCAGCTCGTCGGCGCGTGTCAGGAAGGGCTCCATGCCGGCGACGTAGTTCGCGCGCAGGCGGGTTTTCAACCGGGCCAGCGTCTGCGCATCGACGCCATCCTTCGCGATCTTCGCCACCTCCTCCTCGATGGCCGAGACGATGGCATCGGCGCTCGAATCCGGCCGATAGAGCGCAAACACGGTCAGCAGCGCAGGACCGGAGTAATCCCAGGAATCGCCGAGCGGCCAGTTGAAGCCGCCCTCCACCGCGACCGCGATCTGCCGCCCTTTCACCAGGCCCTGGTAGAGGCGCGACGCGGTGTCGCCCAGCAGCAGCTGCGACAGCACGGCCATCGGCGCCTGGTCGGCGCTGCGCTGCGCCGGACCCTTCCAGCCGAGCGCCACCGCCGGCACCTGTGCCAGCGCGTCCGTCTGGCTCTCGCGCTTCTCTGCGGTGTTGAGCGGCTCCGACGGGTCGGTGCCCGGCGGCACGGGGCGCGCCGGGAGGCCGCCGAAGTACTTCTCGACCAGGGCGAAGGCCGCCTCGGCCCTGATGTCGCCGACGATGCCGATCACCGCGTTGTTCGGGCCGTAGAAGTCGCGATGGAAGGCCGCCACGTCCTGCAGGCTGGCCCCCTCGAGGTCGGCGAAGCTGCCGTAGCCGTCGTGCGCGTTCTCCCACCTGGAGAACGCGAGTCGTGCGATGTCGGTCCAGAAGAACAGGCCGTACGGCTGGTTCTGCACGTTGACGCGGATTTCCTCCTTCACCACGTCCTGCTGGTTCTTCAGGTTCTGCACCGAGAAATCCAGCGTCTTCATGCGGTCGGCCTCGAGCCAGAGGATGGGCTCGAGCGCCGAGACGGGCGCGGAGGAGATGTAGTTGGTGTAGTCGGTGCGGGTCGAGCCGTTCAGCACCCCCCCGCCCCCCTGGATCACCTGGTCGAACACGCCCTTGGGCGCCGCCGGCGTGCCCTGGAACATCATGTGCTCAAACAGGTGGGCGAAGCCGCTGCGGCCCTGCGGCTCACGCCGCATGCCGATGCGGTAGACCACGCTCACCCCGACCGTGGGCGAGGTGTGGTCCTCCGCGACGACTACGGTGAGTCCGTTCCCGAGGGTGCGGGTCTGGATGGGCAGCGTCCAGGCGTCGCCGGCCGCCTGCGCCCCGGCCGCAGACAGGGCGAGCCAGGCACAGGCTGCGAGCTTCGAGGGTCTGATCATGGTTAACCTGAGGTGCGAGGCGGCAACGAAGCGGCCGGTCGGTCCGCATGAAAATTCGAATGGCGCGCCCGACAGGATTCGAACCTGTGACCCCTGCCTTCGGAGGGCAGTACTCTATCCAGCTGAGCTACGGGCGCGCGGCCGGACCCCCGGAAAGGGGGCGGAATCATAAGCTCTGGCGCCGCCCGGCGTCCATTTGCAGGGAGCGCCACGGCGTGGCGCGCACGCTATACTTCGGGGTCTCGACTGCCCCTGACGACACTGGAGCCCTCGTGAGCGCCTCGCACGACCGCACCTTCTTCGACACCTTCATGCTCGTGCTGGGCATCCTGCTCGGCATCACGATCGGCCTGATCGTCCTCGCCCGCGTCATCGCCGGCCGGACCTCGGGGGCTCACAAGGTGACGGATCCCGTCTACCAGCAGGAAGTGCTGGCGCGGATCGCGCCCGTGGGCCGCGTCGCGGTCGCCGGCCAGGACAACTCGGCGCTGGCGCCGCCAGCCGCAGCCGAACCCGTCGCGGCCGCCACGGACCTGCCGGGCGAGACCGTATACAGCCAGGCCTGCGTCGCCTGCCACGGCGCGGGCATCGCCGGCGCGCCCAAGTTCGGCGACCGGGCCGCGTGGGCGCCGCGCATCGCGCAGGGCCTCGACACGCTGCACACGCATGCGCTGCAGGGCTTCCAGGGCAAGGCGGGGTACATGCCGCCGAAGGGCGGCCGCACCGACCTCTCCGACCAGTCGGTCGTGAACGCTGTCGACTACATCGTCGCCGCAGCGAAATGACGGCGTGAGCCGACCCCGCGGAATCCTCGCCCGCGGGCTGCTGCTGTTCGTCACGGCAATCGCGGCCGGCTGCGCCTCGGCGCCGCCGGAGCCGGAGTCGATGCGCGACCCCACGGCGGATTTCGCCTCCTACGCGACCTACGGCTGGGCGCCCGCCCCCGGCGTGAACGAGGCCGACGCTCCGCTGCAGCTGCTCGACCAGAACATCCGTGCGGCAATCGCCTCCGAGATGCGCCGGCGCGGGTACGTGGAGTCGGCCGACCACCCCGACCTGCGGATCGCATACGAGACCGCGAGCCAGGACAAGGTGGAGAGCAACCCGGTGCGGGTGGGGGTCGGCGTCGGCAGCTGGGGCGGCGGCTTCGGCGGCTCCGTCAACGTCGGCAGCCCGAGCGTGCGCAACTACCGCGAGGGAACGCTCCTGATCCACGCGATCGACGCGGGACGCAATGCCGAAGTCTGGCAGGGCCGCGTGTCGGGCCGCATCGGCAAGGGCAGCCTCGAGCCCGCGGCCGTCGCCTCCGCCGTGTCGACGGCGATGAGCGATTTTCCGGTGCGACCCTCCCGCTGATCAGTCCTCCGACTGCCGGAAGTCCACACCGAGTGCCCGCAGCTTGCGGTACAGGTGTGTGCGCTCCATGCCGACGCGCTTGGCGAGCTGGCCCACCTTGCCGTTGCACAGCTGCAACTGCTGCGTGAGGTAGGCGCGCTCGAAGTGCTCGCGCGCCTCGCGCAGCGGCAGGGCGAGCAGGTCCTGTTTCACCAGCGGCTCGTCGGCGGCCGACTGCGAGGCGATCTCCCGCTCGATCTCCTCCAACGCAACCTCCTCGGCGCCGCCATGCACCAGCACGCGGTGCACGACGTTCTTGAGCTCGCGGATGTTGCCCGGCCACGGATAGTTGCGCAGGCGGTTCTGCGCCGCGACGCTGAAGCGCCGGAACGTCAGCCGCTGGTCCTCCACCAGCCTCTCCACATAGTAGCGAAGCAGGTCGGGGACGTCCTCCGCGTACTCGCGCAGCGGCGGGACGCGCAGCCGCAGCACATTGAGGTGGGCCAGCAGGTCCTGCCGGAAGGGCTCCGGGCCACGCGACTCGAAGCCGGGCTGGGCCGAGCAGATCATGCGCGCGTCGCAGGGGACCGCCGTCCGGCCACCCACGCGCTGGAAGCTGCCGGCGTCGAGCGCGGCGAACAGCAGGCGCTGCGCGGTCGGCGCGAGGTCGCCCAGCTCGTTGACGAAGAGTACGCCGCGTTCCGCCTGCTCGAGGAGCCCCTTGCGGACCACGCCGCCCTCCTCGGAGCCGTACAGCGCGGCCTCGGCGTCCGACCCGGAGACGGAGGCTGCCACGCCGGCGACGAACGGGCCGACGGACCGTGGGCTCAAGGAGTAGATGTAGCGGGCGAAGGCCTCCCGGCCGGATCCCGGTTCGCCCACGATCAGCACCGGCGCGCCGTGCGGCGCGAGCTGCTTGGCCTGTTCGCGCAGGTCGCGCATCAGCCGGCTGCGGCCGACCGGCGCGAGCAGCGGCGGCAGCACGCTGCGGGCGGCCGTCCTGCGCGCGCGGCCCTCGTCGAGCGCTCCGCGCACGGTGCGCAGCAGTTTGGCGAGCGACAGCGGCTTCTCGACGTAGTCCACCGCCCCGAGGCGCGTGGCCTCGACGGCCGTCTCGACGGTACCGTGCCCCGACATCATCACGACTGGCGCGGACAGGGAATGGGACTGGTGCCATTCGCGCAGCAGGCTGATGCCGTCGGTATCGGGCATCCAGATGTCCAGCAGCACGAGGTCGGGCGCGAGACGCGCGCAGGCGGCGCGGGCCGCTGCCGCGCTCGCCGCGACCTCCACCGCGTAGCCCTCCTCGGAGAGGATCTCCTGCACGAGGTCGCGGATGTCGGCCTCGTCATCCACTACAAGAATCCGCGCGTTGCTCATGCACGCTCCCTTCTAGTCTCCGGCCAGTGCGGCTCGCGCCGCAGCACGGTCTCGCCCCGTGTCGCCCCGTCCAGCGGCAGCTCGATGCGCACGCGTGCGCCCCCGTCCGGCCGGTTCTCGGCCTCGACGCTCCCACCGTGCTCCTCGACGATCCTGCGCACGATCGCGAGTCCGAGCCCCGTGCCGCGGGCCTTGGTCGTGACGTAGGGGTCGAACACCTGTCCGACCAGCTCGCGCTGGAAGCCCGGACCATTATCCTCCACCGCGATCTCGGCGACCCGGCCCCCGCCGCGCTCCGCGAGCCGCGTGACGACCGCGATCGCGCCGCCGGGCCGCCCCTCGAGGGCCTCGACTGCGTTCGTCAGCAGGTTGTGCAGGAGCTGGCGCAGCCGCCCCCGGTCCGCGACGACCGCTACCAGGCCGGGGTCGAGGCGGACTTCGAGCGTCACGCCGCGGCCTGCCACCTGGGCGCGGTAGAGGTCGGTGAGCTCGGTGACCAGCCGGTTGAGGTTGACCTCGGCCATCTCGACGCGCGGCGCCCGCGCGTACTCGCTGAAGGCGTTGACCATCTCCTTCATCGCCTCGACCTGCTGCACGATGGTCTCGGTGCCCCGGTCGAGGAGCCTGGCGTCCCGCTCGTTCATGGACGGCATCAGCTTGAGGCGCATGCGCTCCGCCGACAGCCGGATCGGCGTGAGCGGGTTCTTGATCTCGTGCGCCAGGCGGCGGGCGACCTCGCCCCACGCCGCCTCGCGCTGGGCCTGGAGCATCACCGTAATGTCGTCGAACACCAGCACGTAGCCGCCCGGCGCCTCGCCTTCAGCCGGCAACGGCGTGCAGGCGCACATGAGCACGCGGCGGCCCGAGCCCGCCTGGAACACGAACTGCTCCCGCCACTCCGTCTCCCCGGCGGCGAGCCGGCTGCGGCACGCCTCGCCGAACTGCCGCAACAACCCCTCCGGAGCGCCCAGCCCCGCGAACCTGCTCCCGATGAAACCATCGAGCTCCTCGCCGAGGATGCTGCTCGCCGCCCGGTTGGCCGTGCGGATGCGCAGGTCCGGCTCGAGGGCCACCACGCCGGTGGAGAGCCGCGCGAGGATGACGGCGAGGTTGGCGCGCTCAGTCTCGGCCGCCTGCTGCGCGCGCTGCTGGTCCTCGCGCGCATGCCGCAGGCGCTTGGTCATGTCGTTGAACGAGTGCACGAGGAAACCCATCTCGTCGTGCGAGGTGAGCGGCAGCCGGGTGTCGAGGTCACCCTGCGCGACGGCCCGCGTGCCCTTGACGAGGTCCTGGATCGGCTGCACGAGCCGCTGGGCGGTGAAGATCGCGCCGTACCACGCGGCGAGCAGCGAGAGCAGCAGCACCACGGTGAGCGTCAGGATGAAGCTCGCCTTCAGGGGCTTGCGCAGGTAGTCCTTCTCGCCGAACTGCTGGTAGGCGGCCTGGACGGTGTCCGCGAGCGCACCCAGCCGCTCGGCGACCGGGTAGATCGCCTGCACGACCATGTCGCTGCGGTCTCCGGCGACTCCGCCCAGTGGTACGGCGGTGCGGATCAGGTAGCCGCCCTCCGCGAGGGGCTCGAGACTGACGAAGGGGCTGCCCTGCTTCGCCTGCATCAGCACCTCGCCCGGCACCTCGTCCGGCACCACGTCGGTCTCCAGTCCCCTGCTCACGGCGACGATCGCGCCGCTGTCGGTCGCCACCACGAGCTCGAGCGCGCCGGACTGGCGACGCAGCATCTCGAGGATGCCGGGCGCCGTCCCGCCGTTCATCGCCAGCTCGTCGGCGATCAGCTCGGTGGCCGCCAGGTGGTCGCGCATGCGCGTCTCGAGCGCCGAGCGCGACAGCACCAGCGCGTCGTCCAGGCTCTGGCGGATCTCGACGTTGAACCAGCTGTCGATGCCACGGCTGAGGAACTGCACCGCGAAGAAATAGACGAGCAGGATCGGCAGCGTGGCCAGCACGCCGAAGGTCCACACCATGCGCGCCTTGAGGCGCGAGCCGATGACGTGGCCGCGCCAGTCGCGCACCAGCTGGACGAGCTTGGTGGCGAGCAGCGCCAGCAGCACGACGAGGCCCGCCACGTTGATCATCAGGATCCACGGGTGCAGGCGGCTGAACGGCTCGGCATGCTGCGCGGTGCGTGCCATGAGCAGGATCGCCGACAGCCACAAGAGGCCGCCGACGCAGATCGCGGCCGTCGCGGCAGCTCTTCTCAGCGACGGTGTGTCCATGTGTACCACTCGCTGGTGGCGCTCCAGTCGTCGGTCCAGAACAGCAGCCAGCTCAGGGTGTCGGGCGCCGAGCGCAGCGTGAGCACGGCGCGTACCCGCACAGCGTACGCCGGCCCGGGCTCGAGCAGCGCGGCATCGATGATCGGCAGGCCACGCACCGAGGAGAGACGGTCGAGCGCCGCGGCGAGACTGCCGACGTCCTGCTGCTCGCCGGTGTTGAGGCTGCGAAGAATGTAGCGCTGGCTGAGCGCGTGGTAACTGAGCTCGTAGCCCTGAACGAGCGCGGCGACGTCCGGGTCGGGCAGGTACCGGCGCACGCGCTCCATCTCGATCTCGTAGTTGAGCCGGAGCGTGAGCCCGGCGTCGATCGCGCGGCGAGCACCGCCCGGCAGGTCGATCTCGAGATCGGCGTCGAGGACGTACACACCTTCGTCGAGCTTGATCGAAGCCCCGATCACCTCGAGGGTCGTGTCCGCGGCGCGGACCGGCCCGCATAGCAGCGTTGCAAAAAAGCAGAGCAGCCAGGCGAGCGGGAACCCGCTCGATCGCCCGCTAAAGTGGCCGGCCCTGGACTGGCTGTTGCTCATCGCCAACAATCATGGTGCCTTGAGGAGGCAAGCATAATAGAAGCCGTCCATGTCGGCCTCCCCCGGCAGGATCGCGTACCCCGGCCCGGATCCGGCCGGCCGGGCGGGCCAGCCCGTCGTGACGCGCGCCGTATCGTCCCGGGCTCCCGGCGTCGCGGCCAGGAACCGCCCCACGACGGCCGAGTTCTCCTCGCGCAGCACCGAGCAGCTCGTGTAGAGCAGCGTGCCTCCGGGAGCGAGCAGGCCCCAAGCCGCGGCCAGCAGGCGGGCCTGGCGGCGCGCCAGCGCGGGGATGTCCTCGGCCCGCCGCAGCAGCTTGATGTCGGAGTGGCGCCGGATCACCCCCGTTGCGGAGCACGGTACGTCCAGCAGGATGCGGTCGTAGGGGCGGCCGTCCCACCAGGCCCGGGGCTCCCCGGCGTCGCCCGCCCGCACCTCTGCGACGAGGCCGAGGCGCGCGAGGCTGTCGCGCACACGCGCCAGCCGGGGCTCCGACACGTCGAGCGCCGTGAGCTCGCAGGCTCCGTCCAGCCGCTCCAGCACATGGCAGGTCTTGCCGCCCGGCGCGGCACAGGCGTCCAGGATGCGTTCGCCCGCCTGTGGGCGCAGCAGCTCGACCGCGAGCTGGGCGCCCGCGTCCTGCACCGAGATCCGGCCCTCGGCGAAGCCCGGCAGTGCGCGCACGTCGCACGGCGGCTCGATCCGCAGCGCGTCGGGCGCAAACGGGTGCCGATGCACCTGCGCGCCCGACGCCTCCAGCGCGGCGGTGGCTTCGGCCAGGTCCCAGCGCCGGCGATTCACGCGCAGCCACATCGGCGGATGCGCATTGTTCGCCTCGAGGATCGCCTCCGCCGCCGCGCCATGCTCGCGACGCAGCGCCTCCACGAGCCACCGCGGGTGCGCGGTGCGCAGGGCGGGGTCGGCGTCGATGGCGGGCTGCAGGGTGTCTCCCTCGCGCTGGAAACGGCGCAGCACGGCGTTCACGAATCCCGCGGCCTTGGCGAAACCGAGCTCGCGTGCGGCGTTGACGGTCTCGGCGACCGCCGCGTGCGGCGCCGTCTCGCCGGACCACAGCTGGTAGAGGCCGACCTCGACCAGCGCCCGCAGCCGCGGCGGCAGCCGCTCGGGCGGGCGGTCGGCGAGGCCGCGCAGAATCGCGTCCAGTCGGAAGTGCCAGCGCAGCGTGCCGTAGGCGAGGGACCGCTTCAGGCCGCGCGCCGCGCCCTGGTCGTCGTCGCCCGCCAGCAGGTCGTCGAGCGAGCGCCCGTCGGCCGCGACCCCGGCCACGAGTTCGGCTGCGGCCGCGCGGATCTGCGCCGGGTTGGGCCCAGGGGCGTTCACCCGAGCCGCGCCCCGGCCAACGCATGGGCGTTGAGGAAGTCCGCCGCGGTCATGGCTCGCCGCCCGGCGAGCTGGACGCGCCTCAGGCTGAGCGCGCCCTCGCCCGCCGCCACGACGATCCGGCCCCGGGCCGTCTCGACCACCTGTCCGGGCTCGGCACCGGCAGCCGTTGCCACCGGCTCGGCCGCCCAGACGCGCAGCTGGCGGTCCTGCCAGCGGGTCTCGGCGACCGGCCACGGATTGAAGGCGCGGACCAGCCGGTCGATGGCCGGGGCCGGCGCCGTCCAGTCGATGCGCGCCTCCTCCTTGCGGATCTTGGGCGCGTAGGTCGCGCCGGCCGCGGGCTGCGGCACCGGCACCAGCCGGCCGGCCCGCCACTCGTCGATCGCCGTGACGATGGCCTCGGCCCCGAGCGCGGCCAGGCGGTCGTGCAGCGTGCCCGCGTCCTCCCGCGCGCCGATCGGCCGCGGCCGGACGAGGAGCATGGGCCCGGTGTCGAGCCCGGCGTCCATCTGCATGATGGTGATGCCGGTCCCGGCATCGCCCGCGAGGATCGAGCGCTGGATGGGCGCTGCACCCCGCCAGCGCGGCAGCAGCGAGGCATGGATGTTCCAGCAGCCGAGGCGCGGCGCCTCGAGCACCGCCGGGGGCAGGATCAGGCCGTAGGCCGCCACCACCATCAGGTCGGCGGCGTGCGCGCGCAGCCTGGCGATGGCCTCGTCCGAGCGCAGCGTCGCCGGCTGCTCGACCGGCAGGCCCAGCGCGGAGGCACGCTGCCTGACCGGGCTCGCGGTGACCGCCTGGCCGCGACCGGCGGGCCGGTCCGGCTGCGTATATACCGCCACGATGTCGTGGCCCGCGGCGCGCAGGGCATCGAGCGCGGGCACGGCGAATTCCGGCGTGCCGGCGTAGACGATGCGCAGCCGGTCGGTCATGGCTTGGGTTGGCGCAGCGGGCCAGCTGCGCCCGGGGTCAGATCACCGGCACCCTGGAGCGTTCGCGTCCCGCCGGCGCGGTGTCGCGCTCGCGGCGCTCCTTCTCGAGCTTCTTGCGGATGCGGCCGCGCTTGAGCTCTGAGAGGTAGTCCACGAACAGCTTGCCCTCCAGGTGATCAATTTCGTGCTGTATGCACACTGCCAGCAGGCCGTCCGCCTCGAGTTCGAACGGCCGGCCTTCGCGGTCGAGGGCGCGGACCACCACGCGCGCGGCACGGGTGCTCAGCTTGTCGAAGATGCCGGGCACCGACAGGCAGCCTTCCTCGGCCTCGGTCGTACCCTGCCGCTCGACGATCTCCGGGTTCACGAAGGCCAGCGGCTGGTTCTGCTCCCGGGTGACGTCGGCCACCAGCACGCGCCTGTGGACGTTGACCTGCGTCGCCGCCAGCCCGACCCCGGGCGCCGCGTACATGGTCTCGAGCATGTCGTCGATCAGCGTCCGGATCGAGTCGTCGACGACGGCGACCGGGGCGGCCCGCGTACGCAGCCGGGGATCGGGGTATTCGAGGATCGTGAGCTTCGTCATTCTCTTTGAATTGCCGATGAAGTGAACTGGCGTACAGGCCGGCGAGCCGCGATCGTGGCGCCGGCCACGTTCGCCGTCCGGGCGGCTGCCCCGACTGAGACCTGGTCGACAGCAAGCCGGACGCGGGCCGGATTATAAAGCGATGGTCACGACCCCGACATCCGACGGAGCAAGGGATGGATCACAACCTGCGCCTTTCGACCAGACATTCGGCCGGCCGGCGTGCCTGGATCCGGGCAGCCGCCCTCCTCGCCGTCGCGCTCGCGTTCGGCGCGGGCGCCCCCCCACCCGCCGCGGCACAGACCTCGAGCCCATCGATGTCCGTGCCGCTCGCCCCCGACGCGCCCCAGCAGTACGTCGTCAAGCAGGGCGACACGCTCTGGGACATTGCGGGCGTGTTCCTGCGCGACCCGTGGTACTGGCCGGAGATCTGGCACGTCAACCCCGAGATCCGCAACCCGCACCTCATCTACCCGGGCGACGTGCTGAACCTGGTGTACGTGGACGGCAAGCCCCGGATCACGGTGGCGAGCGCGGGCGCGACGCGCCTCTCGCCCGAGGTGCGCTCCGTCCCGCTCAGGGACGCGATCCGCGCCATTCCCTACGACCTGCTGATGGACTTCGTGGGCCGGCCGAGCCTGATCGAGAAGGACGAGGTCAAGCGCGTGCCCTACGTGGTCGGCATGCGCGACCGGCACATCGTCGGCTCCACGGCGAACGAGGTCTACGCGAGCGGGCTCGGGGAGCCCGCGGTCGGCAACCGCTACAGCATCGTGAACGTAGGCGAGGAGCTGCGCGATCCGGACGACGGCGATCTGCTCGGCTACATCGGGCACTTCGCCGGGACCGGCGCGGTGATCCAGACCTCGGGTGCAGTGGTGCCGGGCGCCAAGTCCATCTTCAAGATGCGGCGCCAGAAGGAACTCACCCACCTGCGCGTGACCGACACGGCACGCGAGATCCTGCAGGGCGACAAGCTGCTACCGGCGGAAGTGGACCTCGGCGCGGACTTCGTGCCCTCCGCGCCCGCCAACGAAGCGGTGATCGGCCAGGTCATCGCCGTCGTGGACGGAGTGCACGTCGCGGGCAAGTACCAGGTGCTGGCGTTGAACCGCGGCAAGCGCCACGGCCTCGCCCCCGGCAACGCGCTCGGCGTGTTCTACCGGGGTGAGGAGGTCCGCGACCGCTTCGACCGCGGCATGAGCTGGATGTCGTTCACCGCGAACTACGATCGGGTGCGCCTGCCGGACGAGCGCAGCGCGACGGTGCTCCTGTTCCGGGTGTACGACCGCATGAGCTACGGCCTGGTGGTCGAGTCCTCGCAGGTGATCCGCCGCGGCGACTTCGTGGCGCACCCGCGCTACGGGCACCGCGAGGCCGGGCGCGAGAACCTCTTCGTCCGCTGAGCTCGCGCACCGCGGAATTCGACGAACGCGACCGATTCGCGGAAGCCTGCCGGCACGAGCGCCGGTAGGCTTCCGTGCATGAATGACCCGCAATCCTGGCTCACGCTGGCACGCGTTCCCGGCCTGCACGCGGGGCGCCTCGGGCCGGTCGGCGATCCGCTCGCCCTCGTCTGCGAATCGCGCGGCGCCCTCGCGGCACTCGGCTTCGGGACGGCGGCGATCGATGCGCTGCACAACCCCTGCGCCGAGGAACTCGTGCGCGACGAGGCGTGGCTCGCGGGTCCCCGCCGCCGGCTCGTGACCTGGGGGGCGACCGACTATCCGTCCCTGCTCGCCTCGGTCGCCGACGCACCGCTGGTGCTGTTCGTGGAGGGAGACCCTCACGCGCTTTCCCTGCCCCAGCTTGCGATCGTGGGCAGCCGCAACCCGACCCGGCTCGGCCGCGATACCGCCCGCCAGTTCGCCGGGCACCTCGCGGCGGCCGGACTCGCCGTCACCAGCGGGCTCGCGCTCGGCATCGACGCGGCGGCCCACCGCGGCGCACTGCTGGCCGGCGGCCGAACGATCGCCGTGATGGGCTGCGGCCTCGATGCGGTCTACCCGCGCGAGAACGCGGCCCTCGCCGGCGAGGTGGCCGCAGGCGGCGCGCTGGTCTCGGACCTCCCGACCGGGACGCCGCCGCTCAGGCAGCACTTCCCCCGGCGCAACCGCATCATCAGCGGGCTCGCCGTCGGCACGCTGGTCGTCGAGGCGGCGCTGCAGAGCGGCTCCCTGATCACGGCCCGCCTCGCAGCGGAACAGGGCCGCGAGGTGTTCGCCATGCCGGGCTCGATCCACAACCCCATGGCGCGCGGCTGCCACCGGCTGATTCGCCAGGGCGCGAAGCTGGTGGAGACCGCTGATGACATATTCGCCGAACTCGGCGCGCTGCTCGGCGGACTGCGCGCCGACGCGCGCGCCGAAGCGACTGACGCGCAAGCGGTTTCCTGCCGCGCGTTGGACAAGGACTACGAAATCCTGTTAGATGCGCTCGGCTTCGCGCCGGCAGGCATCGACACGCTCGTCGCGCGGACGGGGCTCGCGGCCGACGCGATCGCATCGATGCTGCTGATCCTCGAGCTCGAGGGTCGCGTGGCCCAGCAGGCCGGCGGACCGTATTGCCGGCGTCTCGCGGGGAAGAAGGAATGAAGGAAGGCGTTCTCGACATCCTCATCTACCTGTTCGAGAACTACTTCGACGGCGAGCTGGACGAGGGCGACGAGCCCGACCGCGACACCCTGAAGCAGGAGCTCGAGCACGCGGGCTTCCCGGCCGGCGAGGTCGAGCGTGCGCTGTGCTGGCTCGAGGACCTCGCGACCGACCCGGCCCGCAGCGCCACGGCGCCGACGGGCCGCGCGATCCGCGTATTCGGCGAGCTGGAGCAGGCGCGGCTCGACGCCGACTGCCGCGGCTTCCTGGTGCACCTCGAGAACGTCGGCATCCTCTCGCCCACCCAGCGGGAGCTCGTGATCGACCGGCTGATGGCGCTCGAAGGCGACGACATCGATCTCGAGAAGCTGAAGTGGGTGGTGCTGATGGTGCTGTTCAGCCAGCCGGGGCAGGAGACCGCGTTCGCGCGCATGGAGGACCTCGTCTTCGAGGAGCGTCCGGGGGTCGTGCATTGAGTCGCGCCCGGGCATTGCCCGAGACGGATGCCGCGGCCCACCGCGGCATGATCGTTTCTGGGGCAGGCGAAATTATGCAGCGAACATGACCAAGAACCTCGTCATCGTCGAGTCGCCGGCCAAGGCCAAGACCATCAAGAAGTACCTGGGCAAGGACTTCGAGGTGATGGCCTCCTACGGCCACGTTCGCGACCTCGTGCCCAAGGGGGGCGCCGTCGACCCCGAGCGCAGGTTCGCGATGCGCTGGGAGGTCATCGACAAGAACAGAAAGCACGTGGACGCGATCGCGCGTGCGGTGAAGAAGGCCGACGCCCTGTACCTCTCCACCGACCCTGACCGCGAGGGCGAGGCGATCTCCTGGCATCTTTACGAGCTGCTGAAGGATGCCGGCGTGCTCGACGGCAAGGCGATCCACCGCAGCGTGTTCTACGAGATCACGAAGGACGCCGTGCAGCAGGCGATCGACCAGCCCCGCGAGATCGCCGACGAGCTCGTGAAGGCCTACCTCGCCCGCCGGGCGCTCGACTACCTCGTGGGGTTCAACCTCTCGCCGCTGCTGTGGAAGAAGGCCGGGCTTTCCGGCGCCTCCGCCGGGCGCGTGCAGAGCCCGGCGCTGCGCATGATCTGCGAGCGCGAGGCGGAGATCGCGGTGTTCGTGCCGCGCGAGTACTGGACCATGGACGCCGAGGCCGAGAAGGCCGGGCAGGCATTCGGCGCGCGCCTCGTCGAGTTCGGCGGCGCGAAGGTCGAGCAGTTCACGATCACCGACGGCCCGCGCGCCGAGGAAGTCCGGCGCGCGCTCGAGCAGGCGGCGGGCGGGACGCTCACGGTCGCCAGCGTCGAGAAGAAGCAGCGCAAGCGCAATCCGTCGCCGCCCTTCACGACCTCGACGCTGCAGCAGGAAGCCTCGCGCAAGCTCGGCTTTGGCGCACAGCGCACGATGCGCACCGCCCAGCGACTCTACGAGGGCGTCGATTTCGGCGAGGGCCCGGTGGGCCTCATCACGTACATGCGCACCGACTCCGTGAGCCTCGCGGGCGAGGCCATCGCCGACATCCGCAAGTCGATCGCGCGGATCTACGGCGCCGACGCGGTGCCGGCGTCGCCGCGCCAGTACCGCACGAAGTCGAAGAACGCGCAGGAAGCCCACGAGGCGATCCGCCCGACCTCCGCGGCGCGCACGCCCGAGCAGCTCGCCGGCAAGCTCGATCCCGAGCAGCACAGGCTCTACACGCTGATCTGGCGGCGCGCCGTGGCGAGCCAGATGGAGGCGGCGGTGTTCGACACCGTGGCCGTGGACCTCGCCGCGGGCGCAGGCAACACGTTTCGCGCCAACGGCTCGACGCTCGTCTCGCCCGGGTTCCTCGCCGTCTATCGCGAGGACGTCGACGACGCGTCGCTGGACGAGGAGGACGAGCGGCGGCTGCCGGCGCTCGAACGGGGCGATCGAGTGAAGTTGCTCGGCATCAGGCCCGGGCAGCACTTCACCGAGCCGCCGCCGCGCTTCTCCGAGGCGAGTCTCGTCAAGGCGCTCGAGGAGTACGGCATCGGCCGCCCCTCGACCTACGCCAGCATCATCCAGACGCTGCTGTTCAAGAAATACTGCGAGCTCGTGAGCCGGCGCTTCGTGCCGACCGACCTCGGCAAGATCGTCAACCGGTTCCTGACCGGCAATTTCGAGCGCTACGTGGACTTCAACTTCACCGCGGGGATGGAGGACGAGCTCGACAACATCTCGCGCGGCGAGGAGGACTGGGTACCGGTGCTCGACCGCTTCTGGAAGGGCCTCAGCAAGCAGATCGAGGACGTCGAGGAGAACGTCACGCGCTCCGACGTGGCGATGGCGCGCGAGATCGGCACGGACCCGGTGTCCGGCCGGCCGGTGAGCGTGCGCTACGGCAAGTACGGCGCGTTCGCGCAGATCGGGACGCGCGACGACGCGAACAAGCCGAGATTCGCGAGCCTGCGGCCGGGCCAGCACATGGACGACCTCACGCTCGAGGACGCGCTCGAGCTCTTCAAGCTGCCGCGCACGCTCGGCACGATGGCGGACGGCCAGCCGATCCGCGTGGCGGTCGGTCGCTTCGGGCCGTACGCGCAATTCGGTGCGAAGAAGTACGTGTCTCTCAAGAAGGAGGACGACCCGTACACGATCACCTACGAGCGCGCGCTGCAGCTCATCGGCGAGAAGCAGCAGATCGAGGCAAACCGCATCATCCGCGAGTTCCCCGGGGCCGGCGTGCAGGTGCTGAACGGCCGCTTCGGGCCCTACATCTCCGACGGCAAGAAGAACGGCAAGATTCCGAAGGACCGCGACCCGAAGTCGCTGACGCTCGAGGAGTGCCAGGCACTGCTTGCGGCGGCGCCGGAGCGCAAGGGACAGGGACGCTGGGGCAGGAAGACGGCGACCGCGAAGACCGCGACCGCGGAGGCGACTGCCGCCGGGCCGGCGCCGAAGAAGAAGGTTGCGGCGAGGAAGAAAGCTGTCGCGAAGAAGGCGTCGGCCGCGAAGAAGCCGGCCGCGAAGAAGAAGCCCTCCGCCTGACCGTCGCCGGGCGGCAGGGGCAAGGGCAAGGGCGATGGCGAGGGCGAGGCTGGCGCTCACGAGTGTGCACATGACTTCGAACACGCCTTCGACATCGGCAGTCATCGCCTACCTTCACTCGCTTCACGACTCGATTACGACCGCGCTCGAGCAGGCCGACGGCGGCGCGAGCTTCCGTCGCGACACCTGGCAGCGCCCCGAGGGCGGCGGCGGGGAGAGCCGCGTACTGCGCGAGGGCGCGGTGTTCGAGCAGGCCGGCATCAATTTCTCGCACGTGATGGGCGGCCGGCTGCCGGCCTCCGCCACGGCGCAGCGCCCGGAACTCGCCGGCGCGAGCTTCGAGGCCACCGGTGTGTCGCTGGTGGTCCACCCGCGCAACCCCTACGCGCCGACCTCGCACGCCAACGTGCGGTATTTCGTCGCGATGAAAGACGGCGAGCCCGCCGCGTGGTGGTTCGGCGGCGGCTTCGACCTCACGCCCTGCTATCCGTTCGAGGAGGACGTGCTGCACTGGCACCGCACGGCGAAGGCGGCGTGCGATCCGTTCGGGCCCGACGTGTACCCGAAGTACAAGGACTGGTGCGATCGCTACTTCTATCTCAAGCACCGTGGCGAGACCCGCGGCGTGGGCGGGCTCTTCTTCGACGACCTGAACGAGTGGGGCTTCGAGAAATCGTTCGCGTTCACGCGCAGCGTGGGCGACCACTACGCTGCCGCCTACCTGCCCGTCGTGGAGCGCCGCAAGGACACGCCCTGGAGCGAGCGCGAGAGGAACTTCCAGCTCTATCGCCGCGGACGTTATGTCGAATTCAACCTCGTGTACGATCGGGGCACGATCTTCGGCCTGCAGACCGGCGGACGCATCGAGTCCATCCTGATGTCGCTGCCGCCGCTGGTACGATGGGAATACGACTACAGGCCGGCGCCGGGAACCCCCGAGGCACGGCTGTACGACGATTTCCTGCGTCCCCGGAACTGGCTGGCGGAACTGGCCCCGGCGCCTGCGCGCAAGTGATCTGGCGCGCCCGGTGGGGGATACTCCCTCACCGGGCGCTCTCGTTTCGGCTCGCCGGGATCTCCGCATTCGCCATGAACTATCGCCACGCCTACCACGCCGGCAACTTCGCGGACGTGCTCAAGCACGTCGTGCTCGTCATGCTGGTCGAGCACCTGAAGAAGAAGCCCGCCCGGTTCTTCTACCTCGACACGCACGCGGGACGGGGCCTCTACGACCTGAGCGAGGCGCAGGCGCAGCGCAGCGGCGAGTACAAGGACGGCATCAGCCGGCTGCTGGAGGCGCCGGCGGCCTCGCTGCCGCCCGAGGTCGCGGCTTACGTCGGGCTGGTGCGGGCGTCCGCCGGCAAGGGCCACAGCGCGATCACCGCCTATCCCGGGTCGCCGGTGATCGTGGCGCGGTTGCGGCGCCCCGGGGACCGGCTGGTGCTGATGGAGACCCTGCCCAAGGAAGCCGCGCTGCTCAGCGCGGCGCTCGGCCGGCATCGGCAGGTGTCCGTGCTTGAAAGCGACGGCTATGCCGCGCTGAAGGCGCAATTGCCGCCGCACGAGAACCGCGGGCTGGTGCTGATCGACCCACCGTACGAGTCCGACGCCGAGTTCGACCGCGTGCTGGCGGGCCTCGAGCTCGCGCACGGGCGCTGGCCCACCGGGACCTGTTGCGTGTGGTATCCGCTCACGGCCCGCGCGGGCCCGCTGCGCTT
>Ga0209254_10001857_pt1 | contig 19044 bp, 17 predicted proteins | sample FrelakmetDIP11DI_FD_187148 | JGI IMG/M metagenome (GOLD analysis project Ga0209254, IMG submission 187148) | Freshwater lake sediment microbial communities from the University of Notre Dame, USA, for methane emissions studies - DIP11 DI (SPAdes)... | ecosystem: Environmental > Aquatic >...
CACGGCATTCGGGCCGAGCGCCTGCATCGTGAGGCCCGCGAGCAGCATCGTGGCGACCACGGTCACCGCGTAGGTCTCAAAGAGGTCCGCCGCCATGCCGGCGCAGTCGCCGACGTTGTCGCCCACGTTGTCCGCGATCACGGCGGGGTTGCGCGGGTCGTCCTCGGGAATGCCGGCCTCGACCTTGCCCACGAGGTCGGCGCCGACGTCGGCGCCCTTGGTGAAGATGCCGCCGCCCAGTCGCGCGAAGATCGAGATCAGCGAGCCGCCGAAGGCGAGGCCCACTAGCGAGTGCAGCGCCTTGTCGGCGTCGCCGGTCATGTTGAGCATCAGGCCGTAGTAGGCCGCGACGCCGAGGAGGCCGAGGCCCACGACCAGCATGCCGGTGATGGCACCGCCGCGGAACGCGACCTGCAGCGCCGGGTCGAGGCCCACGCTGGCCGCGTGCGCGGTGCGCACGTTGGCGCGCACCGACACGTTCATGCCGATGTAGCCCGCCGCGCCGGAGAGGATCGCGCCGACCGCGAAGCCACCGGCCGTGGCCCAGTCGAGGGCAAACCCGAGGATCACCATCAGGACGACGCCGACCATGGCGATGGTCGTGTACTGGCGGTTCAGGTAGGCGTTGGCGCCCTGCTGGATCGCGGCCGCGATTTCCTGCATGCGAGCGTTACCGGCGGGTTGCGCGACAATCCAGCGTGCCGCGAGCACGCCGTAGAGAATCGCGATCACGCCGGCGCCGATCGCCAGCCACAGCGCGAGAGAAGTGGTCATAGCAAACCTCCGAACGAGGGGAATTCCTGGGTGAGATCCGGCCGGGCGGGGCTCTGCGTCCCTTGCCCGGCCGTCCAAAAAAAGGCGCCGGACTATACCACGAAGGTGCTCTTGAGCTTCCGGCGCACCGGCTTGTTCTTCATCACCACGTACTGTGGCAGGCCGTCCTTGTAGGGCGGGTAGTCCTCGCCCTGGATGAGGGGCGCAAGGTAGCGTCGCCCCTTCGCGGTGATGTGGAAGCCGTCCGCGGTGATGTAGTCGCGCGGCAGCATCTTCTCGACGTTCGCGACGTCCTGGAGCTTCGCGACGCCGATCTTCCAGCGGTAGGGCTTGTCCGAGGTGCGGACGATCGCCGGCATGACGGCGTGGTGGCCCTTGAGCGCTAGCTCGACCGCGGCCTTGCCGACCGCGTACGCCTGCTCCACGTCAACCTTCGAGGCGATGTGCCGTGCGGCGCGCTGCAGGTAGTCGGCCACGGCCCAGTGGTACTTGTAGCCGAGCTTGTCCTTGACGAGCTGGGCCACGACCGGACCCACGCCGCCCAGCTGCGCGTGACCGAAGGCATCGCGTGTGCCGGCGTCGGCGAGGAATTTGCCGTCGGCATTGCGCACACCCTCGGACACCACGATGGCGCAGTAGCCGTACTTCTCGACGCACTCCTTGACCCGCGCGATGAACGGCTCCTCGTGGAAGATCATCTCGGGGAACAGGATGATGTGCGGGGCGTCGCCGGCCTTCTCTGCGGCGAGGCCGCCGGCCGCGGCGATCCAGCCGGCGTGGCGACCCATCACCTCGAGCACGAACACCTTGGTGGAGGTGCGCGCCATCGAGGCCACGTCGAACCCGGCCTCGCGGATCGACACCGCGACGTACTTGGCGACCGAGCCGAAGCCCGGGCAGCAGTCGGTAATGGGCAGGTCGTTGTCCACCGTCTTCGGCACGTGGATGGCGGTGAGCGGGTAGCCGAGCTTCTCCGCGAGCTGTGAGACCTTCAGGCAGGTGTCGGCCGAGTCGCCGCCGCCGTTGTAGAAGAAGTAGCCGATGTCGTGGGCCTTGAAGACCTCGATCAGGCGCTCGTACTGGGCCGGGTTGTCCTCGTACTTCTTCAGCTTGTAGCGGGCCGAACCGAAGGCGCCCGACGGCGTATGGCGCAGCGCGCGGATGTCGGCGGAGCTTTCGAGGCTGGTGTCGATGAGGTCCTCGGTGAGCGCGCCGAGGATGCCGTGGCGCCCGGCGTACAGCTTGCCGATGCGGTCCTTGTGCTTGCGGGCGGTTTCGATGACGCCGCAGGCCGAGGCGTTGATGACGGCGGTCACCCCGCCGGACTGGGCATAGAAGGCGTTGCGCGGGGCGGGCTTCTTCTGGGTGCGGGCTTTCATGCGAACTCCGGGAAAAAGTGCTTCTTAATCTGTTACTTACGGCGGATCGATGGCCAGATAGCATACCCGAACCGCCGCGCCCTGACCGCCCGGGAATACCGCGGGTCGACCGCGTCGCACGCTTGGCCGAAGCCCGCGTCCCTCGAGTGGCGGACATTGTCCCGGATTGGCGGGGGGGCGCCTTTTTGGGTAGGGTGCCGGCCTCGCGACGGCTCCCTCGGACGAACCACCATGAGACTCGTACTGCTCGGCGCCCCCGGTTCTGGCAAGGGCACCCAGGCGCAGCGCCTGCGTGACGACAAGGGCATCCCCCAGGTGTCCTCCGGCGACCTGCTGCGTGACGCCGTGGCCCGCGGCACCGAGCTCGGCAAGCGCGCCAAGGCCGCGATGGATGCCGGCGAGCTGGTGTCGGACGAAATCGTGCTCGGGCTGATCCGGGAGCGGCTCAGCCGGCCCGACGCGGCGAAAGGCTTCATACTCGACGGCTACCCGCGCAACGTCGCCCAGGCGGCCGCTCTCGACCGGCTGCTCGTCGACATCGGCCAGCCCGTCGACGCGGTGGTGCTGATGGACGTCGACACGAAGGTGCTGTTCCAGCGCCTGACCGGGCGTCGCAGCTGCCCCGAGTGCGGCAAGGTGTTCAACATCTACAGCTCGCCGTCGCCACGCGGCGATCGCTGCGACAACCACCCGGGCGCGGCCGAGGCTCCGCTGCTCGTGCAGCGTGCCGACGATCGCGAGGACGTGATCGGCAATCGCCTCAAGGTGTACGAGAGCCAGACCCGGCCGCTGGTTGAGCACTACCGGGCGCGCGGCCTGCTCAAGGTGTTGAACGCCGACCAGTCCGTCGAGCGTGTGTACGCGGAGTTCCTGAAGGCCGCGGGCGGGTGAGGGTCGACGGTCAGCCGCCCGTCATTTCGAGCAACCGCTCCCCGATCACCTCACGCCGCCACCCGCGCAGCAGTGGCGACTCCTCCGGCCTGCCGAAGACCATTGCTTCGACGTCGCGCCGGGTTGCGAGCACCTCGGGGCTGACTCCGAGCGTCGCCGCCACGTCGCGCAGGCGCTGCTGCAGCTGTCCGATGAGGCGCGTCTGTTCAGGCGTCGGTCGCTGCGGCACCTGCCACGGCGCGTTGCCATCCGTGGCGGCGCGCGCCGCGCGAATCAGCTCCAGCAGCTCGTCGCCGCGCTTGCGGGCGACTCCGGGCGGCAGCGCCCTCACGTGCTCGAGCTCGGCCATCGTGGTGGGGGCGAGCGTGGCGAGCGCGAGCACGGCCTCGTCGGTCAGGATCCAGCCCCGCGGCTTGTCGGAGGCGATCGCACGCTCCTCGCGCCATGCGGCGAGCGCACGAGCGATCGACTGTTCCTGCGGCCGCAGGCGTCCGAGACCCTTGAATCGCCGCCAGGCGTCGCCGGGCTCGGTGCGGTAGAGCCCCGGATTTTCGAGCGCGGCGCATTCCCCGGCATTCCAGGTCGACCGACCCCGGGCCTCGAGCGCCAGCGCCAGCTCGGTGTGCAGCTGCAGCAGGTGGTGGACGTCGTCCGCGGCGTAGGCCAGCTGCGCCGCCGAGAGCGGCCGGCGCGACCAGTCAGTGCGCGTCTGCCCCTTGTCGATGGAGTGCCCGAGCTGGCGCGCGACGAGTTCCGCGTAGCCCGCCTGCGGCGGCAGGCCGAGCAGGGCGGCCGCGACCTGCGTGTCGAATACCGGCGCCGGCACGAACCCGCCCGTTTGCAGCAGCACCTCGAGGTCCTGCCGCGCCGCGTGCAGGATCTTGAGCCTGGCACGGTCGGCGAGCGTGGCGAACAGGGGCGCGAGGTCGAGCCCGGCAAGCGGATCCACGAGGTAGCAGTCGGTATCGCTCGCAATCTGCACCAGGCACAGTTGTGCGCGGTAGGTGCTCTCCCGCATGAATTCGGTGTCCACCGCGAGGCGCGAGGCGCCCTGCAACCGGAAGACGGCAGCATCCAGCTGCCCGGGGGTCGTCACCAGCGTGGCGTCGCGCATGCGTCGGGGAACCTGCGTGTAGAATCGCGCCACCCACGGCGCCGTGTTCGAGACGTGCAGCAGTTTCTCAGGATCTTCCTCGACATCGTACTCTGGCGCCGCGGCCCGCAGGACCTGCCCGTCTCGGGACTGCTGCTCGGGCTCACGGTGGCGGCCTATGTCGTGGTGTCGGCCGCGCAGCTCGCGCTGCTCGGCGAGACGGCGGCCACCTGGCTCTTCTTCGTGATCGTGGACCCGATGCTGCTGGCCGCCTGGACCTGGCTGGTGCTGCGCATCTACGGGCGCACGGAGCGATTCGCGCAGACGGCGACGGCCGTCTTCGGCACCAGCGCGCTGCTCGGGCTTGCCGTGTACCTGCCGATCCAGTTCCTGCTCTCAGCGCTCGGCGCCGGGCCGGAGTCGGGTCTCGCGCAGATCCTCGCCCTGCTGCTCGTCGTCGCCTTCGCGCTGGTCACCGGGCGGATCCTGAAGCTCGCCACAGAAACCAATATGATCACAGGCATCGCCATCGCGCTCACTTACTTCCTGCTGGTCAACCTGCTCGTGGGCCTGTTGCGCGGAACGGGGGGCTGAGCGTGCACCTGCACATCGTCGGCATCGCCGGCACGTTCATGGGCGGTATCGCGGCGCTGGCGCGCGCCGCGGGGCACCGCGTCACCGGTTCGGACCGCAACGTCTACCCGCCGATGAGCACGCAGCTCGCCGCGCTCGGCATCGACCTGATCGAGGGCTACGCGCCCGACCAGCTCCTGCTCGAGCCCGACGTGTTCGTGATCGGCAACGTGATGAGCCGCGGCAACCCGCTCGTCGAGGCGATCCTGGCGAGCGGCCGGCGCTACGAGTCGGGACCGGAATGGCTGGCGCGAAACGTGCTGGCGGAGCGCTGGGTGCTGGGCGTGGCCGGCACGCACGGCAAGACCACGACCTCGAGCCTGCTCGCGTGGATCCTCGAGCACGCCGGACTCGAGCCGGGGTTCCTGGTCGGCGGCGTGCCGCTCGACTTCGGCGTGAGCGCCCGGCTCGGCGGCGGGCGGCACTTCGTGGTCGAGGCCGACGAGTACGACACGGCGTTCTTCGACAAACGCGCGAAGTTCGTGCACTACCGGCCGCGCACGGCGATCCTGAACAACCTCGAGCACGACCATGCCGACATCTACCCCGACGTCGCGGCGATCCAGAAGCAGTTTCACCTGCTGCTGCGCACGGTGCCCGGCAACGGCCGGCTGGTGGTGAACGCCACGGATCGCAACCTCGCCGAAGTGCTCGAGATGGGCTGCTGGACGCCCGTCGAGCGCTTCACGGCCGACGCGGCCGCGCCGGCCGACTGGCGCGTCGTCGCCGACCCGGCGTCGGGCTACGCGCGCTTCACCGTCCTGCACGGCGAGCGGCCGCTGGGCGAGGTGGAGTGGAACACCCTCGGCCGGCACAACGCGGAGAACGCGCTCGCGGCCTTCGTGGCGGCGTGCCATGCGGGCGTGGACGAGCAGGCGGCCCTCGAGGCGCTCAGGCGCTTCGGCGGCGTGCGCCGCCGACTCGAACTGCGCGGCACCGTGGGCGGCGTCGCGGTCTACGACGACTTCGCGCATCACCCGACCGCCATCGCGACCACGCTCGAGGGCGTGCGCCGCATCGCGGGCAGCGGCCGGGTGATTGCAGTGCTCGAGCCGCGCTCCAACACCATGAAGCTCGGCACGCACCGCACCGCGCTCGCGGATTCGCTGCGCGGCGCCGACCGCGTGTTCGTCTACCAGTCGCCGGAAGTGCGCTGGGACGTGGGCGACGCCCTGCAGCCGCTCGGTGCCCTCGCCGAGGTGCACGAGGACCTCGATCGCCTCACGGCGGCACTCGTGTCGGAGTCGCGGCCCGGCGACCGGCTGGTGCTCATGAGCAACGGCGCCTTCGGCGGACTGCACGAGCGGCTGCTGGCTGCGCTCGCGGCCCGCGCCCAGGGTGCGGGTCGCGACTGAATGGACCTGCCGGGCGAAATCCCGCTGTTCCCGCTCGGCACGGTGCTGTTCCCGGGCGGACCGTTGCCGCTCAGGATCTTCGAGACACGTTACATCGACCTGGTGCGCAGCTGCATGCGCGACGGCTCCGGCTTCGGGGTCGTGCTGCTCCGCGAGGGCGCCGAAGCCGGCACGCCCGCCGTGACCTTCGACGTGGGCACCTACGCGCGCATCGTCGACTTCTCGCAGCAGCCGGACGGACTGCTCGGCATCCGCGCCACGGGCGAGCGGCGCTTCCGCGTCCTCGAGCGCCGGCGCGCCCGCGACGGGCTCAACCTCGCCGCCGTCGAATGGCTGGCCGAGGAGCGCCCTGAGCCGCTGCCCGCTGAATTTGCGGAGCTTGCGCCCGCCATCGACGCCATCCTCACCCAGGCGGGTGAGCCCTACACCTCGCTGGAGCGGCGCCTCGACGATGCAGTCTGGATCTCGGGACGGCTCGCCGAGATCCTGCCCGTGCCGACCGTGCACAAGCAGCACTGCCTCGAACTCGACGATCCGGTCGAGCGGCTGCGCTACCTGCGGCCCATGTTCGAGATCGGTTACAAGTGAGCGATCCGACCCCGGGCGGCGGTCGGCGGCTCCGGGTCATGCACGTGATCCTGTCGCGCGGGTTCGCGGGATCGGAGCGCGCGGCGGCGGAGGCCTGCGCCGCACTGTCCGGGCGCCACGACGTGGCGCTGGTCGTACGCCGCGACAACCGCGGCCCGGGTGGAGCGAGCATCCGCGACGAGCTCGAGCCCGGGATGGAGGTGTTCGAGGTGCCGTCGCGCCTCGGGACGCAATGGCGCCTGGAGGAGATCATCCGCGCCTGGGCCCCCGACGTGGTGCACACGCACCTGCGCCGCAGCACGCGCTACGTGGCGCGCATCGGGCTCGCCCGCATCGGGCTGCCGCACGCCGTGCACGTCGCCACGCTGCACCTTTCGATCAACGGCCCGCACTACCTCAAGACGGACGGCCTGTTCTGCATCTCCGAGTGGCAGCTCGCCACGGTGCCGTCGGATTACCACGGCCAGGTCTTCCTGGTGCCGAATTCCCTGGTGCCGCACCCCCCGCTCGACGCGGCGCGGGTGCGGGAACTGCGCGCCTCGCTCGGCGCGGGCGAAGATGACTACCTCGTCGGCGCCGTCGGCCGGCTGGCGCGCCGCAAGGGTTTCGACCTGCTCATCCGTGCGTTCGAGCGCGCTCAGCTGCCCGGCGCGCGGCTGGTGATCGTCGGCGACGGCAGCCACCGGCATCGACTCGAGGGTCTCGCGGGCGAGCGCGTCACGCTGACCGGCTTCCGCCGCGACGTGAAGGACCTCTACCAGGCGTTCGATCTGTTCGTCTGTCCGTCGAGCTACGAGCCCTTCGGCCGGGTGATCATCGAGGCGATCGACGGCGGCGCACCGGTGATCGCGACCGACGCGCAGGGTCCGAGCGATATCGCGAAACGCCATCCGATGACGCTGGTGCCCTGTGGCGACGAGGCGCGGCTCGCGGAAGCCCTGCAGCGTGCCGCGGCCGCGGGCCGCGTGCGTGTCGAGTCCGACCTCGACGAATTCGGCATGGAGCAGATCCTGGCGCGGATCGAGCAGGGGTACGGGGCGCTGCTGGCGGCGAAGCGGTCGTCGGCGCAGGTGGGTGCGTCGCCCGCAATGGCTGCCTCAGCGCCCGCGGCTGCCGCATCGGCCGCCGCGCGGCCGCCGCGCTTCCTCTTCGCGCCCGTCTCCGGGCCGGGTGGCGCGGGCGAGCTGATGCGCTGCCTGATCATCGCCCGCGAGCTCGCGCGTGCCGAACCCTCGGCGGACATCCGCTTCCTCGTGAACCGCACGGCCGTGTTCCGCGATGCGGTGGATTTCCCCATCATCGACTGCGACGCCTCGCCGACCAACAGCACGGCGCAGGTGCTCGCGACGATCGAGTCGTTCCGTCCCGACGTGATGGTGTTCGACAACTCCGGCCGCACCTCGCAGCTGCGTGCGGCGAAGCGGGCCGGCGCCCGCCTGGTGTTCTCGAGCCGCGCGCCGAAGCTGCGCTGGAAGGCCTTCCGCATCAAGTGGATGCGGCTGCTCGACGAGCACTGGATCGTGTTCCCGACCTTCGTCACCGGCGGCCTGACGTGGCTCGAGCGCCAGAAGATGCGGCTGTTCCCCGGCTACACTGTGCGGCGGCTCGACACGCTGTTCCCGCCGGCGGACCCCGAAGCGCGCCGGGAGTGGCTCGCCCGGCACGGGCTCGATCCCGGCGGCTACGTGGTGTTCGTGCCCGGCGGCCGCAGCGAGGGCCAGCGCATCGCGGAGCCTGCCGAGCATTTCATCGCCGCGGCACGGCGCTTCTGCGCGACCACCGGCTACCCGTCGGTGGTCCTGACGGGACGCAAGAGCGTGCCGGCGGAGGCCGCGGCTAATCCGAGGTTGCTGCCGCGCGTCGCGCCGGAGGAGGTCCAGTACCTCCTTGCCGAGGCAACGATGGTGGTCAGTAACGGCGGTACGACGCTCGTCCATACCCTCGCGCACGGCCGGCCGCTGGTGGCCGTGCCGCTGGCCGGCGACCAGGCGCGCCGCATCCGGCGCGCGGTGCGGCTCGGCATCGCCGCGAGCGCGCCGCCCGACGCCGAAAAGATCGCGGCCGAGGCCGCTGCGCTGCTCGCCGACCGGTCTCGGCGCGAGGACATGCCACGGCACATCACCGAACTCGGCATCGCCAACGGGGTGGGCGAGGCCGTCGCCGCGCTGCGGGCCCTGGCGTGCGCGCGGGCGCGGTGATCCAAGCGCACCAGCGCATTCGCGGCCGTGCGCCTCGTCAGTCGAGTGCGAGCCGGGTGAGACCGGCGTCCGCGAGGTCGGTCGGCGTCTGGTAGGGCTTCGAATGCGGCCCGAGGAATCCCGGCTTGCCGCGACGCATGGACCCGAGCAGTTCCTCGTACCACTGGTACTTGCGGCTGCCGCGCACGTACGCCTTCGAGGCGAGCGCATGGTCGACGCGTCGCGCGAGATCGTAGTTGAACTTCATGTGCGCGAGCGCCACCAGCAGCTTGTCCGAGACCGGAACGTTCGCCCGGTGGGAGTTGAGGTACTCGACGCCGGGATCCCAGCGGACGATCGGCGTCTTCAGCACGGACGACTTCGGGTAGCCGTACGGAAGCAGCCGGTTCAGCCAGCGGGGCGCAGCGAGCATCGCGTCCGGCACGAGCCGGATGTCGTGTTCGCGAAGCAGTCGCGACGTGGTGCCCCGGCCGATCTTGGCGGGCCAGGGACTGCCGGGCTTCGCGCCGATCAACGGCACGGCGTCGAAGTACGGGTACGCCTCGAGCAGCGCTTGCGACGTTGGCAGGTCGCGGGGCTGGTCCATCTCGTGGACGGTGGCGGGGAAGAAATCGATCAGGCTCGCGGCCACGCTCGCTACGTCGTGCTTCGCCAGCAGTTCGAACAGTTCCACGAGCGAGGCGACGCCGGGCGGCAGGACCAGCAGTTCGTCGGCGTCCAGGCACAGCGCGTAGCGACCGGCGAGGTAGCGCTGCGGGATCAGTGACTTCACGGCAATGCCGGCCCGCATGCGTCGCTCGCCGGACGGTCCGGGCAGCGTCACCGCCTCCCCGTAGGTGAACGCCGACTCCAGCACCACGCAGTCGGGCTGCGCCGCGAGCCACTCCCGGGTGCCGTCGGTGGACCGGTCGTCGACGATGATGAACTGGTCGACGCCGATCCGGCGATGGTGGTCCAGGAACGCGCGGATGAGGAACATCTCGTTCTTGACGATCGAGTAAGCGCTGGCGCGCGCGTCGCGCGGTGCGCCGTGGACGACCCGGAACGGATTCGAGGCGTCACTCATGGGGTGACCCGCTGGCACGTGGCGACCCGCCGGACACCAGCGAGGACAGATCGGCCACGTACACCCGGCGCCGTCCGTCCGGGCAGGCGTTGAAGGCGATGCGCTCGAAGGGCCGGTCCCAGGCGGGGTGCGGGTCCACGCGCAGCGCCGGCGTCGTTTCCTCGAAGGGCGATCGGGTGTGGATGCGCACGAGCGCAGATTCGCGCGATTCGGCGAGGTCGATCCACCGGATCGGGATCGTGCCATCGCCGTACGCCACCGCTTCCTGCGGATAGGCGTCGGTCAGCACGTGGCGGCCGTCCGCATGGAGCGTCGGGTGCCCGGAGCCCGGGATCGTGCTCGAAAGCGTCCGGAGGTCCGAGCCGTCGTAGCGCACGCGCACGAAGCGCAGGCCCGCGCCCTCGCTGTTGAGGTTCATCAGGACGTGCTCGCCGTCCGGGCACCAGTTGGGGTGGTTGCCGCCCTTGCGCCACTGCGTGTCGGTCACGGCGATGCGGGGGTTGCCACCGTCGGCATCCATCGTGATCACGTTGAGCCGCCGATGGCTCTTCTTGCGTCGCCACGGCAGCAGCGTGCGCGGAATCCAGCGCAGCACGAGCAGCAGGCGCGTTCCCTGCGGATTCCACTTGACGTGGAAGCAGTAGAAGTCGCCGCGGCGATAGAGGTCGCGGGTCGATGCCGGAAAGGCGACCTCGAAGATCTCGGCAATCGAGACCAGCATCCGCGACGCGCCGCTCGCGAGGTCGGTGACGTAGACGCCGTCGTCCGCGGGTGCGCCGCGATTGACCGGCACGTGCTCGGGCGGGACGACGACACCGTAGCCACGCTGCGTCTTCAGGGTGCGGCGCAGGCACGGCCCTGCGGACCCGCGACCGTCCGGCGAGACCGCGTAGACGGTGCCGTCGAGCCGGTGTCGCTCGCCGCTCGACGGGTCGAGCCGGACGCCGAACGGGCGCCACTCGCGGGTATCCACGTCGTTGAAGAGCAGCGTGCGGTCGTCGCGGCCCCACTGCACCTGCGCGCCGAGCTGGCTGTCCCAGCCGCGCGTCTCGGCCACCGTGCTCGTGTCGCCGGTCTCGAGGTCCACCACCACGACCTCGGCGGCATCGCCCGGGCCGGGCAGGCGGTCCTCGAACGGCAGCCGCGTGAGTGCGAGGTAACGGCCGGACGGGCTGAAGGGCGAGGAGTCGTAGAAACGGTGGATGCACCCCGGTGCCTGCGGCGTGACGCAGTGCACGGGGACGCGCGGCGCGAAGGCGTCGTAGACCGGAAAACGTGCGGCGAGGGTCTCGTGCGACATGCGCGTGGGTCCTGCCGCGACCGCGCGCTCAGCTCGAGCCGTCGCGGCGCAGGAAGCCGAGCAGCCGCTCGCGCAGGCGCCGCCGCCGCCGCGCCCGCATTTCGAACAGCACCGGATGGACCACGTCGAGCGGCATCGAAGCTCCGCCGGCCGCCGGCATGCCCGGCAGCGCGAGGCCGCGCCGGCTGAAGAACAGGGTGTTCTGCCGGTACCAGTAGGGCATCTGCTCGTCGTTCCAGATGCGTGCGCGGATGAAGTCGTGCACGTCGTAGCCGCGCGCCGCGAACAGCTCCACCCACCAGCTCTGCCAGCGCTCGTTGATGTGGCGTCCGCCGCCCTGCTTCGGAATTGCTGCCGAAAACAGCACCTGGTCGGCGAAGCCGGTCAGCATCGCGACGAACCCCTCGGCCCGCTCGCACGGCAGGTGCTCCGCGACTTCGAGCGAGATCGCGAGGTCGTACCGGCGCGGCAGGTTCACCGGTTCGCCGAGGTTGGCGCGCAGGAATCGATCCGGCGGGATGACCAGCAGGTCCTGCTCGACCCAGGGGCCGTCTACGCCCTGGATCTCGGCGACACCCTTGTCCGCGAGCTCGGCGAGCCAGGTGCCGACGCCGCAGCCGACGTCCACTGCGGAGCGCACCTGGGCGCAGTGCTGCAGCAGGATGTCGGTGATGACGCGCGCCGAATAGCGCGTACGGCGCTGCCGCGCCTCGTAGTAGTCTCGCGTGTAGCGCTTTCCCACAGGTGGCTCCGTGCGCCGGCGCCGCGCCCTACAGCCTCGCGAAGACGCGCGACGCGGCCGCGATCGTCGCGTCCACGTCCGCGGCGGTATGCGCTGCGGAGATGAATCCCGCCTCGAACGCCGACGGTGCCAGGTACACGCCCTCCTCGAGCATGCCGTGGAAGAAGCGCTTGAAGCGCTCGACCTCGCAGGCGGTGGCCTCGGCGTAGGACGTCACCCGCTTGGCGTCGGTGAAGAAGAAGCCGAACATGCCGCAGACGTGGTTCGTGGCGAGCGGGACGCCGGCGTCCGCCGCCGCTTTCGCGAGTCCGGCGACGAGGCGGTCGGTCGCGGCCCCGAGCCTCGCGTGGAAGCCCGGTGCCTCGAGGCCTTCGAGCGTGGCGAGTCCAGCCGCCATCGCGACCGGGTTCCCGGACAGCGTGCCCGCCTGGTAAACGGGGCCGAGCGGCGCGATGCGCTCCATGATGTCGCGGCGGCCGCCGAACGCTCCAACCGGCATGCCGCCGCCCACGATCTTGCCGAGCGTCGTGAGGTCCGGCCGGATGCCGTAGATCTCCTGTGCGCCGCCCTTCGCGACGCGAAAGCCCGTCATCACCTCGTCGAAGATCAGCACGGCGCCGTGCTTCGTGCATTCCTCTCGCAGGGCCTCGAGGAACCCGGGCACCGGCGGGACGCAGTTCATGTTGCCCGCCACCGGCTCGACGATCACGCAGGCGACGTCGGCGCCGATCTGCGCGAAGGCGGCACGCACCTGGTCGGCATCGTTGTAGGAGAGCGTGACCGTGTGCGCCGCGAGCTCCGGCGGCACGCCGGGCGAGGTGGGCACGCCGAGCGTGAGCATTCCCGAGCCGGCCTTCACCAGCAGCGAGTCGGAGTGGCCGTGGTAGCAGCCCTCGAACTTGATGATCTTGTTGCGCCCGGTGTAGCCGCGCGCGAGCCGGATCGCGCTCATGGTCGCCTCGGTGCCCGAGCTGCACATGCGGACCAACTCAATCGACGGCACCAGCTCGATGATCTTGCGCGCGACGACGGTCTCAATCTCGGTGGGCGCGCCGAACGAGAGCCCGTTCACGGCGGTTTCCTGCACCGCCTTGATCACGGCCGGATCGGCGTGACCGAGGATCATCGGCCCCCAGGAGCCCACGTAATCGATGAACTCGCGGCCGTCCGCCGCCCACACCCGCGAGCCCTTTGCGCGCGCGAAGAAGATCGGCTCGCCGCCGACTCCGCGAAAAGCGCGCACCGGCGAATTCACGCCGCCGGGGATGTACTTGCAGGCTTCGGAGAACAGGCTCACGGATGACTCCAGCGGATCGGGACGAAGCGACAGTCTAGCAAGCGGGCCATGCGCGGCGGCCGGCGGACTGCAGACACCCGGGGGGTCAGGTGCCGGACCGGCTCCAGCGCTCCCAGGCGTCCCGACAGAGATCGAACTGCGCCTCGGGCAGCGGGCCGTACTCGAGCGGGCCGACATCGACCGCCGGCAGGAGCGGTTCGAGCGTCGCCGAGCGGTGGGCATCCAGGAACCCGGAACGCGCCGCCGCCGACGGCCACAGCGAGCGCGGCGCGCCCTGCGGCTCGGGCCATGCATCCGACAGGCAGAACTCGAGCACGTGCCTGCGATCGGACGGGGACAAATCGCGCTGCTCCGCAAGGCCCAGCAGGAACCAGGCACCGGCATTCGAGGCGCTGCGACGGATCCTCGCGTCCGAGGCCACCAGGCCCGGCGGAGTCGCGCCGATCAGTGAACAGAAGTGCGGCACCACCCCGGCTCCCTTCAGCGCGTCGTAGGCATGCACGCTGATGGGCCCGAGGCAGTCCTCGAATTCGCGGATTCGGGCGTCGTAGCAGAACAGCACGTCCTGTTGCTCGAGGAAGCGCGCGAACGGGTACCGGCCCCGGTAGTCCTTGCGGAACAGCAGCTCCTTGTACATCGACTCCGCGAACACGTCGACGCGGCGCAGGTACAGGATGACGCGGATGTCGAAATCGCCGGCGAACAGCGCTCGCAGACGGCCAAGCACCTCGGTCCGCCGCCGGCGCCTCGCGTCCGAGTCCTGCGGCCCGTCGCCGAACAGGTAGTAGCCGATCCGATAGAGCCGCTCGCTGCTCAGCACCGTGGCGCGACAGCCCTGCGACTGCCGGCGGATCCGCCCCGTCATCCATCCCGCATTGAGCGGGGCGAGCAGGCCCCGGTCGTGCAAGGACTGCACGAATTTGTGGTGGACCGGGCTGGAGCCGAGCCGCGGCCAGCAGATGCCCTGCCGCCTGAGCTCGCCTCGCACCGCGCCGAGGGTCTGCTGAATCGCCGTCGTGCCGGTCTTGTGGGATCCAGCGTGGATGAAAAGGACGGGCTTGTTTCCCAAGTGAGGCCTCTTCGTGCAACCGCTCAGGCGCGTGGCGGTCGCGTCAGTTCGGCGATGGCCAGGTCGCTTTCCACCGCCACCGAGTAGGCCAGGTACCCGCGTCCGCCGTGATCGCTCGCCGACCGGTGGGCCATGATAGGGCGTACCGGGCAGCCGTGCGTTGCCGGGATCGCCGGAACGCCCGTACCATCAACGGGGCCCGGCGCGGGCCTGCGAGGTGCGGACATGAAGGCGTGGATGTGCGTGAACTGCGGCTTCGTGTACGAAGAGGCGGCGGGCCATCCGGCCGACGGAATCGCGCCCGGCACGGCCTGGGCCGACGTGGCCGAGGACTGGCTCTGCCCGGATTGCGGCGCGTCGAAGTCGTCGTTCGAGATGATCGAGGTCTGACGCCCCGGCCGCGCCGCTATTGCTGCGTGACCGTGTGCCCACGCTGTCGCAGCAGGTCCACGACGCTGTGGCGGCCGACGAGGTGCAGGGCCCCCACGACCACGAGGTAGTCGTCGCGATCCTCGAGCAGTTCCTCGAGCCGCTCCACCCAGGCGCGGTTGCGGTCCTCGGTCAGCGGGCGATAGAGCTCGGGGAATTCCTCGAAGGCGGCGGAGAGCATGTCCTCGAGCGCGTCCGCGTCGCCCGAGCGCCAGGCCGCGAGCAGGTCCTCGATCTCCTCGTCGAGGCGGTCCGTTTCGCCAAGCGTCATCAGCAGGAACCGCTTCTGTTCGGGTAGCGGCAGGCCGGCCAGCACGGCGAACTGCTGCTCGGCGGTCTCGAGCCCCTCGATCGGCTTGCCATCGCGCACCGCGCGGTCCGCGAGCTGCTGCTCGATGCCGAGTTCGGGCTGGAAGCCGCGCTGCGCGAGTTCGAGCTGCAGCAGCATCGTCGCCACGAACCACGGGGCGAACCGGTCGAACACGGCGAGGTCGAGGCCCGACTCGCGGACCCGCCCGGCAATCGCGGCGTAGTCGTCGCCCATCACGCTGCGCAGGCTTTCGCCTTCGGGCAGCAGGGCCGTGCGCTGCATCGTGCCGAGCAGCGCGGTCGGGTCCGCCACCGCGGGGTCGTCGAGGTCGATTTCCATCACGAGTTGCTCGGCGTCGGCGTAGGCCTCCAGCGCGGCGCGCGGCAGGTCGACGTCGCCCGGCCGCAGCACGTGGATCGAGCCGAGCAGGTGCACCGTGTTGTGCTCGCCGCGCACGGTCCACAGCACGTTGCGCTCCGACGCGTCCGCCGCGGGCCCCGCACACAAGGCCGCGACGGCGAGCAGCAGCGCGGCGAGACGGGCGCTCACTGCGCGTAGCCCTCGAGCCACACGACTTCCGTCGCGAGGCCGCCGTCGTCGTGCAGGTCGAGCACACGGTAGCCGGGCGGGCGGTGGTCCACGACGAAGCCGGGATCGCGCGGCCGGAACTGCATGCAGGTGGAGGGCGTGCACATCAGACGGGTCGCGCCGCGGTACCGATCGAGCGACTGGTGCGCGTGGCCCCAGGCGACGCCGCGCACCTGCGGGTGCCGGTCGAGGATGGCGAGGAACGGTTCGGCGTCGAGCAGGCCGAGGGCGTCGAGGCCCGCCGCCTCCATGCTCACCGGCGGATGGTGCAGGCAGACCAGTGTGTGGCGGTCGCGATGGGCCTCGAGCGTGGCTTCGAGCCGCGCGAGCTCGTCGGGGCCGAGCTGACCCTCGCCGTCGTCCGACTCGGCGAACCACGTGTCGAGCATGACGACGGCCCAGCAGCCGAGGACTCGTACGCCGCCCAGCTGGAAGGGCGGGCGGGACAGCCGCCGCTCCATCTCCGCGGGTACATCGTGGTTGCCGGGAATCAGCAGCACCGGCGCACCGAGGTCGTCGAGCAACAGCTCGAGGCTGCCGTAGGCTTCAGGGTCGTCCTGCACGAGGTCGCCGGTGACCGCGATCGCATCCGCCGGCAAGTGGCGGCGGCGCGCCAGCGCGAGGCAGGCCTCGAGGCTCGGCAAGGTGCGCACGCCGCGCAGGCTGGCGGCGGGATCCGCCATCAGGTGGGTGTCGGTGAACTGCAGGAGTCGGATCACGCTGGGCACCGGTGAAGCGGGAGGACTGTCGGGCCGCCATTCTGCTATGCCGCGCGGGCAATTTCCCGGCCAGAGTCGCCGGAAATGCCAAATTGGAGGATGTCGCCTATTCTCGGGGCATGTCCCGGCGCTCGATCTCGCTCACGGACTCGCTTTACGACTACCTGCTGTCGGTGTCGCTGCGCGAGCCGGAGCTGCTGCGCCGGCTGCGCGAGGAGACCGCGACGGATCCCGCAGCCCGCATGCAGATCTCGCCGGAGCAGGGACAGTTCATGGCGCTGCTGGCGCGGCTGATGGGCGCGCGCCGCTGCCTCGAGATCGGCGTCTTCACGGGCTATTCCTCGCTCGCCCTGGCGCTCGCGCTGCCGGACGACGGCCGCATCCTGGCCTGCGACGTGAGCGAGCGCTGGACGGCGGTGGCGCGGCGCTACTGGGCGGCGGCGGGCGTCGCCCATACGATCGAGCTGCGGCTGGCCCCGGCCGTCGAGACACTCGAGCGACTGCGCGCCACCGGCGCGGCCGGCACCTTCGACTTCGCGTTCATCGATGCCGACAAGGAGAACTACGTCGGCTACTACGAACGGGTGCTCGAGCTGTTGCGTCCGGGCGGCCTCATCGTGGTGGACAACACGCTGTGGTCGGGGCGCGTGGCCGACCCGCAGGACGCGGAGGCCGACACCGTGGCGATGCGCCACTTCAACGAGCACCTGCACCTCGACGAGCGGGTGGACCTGAGCCTCGTGCCCGTCGGCGACGGGCTAACCCTCGCACGCAAGCGCTGAGGCGCCCGGGTCCCCGCCGATGACGCCGACCCCGCCATCGGATCCCGCCACCCCCGAACCGCTCGCACGCCAGTTGACCGGCCTCGGCGTCTGGCTGCTGGTGATCAACGGCATCATCGGCGCCGGCATCTTCGGCATGCCCTCCGAGGCCGCGCGGCTCGCGGGCGGATTCAGTCCCTGGGTGTTCGTGATCTGCGCGGCCCTGATGCTGCCGGTGATGCTGTGCTTCGCCGAACTCGCCAGTCGCTTCGACGGCACGGGCGGGCCGGTGCGCTACGTCGGCAGCGTGTTCGGCCAGTTCGCCGGCTTCCAGGCCGGCTGGGCCTTCTACGTCGCGCGGCTCACGGCATTCTCGGCCAACGCGGCATTGCTGGTCGGTGCCGTCGGTTACTTCTGGCCGGCGGCCGACGATCCGCGCATGCGGCTCGTGCTGCTGCTGTTCGTGTGCGGAGGCCTCACCGCGCTGACCGTGACCGGTACCCGTCGGGCGATGGGGTCGCTCGGCGTCGTGACGGTACTCAAGTTCCTGCCGCTCGTGGCGCTGGTCACCTACGGGTTGATTCGACTGCCGGCCGAAATGATCGACGGCCTGAAGATCGCGGCACCCGCCGATGCCGACCTCGGCGCCGTCGTGCTGCTGGTGTTCTACGCCTTTGTTGGCTTCGAGTCGGGTCTCGTGCCCGCGGGCGAGGCCCGCAACCCGCGCCGCGACATGCCGCGCGCGCTGCTGTGGGCGATCGGCGTGGCGGCGCTGCTGTACTTCGGACTGCAGACGGCGAGCCTGGCCACCTTGCCCGGCCTGGCGGAGACCAGTCGCCCGCTCGTCGAAGTCGGTGGTGCGCTGTTCGGACCGCCCGGTGCGATGGTCATGATGGCTGGGATGCTGGCCTCCGTAGGCGGCAACCTCGCCGGCGCGCTGTTCTCGACGCCGCGCATCACCTATGCGCTGGCCCTTGAGGGCCAGCTGCCGGCGTGGTTCGCGCGCGTCCCTGCACGGTTCGGCACGCCGGCCGTCTCGATCATGGTTTTCGGTGCGGTCGCATTCCTGCTCGCCGCGGCGGGCTCCTTCGTGTGGCTGGCGGGCCTCAGCGTGCTGACGCGCGTGCTGATCTATGTCGGCTGCATCGCCGCGCTGCCGGCGTTGCGCCGGTACCCGGCGCAGCAGACGCCGGTGCTGCGCCTGCCCGGTGGCCTCGTGATTCCCGCCATTGCCGTGCTCGTCTGCCTCGCGCTGCTGACGCAGGTGCGGCCGATGGGTTACGTGGCGACCGGCGCGATGCTGGCGGTAGGCACCGTGCTGTACGCGCTCGCGCGGCGGCGCTGAGCCGCCGCGCGAGCGGATCCGCATCAGTACCGGTACTGGTCGGTCTTGAAGGGGCCTTCCGTCGGCACGCCAATGTAGGCCGACTGCTCGGGCGTCAGCGTGGTGAGGTTCACCCCGATGCGCTCGAGGTGCAGCCGCGCGACCTTCTCATCGAGGCGCTTCGGCAGCACATACACCTCGTTGCCGTATTTCTCGCCGTGGCTGTATAGCTCGATCTGCGCCAGCACCTGGTTGGTGAACGAGCTCGACATCACGAACGAGGGGTGGCCCGTCGCGCAGCCGAGGTTCACGAGCCGGCCCTCGGCCAGCACAATGATCCGCTTGCCGTCCGGGAAGACCACGTGGTCCACCTGCGGCTTGATGTTTTCCCACGGGTACTGCTTGAGCGCCGCGATCTCGATCTCGCTATCGAAGTGGCCGATGTTGCACACGATCGCCTGGTGCTTCATCCGCTTCATGTGCTCGTGGGTGATCACGTTCACGTTGCCGGTGGCGGTGACGAAGATG
>Ga0209254_10001858_pt1 | contig 19038 bp, 18 predicted proteins | sample FrelakmetDIP11DI_FD_187148 | JGI IMG/M metagenome (GOLD analysis project Ga0209254, IMG submission 187148) | Freshwater lake sediment microbial communities from the University of Notre Dame, USA, for methane emissions studies - DIP11 DI (SPAdes)... | ecosystem: Environmental > Aquatic >...
TCCCCAAGGACGCGGCCCGGCTCCACGACCAGATGCAGGAGCGCCGATCGATCATCCTCGAGCAGGCGTGACGGGGGTGCGGCAAGCCGGCCGCCTGCCGCTCCTTCTGAAGAACCTCGCCTTCACGTTCGTCGTCCCGGGCACCGCAGCCGGCATTGTGCCGCTTCTGATCGCCCGCGGCCGCGCCGTTTCCTCGATGCCCGCCCTGGAGAGCAGCAGCTCGAGCTTCGCGAGGATGTTCTGCTTGGTGCTGCTGCGCATGTCCGCGAACCAGACCTGCGCCGGTGGTTTCTCGCTTCTCTCGAGCTCCATGCGTCCTCCCTGATCTCGTGTTGGCTGATGGCGGTTGCGCATCGTGGGCACCAAGGCATCACGTCTGCCCCTCGATACAACCATCCTTTTTGCCAGCATTTCTTAAGGAAGGTCCAAATCATGTAATTGTTTTCGTTGGAAAAGGTGAAGTAGCTGCCACCCAGCTCTGGTAATCCCAACCGTCCAACGATTTGTTCGACTGTCTCGGTGACCGGTCCATTTGGTCCCCGGACAGTGATCAATTTCGAAGGATTGTCTTCCATGAGATCAGCCAGCCATCGCAAGTGATCGGGATCGTTCCAGTCCATCCAGTAACCCAGGCGGATGGATTGGTCGGTTTGTACAGCCGCGTAACGAAGCACTCGTGCTTTGCATTTTCTCACGAATTTTTCCAACCCGTAGTCTTCGATGTCCTTTTTCGTCTTGAATCCCATCTCTTTCTCAACTTCAACTTCCACCCACAGACCCTGGCAGTCGAAGCCATTCTGGTAGCGTGTCTTTCTGCCGCGCATGGTCCAGAAACGATGGAACAAGTCCTTATAAGTCCGTCCCCATCCGTGATGTACACCCATTGGATTGTTTGCCGTGATGGGTCCATCAATGAACGACCAGTGTGGGTCGTTTTTGTGTATTTCTACCTGCTTCTGAAATATTTGGTTATCTTTCCAGAACTCTAAGAGCTCCCGCTCTTGGACAGGAAAATCGACTTTATTTGGCACTTCTTGAAAAGGCATTATTCCTCCAAAAAAACTCTCGTCCCTCGCATTGGATACTCCTGCAATATGCATCCATGCCAGGGACGAAATTAACTTGTAATTCTCGCGGTACCACCCCGGTTCCCGAGTTATCTCGGGCACCTCATTCAGTTACTATCCTCAGTCCAATTCTCCAGACAGTTGATAATACCCGCATCCTTAATAATGGTGGATGAAACCATTGCACTTATTCTAGTGTCAGCTATTTCAGTTTACAGCTCCGGAAGGATTTTCCTCTGGACTTTATCCCCTGGCTCACACTAATTCCAGGTCGCTGTTGGATCGGTTCCAGCGTACTCGTTTCCATCGTAGCTTTATAAATATATATTGTAGTTGGAGATTATGCCACAGATTCAAGGCTGGGTCAACCATGTATCGGAATTAGATGATGATCTCCAAATCGTGCAGCTCCTCTTTAAGTTGTTCATTGGATTGGTAGAGGATCACCTGGAATCCCATTTCACTAGCTAGACGTATATTTTCTTTCGAATCATCGACTAATAAACAGTCTGAAGGATTTCGGCCGATTCTCTCTACGAGCAGGCTAAATATGCGTGGATCTGGTTTAGCCATCCCCACTTCTCCAGAAATGATCACATCGTCAAACCAGGTGAAGAACTCGTATTTTGGTCGGACGATACGATACTTTTCTTCAGGCCAGTTGCTCAGTCCATAGACAGAGTAACCAGCTTGCTTCAGCGATTGCACTATCTGGACATTTTCCCAAATCGGCCCAGAGAGGGATTCTTCATATCGCATGTCATAAGCCTTTATTAGATCGTAATACTGAGGGTATCTTTCACAGTGCTCTGCTACAGCTTCAGAGAAGGGGCGACCTGCATCCTGGTGAGCATTCCATTCGAAGAAGTGAATCTCTTCCAAAAATCGCTCCATGGCTTCCTCGTCACCGTGAAATATCTTGCGGTACAAGTTCCGTGGGTCCCAATTTATCAAGACTCCTCCGAAGTCAAACACAATCGCCAGAGAATTAACAACGCTCTTTCTCATTCTGATAATTCACTCAACCTTTTTAGTGTCGGTTTTTAATCAAGAAGTTATTATAATCCTTCAAGGAAAGCTGTAAGAATTAATTGCAATTGTTTATAATTTGAATCAGGATCTTCCATTGTTTGGATTTCTAAAAAGGATATAATCACAGACAGGGAAGATTTCCAGACAAGATAAGAGATTTCTTTTGTAAGGCACGATGCGCTAAGATTAGCAGAGGAGTCACTTTTTATGGAAATTATGGGCATCGATATAGGAGGTTCTGGTATCAAAGGTGCGATTGTAAATACAGATACCGGAGAGTTTACTACACCACGTTTTCGGTTGCCAACCCCTATTCCTGCAAAACCATCACCGGTTGCGGAGGTGACTTCGGAGATTACACATCATTTTGACTGGCATGGGGTAACTGGAATTGGTTTCCCTGCAGTCATTCACAGCGGAGTGGTTTTTTCTGCTGCTAATATCCATAAGAAGTGGATTGGCACTGATGCTGCGGCATTATTTACAGAACATACTGGTGGCTCGGTGTTGGTGATTAATGATGCTGATGCAGCTGGGTTGGCAGAAATGACTTTTGGCGCTGGATCCGGTAGAAAGGGTGTTGTGCTAATCGTGACGATTGGCACCGGTCTAGGCAGTTCGCTCTTCCTGAAAGGAGACTTGGTGCCCAATACCGAGTTAGGACATCTGGAAATTGATGGAAAGGATGCCGAGTGGAGAGCCTCTGATGCAGCTCGCCAGCGAGAAAATTTATCCTGGCAGAAATGGGGTGGTAATCTCAATGTTTTCCTAAATACCCTAGAAAGACTATTTTGGCCAGATTTAATAATCGTGGGCGGTGGAGTAAGCAAGCAGTTTGATAAGTTTGCACCTTATATTAACCTGAGAACCGAAATCGTACAGGCGAAGCTTTTAAATGATGCAGGTATTATTGGCGCTGCTTTAGCCGCAAAAGTGTTAACTAATAAGGAAGTGATTTCAGAAGAATAGCTCTTCCGAAGACTGGATGTTCGCCGGTATGTTTCTACTTTTTTTGCCTAATCTAAGTAAGATAAAATCGTGGGTTGGTTCTTGGATTTCTAATCCGGAGGACTCTTCAAACTTGCTTAACCAGTACAGTCAGAGCATCACTAATGTTTTAGATCTCCGTCTTCTTGCAACTGTAGCGGTTGGCACCGCCTGTGAGTTAATGGAAATCTCCCGCGGGTATCTCTTTTTAGTAGACTCTGACACTGATGAGGGGGGCCAAAAGATTTACAAGTTGAGGGGTGTGAGGGGGATGGGGAGCGAAGATCCAGAATCTCTGAAATTGCAGGAAGGAAGCCCTTTAGCTTCTTATCTTTACCAAAACTATAAACCACTGGTTTCTTCGGATTTTGAAATTCATTCTACATATAAATCTCTTTCTAAAGAAGAGAGACGGTGGTTGGGCAATCTCAATGCGGGAGTGTTTGTACCAATTCATGCAAAGGATGATTGGATTGGATTATTAGTGTTAGGTCCAAAGACCTCCGGTTCAGGATTTACCGCTCAAGAGTGTGAATTCTTAAATACGATGGCAAACCAAACTGCAGTTGCCTTGCAGAATTCCCGCCTGGTTGATGATTTGGTCAGGTTGAACGACGAATTCCGTCGAATCAATAATGCCCTGGACCAGGCAAATCGCCATTTGAAGCGATTGAATCAAGCCAGGACAGATTTTATTGCTATAGCGTCTCATGAGCTGCGTACGCCGTTGAACTTAATCAATAGCGCCAGTCAGATGTTGATGGATGACCCAGAGTTACAGAAAGAAACGTACTACCAGGAGCTACTTTCAAGGATGCACACAGGATCTATAAAGCTTCAAGAGATTGTAGAAAGCATGATGGATATGGCCAATATCGACACGAAAGCCCTGGTTCTTGAACCGCAACCAGTGTTTATGCAATCGCTCATCCGGTTGGTATTTGAAGAGCTATCAATTGAAGCAAAAAAGCGTAAACAGGTGATGGTCCTGAATGACCTGGAAAAGTTACCGTTGGTCTTGGGGGATGCTCCAGCTCTGAAGAAGGTCTTCAATAATCTGATAATTAACGCCATTAAATACACACCAGATGGTGGGAAAATTACTATTTCGGGCTCTGAGCTAAAAGCCGAGTTACCAGAATATCCTTATGGTGGTGTTGAAATAATCGTAAGCGATACAGGAATTGGGATAGATCCTCAATTACAGGAATTGATCTTCGTCAAGTTTTACCAGACCAGAGAATCCACTTTTCATTCCTCAGGGAAGTCCAAATTCAAGGGTGGAGGATCCGGTTTGGGTTTGGCAATCGCCCGTGGAATTGTGGAAGCCCATGAGGGGAAAATATGGGTCGATAGTCCTGGTTGTGACGAAGTAAAATGCCCTGGCAGTACCTTCCATGTTATTTTACCTTTACGGGCGTCAAGCAGCACGCCATCGTGAATAAGGCAAGTTACGAACTAGCGCTGGTACAACTCTGATATTAGCACTTGATAGAAATTAATGATGAACACCCAAAAGGGTGCTACTCAATAAATTAGGTCAATCGATCGATTCTACCCCGGATTCAATTTATCTAGAACATTACGCGATTGTAGAAAGTAATTGTGATTTGGTGAGGGATCCTTGTCTTAAGATAGACAACTCAGGACCTGTGCAATCGACCACTGTAGAGGGTGTTCCTCCAGGCGTCCGCCCGCCATCAATGATCAGCGGGATAAGGCCATTGAGCTGTTCGAAAACTTCCTGTGCAGTAATTGTGCTTGGCCTCCCCGAGAGGTTTGCGGAACTGACTGCTAGAGGTCCCACTCGCTTGAGTAATTCGAGCGCAAACGGGTGGTCTGGTATTCGCACTCCAATATTATTAGAAGGCGAAAGGATCGCAGGCAGCGTAGAGGATCGTGGAATTACTAAAGTTAATGCACCAGGCCAAAAGTGTTCCGCCAAACGATTAGCAGTCTCTCTGATTTCTGATGTCACTTGGGTCAAAAAGCTTATGTCTCCGATTAATACTGCAATTGCCTTTGATGAGTCTCTTCCCTTGACTGCATATAAACGCTCAATAGCCTGAGAGTCGAAAGCTAAGGCTCCCAAACCATAAACAGTGTCGGTCGGAAAAGCTACTAATTGGCTCCTTTTCAATATTCTTTCTGCACGGGAAAAAGCCTCAGGCTCGTTGGTGGACAATACTTGGGTCTTCATTCATTCACTAGCCTTTGTTATTGTAATATCCTGGAGGCGGAAGCCAATATGTGGACTCATCGGTTGAGATCCCATATTATGCGAAGCCCATCCAGCGTAAGCCAGGGAGCGATAATCTCCAGGACTTTTGTCTCTTTAGCGACTACTTCTGCTAAGCCACCAGTAGCAATCACTTTCATCTTGGGACCAAGCTCTGAACGAAAGCGAGTTACCATACCTTCAACCATTGAAGTGTACCCGAATAACAATCCTGATTGCATGGCATGTACAGTATTACGCCCAATTACATTGGGTGGGCGTTGTAAATCGACACGAGGTAATTTTGCCGTTCGAATAAACAAGGCTTCGGAAGCGATACCTATCCCTGGCGCAATTGCGCCTCCTAAATAATCCCCCTCAGGTGAGATAGCGTCAAAAGTTGTAGCTGTTCCAAAGTCAACTACGCAGGCAGGACCCCCATAAAGTCGTTGAACTGCTACGGCGTCCACAATCCGGTCAGCACCAACGGCTCGAGGATCTTCATAGCGTATTCGAACCCCGGTCTTAACTCCTGTGTCTATGATCAAAGGATCGATCCCTAAGTAGACTCGACAGGCTTCTGCAACTTTTCCAGTCGCGGGGGGTACCACTGATGCCAAACAAATACCATGCAAGTTTTGAGGTTTTTCACCTACGTGTGAGATCAATCCTAGAAATTGTAGCCCATATTCATCTGGCATCCGGTCGTGCACTGTCTCAAGACGCCAACGGGGTCCGAGGATTTCACCGTGATAGAGACCTAAAGTTACATTAGTGTTTCCAATATCAATGGTTAATAGCATTTTATTAATCTCCTATCACAATATTGTCAATCAGTCTGGTTTTTCCTATGAATACCGCCATAGAAAGTAAAGCATTTCCTTCAATCATTCCTTCAATCTCTTGAAGTGTATCTGGATTTGCACATGAAACGTATTGAAGTCTGGCCAGGGGTTCTTTCGTAATCTCTTCCTCTATTATTCTTCTCACCTTCTGGGAATCACGCTCACCAGCATTATTTGAAAATAGGGCAACAGACAAAGAGCGGTATAGCACAGAAGCCGCTTTTCTTTCAGTTGGATTCAGATTGATATTACGGCTGGACAATGCTAAACCGTCCGGTTCTCGCACTGTTGGACAAACTACAATTTCTAGATCGAAGTTTAGGTCACGAGTCATCTGCTTCACTACCGCCACTTGCTGCGCATCTTTTTGACCGAAATAAGCCAAATTAGGTTGAACTGCGTTGAATAGCTTCGCCACGATCGTGGAGACACCCCGGAAGTGACCAGGTCTCATCATCCCTTCTAATGGGCGTGATAGTGCCTCAACTGAAATCCATGTTTGAAAATCAGGAGGATACATGATTTCTGGGGTTGGAGTCCAGACCAGATCAGTTTTTAATTCCTCTAACATCTTCAAATCTCGATTTAAATCTCTTGGGTAAGTGGTCAAGTCTTCGCCTGGTCCAAATTGAGTTGGATTTACGAAGATACTGACAATCACGCTCGAGCATTGTTTCTTCGCATTCCGGACCAGGGAAAGATGGCCATCGTGCAGGAATCCCATGGTTGGGACCAATCCAACTGGTGATTTGAGAAGGTTTCTTGCAACTCGTATATCCTTCATGGAAGTAACGACATTCATTTAACTGTCCTCTTGTTAAATAAGTTTCTGAATTCGAGTTCAGGTCAAATCCTCGACGGATAACGCCTTGACGAGGTGATAAAAAACTTGATTAATCGGAGTCGGTACACCAGTTTGCTCACCTGCGCTTACGATTGCACCACATATTGAATCGATCTCTGTTGGAGTTCCACGATGTACGTCCTGAAGCATCGAAGAAAGATTTCCAGATGTACGATAGGCTACTTCCTCAGCCTCAATAACTGGATCGGGATAAGGAAGTTTGATCCCTTTGGAAGCAGCTACCGATGCAGATTCCAGTGCAGCAGCACGAAGTAATGCGCGAGCTGTTTTCCGATTTAATACCTCACCATTTGGGACTCTCAGCAACGCTGTGATGGGGTTGATAGCAGAATTAATCACCAGTTTACCCCACAATAAAGCTGTGGCATCAGTCACGTTCTCTATGATAAAACCAGCCGATCGTAGAATCTCAGCTAAAGACTCTAAACGAGAATGAAAGCTTAGATAAATCACTCCTTCTCCTGCTGGGTGGACCCGACCTGGCCCTAGCAAAGTCGCACCCAGGGTAGTTACTCCCAGGCAAACACGCTCAACTCCTACTATTTCGGCAATCGTTTCAAAATTTCCAACACCATTTTGCAAGGTCAATACCAGTCCATCTTTATCAAGGTAGGGACATAACTGCATTGCAGCACGGCGTGTTTGCCAGGACTTTACTAATAAAATAGCAAAGCGAATTTTGAGTTGATGGTTAGTTTCTGGTATTACCTTCACAGGATACGCTTGCTTTTTGTCGTTATCACTAATCAGCACTACCCCATTTTTTCTTAGAGTATCCAATCCTTCCTTCCAGCTGCCTAGAATAAAAACAGGTATAGCAGATGCAGATAGACGCGCTGCAAATAGGCAAGCCATTGCCCCAGTGCCAACAATTAGTAAAGGTTCTTGGTTTTCAGATATCATTTGAATTAGACTCAGAGAGCATCTGGTTAAATATTGCCCACTCGGTATCAGGCATCTCAATAGTGTGTTCCTTCATTGGAAATGCTCTGGACTCCACATCTGACTTGTACGAGGAGAAAGCCACTCTCATATCTTCGGACAGATTAGCATATTTCTTGACGAACCGGGGTGTGAAGCGTTCGAATAAACCAAGTAAATCATGAGTGACCAATACCTGCCCATCACAATCAGGACCAGCGCCAATTCCAATTGTAGGGATTTCGAGCCGCTTGGAGATTAGTTTTGAGAGCTGTCCAGGAATTGATTCCAGCACAATACTAAAACAGCCTGCTTCCTGCAATAGGAGGGCATCTTCTAAGAGTTGGCGAGCTTCTGATGCCTCACGGCCTTGTGGGCGAAATCCGCCTAATTGGTGCACGCTTTGTGGAGTAAGACCAATATGACCCATTACTGGGATCCCAGCTGAGATGATCGCGCGAATAGTCTCTAGCCGGTTTCTCCCGCCTTCAAGTTTAATTGCATCCATTCCTGATTCCTGTAAAAAACGCCCTGCGTTTCTTACAGCTTCGGTTATGGATACTTGGTAAGACATGAAGGGCATGTCACCAATAAGTAGGGCATATTCGACGCCTCGGGAGACTGCGTTACAGTGATGAAGCATTTCCTCCATGGTGACTGGTAGGGTGTTTGGATAGCCTAATACCACCATGGCCAACGAATCACCAACCAGGATCATATCGATTCCAGCTTGATCCATAATCAATGCCGTAGGATAGTCATAAGCTGTTAACATTGTTATGACTTCCCCATTTTGTTTTTTAGCAAGGATGCCGTGTGTGGAGCTTTTCCTTCGCCTTTGCTGCGAAGGATTTGAGGGGGGGAATATTGCAGACATGGTACTCTCCTTTTCTGGGTAGAGGCCTATAATGTTATGTGTACTTCTAATTCTATACTGTCTCGGTCACATTGGATCCGGCAGTGAAGTTATTATGCCTAATAATTCTGTATTTGACAAGACTATTTTTCATGTGTAATATAGAAAGAAGCAAGGAATCGATTCTTTCTCCGAGCATGATTGGAAAAGGGAATGGCAATTTTAAATGTTGGAATTGGATTTATGATGCTCATAGCTGGGCGCCCTGTCTATGCGGTATTTGTGGGGGGTATGGGATATTTACTTGCTAATTTTCTGATAGGAGAGCTCGGTTTTATTCCATCAAATTGGAATTCTATAACCTTTCCATTATTAGCAGCATTTATCGGCGCACTTGCAGCTTTCATCATAAAACACTGGATTGTTCGATTGACATGTTTTCTTGCAGGGATTTATCTTGTTTATGACTTGCCGGCCACTTTAGACGCTGCGGGAAAATGGGATTCCTGGATTCTTGTATTGGCTGTTGGATTACTATGCTTCATACTCTCCATAATCTGGTTTGATTATGCAGTCATGATTATTTCGACTTTGGTTGCTGCAACGATGATTATAAAATCAATACATTTTGGTATATTGGATATAGGGGCAATGTTTTTTATTCTAGTTATTCTAGGTGTTTTAACCCAATATCTTATCTGGCAATATTGGCAAACCTCTCCAGAATGAGAATCTCAAAAGCTTCAGATTTAAAATATATCAAATCATAAGTCGAGCCACTTAACCTCCTATTTCATTCCTGATTCTTAAACATCCATCAACCTATATCTTTTCTAATAAACATCTTGACAGAAAAAGAAATTCTACTATAATATATGATTATCTGCTCATATATTCATATATTAGAGATCAAATCAAATGCAAAACGAAGACCCTCAAAGCTTTCACGATATTGTAGGGGAATATACTGCCTCGCTTGTAGCTGAGATATTCCGAGCGCTTAGTGACCCCAGTCGTATTCGTATAGTTTCTGCACTTTCTGTAAGGGAAATGAATGTTAGAACTCTGGCAAATTCAGTGGGACTCAGTGAATCTGCTGTTTCTCATCATTTGCGTGGATTGCGACAGATGCAGTTGGTGCGAGCGCGAAAAGAAGGCCGGGAAGTCTATTATGCTCTAGACGATGATCATATTGCAGATTTATACCAGCTTGGGTTAGATCATGTATTGCATAAACGATCGATTTTGGATTAAGGTATGAAAACTGGTTTTACTACAAAAAAATTGCATTTAGAAAATATGGATTGTTCTGATTGTGCTATGGTTATCCAGCACCGCTTGGAGAGGCTGGATGGAGTAGGAGAGGTCAGTACTGACTACTTTGCACAGACCGTGAATGTTGAATATGACCCACGACGTATCAGGATGAGAACCATTAAATCACGAATCCATCAACTTGGGTATAGCCTGGTACCTGATAAATCAGCTTCGTTTTACAAGGAGAATTGGGAACTCATCCTAAGCCTACTGGGAGGTCTAATTTTACTAATCACCTGGTTAAGTGTCCAACAAGGTTGGGTTTCACAGCAAGCGTCCATTCTTTTATATTTAATTGCCTTATTCTTGACAGGTTTCGATGTATTAAGGGAGACAATTGACTCTTTGCAAAGGCGTCATATTGATATCGACCTACTTATGATATTAGCATCATTGGGAGCAATCTTCTTGGGAAAATATGTTGAAGGTGTATTGTTGCTCTTCCTGTTTGGGTTAGGACATGCTTTACAGGAACGTGCCTTAAACAAGGCACGAAAAGCAATCAACTCGATGGGGGAATTTATGCCCAAATATGCGTATGTTAGACGAAAAGAAAATGAAGTACTTCTTCCAGTAGATCAAATCACTTTTGATGATTTGGTTCTTGTAAGACCTGGAGATCGGATTCCTGTTGATGGTGAAGTGGTAGTGGGATTTTCATCTGTAGATCAATCACCAGTGACAGGTGAATCTTTACCGATTACAAAAATACCAGGTGAGCCTGTATATGCTGGCTCAGTGAATGGAGATGGTGTTTTGGAGGTAAAGGTCACACGCCTGGCGAGAGACAGTACTCTGGCTCGTGTGATGAAAATGGTTGAACAAGCCCAATCCAGTCAAGCGCCCACCCATCTTGCGGTAGAGAAGTTCACCAAGATTCTAGTTCCCTTTGTATTGTCGGTTGTACTACTTCTAACGATCATTCCACCATTGTTTGGAGAGCCTTTTTCAGAATCCTTCATACGTGCGATTACAGTTTTGGTAGCAGCTTCGCCTTGCGCCCTTGCGTTGGGCACCCCTTCAGCGATCTTATCAGGTATTGCTCGTGCGGCTCGTGACGGAGTATTGATAAAAGGGGGAGTGCACTTGGAGAACTTGGGGCAGATTCGGGCAATAGCCTTTGATAAAACAGGTACCCTGACCCTGGGTAAGCCATTGGTGACTGAAGTGATTCCCTTAGGAGATTTGGATTCTAATCAAGTTCTTGGGGTTGCAGCTGCGTTAGAAGAATTATCGGGGCATCCATTAGCCCAGGCAGTGAAGTATGAGGCAGAATCAAAAAAGATAAAGAAACCTGAAATAACGATGATAATGGCTCGACCAGGACGAGGCGTACAGGCAATGCTCGGAGAGCAACACGTTTGGCTGGGCAACATCGAAATGACCAAAGATGATGGCTCTGAGGTATCAGGAAAAACACTGAAACTTATACAGGACTTGGAAGATCAAGGAAAGACCACAGTACTGATCGGAAAGGATAAAGATGTTATTGGCTTGATTGCTCTAGCTGATAAAATTCGCCCTGGAGCGGGTCAAGCGATAAGAGCTCTCCAACAACTAGGTGTACAACATACGATAATACTATCGGGAGATAATCACCATGCTGCAAAGCACATTGCAGACCAATTAGATATCGACATTGTCCGTGCCAAGCTTATGCCTGAGGATAAACTCCAGGAAATAGAAGAACTTATCAACAAATATCAGATGGTAGGCATGGTGGGAGATGGAGTGAACGACGCCCCTGCTTTGGCTCGTGCCTCAGTAGGGATTGCTGCTGGGAGTGCAGGTAATTCAGTAGCTCTGGAAACCTCGGATGTGGCGTTGATGGCATCCGACTTATCCAAACTACCCTTTGCAGTGGGGTTAGGAAGAGCCACACGGTCGATAATCCTCCAGAACCTTTTCTTTTCAGTAGCAGTTATGATATTACTGAGCGCATTTGCAATCGTATCATTATCCGGTATCGGTTTGGTGGTGCTCATTCACGAAAGCAGCACACTTGTGGTCGTTCTTAACGCTCTACGCTTGTTGGCATACCGTGTAAGTTAATTATATTTTTATCAGTGTCTCGGATTTCTTGTAGTATCATCCTTCTGAGAGTTATTAATTATGCAATAATTCAATGAAGAGATTTTGTTGCTCAAGAATAATGAAAACCACCATCTGGAAGATATTAACAGGTTAATCCTCTTTTATGCTTCGTTTTTTAGTTTGAATTAGATGCGATCATTGAGCCTGTTTATTCAACTTACTCGGCCCATATTTCTCTTAGGTGTCATCGTCTTGTATGCCTTGGGGGTAGGTATTGCAAATTATTTAGGGGTAATCATTGATTGGACGGTGTATATTCTAGGTCAAGTCTGGGTGACACTCTTACAATTGAGCACCCAATATTTGAACGAATACTTTGATAGTCTAGCCGATCAGAGAAATATCAACCGAACTTTCCTGACTGGAGGCAGTGGAGTATTAGGAGAGGGAAAGCTTCCCCGGAGGGTAGCGCTTATGGCTGCGATAACCTGTTTGGGGATACTGGCTTCTATAACCGTTGTATTAATTTCCTATATTGCGCTCCCACCCGAAGCTGTTCTGATTATGATATTGGCTTTTTTGGGGGCTTTCTTTTATTCGGTTCCTCCGATTAAGTTGGAAGCCTCGGGTTATGGGGAATTAACCACAACAATTCTGGTGGCTATAATGGTACCGGCATATGCCTTTATATTACAGAGTGGTGAATTGCATCGATTGATTGCTATGAGCGCATTTCCTTTGGCAGCCACCCATTTGTCTATGTTGTTAGCGTTCGAATTACCAGATTATGCTAACGATGCGAAATTTGAAAAGAGAACCTTAATGGTTCGACTTGGATGGCAAAACGGGATGATTCTACACAATATCCTGGTTCTTAGTGCTTTTCTTCTATTCACGATAGCAGGACTCTTCGGGTACCCCAAATTTGCCATGTTAGCAGGGCTATTGCCCTTACCGCTAGGATTATTCCAAATTTGGCAGATGCGTAGAATTGCTAACGGTGCCCGACCAAATTGGAATGCATTGATTATCGGTTCGGTGGCTTTGTTTGCTTCAATGGCTTATTTGCTTGGATTTGCATTTTGGATAAATTAATAAGTTTGGAATATATATGTCTGGATTCTTAAAATTATTACCTCCAACTGAAGCCTTAAATATTTTGTTAGACCGGATAGAATATGAACCTCGCGTGGAATTGGTTGAAACTATCTCTGCCTTGGGTCGTGTAACCAGTCAACCAGTCATCGCACCGTTTTCACTCCCGTCTTTTCCGCGCTCCACCATGGATGGCTATGCAGTTCGCGCTTCGGATACCTTTGGAGCTAATGAGACAACTCCAACCTATCTTAATGTTGTTGGAGAAGTCCAAATGGGAGAATCAACCACTTTCATCCTATTAGAAAGAGAATGTGCCCTGATTCATACAGGTGGAATGTTACCTGGAGGAGCAGATGCCGTAGTGATGGTGGAAAATACGCAATTGATGCCCCTGGATGCTAAAAAAAACTCCGATTCCATAAATTACCCTCATGAAGTGGAAATTCTGCACTCTGTTGCAATTGGTGAGAATATTATAGAAGTAGGTGAAGATGTAAGTGCAGGGCAAGAAGTAATCGCAAGGGGAACTCGTATTCGACCAGCTGAGATTGGTGGATTGATGACCCTTGGTCTCAGCGAAGTTAACGTTGTAGTTCCTCCCCGTTTAGGTATTCTTTCAAGCGGGGATGAGGTCATACCTCCGGGTGTTCCTTTGACCCTAGGTAAGGTTTTTGATTCTAATTCATTCAGCTTGAGCGCGCTGGTAGAAAAAGTTGGTGGTATGGCCTTTCTCTATGGAATTGTTCCTGACCAAGAGCAAGCATTGTTTAATGCAGCAGCCCAAGCAATTGAGGAATGTGATCTATTGGTCATTACTGCAGGTTCATCTGCAAGTTCCAGGGATTTAACTGCCCAGGTGATCAACCAACTTGGTCCACCAGGTGTACTGGTGCATGGGGTGAACATTCGCCCCGGTAAACCCACCATTCTGGCAATTTGTAACGGAAAACCAGTCATTGGTCTTCCAGGAAATCCGGTAAGTGCCTTAGTAATTGCTTCATTATTCGTTACTCCAGTAATTGAAAAGATGTTGGGTATAATCAGAAATTACCCTAAGCCTAGGGTATCAGCACGTCTCAGTATGAATTTACCATCACAAGCTGGAAGGGAAGATTGGATGGCAGTACGGCTGGTTCCAACCAAAGATGGTTATGTGGCTGACCCAATTTTTGGGAAAAGCAACTTGATTTTCACCTTAGTTCGGGCGGATGGCATGGTTCGAATCCCCTCGGATGCAACAGGCCTGAGTGCAGGTGAGTCTTTGGAGGTTGTATTATTATGATGATGGAATATTCAGTTATGCTAATTACCGATATTCCCTTAAGTTTGCTTCCTGATCGTATGGCAATTTGTAAGCTATCACCCGATGCTGACTTTCCAGAATGGGGAAGATTTGGTGACATATCAGCATTCATACAGACGCATGAGGAAATCACCGTGATATGTTCTGAACGATTTGTTCCACCTGATGTAAAGGCTGAACGTGGTTGGCGGGTAATTAAGGTGCAAGGTCCATTAGATTTTACAATGGTTGGAGTAATTTCTTCCATCTCAGCTGTGTTAGCACAAGCAAAAGTAAGTATTTTTGCTTTATCCACTTATGAGACGGATTACTTTTTGGTCAAAGAAGAATCGTTACCAGCAGCATTGTCTGCCTTAGAGCAAGCAAATATTATTGTTAATGATCCTGGCAGGTGATCGACTATGTCTGTTTATCTGCATGATATACCCTTGTCCGAAGCGCAAAGTAAATTAGAAGAAGCCCTTAAAGCTGCTGGACGCCATGGATTATTGGGAACCGAATGGATCCCCTTGGATGAAAATGCTGTTGGTCGAGTGCTGGCTGAGCCGATTTGGGCTAAAATCTCCTCTCCACATTATCATGCTGCTGCTATGGATGGTTTCGCCGTTCGTTCAGCTAATACTGCAGGAGCAAAATTGAACGCTCCCCTGGTGATCACTTGTGAGGGGAAGAACGGGTTTAAGGCTGTAAGTTACGTAGACACAGGCGATCCGTTACCAGTATGGTCAGACGCAGTGATCCCAATTGAGCATGTTGAAGGGCTGGATGAACATCAGCAACTTTCTCAACAGTTTAGGCACCCCAATGCTATACGAATTCGTGCCTCAGTAGCTCCATGGAGCCATATTCGTACAGTGGGGGAAGACATGGTAGCTACTCAACTGGTATTACCGAGTGGGCAAGGTCTTCGCCCAGTAGACCTTGGAGCAATCGCAGCTTGTGGACATGCGACAATTTGTGTGGCACGTCGACCACGGGTCGCTATCATACCAACTGGTACCGAATTGGTGCCAGTTGGAAATCCAGTAAAACCAGGTGATATCATAGAGTTCAACTCACTTGTACTTGCTAGTCAGGTTAATACTTGGGGCGGGAGAGCAACCCGGTTTCAGTTTATTCCAGATGATATTGATGCCATTCGTGAGGGAGTGCTAAAGGCTGCAATGGAGCATGATCTGATCTTGCTAATTGCAGGTTCTTCAGCAGGCTCTGAAGATTTCTCAGCACTAGTAGTTGATTCGGTTGGTGAAATTTTGGTACATGGAGTAGCAGTTCGACCTGGGCATCCGGTAATTCTTGGAATGGTGGATCATTTGAAGATTTCCGAAGATCAACAAGAAGAGAGTAGTTCCGCAACTTCCACCGCAAATATATCGGGATTAATAAACTCTCAACTGCAATCGGAAGAGCTTACGAACAAAACTAAGATACCTATCATTGGTGTTCCAGGGTATCCGGTCTCGGCAGCTTTAACAGGAGAGATTTTTGTCGCACCAATGCTAGCCCGTTGGTTGGGTAAAAAACCTGAAAAGCCTATGACAATCAACGCTCAGCTGACGAGAAAGGTAACATCACCTCCTGGTGATGATGATTACTTGCGGGTGGCTGTAGGCAAGGTGGGTGATAAACTATTGGCTGCACCCCTTTCACGTGGTTCAGGAGTGATCACATCGTTGGTACGAGCTGATGGGATAGTCGTAATTCCGGCTGGTACTCAGGGTTTATCGGCGGGTGAATCTGTTGCGGTTCGCCTTTATCGTACCCTTACAGATCTAGAAAACACAATATTTGCCATCGGTTCTCATGACATGACCTTGGATCTTCTGGCGCAGTATCTGGCCATGCATCAACGACGATTCGTATCGGCGAATGTGGGTAGCCAGGCAGGATTGATGGCATTGCGACGAGGTGAAGCTCATCTAGCTGGAGCTCACCTGTTAGATCCAGAAACCGGGACTTATAATCTATCTTACATTCGCCAATATCTTCCTGGAATTCCGGTTAAAGTAGTTGCTCTAGTTGATCGTCAACAAGGTTTGTTGGTTTTAAAGAATAATCCTAAAGGGATTAAGGATCTACAGGATCTTACCAGACCGGAAATCACATTTATCAACAGGCAATATGGTGCTGGTACACGTGTGCTTTTAGATTATCATATGAGACTCTTAGGGATTGCACCAGAAGGCATAAAGGGCTACAATCAAGAAGAGTATACACACCTAGCAGTTGCTGCTGCGATTTCTTCCGGAAGAGCTGATTGTGGATTAGGAATTGCGGCAGCAGCAACTGCACTGGATTTGGATTTCATACCATTGTTTCAGGAGCATTATGAACTGGTGATTCCCAAGGTGTTCTTCGATGGCGCGCTACTGACTCCGCTCTTTGATGTAGTAAATGATACCTCTTTTAGACAGGCGGTCAGTAAATTACCTGGATACGATATCTCAAGAATGGGAACACAAATTGCTGAGGTAACCTAAGCGATGACAAAAGCATTGGTAATTGACGATAATCGAGAGACGGCTGACGCTATCAACCAGATGCTTGGTTTCCTAGAAGTTGAATCGTATGTTGCATATGGTCCTCGGTCAGCTTTGATGATATTAAAAGACCTTTCTCCGGATATTCTATTTCTGGACATAAGTATGCCTGGGGTAGACGGTTTTGAGGTAATGAGTTATTTGAGGCGGTCTCCGCAGTTGCATCAAGTACCGATAATAGTAATTACTGCCGACAGCCAACCAGAAACAGCCAGGAAAGTGCAGGAAAATGGAGGTTTGCTGACTATAGTTAAACCTGTGACGTTAGAGTTGTTGGAAAATACCTTGAGAGAAGCAGGTTTTTGGAAAACTGATGAAGTAATTATTGGAGGATAAGATGCCTGTTCAAGCGGGCGAGGTGGCGCCAGATTTTTCGCTAATGGATGAAAGTGGAATAAATCATAGCCTTTCCGATTACCGAGGTAAACCAGTTGTTCTTTATTTCTATCCAAAGGATGATACGCCAGGGTGTACTGCCGAAGCATGTAGCTTTCGGGATGGCTATGGTGCCTATCATCGCTCGGGAGTTGTGATACTAGGTGTCAGCCCTGATTCATCGAAGAAACACACGAAATTTAGAGAGAAATACAGCCTGCCCTTCACTCTCTTAGCCGACGAGGAACATAAAGTCTGCGATCTCTATGGTGTTTGGGGGAGGAAGAAGTTTATGGGTCGTGAGTACGATGGGGTTTTTCGTACTACCTTCCTGATCGACCCGCAGGGCATTGTCCTCAAGGTCTTTGAGAATGTTAAACCTGATGGCCATAGCGACCAGGTTCTTCAAGCATTGGGAATTTCATAAATCATAAATTTAGTATTATTGCTCTCCAAATGCCTTAAGTATCCGTAACATATGTTTCGAGTGCTTCAGGTAAAGGTCGAGTCGTATGTTTTCATTGGGTGCGTGTGCAAGGGTACCAGGATAAGCTATCCCTGCTGTTACCACAGGTAGATTAAGAATGTGAATAAAAGGATAATTGGGACCTGAACCGCCAACCATGGGAACCAACTGCATAGGTTGACCGTAGACATCCTCAGCGGTTCGAACCATAAGATCAACAATCGGCTCATCAGGGTCAGTGCGAGCTGGTGGTTCACCTCCCAGATATTCAATCTGCACATCTGAGAAACCTTCTGCATCCAGGTGAGCGCGGAGTTGTTCTACAACCTGATCTGGCTTCTGATGGGGCACCAAGCGGAAATCCAATTTTGCGGATGCGCGGGCTGGCAGAACAGTCTTTGAGCCAGCTCCTTGATATCCCGATGTCAAACCGCAGATTGTGCATGTAGGTTCGAATATTTCTGCTATTCGCAGATCAACACCATCATTCAACCCTTTGATAAAGTTCTTTACTCCGTAGCGCTGCCTATATTCATCTGAGACTTCAGGTAAAGCATCCATAAGTTGACGGTCACGTTGGCTGGGTGGTATTACTGTATCATAGAATCCAGGAATGAGGATTTTCTCATTAGGATTTTTTATTGTGCTTAAAGCCCACACCAATCTCCAGGCAGCGTTCGGGAATATTGATCCCCCTAAACCAGAATGTGCATCTGTCCTTGCAGTTTCTATAGATAACTCAACATAACAGATGCCACGCATACCCAGATACTGCATCGGAATTTCCCGGTGGTCTACGCTACCAAATTCCCATAAACAAGCATCCGCGGAAAGGCGATTTTTGTGGTTTGCTATGAATTCATGCAAGTGAACACTGCTAGTCTCTTCCTCGCCTTCGATGATAAATTTAATATTACATGGCAATTCACCTTCGATTTCCAATAATGCATCAATCGCGAACAACCGACTAACTAGCTGACCTTTGTCGTCGCTTACTCCACGCCCGTAGAGCATACCATCCCGCAGTGTTGGTTCAAAGGGGGGACTCTCCCATAACTCGAGGGGTTCGGGTGGTTGTACATCATAATGATTGTAAATGAGTAATGTTCGATCA
>Ga0209254_10001859_pt1 | contig 19036 bp, 18 predicted proteins | sample FrelakmetDIP11DI_FD_187148 | JGI IMG/M metagenome (GOLD analysis project Ga0209254, IMG submission 187148) | Freshwater lake sediment microbial communities from the University of Notre Dame, USA, for methane emissions studies - DIP11 DI (SPAdes)... | ecosystem: Environmental > Aquatic >...
CGAGCCACAGCCGGACGGTCGAACGCACCCACTGGGGCGCAAATGCGCCGCCCAGACTGACCGTCACGGAGACCTTCTCCGACGGACCGATGGCCACCGGGCGGCGCTCGACTCGGGTGCGCACGCGTTCGGCCACGGTCGGGCCGAAGGCCGGCGGGCAGTTCGGCAGCACGATGGCAAATTCTTCGCCACCGATACGGGCCACGGTGTCCATGGGGCGCACGCACTCGAGCAAGGCCTCGGACACGGCCTTCAACACCAGGTCGCCGGCGGCGTGGCCATGGCTGTCGTTGACGTGCTTGAAGTGGTCGATATCGAGCATCAACAGCAGTGCAGGCTCGCCAGCACGTGCAACGCGATCGATCTCGCGAGCCAGCACCATCTCGAAGTGACGCCGGTTGGCCAGGCCCGTCAACGCGTCACGGCTCGACAGCTCGCACAGCGCATCGATCAGACCCTGCATCCATGCAGCGCTACCGGCTTCGCCGGCAAGGGGTTCGTGCCCGGACTGACTCAACAGCGACAGCGCGGCATCGAGTTTGAGCGCGGCCGAGCCTGGCAGAGCAGAAGCGGCTGGTGCTGGCGATTCGGCGGGAGGAGGCGTTGCACGCACGTTGGGACTCAGTCTAGCAGCGGGCATCCGCTCCGGCGCAGCGGAAAAGCGAGGTGAAGAACGGGCTTCTTCACGGCTGGCTCCGGGCCCTGCATGCCAGGACGGGCTCAAAGGAACATTGCCTGCAAGTCGCTCAGGAAATCGAAGCCGCGTGGCGTCGGCCATACGCGCACGCCGTCGCACTCGATCAGGCCGCGAGACTGGGCGCGCTGCAAGGCGCCGTCGATGACGGCGATCGATTGGCCGGTGCGCTCGGCAAAGCGCGGCAGCTCGAAGCCCTCGGCCAGGCGCAGTGCGTTCATCATGTACTCGACCGGCAGCTGGTCCGGTGTGACCGCGTTCTCGTTGGACTGGGCGTGGCCTGCCAACGCCTTGTCCATGTACATCGCCGGCTCGCGCCAGCGCACCTGGCGCACGATGCGGTCCGAAAAACTCAGCTTGCCGTGCGCGCCCGCGCCGATGCCCAGATAGTCACCGAACTGCCAGTAGTTGAGGTTGTGGGCGCAGCGGTGGCCCGGCCGTGCGAAGGCCGAGACTTCGTAGCGTGCGAGGCCCGCAGCGGCGGTGCGTGCACTGATCAGATCGAGCATGTCGCTCGCCGCGTCGTCGTCGGGCAGTTGCGGCGGCGCCTGGGCGAAAGCAGTGTTGGGCTCGACCGTCAGGTGGTAGATCGACAAGTGCGGCGGTGCAAAAGACAGTGCAGTGTCGAGGTCGGCGCTCAACTGAGCCAGGCTCTGGCCAGGCAACCCGTACATCAGATCGAGATTGAAGGTGTCGAACGCCTCGCGCGCCTCGGCCAACGCGGCACGCGCCATCGCGCCGTCGTGGACGCGGCCGATGCGCTCCAGCAGCCCATCGTCGAAGCTCTGCACACCGATCGACAGGCGCGTGACGCCTGCGGCTCGGTAGGCCCGGAAGCGCTCGCGCTCGAAAGTGCCGGGGTTGGCTTCGAGTGTGACTTCGCAACCGGGCTCGAGTGGCAGGCGTGCGCGGATGTCGGCCAACAGGCGGTCGATGGTGTCAGGCGAGAACAAGCTCGGGGTGCCGCCACCGATGAATACGCTGACGATGCGTCGGCCCCAGACCTGGGGCAGCGCCGCGTCGAGATCGGCGATCAGGGCCTCGAGGTAGCGGGCTTCCGGCAGCGCGCCCCGACTCGATTCATGCGAGTTGAAGTCGCAATACGGGCACTTCTTCAGGCACCACGGAAGGTGCACATACAGTGCCAGCGGCGGCAGCGCGGTCAGCGCCACGGCGCCCGCCGACGCTGCGGTTCTGCGGTGAACGCGGATCGGGCTTTCGTTCACCACATCAGGCAATCGCCCAGGCCTCGCGCATCAGTCCGCGCATCTGCGCCGCGGCCAGGGCACGGTGGCTCAGAGCATTCTTCTGCACGGCGCTGAGCTCTGCAACGCTGGCGCCGAGCGCCTCGATCCAGACCAAGGGGTCGTAGCCGAAGCCACCCTGGCCGCGCGCGGCGGTAAGGAGCTTGGCCTCCCAGCGGCCGAATGCAATCAGCGGTTCAGGGTCGTCGGCGTGGCGCAACGCGACGAGCGTGCTGACGAAGCGGGCTCGGCGGTCGGTTCGTCCCGACATGCACTCCAGCAAGCGGATGTTGTTGGCGGCGTCCTGGGCTCGCCGCCGGGTCTCGCGGTCGCCGGCTGCACCTAGCTCGCCGGCGTAGTGTGCCGATTGCACGCCCGGTGCAGCGCCCAGCGCCGCAACACACAGACCCGAGTCGTCGGCGATTGCCGGCAGCCCACTCGCCCGAGCGGCATGGCGCGCCTTGGCCAGCGCATTCTCGACAAAAGTGTGGTGCGGCTCGTCAGCCTCTTCGATGCCCAGTGAGCCCTGGGTCACGAGTTCGAGCGGCAACCCGGCGAAAAGCGTCTGCAACTCGGCGAGCTTTTTGGCGTTGTTGGACGCCAGCACCAGCCTCATGACGCCAACGCCAGCCTTTGCGCCTTGACCAAATCAGCGATACCTCGCTCGGCGAGCATCAGCAACGCATCCATCTGCGCGCGCGTGAACGCTGCGCCTTCCGCGGTGCCCTGGACCTCGACATAGGCGCCGGCGCCGGTCATGACGACGTTCATGTCGGTGTCGCACGCCGAGTCCTCGCTGTACTCGAGGTCGAGCAAGGGCAGCTCTTGCAGCAAGCCCACCGAGATCGCCGCCACATGGTCGCGGATCGGGCTGGCCGTGATGCGGCCTTGTGCCAACAACCAAGCCACGGCATCGTGCGCCGCGACAAAGGCCCCGGTGATGGCCGCCGTGCGCGTGCCGCCATCGGCTTGCAGTACGTCGCAATCGAGTGTGATCGTGCGCTCACCCAGCGCGGCCAGGTCAAACACGGCGCGCAACGAACGGCCGATCAGGCGCTGAATCTCCTGCGTGCGGCCGCTCTGCTTGCCGCGTGCCGCCTCGCGGTCGCTGCGAGTGTGCGTTGCGCGCGGCAGCATGCCGTACTCGGCGGTGACCCAACCTTGGCCGCTGCCACGCTTGTGCGGCGGCACCTTCTCCTCGACCGAGGCCGTGCACAACACCTGCGTGGCGCCGAAAGCGATCAGCACTGAGCCCTCGGCATGCTGGGTGTATCGGCGCTCGATGCGCAAGGGGCGCAAGGCATCGGCGGCACGGCCGCCGCTGCGAAGGAAAGCGTTTGTCATTTGAGCGGCGAGGTACAGTGGATTTCCAAGCGGCCACCGCGAATCCGGCTCCGCCGGTCCGCCAGCGGTGCCCCCTTGAGGGGGAGCGCCGAAGGCGCTTCGGGGGTGGTCAATTCTTCTTTTCGTTGGAGCGGCGGATGGCGTCGTTGATCTCTTTGATCGAACGCTCGATCTCCGCCTCGTCGAGCTCGTCGCTGGCCAGGTCGCCGACGACGCCGGCCTGGATGGTGGAGGCGAACACCTCATCGCCCAGGCTATCGGTTGAAATCCCGGCGACGTTGTCGCTGTCTTCAGCCGACTCCCACTCCACCGAGATCACCGTCACGTTGTCGCTTTTCGGGCCGGCGTTGCGCAGTGCCTGTTCGACCAGCTCGGGCGCCGAGTCTGAAATTGGAAGTTTCGCCAGTTGCTCGGCGATGACGTTATCGGTCACGGCGCCCCACAAACCGTCGGAGCACAACAGCAGGCGATCACCCGCATGCAGCAACAACGGGCCCGCGGTGTCCACCACCGGCTTGCCCGGGCTGCCCAGGCAGGTGAAGAGCACGTTGCGGTTGAACTTCTCGCCCATCGGGACCACGTGCGACAGGGTTTCCTGCAGCTCGGTGTAGGAGTGGTCGCGAGTGCGGGCGATCAGCTTTTCACCGCGAACCATGTACAAGCGTGAATCTCCGCAATGCGCCCAGAAGGCCGCATTGCCCTGCATCACGCAAGCCACGATCGTCGTGCGCGGCGTATCGATCAACGCCTTCTCGGTGGCGTAGCGCAGCAACTGGTGGTGAGCCGCGATGATGGCATCGTGAAGGAAGCGCAGCGGATCGGCCAGGGTCGGCTTGGCATCGCGCTGGAACAGCGCGGCCAGGGTCTGCAGTGCGAGCTGCGAAGCCACCTCGCCTTCCGGATGGCCACCCATGCCGTCGGCCAATGCGAACAGGCCTGAATCCCGCGTGTAGCAATAGCCCATGCGGTCTTCGTTCTTCTCGCGACCGCCTTTGCGGCTGATCTGGTAGACAGAAAACCGCACGTCAGCGCTCGCAGGGCCGCCAACGCGCAGGCTTGACCTGCGCTGCGCTTGGTCTTGGCGTTGAGCGCCCCCTCGGGGGGCAGCGAATGTAATGAGCGTGGGGGCGCACTGTCAGGCCTTCGCACCGGCCTTGAGATTCTCGAGCTGCAACTTCAAGCGCTCGCCGAAGCTCAACTTCGTGTAGCGGCGCTCGGTCTCGCGGGCGAGTTCCTTTTGCAGCGCAAAGACACTCTGCGGCCGTGAGAGCGGGTCGAGCGACATGCACCACTCGGTGACTTCGATCAGGTTGTCGGAATAGACATTGCGCAAGCGCGACAGCGACAGCGCCAGCCGGTCCTTCTCGATGCGCTGCGGCGCGTCGTTGGGCGGGTAGCCCTGCATGCAGGCGTAGATGCAGCCGCCGATGGCGTAGATGTCGGTCCACGGACCCAGGCTGCCGTCGCGACGGTACATCTCGGGAGCCGCAAAACCGGGCGTGTACATCGGGCGAATGAAGTTGCCTTCCTTGCTCAGTACTTCGCGTGCGGCACCGAAGTCCAGCAGCACAGCCTTGTTCTCGTTGGTGACAAAGATGTTGGCAGGCTTGATGTCCAGGTGCAGCATCTTGTGCTGGTGCACGATGCGCAAGCCGCGCAGGATTTCGTCGAACAGGGAACGGATCGTCGACTCGCGGAAGACCTTGTCGCGCTTGAGGTCGCGCGCCGTCACGATGAAATCCTGCAGGGTATCGCCCTGCAGATAATTCATCACCATGTAGACGGTTTCGTTCTCGCGGAAGAAGTTCAGCACCGAGACCACGCTCGGGTGACTGATCTGAGCCAGCGAACGACCCTCTTCGAAGAAGCTCTTCAGACCCAGCCGGTAAAGCGGCAATTTGTCGGGTTTGACCCGCGGCGTCAGCTCTCCCGGCGAGCGCTCGGCCAGCGAGGCCGGCAGGTATTCCTTGAGCGCGATCAGGTGACGCTGCTCGTCTTCAGCGAGATAAACAACGCCGAAGCCACCCGCCGCCAGCTTCTTCACGATCTGATAGCCGCCAACCACGGTACCCGCGGGCAGCGGGGCGGGTTTTGGCTTTGACATAATCAGTGTTGGCTTTTGGGCTCGAAGGTTCAATGTCAGTTTACAGCATGACCGGATACGCCAGCGCGAGTGCTGGCGCGGCTCGGCACGGTGACAGTGGTGCCCCATCCAGCTCGGGTCCAGGCACTTTGGTGAGTGCCGAACTGCGCTCGGTCAACGGCCGATTTCTCGATCTGTCGCTGCGCTTGCCCGACGAATTGCGGGCGCTCGAACCTGCGCTGCGCGAGTTGGTGGCAGGCGCCGTCAAGCGTGGCAAGGTCGAGTTGCGGATCTCCACCCAGCGCGATGCCGACGCTGGCCTGCCGTCGCCTGGCGCCGAGCAGTTGAACCGCTTGTCTCGCATGGGTGACACGGTGCAGAGCTGGCTGCCGAAGGCGGCCCCGCTGTCCGTCCACGAGGCGCTGCAATGGTGTCGCGGCAGCGCCGCGGGGGAGCCCCTGGACGAACCGGCATTGCAGGCCGTGCGCGATGCGGTCGCCGCATTGCGCGAGGCCCGTGGCCGCGAAGGGGAGCGCCTGGCCGCCGTGATGCACGAGCGCATCGGCCACCTGCGCACACTGGCCGAGCAAGCCAAGCCACTGCTGCCCGCGGTTGTGCAGCGGCATCAGCAACGCTTTCTCGAGCGCTGGCACGAGGCCCTGCAGGTCAGCGGCGCCGCGCAATCTGTCAGCGCCGAAGCCTTGCAGGAGCGCGCGTTGAACGAAGCTGCGGCATTCGCGATCCGCATCGACGTGGCCGAAGAGCTGGCCCGCCTGACCGCGCACCTCGACGAAGTCGAGCGATTGCTGCACAAGGGCGGCGAGGTCGGCAAGCGGCTGGACTTCCTGATCCAGGAGTTGCAGCGCGAGGCCAACACGCTCGGCTCGAAGTCGGCCGCGCTCGAATTGACCCGCATCGCGGTGGAGATGAAGGTCGCGATCGAGCAGATGCGCGAGCAGGTGCAGAACATAGAGTGACATTGGAGCCATGGAAACACCCGGCAACCTGTTCGTCGTCGCCGCCCCCAGCGGGGCGGGCAAGTCAAGCCTGGTCAACGCGCTGCTCGAGCTCGACTCGCATCTGGCGCTGTCGGTGTCGCACACCACACGCGCGGCGCGCGGCCAGGAGCAGCATGGGCGTGAGTACTGGTTCGTCGACGAGCCCGAGTTCCGGGCCATGGTGGCCCGCGGCGAGTTCCTCGAATGGGCTCAGGTGCACGACCACCTCTACGGCACCTCGCGGAAAGCCATCCAGCAGCGGCTCGAGCAGGGCGAAGATGTCGTGCTCGAGATCGACTGGCAGGGCGCGTTGCAGATCAAGGCCTTGTTCGAGCATGCCGTGCTGATCTTCATCCTGCCGCCCAGTTGGGACGAGTTGCGCCAGCGCCTGCAACGCCGCGGCGAGGACCGGCCCGCGGTGATCGACAAGCGTATGGCCAACGCCCGCGAAGAGGTGCCGCATGCCCGCGACTTCGACTTCGTTATAATCAACGCCCTGTTCGAAACGGCACTCTTCGACCTGAAGACCGTCGTGCACTCGCAGCGCCTGAAGTACGCCGCGCAGCGGCGCAACAAGTCTCAAGTGTTTGTCGCGCTGAACCTGATCTGACCCTCCCACTGCTTTTTCGAGAAGGCCCCCATGGCTCGCATCACCGTCGAAGATTGCCTGGAAAAGATCCCCAACCGATTCCAGCTGGTGCTGGCCGCGACCTATCGGGCACGCATGCTGAGTCAGGGCCACGCGCCGAAAGTCGATGCCAAGCACAACAAGCCCGGCGTCACGGCGTTGCGCGAGATCGCCGCCGGCGTGATAGGCATCGAAATGCTGCGCAAGGTGCCGATCTAGGCTCTTCGGTCCCATCCAGAACGGGCGCCTGCCGGCAACGGCCAGGCGCTCGTTTGCATTGGCGTGCGGCACCCGGGCTGCACCGCCACGGCGCGGCACGCTACATTGCAGCCGTGAGTATTCGATCCTTCGCCGCTGACCTGCTGCCCAACGCGCTGCAGCAGATGTCGTCGCGATCGGCGGCCGCCAAGCCGGTCGAACGCGTCGATGTCACCACGTTCGCGGCGCTGACCGACAAGCTCGGCTACCTCAGCAAGGCCGAGATCCGCCAGGTCCGAGAGGCTTTCAAGTTCGCTGACGAAGCGCACCTGGGCCAGTTCCGGGCCAGCGGCGAGCCCTACATCTCCCACCCGATCGCAGTCGCCGGCCTGTGCGCCGACTGGAAGCTCGACGTGCAGGCCATCATGGCCGCACTGATGCACGACGCGATGGAAGACTGCGGCGTGACCAAACCCGAGCTGATCGAGCGCTTCGGCGCACCGACGGCCGAGCTGGTCGACGGGCTGACCAAGCTCGACAAGCTGCGCTTTTCCACCCGCGAAGAGTCGCAGGCCGAATCCTTCCGCAAGATGCTGCTGGCAATGGCGCGTGATGTTCGCGTGATCCTGGTCAAGCTTGCCGACCGGCTGCACAACATGCGCACGGTCAACGCGGTCGTCGCCGACAAGCGCAGTCGCATCGCCAGCGAAACGCTCGACATCTACGCCCCGATCGCGCATCGGCTGGGCCTGAACCAGATCTACCGCGAGCTGCAGGAACTGTCGTTTGCCCAGCTCTACCCCTGGCGACACGGCGCCTTGGCCAAGGCCGTGGCCCGCTCGCGCGGTACGCGGCGCGACATCGTCGAGCGGGTGCAGAAAGAGGTCGAGAAGGGCTTCGCCGCGTCGAAGCTGAAAGTCCAGGTATCCGGCCGCGAGAAGACTGTTTACTCGATCTTTCGCAAGATGCGGCAAAAGCACAGCAGCTTTGCCAACGTCAGTGACCTGTTCGGTTTTCGCATCATCGTCGGGCAGTTGTCCGACTGCTACCTGGCGCTGGGCGTCCTGCACCAGCTGTACAAGCCAGTGCCCGGGCGCTTCAAGGACTACATTGCGATCCCCAAGGCCAACGGCTACCAGTCGCTGCACACCACCCTGGTCAGCCCGTTGGGTACCGCGGTCGAGTTTCAGATCCGCACTGAACCGATGAACGCGGTGGCCGAGAGCGGCATCGCCGCGCACTGGATGTACAAGACCAAACGCAGCGGCGGTGGCGGCGATGCGCAACAGCTGGGCGCAGGCTGGCTGCAGTCGCTGATCGACATCCAGGACGACACCCGCGACGCAGCCGAGTTCCTCGAGCACGTCAAGATCGATCTGTTCCCCGACGCGGTCTACGTCTTCACGCCGAAGTCACGCATCCTGGCACTGCCGCGCGGTGCCACGCCCATCGACTACGCCTATGCCATCCACTCCGACGTCGGCGACCATTGCGTCGCAGCCAGCGTCAACGGGGAAGCGGTGGCACTGCGCACCGAACTCAAGAGCGGCGACGTCGTCGAGATCACCACCGCCCCCGGCGCCAAGCCGAACCCGTCGTGGCTCAATTTCGTGCGCACGGGTCGGGCGCGCTCGAAGATCCGCCATCACCTCAAGAACATGGAGCATGAGGAGTCGCGCGCGCTGGGCGAACGCCTGCTGGCCCAGGCCCTGCGCAGCGAAGGCCTGCTGCTGCCCAGTGCCGACCCGAACGATGCGGCTGCCACCGCCACCTGGCAACAGCTGACACGCTGGAGCGGCAACCGCACCCGCAGCGACCTGATGGTCGACCTCGGCCTGGGCCGCAAGATCGCCTCGATCGTGGCCAAGCGCCTGGCCCGGGTGATCGCTGAACGTGGCGGCATCCGGCCCGATGCAGTGACGCTGAGCCGGCGCCACTTCGGCACTGACGCGGCAGACGAGCAGGGGGCCATCCAGCAGGGTCTCGTCAGCATCGACGGCAGCGAAGGCGCGTCGATCCAGCTCGGCAGCTGCTGCCACCCGATTCCCGGTGACGACATCGTTGGCTACCTCGGCCGGGGCGAGGGCTTGACGGTACACACCGCGGAATGCTCGGTTGGCAAGCGCCTGTATGAGCGTGACCGCGAACGCTGGCTGCCCGTCGAGTGGTCGGAGCAGCCCGTGCGGCTGTTCGAGACGCTGATTGCAGTGCTGGTGCAAAACGGCAAGGGTGTGCTGGCCCGCGTGGCGGCAGCCGTGAGTGGCGCGGAGGCCGACATCATTCACCTCGACATGGGCGATGAGCCGGCCAGCGAGTCCGCCGAATTGCGCCTGCTGCTGTCAGTGCGCGATCGGCAGCACCTGGCCGACGTGCTGCGCACCTTGAAACGTGCACCGTCGGTCTTGCGTGTGTCTCGCGTCAAGGCCTAGCTACTTCGCCGGCGGGTCCGCCGGGCCGCCCTTGTCGAAGATCACCAGCCATCGGCCATCGGCCGTGCGCTGCCAGATCGAATTGAACCGCGCCACGACTTGTCCCTGAGGGTCACGCACCGGCCCCGACGACAGCGCGAGCTGACCCGATTCCAGCGCCTCAACTTGGTCCGGTTCCCATGAAAAAGGCGCTGCCGTGCCTTCGAAGAATGGCTTCCACGCCGCCAGCACAGCGTCGCGGCCACGATGCACTTTTCCGCCGCCGAAGAAGAGCGTGTCCGGCGCGACGTGGCGACCGAAGGCCGCGAAATCGCGGTCGGCCATCGATTTGGCGAACGCGCGCTCGGCGGCAAGAACTTCGGCCTGCCATCGCGGCAGCGCGCCACTTTGCGCCGTCACGGCGCCGCTCATCACCACCAGCCCGGCAGCTGCCACCGCCCGGGCCCCACTCCAGACTCTCGCCACTGCGCGCTCCTGGGCATATCGACGGCTCAATTGTTGACGAACTCGATGCGCGTGGCGACGACACGGGTGCGGTCGGCGCCGAGAACGCCCCGCACGCGCACGCGGCGCCCGGCCGCCAGATCGGCAACCGTGCCGTGGTCGAAGCGATCCGGCGGCACGAGGCCGTAGAACACCGTGATGCCGCGCAGTGTCAAGGTCTGCGTTGCTGTATTCACCGCGCCGATCACGTCGCGAATGTCGACGCCTTCGCTGAAGGCATCGTCGTCGCTGCGGATGTCCACCGACGCCGCCACCAGCACGCCGGCCTGGCTGCGACCCCGAACCTTGACGCGCACACCCAATGCGAGTCCCGTCGTGTTGACGGCGTTGGTCGCATCGACGCGCACGCCGTTGACGCTGAATTGCGAAGTGCTGATGAACTCGCTGATCAGCCCCTCGACCTCGGCCTCGTCACGGTCGCCCGCGCTGCGGCTTTCGAGCGCGACGCTGACAACCGGCCAGCGGCCAGCGACTTGCGTGGTCTGCAACGACAGCCGCACGAACTGACCGTCGGTCAGCCCAGCCGGCACGCCGGTGGCCGTCAGGTCGAAGAGCTGCAGGCCGATGCGCAGCGTGCGCGCCACGACATCGATGTTGCGCACCGCCCCGCGGATGCGGAAGTTCGCCGGCATGCCGGCGCGGCGCTCGATGCGGGTTGCCACATAGCCGCCAATCGGGTCGAAGAAACCGTAGACCTCGACGATGTCGTCCGAGGCTAGCGCCAACGCACCGCCAGGCACGCCGTCGACCACCGTGGCCGGCGTCAACCGCACCAGTTGACCGAGCACCCCGATGCGCGCGTTGGCCAGGTCGATGACACCGACCGGCCCAAGCAGTTCGCTGGCCAGCCGCACCCGCGTCGCAGTGGCAATCCGGCCGCCACTGCCGTCGTCGCTGATCGGGCCGCTTTCGACCTCGACCAGCATGCCCAGGCGCAGGTTCGCGCGCAGGAATGGCGTGTTGTCGGCGTCGACGATGCACGTGGCACAGCCATCGTCGAAGCGCACACCCGAGACGATGATCGAGCCGAAGCCGCTGATCGGCCCCTGCACATAGGCGCCAGCGCCCGTGCCCCCGGTCTCAACCCCGCCACCGCAGGCGGTGAGCGTGAGCAACAGCGCAGTGAACAGGGAGCGCAGCGTCGCGATGAAGTACGTCGGCGTTGTCATGGTCGGGGCTTTCTGAGGCGTGTCGGAGCCGGGGTCGGCATCGGGATTTCTGCAGGTGGTGAGGCACTGGCGGCGTCGAAGCCGTACAGGCCCACGCGCACGCGCTGGGAGGTGTCACCGCCGGGCCGGGCCGCATCGGCTTCGATCAGCTTTTCGAGCAGCGGCACCAGCTCTTCGGTCATGCGGTGCCAGTGCTCGCGCAACAGCGGGCGAACTTGCGCCAACGAAGCTGCGCTCAAGCCGTCGGCGGCGATCGCTTGCTCGAAGTGCGTCGGCTGGTGGCCGAGCACATTGGCCACCGCCGCCTGCAGGTGGTCGCCGACATTGGCACCCAGGTAGCCGAGCATTCGCGGCGCATCGCCGCGCGGCACGAATGCCTCTTCGGTCAGCGTTATCACGTCGCGCTCGCCATCAAGGTTGGCCAGCTTCAGGCGAAGCAGCTCCTCGAGCAGCGCGCGCGGGTGCACGTCGCGCGTGACCTCCTGGGCCAGCGACTCGAAGCTCGGCGCCGGGCCGACCCGTGGCAGCGCTCGCGGGGCGCCGCCGCGCGTACGGTAGCGTTTGTCGGCGCGCCAATGCGCAAAGACCATCGCGGCCGGTGAGCGCTGGAGTGCACCGGCCTTCGGTTGAGCCGCCGCTTCGAGCAGCCGATTGACTTCGCGCCGGTGCAGCCCCGTGGCTGCGCTGACGCGGCTGGCACGGCGGTGTTCGGGCAGGCCAGGGTGTGCCGCATGGGCCTCGGCCACGAAGGCCGTGCGCAAGCTTTGATCGATCACGGCGTAGGGCACACCGCGTGCCACCGCCAGCCGTGCCAGCGGCACGAGCAGCCGCTCGAGCGCCTGTTGCAGGGCCTCGTCTTCGGCGGGCGTTGCGGCAATGGGCTCGATCATCGGAAGATGGTAGCCGGGCCGGTCGCGCAATCGGCGGCCAGCCCGGCGTGGTGGGTCACGTTCGGGGAGTCACTCGAACTCGACGATCACCGCGAAGAGCACACGGCGATCCTCCGACCACACGCCCTTGACTTCGAGCGGCTTGCCGTTGGCCAGATCGGCCGGGCGGCCATCCTTCCACTCGATGACGCGGCTGTAGTTGACCTTGACGTCACGCAGCATGAAGGTCTGTGCCGTCGTGTCGAGCGCGCTGATGTCGCCATGCAGCTCGACGCGTTGCCAGTCATCACCGTTGCGGTCGATCACCTTGACCCGCGACGCGATGATCGTGCCCGCCGCGGCACGGCCGCGCACCTCGACCACGGCACCCAGCCTGACGGCCCCAGCGCTCGGATCGAAGACCGCGTTGGTGGCGTCGACCGGGATGCCCTGAACTTCGAACTGCTGCGCCGACGTGAACGCGGTGACCATGCCACGAATCCGCGCATCGGCGATGTCGTCGACCCGGCGCACTCCCGTGCGTATCGTGACCGCAACCCACTGGCCGGCAACCTGCGTGGTCTGCAGACGCACCCGAACGCGCAGGCCGTCGGCCAGCGCCGGAAGTTCGCCTGCCGGCACGTTGCCGTAATTGACCACCGCGTCACCGATCCGGAAGGTCTTGGCACCCGTGTCGAGCGCGCTGATGCGCCCGCGCAGGCGGAACAGCAAGGCATTGGCCTTGTCCTCAATGCGCGTGGCGACGTAACGGTTGCTGCTGGCGTCGAACAGGGCATGGATCTCGAGCACCTGGCCCACTGCGAGCGCGGCAAAGCCACCGGCCAGCGAGTCGTCAAACACGGTATTGCTGCGCACCTCGATGGTCTGGTCGAGGATGCGCAGCGTCTGGGTGGCCGGGTCGATCGCGGTCACCGGCCCGACGATCTCGCTGCCGAATCGCACCAGCGTCGCAGCAGCGCGCGCGCTGCTGTCGTCGATGGTCGACGATTGCACTTCCACCATCATGCCCAGCTTCAACTCGCGCGACGAATGCGTGCTGCCGTCATCGTCGTCCTCGATGCGCGCGGCGCTGTCATCGAAGCGCACGCCGTTGACGATGATCGAGCCCAGCCCACTGATCGGGCCGGTGGAAAAGCTCTGTGCGGTGGCTGCGCCGTTGCCGGATATCGGCGCGTCGCCGCCGCCGCCGCAGGCGACCAGCAGGCTGGCCATCGAGGCGCCGACCATCAGGGCGGCGCAGGCCTGGCGCCAGCGGGCACGGGGGGTAACGGGGTTCGAGGGGATCATCTGTGCTCTCCTTTGGCGCCGACACGGCGCAATTGCCACAGCCGGGGTTGGACTGTGATGCCAGTATAAATGTGCAAATCTGCCATTTGCAAGCGAAATCGTTCACGTGCGCTACCGTTTGGCAACCGGATGTGACCGTTGACACCCGCAGAATCGACACATGCCCACGCAGCTGCCCGGCCCTCGCCGCTGGATCGCCCACCTCGATATGGACGCCTTCTATGCCTCCGTCGAATTGCTGCGCTACCCCGAACTGGCCGGCCTGCCGGTGGTCGTCGGCGGTGGCCGCCGCCACCAGCCGGTGTTGTTGCCCGATGGCACGCGCCGCTTCGCACGGCTGGCCGGCTACACGGGCCGCGGCGTCGCCACAACCGCGACCTATGCCGCGCGCGATGTCGGCGTGCATTCGGGCATCGGCCTGATGAAGGCCGCGCTGCGCGCGCCCGACGCGATCCTGCTGCCGGTCGACTTCGACCAGTACCGGCTCTATTCACGCCGCTTCAAAGCCGCCGTCGCCGAGGTGGCACCGCTGATCGAAGACCGCGGCATCGACGAGATCTACATCGAGTTGACCGACCTGCCGGGTGCACAGGACAGCGTCGGCCACGACCCGTTCGGCGGCGTGCGCGCGATCGCCCAGGAGATACGCAACAACGTGCGTCGCGCCACAGGCCTGACCTGCTCGGTTGGTGTGACACCGAACAAGCTGCTGTCCAAGATCGCCAGCGAGCTGGACAAGCCCGACGGACTGACCGTGCTCACGCACGCCGATCTGCCCACGCGCATCTGGCCGTTGCCTGTGCGACACATCAACGGGATCGGACCCAAAGCTGCCGCAAAACTCGACGGCTTGGGCATCCACAATATCGGCGAACTGGCGGCCTGCGAACGCCACTGGCTGATGGAGCACTTCGGTGCCAGCTACGGCCGCTGGTTGAGCGACGCCGCACACGGCCGCGATGACCGCGCACTGTCGACCAGCAGCGAGCCGGTATCGATGAGCCGCGAGACCACCTTCGACCGCGACCTGCATGCGGTGCGCGACCGCACCGAGCTCGGTGCTGTACTCGACGACCTGGTGCGGCAACTTGCCCGCGATCTTCAAAGCAAGGGCTACGCGGGCAAGACCGTCGGCATCAAGCTTCGTTTCGCCGATTTCAAGACCGTCACGCGCGACCTGACGCTGCCACAGGCCACGGCCGAGGCCGAGGCGATCCGCGACGCCGCGAGCCAATGCCTGAAGCGCGTGGATTTTTCCCGCCGCCTGCGGCTGTTGGGGGTGCGCATGGCTTCCCTTCGACACGCAGGCCCATGACACTGCGTTCACGATGACCGACAAAGACCGACGCCGCCAACGCCTTCCGCCCGCGCCGCAGGGCCGCCTGCCCAACTGGATGCTCGTGGCGGTGGCCGGTGCTGTGACCGCCGCTGCCCTGATCGCGCGTTCACTGACCTGAGCCGGCCGCCGGGGCGGCTACGATCCGGGCTGAGGAGAAGCCAGCCCATGTCCGTGATCACCAACATCGAAGACTTGCGTGCACTCGCGGAAAAGCGCGTGCCGCGCATGTTCTACGACTATGCCGACTCCGGCTCATGGACCGAGAGCACGTACCGCGCCAACCAGAGCGACTTCGAGAAGATCCTGTTGCGCCAGCGCGTGGCCGTGAACATGGCGAACCGCAGCACCGCCACGCAGATGGTGGGGGTCGATGTCAAGATGCCGGTGGCTCTGGCGCCAGTGGGTCTGACCGGCATGCAGCATGCCGACGGCGAGATCCACGCGGCCAAGGCGGCCGAGAAGTTCGGCGTGCCGTTCACGCTGTCAACGATGAGCATCTGCTCGATCGAAGACATTCGCGAGAACACCACCGCGCCGTTCTGGTTCCAGCTCTACTGGATGCGCGACCGCGACTTCATGGAGCGCCTGATGGACCGCGCCAAGGCCGCCGGCTGCTCGGCCCTCGTGCTCACGCTCGACCTGCAGGTCATCGGTCAGCGCCACAAGGACCTGAAGAACGGCTTGACTGCACCCCCCAAGCCGACCTTGGCCAACATCATCAACCTGCTAACCAAGCCACGCTGGTGCCTGGGCATGGCCGGCACACGGCGCCACACCTTCCGTAACCTGGTCGGCCACGCGAAGGGCGTCAGCGACATGTCCTCGCTCGGCGCCTGGACGCGCGAGCAGTTCGACCCCCAGCTCAATTGGGCCGACGTCGAGTGGATCAAGAAGCGTTGGGGCGGCAAGTTCATCCTGAAGGGCATCATGGATGTCGAGGATGCGCGCCTGGCCGCCGACAGCGGCGCCGATGCATTGGTGGTCAGCAACCACGGCGGCCGCCAGCTCGACGGTGCGCCGAGCTCGATCGCCGCGCTGCCCGCGATCGCCGCCGCCGTCGGCTCACGCATCGAAGTCTGGATGGACGGCGGCATTCGTTCGGGCCAGGATGTCCTCAAGGCCTGGGCGCTGGGCGCCCGCGGCACGATGATCGGCCGCGCCTACACCTACGGCCTGGGCGCGATGGGCGAGGCCGGCGTGGCCAAGGCGCTGGACATCATCCACAAGGAACTCGACGTGACGATGGCCTTTTGTGGCCACACCCGGCTGACCGACGTCGATCGGCGCATCTTGCTACCGGGCAGCTACTGAGCTTGCCGTCGCCCGCGGCGGCGCGGGCCACCGATGGTCATGGCGCGGCGTCTTTGGTCATGACCCCTTCGCGCGCCAGCGCCAGCGCTTCGCGCAGCACTCCGAGCTCACCGATGTGATTGGCCAGCAGCAACACCAGGCGCGCGTTGAGCAGCTCGCTCTGCGGATCGGTCAGGCCGCGGTGGGTGCCGATCAGCGCGTCGTAGAAGTCGTCGCCGGGCGTATAGGCGTTACGGTGGCGCACGCCGGGGTCGGTGAAGTTGGGTTGGGTGTTGAGGGGCATCGTGGTGGTCCTCAGTGCGTGTGGCCACAGGCGCGCGCCAGCGCAGCACGCACCGCCACGGCGTCGAAGCGGCGCCAGCGCGCGGCCACGTGCTGGTCCGGGCGGATCAGGTAGCACGTGCCCGGGCGCGCGTCGTAGCGGCGCGCGGCCAAGCCGTCGATGTCGGTCACCCAGGCATGTCCGGCGCCGGCGTGCTGCCCAGACGGCAACACGAACAGCGGCTGCACCGCGATGCGGTCGTTCGCCAAGGCGTCGATGGCTGCGCTTTCGAACGCGTCCGGCAGGCCGAAGCGCAGCAGCACGAAGCCGCGGCCGGTGTGCGGCAACAGCCATGCCATGCGACCCGCCGCGTCATGCACCGGCGCGTCGTCGAGCGGCGCGCCGGGCACCATCCAGCCCTCGAAGGCTTCCGTGTCCGGCGTGTTCAGCGGCGAATCGATGAGCACCGTGGGCACCGAGAGGCGGCCGCTGTTGACCAGCACGCGGCCCGCAGGCACCTCGTTAGCCAGCGACAGCACAGCATCGCGCAGCACACGGGCGGCGCGGCTCTTCGGTGTCATGAAGTCGGTCGAGCGGGTTGAGTTGAGCAGGTTTTCGTCGGCCGCCGCGCCGCGCTCGTCGTCGTAGCTGTCGAGCAACGCATCGGGAGCGGCGCCGTCGATCACCAGCTTGAGCTTCCACAGCAGGTTGTCGGTGTCCTGCACGCCCGAGTTGGCGCCGCGCGCGCCGAACGGCGAAACCTGGTGCGCGCTGTCGCCGACAAAGAGCACGCGGCCGTGGCGGAACTTCGCCATGCGCCGGCACTGGAAGGTGTAGACGCTGACCCACTCGAGATCGAAGCCGATGTGCGCGAGGCCCTGGCTGTCCAGCGCGGCGCGCACGCGGGCGCGCACGCGTTCGGGGTATTTCTCGGCTTCGGGGTCTGCCTCCCAGCCGAGTTGGAAATCCATGCGCCAGACATTGTCGGCCTGGCGATGCATCAGGGCACTTTCGCCGCGGTGGAACGGAGGGTCGAACCAGAAGCGGCGTTCGGTGCGGGTGGGCGGGAATTGCACGCTGTCGAGCACGATGTCGGCGATCAGGAAGCGATCCTGGAAGACCTTGCCCTCGACATCCAGCCCGAGTTGCCGACGCACGGTGCTGCGCGTGCCGTCGGCAGCGATCAGCCAGTCGGCGTGCAGGGTGTAGCGGCCATCGGCCGTGTCGACCTCGAGTTGCACACCGTCGTCACCGGGCTTCACAGTCAGCAGCTTGTGCTGCCAGCGCAGGTCGATCGCCGGCAGCTCCATGGCTCGCTCCACCAGGTACTGCTCGAGGTGGTATTGCTGCAGATTGACCATGCCGGGGCGATGGTGGCCGGCCTCGGGCAACAGGTTGAAGCTGAAGACCTCGCGCTCGCCGTGGAAAGTGCGGCCGACGTTCCAGGTCACGCCCTTGGCCACCACGCGCTCGCCCAGGCCCAGGCGATCGAAGACCTCGAGCGTGCGCTTGGCGTAGCAGACACCGCGCGAGCCGATCGACACGGTGTTGTCTTCGTCGACCACGATGACCTGAAGGCCACGTTGTGCGGCATCTATTGCCGCAGCGAGGCCCACGGGCCCTGCCCCGACGATGACCAGCGGCACGCACCGCGGCGCGGCTGCACCCAGCTCGGGCGCGCGCCGGTACGCATAGCGCGGCCAGGTGTAGGTCGAGAGCACGGCCGTCTAGGCCAACAGAGGCCAACCCAAGCAAACACCGCGGAACCGGCTTTGCCGGGCCGCTGGTGTTGCCCCCCTGGGGGGGAGCGGCGCAGCCGCTTCGGGGGGGGGCGTCATTTCTGGTGCATCCAGGCCGCGTGCCTGGGCGCGCGCTTGGTGCGGCTCCACTCTTCGAGCATTTCCCACTTCACCTTGTCGAGCTTGGCCGTCATCTCGGGCGTGGCCGTGTCGGCGGCGAGTTCGAGGCGGTGGCCACTGGGGTCGAAGAAATAGATCGACTTGAAGATGGTGTGCTCGGTCGGGCCGACCACAGCGATGCCGGCCGCTTCCAGGCGCGTTTTCGTTGCTTCGAGCGTGGCCAGGCTGTCGACCTTGAAGGCGATGTGCTGGACCCAGTCGGGCGTGTTGTCGTCGCGACCCATTGCCGGCGAGTTCGGCAGCTCGAAGAAGGCCAGCACATTGCCCTGGCCTGCGTCGAGAAAGACATGCATGTAGGGGTCGGGCGCGCCGGTGGAGGGCACCTGGTCTTCGGCGATCGCGAGCACGAAATCCATCTGCAGGTGCTTGCGGTACCACTCGACGGTTTCCTTGGCGTCGCGGCAGCGATAGGCCACATGGTGGATGCGCTGAGTGATGGTCATGAGGGTCTCCATTCAGCCTTCAAGGGCCTTCCACATCTGGGTGTCGCGCTCTGCGGTCCAGATGCGCGGGTCGCGGTATTGCGTGGCTTCATCGTAGGCCCGGGTCACGTCGAAGGGTAGGCAGTGATCGAAGATGACCCAGTGGCCATAGGTGGGCCTCAGCCGGGCCAGAGTGTCCTTGTAAACCGCGTTCAGGTCCTTGTTCTGCGTCACCCCGGCCTGCACGCTGGCATACAGGTCGGCGATGAAGGCGCGCGTGCCAGCCAGCCCGGTAGCGACCAGGTCGGGCGTGGT
>Ga0209254_10001860_pt1 | contig 19034 bp, 20 predicted proteins | sample FrelakmetDIP11DI_FD_187148 | JGI IMG/M metagenome (GOLD analysis project Ga0209254, IMG submission 187148) | Freshwater lake sediment microbial communities from the University of Notre Dame, USA, for methane emissions studies - DIP11 DI (SPAdes)... | ecosystem: Environmental > Aquatic >...
AGCAGGCGCTTCCAGCCCGTGGCGTAATCGTAGGTCAGCACGTCTTCCAGGAAGGGCACGATGTCGGCCAGCTTCTCCTTCGGCAGGAAGGCGTAGGCCTTCATGTCGTAGGAGCGTTTGAGCGCCTCGGGGGTCAGCGCGTGGGCGGTCAGCATCGCCACCTTGAACCCGCGCCGCACGGCCGTCTCCAGCAGGTCGAAGCCGCGCACGCCCATGATGTCGAGCACGACCAGATCGTAGGCATGGGTCTCCAGCAGCGCAGCGGCGTCCTCGTAGTTGCCGGCCGTGTCGATGCGGCACCGCGGCGCATCGGCCAGCACCAGCTCTTCCAGGGATTCCAGCACGTCCGGTTCGTCGTCGACGGCCAGCAGCCGTTTGCCGTTCAGGATCGACTCGGCCATAGGTTCATTTCCCTCCTTCGTGCGGCGCGGGGCGCTCGTCCAGGATGTCGGAGACATTGATCTCGAGCATCTTGAGGCTGGCGAGGATCCGTTCGGCGTTGCGGGCGACCGCCGGAAAGTCCTCGCCCAGACGCCGGATCTCCTCAACGGTCCGGCGCGCACGCCGGATGCTCCGATGCAGGCCTTCCAGGTCGATGGGTGCGTTCATTCTCATCCCGATTTTTTGGTGCGCAGGTCCTTGAACCGCCTGGCCTTGACCTCGTAGCGCGGCAGGCTCCCGCAGCCGCAGATTTCCAGATCGTAGCGCAGGTTGGTTTTCAGGCGCAGCTGGTCCTCCAGTTCGGACTGGATGAGAGTGCATTGGTCCTGGGCCTCCGGGAGGATCTCGACCCGCAGGCGGATGGTCTCGGAATTGCCGGTCCGGTCCACCACCACTTCGTATTCGTCTCCCAGGCCTTTGATGCCGCGGACGACCTCTTCGATCGCGGACGGCGCCAGCAGCACGCCTTTCACCTTCGTGATGTCGTCCGCCCGGCCCACCACCCCGCCCTGGATCACCCGGAACGAGCGGCCGCACGGACAGGGCTCGGCGGCCCATTCGATCACGTCCTTGGAGTCGAAGCGCACGCAGGGCTGGGCTTGGCGATCGAAGGCGGTGATGACCATCTTGCCGCGACGGCCCGGCTCCTCGATGAGCTGGCCGGTTTCGGCGTCGATGATCTCCACCAGGAACATGGCCTCGTTGACGTGCAGCCCGCCGGGCTGCGCCGTGCATTCATACGACCATGCGCCGATCTCGGTGGCGCCGGCATGGTCGTAGACGCGGGCGCCCCAAGCATCCTCCAGGCGCCGCTTGGTGCTGGGAATGCTGGCCCCGCATTCGCCGGCGCAGGTGATCTTGCGGATGGTCAGCTGCGCCGGGTCGATGCCCATCTTCATACGCGCCGTCTCGGCCATGCCCAGCAGGTAGGTCGGCGTGCCCATCATGGCGGTTGCGCGCAGCTCCTGGATTTTTAAAATGCGGGCCTTGGTGTCCAGGACCCCGCCCGGCACCACTTCGCAGCCGATCTTCTCGGCGGCGTAATGGCCGGCCCAGAAGGCGACGAAGACGTTGTAGCCGAAAGGGAGGAACACCCGGTCGCTGGGACGGTAGCCCTGCGCCCAGAGAATGTAGGCCCAGCACTCGGCCCACCATTCCCAGTCCTGCCACGTGTCCGGTTGGTAGACCGGCTGGCCGGTGGTGCCGCTGGTCTGGCGGAATACGGTGACCTCGTCGAGCGGCACACACAGCGCGTCCCCGTAAGGAAAGGGCTCCTTTCTCTGGATGTCGCGCATCATGGACTTCTCGACGGTGGGAACCCGCCGGATGTCCTCGAAGGTGCGGATGTCCCCGGGCGATATGCCGGCCGCTTCGTAAAGCGAGCGATGGAACTTCGAATGCGTGTAGGCCCAGCGGAAAACGCGCTGGAATTTCTTGAACTGCAGCTCCCGCAAGGCGTCTCGCGGCAAGGTCTCCAGCACGGGGTTCCAATACGGCTGGCCGTAATTCATGTCCGTCTGCCAGTAAGTTAGAGGAATGATTGAAAGATTCGTGTAACCGAGAACATGCGGAATGTCAATACGGCCGGTGCTTCGTGCCGGCGCTTCGAACGCTTGACAGGTATACCCGCCAATAAGGCATAATAGGCCGAACGCGCCGGGAGAGATGGCGTCGGCCAGAAAGGAATCGCGCGGTGGCCATTCTCGACAAACTGGTTTCGCGCTTCCAGCTGGAGCGCGAAGCCCGCGATGCGAAGCGCCGCAGGGAAACCGTGATCGCGCAAGCCGTCCAGCGGGTGCGGGAGCTGAGCGCGCCGGTCATGGGCACCTTCCGCGACTGCCGGCGGGAGCTGCACGACCCTGTGGCAGCCGCCCTGGCGCACATCGACGAGACCATCGCCGCGATTCCGGGGCCGCTGCCGCTCTCACCCCGAGCCTGGGGCCGGCATCCGCTGCTGCAGGCGCTGTTCGTGGACGCCGAGGAGGTCAAGGCCCTGCTGGCGCGGGACCGCCGCCTGCGGTCGTTTTTCACCCGCAACCCGGCGGCGCGGGCCTGCGCCCTGCTGACCGCGTCCCGCTGCGAGCGGACCATCTTCTGCACGGCCGTAGAGGGTGAGATCGTACGCCGCGACGTCGCTCGGACGGCCGTGGAGTTTCGCGACCGCCGCCTGCTCGACCCGGGGGAGACCCCGGATGAAACCCGCCATGCGCTGCGGATGCGGGCGTTGACGGCCTTGGTGACCGCGGTCATCGAACCCGCGCTCCGGCAGCGATCCCTGCAGGAAGAACTCAGGGAGCAGCAGCGCATCCTATCCATCCAGCTCAAGATCAAGCAGAGCCGACTCGATCGATCCGCTGACGGCGAAAGCGGCGCGACGGGAGCGGACCCTCCTGCGATCCTGGCGGATATCGACCGCCAGATCCGCGAGCTTTCCGCCGCTTCGATCGCGCCGCAGGAGATCTTGACGCAGGTGGCGCAGGTATTGAGGGCGCCCCAGGCCGTGTTGACCGTAAACCCGGTCGCGATGCGTCTGAACTGGATGGGCGTCAAGCAGTGTAAAGACTCGCCCGAATGCGATCTGGACATCCGGCTGGTCGAGGTGGAGCTCAAAGACCACTGGCGGCGGACGGCGGTCTTCGTCGACATCGCCCGGCCCGAAAGCGGGTAGGGCGAAAAAGGAGTCACATGGCTTCGTGGGGCGCGGGTTCATGGCGCGGCCGGGTCCGGAGATGGCGGCCGGCCGGCGTTCTCATTCTGCTCGCCCTTTCGGCTGCGATCGGATGCGACCGCAAGGCGGAAACGGCGGCCGAAAGAGGGCCGGCGGAGGTGCGCGCCCTGACCGTCGCCGCGCGGGATGTGCCGGTGCGGTTCGAGTACGTGGGGCAGACCGAAAGCTCGCACCTCGTGGAGATCCGCGCCCGCATCGACGGATATCTCGAAAAACGGCTCTACAAGGAAGGCGGGCTGGTCAAGGCCGGCGAAGTGATGTTCCTCATGGACCGGCGGCCGTTCGCGGCCGCCCTCCAGAAGGCCAGGGCCCAGCTCGCCGTCCAGGAGGCCAAGCTCGCCAACGCGGCCGCCAACCTGGCGCGCATCCGGCCCCTGGCGGCCAAGGACGCCGTGAGCCAGAAGGCGCTGGACGATGCCGTCGCCCAGGAGCAGGAATCCCGGGCGGCCGTTAAAGCCGCCCAGGCCGCCGTGCGCGAAGCCGAGCTGAATCTGGGCTACACGGTCATCGCCTCGCCCGTGACGGGGCTTTCCAGCCAGGCCGCCAAGCAGGAGGGCAGCTATCTCACCGGCGGCGCGGGCGGCCTGCTCACGACCGTAGCGCGCATCGACCCCATCCGGGTCAACTTCAGCATCTCCGAGAACGAGTGGCTCTGGTTCCGCGACGAAGTCGCCCGCGGCCGCCTCGTCATGCCCTCCACCGAGGACTTCGAAATCGAAGTGGCCCTGGCTGACGGCTCGGTGTTCCCGCAGACGGGCCGGGTCAGTTTTTCGGAGCCGTCCTACAGCCGCGACACGGGGACCTTCCTGGTGCGGGCGGAACTGCCCAACCCCGCGGAGAGCCTGAGGCCGGGGCAGTTCGTGCGCGTGCGGATGATCGGCGCGCTGCGGCCGCGCGCCGTCCTCATCCCCCGGCGCGCCGTCATGCAGGGCGCCCAGGGCGCCTTCGTCTGGGTCCTCAACAGCGAGCAGAAGGCCGAACTGCGCCTGGTGACGCTCGGCGACTGGCACGGCGAGGAGGTCTTCGTCAGCATCGGCCTGCAGGCCGGCGAGCGCATCGCCGTGGAGGGCGTCATCAAGCTGTCTGCAGATATGCCGGTCAAGGTCATCAACTAAACGAGCGAACGCAAATGCTCTCGCGCTTCTTCATCGACCGCCCGGTCTTCTCGATGGTGCTGGCGATCGTGATCACGCTGGCCGGCGCCGTGGCCCTGCTCAACCTGCCCGTGGCGCGCTATCCCGACATCATGCCGCCGCAGATCAATGTCACGGCGACCTACCCCGGCGCCAGCGCCGAAGTCATATCGGAGAACGTCGCCGCGCCCATCGAGCTGCAGGTCAACGGCGCCGACAACATGATGTACATGTTCTCCACCTCCTCCAACACCGGCAACATGTCGCTGAGCGTCCTCTTCAACGTCGGCACCAATGTCAAGCTGGCCCAGGTGGACGTGCAGAACCGGGTCAACATCGCGCTCCCCCAGCTGCCCCAGGCGGTCATCGACCAGGGGATCAAGGTCGAACGGCGTTCCACCACCTTTCTCATCATCATCGGCATCCATTCTCCCGACGGCCGCTACGACAAGACCTACGTGGCCAACTACGCCAACCTCTACGTCCTGGACGCCCTGAAGCGCGTGCCGGGCGCGAGCCAGGCCGCGATCTTCGGAAATCCCGAATACGCCATGCGCATCTGGCTGAAGCCGGACCGCATGGCCGAGCTGGGCATCACCGCCGCGGACGTCGCCCGCGCCATCGAACGGCAGAACCAGCAGTTCGCCGTGGGCCAGATCGGCCAGCCGCCGTCGGATCGGCACATCGAGCAGACGCTGACGGTGACCACCCGCGGGCGGTTGAGCGATCCCGCGGAATTCGAACGCATCATCCTGCGCGCGGCCCGGGACGGGGCGGCGATCGTGCGCCTCAAGGACATCGGCCGCGCGGAGCTGGCCTCCCGGGACTACTCCCAGCGCACCCTGCTCAACGGCCAGCCGGCCACCTTCGTCGCCGTCTTCCAGCAGCCGGAGGCCAACGCCCTGGAAGTGTCCAAAGCCGTGCGCGCCACCATGGAGGAAATGAAGAAGGGGTTCCCCGACGGGATCGATTACGTGGTTTCGCTGGACACCACGGATTTCGTGCGGTCCTCCATCCGCGAGGTGCTCAAGACCCTGCTCGAGGCCACCGCCCTGGTCATCCTGGTCGTGTTCGTGTTCCTTCACAGCATTCGCGCCACGGTGGTCCCCATCCTGGCCATCCCGGTATCCATCATCGGGACCTTCGCCGGCATGTACGCCTTTGGCTTTTCGGTCAACATGCTGACCCTCTTCGGGCTGGTGCTGGCCATCGGGATCGTGGTGGACGACGCCATCGTCGTGATCGAGAATGTGGAGCGCAACCGCGTCCAGCTGAAGCTGCCGCCGCGGGAAGCCGCCATCCGCGCCATGCGCGAGGTCACCGGGCCGGTCATCGCGATCGTTCTGGTGCTCTGCGCGGTGTTCATCCCCGTGGGGTTCCTGGGCGGCATCACCGGCCAGCTCTACAAGCAGTTCGCCCTGACGATCGCGATCTCGGTGGTGATCTCCGGTATCGTGGCGCTCACCCTTTCCCCGGCCCTGGCGGCGATTCTCATGGGCGTCCATGCCGGGGGCCCAAAAGGGATCTTCCATCAATTTGAACGGGTCGTGCGCCGGGCCACCGAAGCGTATGTCAACAGCGTGCGCCGCGTGCTGCGCCACCCGCTGATCGCGCTGGCCGCCTTCGCCCTGCTGATCGCCGCCGCGGCGGCGCTGTTCCGCAGCGTGCCGACCAGCTTCCTGCCCCCCGAGGACCAGGGCTACGTGCTGGCGGTCAGCTTCCTGCCGGACGGCGCCAGCCTCGACCGCACCCAGGCCGCCCAGCGCCAGGTCGGCCAGGTCTTCGCGCAATCCCCGGCCGTGCGCTTCGTGGTGGAAGTGAACGGCTACAGCCTCGTCGACGGGCAGACCAAGGCCAATGCCGGGACGGTGTTCGTACCCTTCAAAGATTACTCCGAGCGCACCCGGAAAGCGCTCGAGGCGCCGGCCGTCATCGCGGGGGCCATGCCCCAGCTCGCGCGCATTCCGGAGGCGATTGCCTATGCCTTCAACCCGCCGTCCATTCCGGGGCTGGGGACGGTGGGCGGGTTCGAGTTCTGGATCCAGAGCCGCGCCGGCGCCGGCATGGCCCGGCTGGAGGCCGTGACGCAGGACCTCATCGCCCGCGCCCGGAGCCGCCCGGAGCTGACCGGCCTGCAGTCCACCATCCGCGCCACGACGCCCCAGATATTCGTGGACGTGGACCGCGAGAAGGCCGAGACCCTGGGGGTGCCGGTGGAGGACGTCTATGACACGCTCCAGACCCTCTTCGGGTCTTCGTATGTGAGCCAGTTCAGCCGCTACAGCCGCCTGTTCCAGGTCATTGTCCAGGCCGAGCCGGGTTACCGCAGCCGGCCGGAGGACATCGAGCAGGTCTTCGTGCGCTCGCGGGAGGGCCACATGGTGCCGCTGAAAACGCTCATCCGCATGCGCCCGGCTTCCGGCCCGGACCTGGTCTCGCGCTTCAACAGCTTCCCCGCCGCCCGCGTCCTGGGCTCGGCCGCTCCCGGCTTCAGCTCGGGCGAGGCCCTCGCGGCCGTCGAGCAGCTCGCCGCCGAGGCCCTGCCGCCCGGGTTCAGCTATGCCTGGAGCGGTGCGGCGTTCGAGGAAAAGCGCGCCGGGTCCACGGCCGTCGTCGCGTTTGTCTTCGGCATCGTCATGGTGTTCCTGATCCTGGCCGCCCAGTACGAGCGCTGGTCCCTGCCCCTGGGCGTCATCCTGACGGTGCCTTTCGCCCTTTTCGGCGCCCTCCTGGCGGTCTGGCTGCGCGGCCTCGACAACGACATCTTCTTCCAGATCGGGCTGCTGACGCTGATCGCCCTGGCGGCCAAGAACGCCATCCTGATCACCGAGTTCGCCGTGCTGAAGCGCCGGGAAGGGCTTTCCGTCTACGACGCCGCCGTGGAGGCCTCGCGGTTGCGGCTGCGGCCGATCCTCATGACGTCCTTTGCCTTCATTCTCGGCTGCGTCCCGCTCGCGGCGGCGACCGGCGCCTCGGCCGGCAGCCGCCACTCCATCGGCACGGGCGTCATCGGCGGGATGCTCGGCGCCACCCTGATCGCGATCTTTTTCATCCCGCTCTTCTTTGTGCTGCTGGAGCGCTTCAGCGAACGATTTTTCCCGCCCGCGGCCAAGGCGCGCGGCACCGCTGTCCGGCCCTCGCCCGTTGCCCCGGGCGAAGAGTGATTGCAGTGCGACCCGATCGCGGTTGACGAAACGCCCTTGCCTCGTCTATCTTTAGCCGGCACACCCCAGGCTGCCGGAACACAAGCAACCGGATGGAGGAGCGAGCCCATGGCCCAGAAGAAATCGCAGACGCCGGAGGCGATCATTGCCGCCGCCCGGCGCGAACGCGCGCTCAGAGAGGCCTCCTACCGTGAGCGCGCGCTGAAGCTCTTCCCGCATGTCTGCGCGCGCTGCGGGCGCGAACTCACCGGCAAGCGGCTGCGCGAGCTCACCGTTCACCACAAGGACCACAACCACGACCACAACCCCCCGGACGGCCGCAATTGGGAGCTGCTGTGCATCTACTGCCACGACAACGAGCACGCACGCGACCAGGTGGCGGACTGGTACGCCGGCGAGGCGCCCGCCGAGGCCGAGCGGCCACCGCCCCTTGACAGCCCCTTTGCGAAGCTGGGCGACCTGCTGAAACCCGGCTCCAAAAAATGATTGCCGCCGGGCGATTAAGCCTGTATGAATGGCGCGAACATTGAACGGGGTTGAGGGTCCCATGAAGCCGACGCCACCACCGAAAGGATCCGCCGCCGGCCTGCGCAAGGTAGGTCTTTTCGTCAAGAACGACGCCCAGGCCGGCGCCAAGGCCGAGGAGTTCGCCGACTGGCTCAAGGCGCGGCAGGTCGGCGTCGTTTCCAAGACCAGCCCGGGCTCGCAGCGCCGCTCCGGCGCCGGCCCGGCCCGGCCGCCCAAGGACCTGTTCTGCGTGTTCGTTCTCGGGGGCGACGGCACGTTTCTCAGCGCGGTGCGCTGGGTCGGCGACCGCGAGATCCCCCTGCTAGGCGTCAAGTTCGGCAACCTCGGCTTCCTGGCGGAGATCGGCGAGGAGAACCTCTTCGAAGCGGCCGACCGCGTGCTGAAAGGCGAGCACAAGATCTCGCGCCGCATGCGCCTGGAGGTCCTCGTCACGCGCAGGGGCAGACCCCTCGTGCGTGAGACCGTGCTGAACGACATCGTCATCAACCGCGCGGCGCTGGCCCGCCTGGCGAACGTCGTCACCCACATCAACGGCCACTATCTGACCACGTTCCGCGCCGACGGGCTGATCATCGCCACCCCCACCGGCTCGACCGCCTATTCGCTCGCCGCCGGCGGGCCGGTGATCCACCCGAAAGTCCCCGGCCTGATCATCACCCCGATCTGCCCGTTCACGCTCACCAACCGGCCGCTCATCGTGCCCGACGAGGTGGAGATCACCCTGCGCCTCGACAAGGGCTCATCGGACATCGTGCTGACCCTGGATGGCCAGTCCGGGCTGGACATCACCGACAAGGACGTGATCACGGTCCGCCGGAGCGAACACCCTCTGAATATGATCATGCTGCCGGACCGGCATTACTTCGACGTTCTCAAATCCAAGCTGCGATGGAGCGGAGGACGGGTTTAAATGCCGCGGCCGGGAGCACTCAGGCACCGCATCGGCCGCGCGCCGATGACCCTCCCCCGGCTGTGAAACTCGGGAGAACCCCATGAAACGCTTATCCGCCCTGCTGATGGTGGCCGCGGCGCTCGCCTGCGCCACCCCGACGCCACCGCCCTCTCCCGGCGCACCGCCCCTATCGGCGGACCAGCTCGACCCGGGACCCTTTCCTCAGGACTACCAGATCCGGATCATCACCTGGCTGCGGATGAACGCGGAAGACCCGGACAGTGTTAAGATCCTGTCCATCCCGCCGCCCCAGCCGAAAGCCGCCGAGGCGTCCGTGCCGGACAAGAATCTTAGGCAGGGCGAGGCGGTTTGGGAGTCCATGGTAGTCACCCAGGGATTCCGCGGAGACCCCTCCGGTCCCACCTATCACCGCTTTTACTTCAAGGATGGCGTCATCCGGTCGGTCGATCTGAAATAGCAGTACCACCCCATGCAGACGGCCTGGAGCGCCAGCAGGATGGCAAAGCTGGCCTGATAGCCCTGCGGCGAGTAGCGGTCGGCGGCTGCGACCGGAAACAGGGCGATGACGGCGCCGATCCCCCACTGGGCCGCAAACGCGGCGATGAAGACCAGCACATTGAGCCCGGTGCTGACGCGGCCGGCCAGCTGCGGCGGGAAGCTCATGGCGAGCGCTGGATAGGGGATGACCCCGGTCGTGCCGACAAACCCGAAGAGGACCCACAACCCCGTGGCCCAGCTCGCCGGCGCGACCATGAGCAGGGCCTGGATGACCATGAAGAGCAGCATGCCCCAGACGGCGGTCGTCATCGGCGGGATGCCCGCCCGATTGAGCCGTTCGGTCATGAAACCGATGACAATGTAGCCCGTCGTCATGGCCGTCGACGTCCAGAAGAGAACCATGGCAATCTCCGCCCGGTTCATGCCGGCCATGTCCCGCAGCCAGGGCCCGGACCACAGCCCATAGACGGACATGAACGCCACCTGGGAGATCACGGTCAGCGGGGTCACGCGCCAGAACAGGGCGCTGGTGAAGACCTGGCCGATGCCTCTCAGCTGCGCGCCCAGCCGCATGACCGCCGCAGTCTGACGTTTCTCGGGGACCCCCCAGAATATCAGCGCCGCCACCGCGGCGCTCGCACCGGCCAGCAGGACGAACACGCCGCGCCAGTCCGTGTAGCGCAGGGCCAGTTCCACCGGCAGGGTGGCCGCCAGCGCCCCGACGCCGCCGGCCGCCAGGTGCAGCCCGTTGATCCGCGGCCATTGATGCGCCGGGAACCAGAGAGTATAGGCCTTGATGGCGGCCATGTACCCCGAGGAAACCCCCAGCCCGATCAGAGCACGGCCCAGGGTGAGGCCCACGAGGTCTCCGGCGGTCGCGAACGCCAGCGCCCCCGCGGCCGCGAACACCAGCAGCCCGGCGCCGATGCGGCGCGGTCCGAAGCGGTCCAGCAGCAGACCGAGCGGCAGCTGAAACGCGGCGAACGAGATGAAATAGGCGGACGTCAGCAGCCCCAGATCGGCCGGGCCGATCTGCAGGTCCGCCGCCAGGTTGGGCGCGATGACGGCGTTGACCACCCGGAACAGGTAGGACAGGAAGTAGGCCAGCGCAAAGGGGATGAGCACCCGCAGCAGGGTCAGCTTCGAGGCGCTCATGGCGCGAGCACATCCGGCTGGAAGCAGAGCGTGGCGAAGTGGTCGGCGACGGTTTCCGCCCGGCGGATCCGCTCCACCGACCCGTCGCAGCGCAGCAGCAGTTCCTGGGGCCGCAGCTTGCCGTTGTAGTTGAACCCCATCGCATGGCCGTGCGCGCCGGTGTCGTGGATCACCAGCAGGTCGCCCTCCGCGATCGGCGGCAGCTCGCGCTGCACGGCGAACTTGTCGTTGTTTTCGCACAGCGAGCCCACCACGTCCACCGGCCCGGCCGCCGGCCGGCTTGATTTGCCGGGCACCGTGATATGGTGGTAGGCGCCGTACATGCCCGGCCGCATGAGGGCCGACATGCAGGCGTCGACCCCGATGTAGGTGCGGTAGATGTCCTTGCGGTTGATCGCCGTGACCACCAGCGCGCCGTGGGGGCCGGTCATGTAGCGGCCGCTTTCCATGTAGAGCCGCGGCGCGTAGCCGTGCCTGGCCCCGAAGCGGTCGAACAGCTCCGTGACCTCGGCCCCCAGGGCGGCCAGATCGAGCGGCTCGTCCTCCGGCCGGTAGGGAATCCCCAGGCCGCCGCCCATGTTCACGAACTCGAAGCGGATGCCGAGTTCCCCGGACACCCACTCGATCAGCTCGAAGAGCATCGCCACCGTCTGCACCATGAAGCGGTAGTTGCGCTCGTTGGACACCACCATGGTGTGGATGCCGAACCGCTTGGCGCCGCGGTCGACCGCCAGCCGGTAGGCCTCGACCACCTGATCGTGGGCGAGGCCGTATTTGGCCTCGACGGGGTTGCCGATGATGGCGTTGCCCGTCCGCCGGGGTCCCGGGTTGTAGCGAAAGCAGATCAGCTCCGGGAACTGCGGGACCTTGGGCACCAGGCGGATGTCGTCGAGGTTGAGGATGCAGCCGCCGTCGCGGGCGGCCGCCTCGAACTCGCACCGGTCCGTGTTGTTGGAGGTGAACATGAGGTCCTCGCCGGCCGCACCGATGCGGCGGCCGAGCATCAGTTCGGGCGCCGAGCTGCAGTCGAAGCCGAACCCCATCTCCCGCATGATCGCCAGAATGCGCGGGTTGGGTAAGGCCTTCACGGCGAAGTACTCGCGGAAGCCCGGCACGGCGGCGAAGGCGTCCTTCAGACGCTCCCCCGTCGCGCGGATCCCGGCTTCGTCGTAGATGTGGAAGGGGGTGCCGAAATGGGCGACCACGCGATCGAGGACGGGGGTGAGCCGCTTTTCGAAATCCGCTGACATCGGCATGATTCAGGTTCTCCTTTTCTTCTTCAGTTTCTGGATGGCAGCATCATCCAGCGGAATGCGGGCGCTCTCCTTGTAGGTGTGCAGGGCGATCAAGGTGCGGGTGGACCGGACCTGCGGCAGGGCGGCGATCTTCTCGCGGCGCACCCGCTCGAGATGGGCCGTGTCGGCCACCCGGACCTTGACCATCAATCCGTCCTCGCCCGCGATGAAGTGAACCTCCTGGACATCGGCAACGGCCGCAAGGGCCTTGCCCAGACCGGAGGGATCGCTGTCCGGCTGCGGACGGACGAAGATGAACGCGACCAGGCCGCGATCGAAGCGGGCGGGGTTCAGGCGCACCTCGTAGCCGTCGATGATGCCCTGCTTTTCCAGCTTGCGCACGCGCTCGAGCACACCGGAGGGGGCCATGCCCACCTGGCGGGCCACTTCGATATTGGGAACCCGGGCTTTCTCCTGCAGGATTTTCAGGATCTGGATGCTGATGTCGTCCATAGCTCACCATCCGTAAGTTAACACTTTGACGATTTTTCGCGTTAATTATTTCGTATTTTTTATATTGTCAAGACAATAATTCTTAAAATTATAAAATAATTTGAATAATACTTGGATTCATCGCACCCGCAGGCGCTCGCCCTTGACCCCCCTGATCGAGCTATTCTATAATTGCCCGCGTTATTCCTCATATTTTGGTGGGTGCTGCCGATGAAGCTGGCGGAAATCGCTCGGACCTTGGAAGGCACGGTTCTGGCCGGAGAGCACAAGCTCGACATCGAGATCGTGCGCTGCGGGGCCAGCGACCTGATGAGCGATATATTGGCGGGAGTGGCCGACGGCAGCCTGCTGCTGACCGGCCTGGCGACCCTTCAAACCATAAGGACGGCGAGCATCGCCGGTGTCGGAGCGGTGGTGTTGGTGCGCGGCAAGATCCCGCCCCCCGAGGTGGTGGACCTGGCCAATGCCCAGGGGCTGCCGCTGATATCCACCCCCTGTTCCATGTTCGTCTCCTGCGGCCGGCTGCATGCCTGCCAGTTGACCGGTCTCAACGGGAACCGCTAGCGCGGCTCCCGTCCGGTTTTAAGCGACCGAGGCGACGTCCAGGGAAGGCGGCCCGGGTCCCCGCGGCATCGGCCGGGCCGGCGGCGGGCGATCCGCAGGCGGCGTTCATCTGCACGTCAGCCGGGCGCGGTTGAAAGACGCCATGAGCGGCCTCCAAAAAAGCTTCTTCATCAAGTCGCGGGATTTCGTGCACGCCGGCGAAGCCTCGATCCGGGTTCAGCAGCTCCTCAAGACCATGCAATTCGATGCCCGGCTGATTCGGCGCGTCGCCGTCTGCAGCTACGAAGGCGAAATGAACGTGGTGATGCACGGCGGCGACGGCCAGCTCGTCATGGATCTGGACCGGGACGTCCTGAACCTGGACATCAGCGACGACGGCCCCGGCATCCCCGACGTCGAACTCGCCATGCAGCCCGGCTATTCCACGGCGTCCGACGAGCAGCGTGAAATGGGGTTCGGCGCCGGCATGGGGCTTCCGAACATGAAGAAAAACGCCGACGACATCGCGATCGACTCCGCCCCGGGCCGGGGCACCCGCGTACGCATGCGGTTTGCACTCAGCGCAGGAGGATAGGGCCATGAGCGGCACGGCGCACGCGACCCACTATGTCCGCTTCCATGAAGAGCGCTGCACGGGCTGCGCGGCCTGCCTGCGGGTCTGCCCGACCAAGGCCATCCGCATCCGCCGGGAAAAGTCGATCCGCATCGTCGATCAGTGCATCGGGTGCGGGGCCTGCATCCGCGCCTGTCCGGCCGGCGCGGTCAGTGCCGCGACCATCGGAGTCGAGGGCATCGGGCGGGACCACGCGGCGATCGCGCTGGTCTCACCCGTGCTGTACGCCCAGTTTCCGGGGTTCATGCCCGGCGGCGTCCTGCTGGGGCTGCACCGCATGGGTTTCCGCCACACGGTGGACATGTCCTTCTTCCTGGAAATGTTCCAGTACGCGGCCGAGGAGTTCATCCAGCGCAACCGGCGCTCAGCGGTGTCCCCCTGGCCGCTGATCTCCCCGATCTGCCCGGTGGTCGTGCGCATCATCGCGTTCCAGTTCCCCAGCCTGCTGCCGCATGTGCTGCCGGTTCTGCGGCCGGTGGCCCTGATGGCGCGGGAGGTGCGCGAACGCATCATCCCCGCCTACGAGGACCAGGACCGCGATGTGGTGCTGTATTACATCAACCCGTGCCCGACCAAGAGCCAGCCGCTTTCGGCCCCCGGCCCGGCGCGCCGGCCTCAGCGGGAAGCGGCCATCGGGATCAACGACATCTACCCCGAGCTGCGGCGGCAGGTGGACCAGATCCTGGACTCGGACCTGATCCCGTACTCGGGCAGCGGCTTTGAGTTTGAAACCTGCTCCAGCGGAAACGCCGCCCTGGGCGCCATGTCCGGCGGCGAGATCGCCGACATGGACGTGGAGAAGTCCCTGTCCGTGCACGGCCTGCAGGAGACCATCACCTATCTTCACAAAATCGAAATGGGGGTCCTCAGGGACTTCGAATACATCGAATTCCGCACCTGCCGCGAAGGCTGCCTCGGCGGAGTGCTCACGGCCGTCGACCCCTACATCGCCAGGCGCAATGTCCAGAAGATGATCGGCGTCTTCGGCGTCGGGCGGCGCCTGCCGCGGGACACCATCCTGCGCCTCTACGAGAAGGGCCGTTTTAGGACCGACCAGAACACCCAGGAGCTGACCCGGCTGTTCGGCGCCCGCCGGCCGGCGCTGTCCCTGGAGGAAGCCCAAAAGATCGAGACGATCCTGGACCTGATCGAGGGTCGGGACTGCGGCGCCTGCGGGTCGCCGGACTGCCTGACCTTTGCCGAGGACGTCGTCAGGGGCAACGCCGCCCTGAGCGACTGCATCTGGCTGCAAGCCCGCCGGCAGAAAGAGGCGCTTGACCCCGCTTAACCGGGCGGCCAAGGAAGGCAGAGGAGAAAACGCATGAACGTCAAGCAGATCACGGAGCGGTTCCAGCTGAAGGTGGCGGCCGGAGCGAACGGCCTCGAGCGCGAGGTGAACGGCGGATATTGCGGGGACCTGCTCAGCGATGTCATGGCCAACGCCCCCGTCGGCTGCGTCTGGCTGACGGTCCAGGGACACCAGAACATCGTGGCGGTCGCCGTTCTGCGCGAGATCGCCGCGGTGGTCCTCACCGGCGGCCGCTCCCCGGATCCGGACACCCTGGAAAAAGCCGAGCAGGAGAACCTCCCCGTCCTGCTGTGGGGCGGTTCGGCGTACGAGCTGGCCGGCAGGCTCTACGCCCTCGGGGTAGGAACCCCTCCTCCGGCCTGAACCGGCGCGTCGGGAGAAGCGCTTGCGGCTGAAAGACTTCAAAGCCGACCTGCATGTCCATACCTGCCTGTCGCCCTGCGCGGACTGGGAGATGAGCCCCCGCAAGATCATCCGGCGCAGCCGGGAGCTGCGGCTGGACCTGATCGCCGTCTGCGACCATAACTCCGCCGAAAACGCGGACGCCGTCATGCGCGAGGGACGGCGCCACGGGGTCTGCGTGCTGCCCGGCCTCGAAATCTGCTCGCGGGAGGAAGTCCATGTGCTGGCACTCTTCGGCGAGCTGGAGCCGGCGCTCGCCATGCAGGACCTCGTCTATGCGCACCTGCCGGGTGAAAACCGGCCGGAGCTTTTCGGCCACCAGATCGTCGCCACCGAGGCCGACGAGGTGCTCGCCGAAAGCCCGCGCCTGCTCATCGGCGCCACCGGGCTCGCTCTCGACGCCATCGTGCGCGCCACCCACGACCGGAACGGCCTCAGCCTGGCGGCGCACGTGGACCGGCCGGCCAACGGCATCATTCAGCAACTGGGGTTCATCCCGGCCGGCCTGGACCTCGACGGCGTGGAGGTGTCCTATCGCCTCTCGCCGGCCGCGGCCCGGACCGCTTTCCCGGCGATCGGCCCGCTGCCCTGCGTGACCTCCTCCGATGCCCACGGCCTGGCGGAGATCGGCCGCGCCCGCACCGTGCTGCGGATGGCGGCGCCGACTCTCGGGGAGATCGGCTGGGCGCTGCGGGGTCTTCATGGAAGGATGGTTTTGACCTGAATGCGCGAGCTGTCGCTGCACCTCCTGGACATCGCCGAAAACGGCATCCGCGCCGGCGCCGACCGTGTGGCGATTCGGGTGGAGGAATCCAGCGCCGGCGACCGCCTGACGCTGTGCGTGGAGGACAACGGCAGCGGGCTTCCGGAAGATAAAATCGCGCGCATCGACGACCCCTTCGTCACCACCCGCACCACCCGCCGCGTGGGCCTGGGCCTTTCCCTCTTGGCGGCGGCGTCCCGCCGCTGCGAGGGAGACATCCGGGTGGAATCGATTCGGGGAAAAGGGACCCGGATAACGGCGGCCTTCCGCCGCAGCCACATCGACCGCGCTCCGCTTGGGGATGTGGTCGCGACCATGGAAGCGCTGGTCCTGGGGAATCCTCATATTGACTTTTGCTACACTCACAGGGTAGATGGAGAGGAATTCGTCATGGACACCCATGATCTCAAAAAGGAGCTGGGAGGGCTTTCCCTGAGCGACCCGCTGGTCTGGCGACGTATCGCGGAGGCGATGCGCCGTGCGCTCGGGGCGCTGGCTTCCGGCTCCGCACCGTCTCTGCCGCTGGAGGATGCCGATGCCTGAACTGACCCTTGAGGACCTGAAACGCATTAAAGAGAAAACCGCAGCCGCCATGGCGCTGCGCCTGGGCCATCCCCGGGCGACGATCACCGTGCACTTGGGGGACTGCGGCATCTCCGCCGGAGCCCGGGACGTAATGCAGGCCCTCCTCGGCGAGGTGGCGGAATACAGGCGCCCCGATGTCCAGGTCCTCGCCGCCGACTGCATGGGCAACTGTGCCAGCGAACCGAATGTCACGGTATGGGTCGAAGGATCGGAGCCGGTCGTCTACCAGAAGATGGATCGCGACAAGATCAAAGAAGTTTTTCGCCGCCACCTCCTTGAGGGCGAGGTCCTGCGCGAACATGTCCTCGGCCGCTAGGATCCCCCTTCGCGAACCTCCCCGCACCCGAAAATGACAGTCTCCGGCCTGAACTCCCTACCCCGGCCGCTTCGTCCCGTCTGGCTGGACGAGGCCGACGGCGACGTGCAGGTCATCGACCAGCGGCGCTTGCCCCACGAGGTGGCCATCCTGGCGCTCAGGAACGTCGATGATGCCATCCAGGCCATCGCCACGATGGCGGTGCGCGGAGCCCCGCTCATCGGTGTGACGGCGGCGTACGGCATGTACCTCGCAGCGCGCCACGCCGCCGGGCATGGCCTGGGAATCGACCATCTCGAAGACGAAGCGCGGCGGCTCCGCGCCGCACGCCCCACGGCCGTGAACCTGGGCTGGGCGGTGACGCGTGTCCTGCAGGCGCTGGCGGCCGAACCCGGCGCGCACGCGCGGGTCGCCGGCGCCCGCAAGGCAGCGGCCGCCATTGCCGCCGAAGAGGTCGACAACTGCCGCAGGATCGGCGCCCACGGCCTGTCGATCCTGGAGGCGCTGAGCCGCGCGCGCAACGGCAGGACCCTCCACATCCTCACCCATTGCAACGCCGGCTGGCTCGCCTGCGTGGAATACGGCACGGCGACCGCGCCCATCTACGCGGCCTTCGACCGCGGCATCGACCTGCACGTGTGGGTGGACGAGACCCGGCCGCTCAACCAGGGCGCCCGGCTGACCGCCTGGGAGCTCGGCCAGTACGGCGTGCGTCACACCGTCATCACCGACAACGCCGGCGGCCATCTCATGCAGCGCGGACAGGTGGACGTGGTCATCGTCGGTTCCGACCGCACCACGGCCGGCGGCGACGTCGCCAACAAGATCGGCACCTATCTCAAGGCGCTCGCCGCCCGCGACAACGGCATCCCGTTTTATGTGGCCCTGCCCTCCAGCACCTTCGACTGGGGGCTGGACGACGGCGTGCGCGGGATCCCCATCGAGGAGCGCGACCCCGACGAGGTGCGCTACGCGGAGGGCTGGGACGGCGCCGAGCTGCGGCGCGTCCGGCTGTGCCCGGAGCCCTCGGCCGCCGCCAATTTCGCCTTCGACGTGACCCCGGCGCGGCTCGTCACCGGGCTGATCACCGAACGCGGAGTATGCCGGGCCACGGCCCAGGACATCGGACGGATGTTTCCGGAAAAGATCAAGTAAACAGACCCCATGCTCACCGACATCGAAAAAAAAGTCATCGCCTCCATCCAGCAGGACATGCCCGTCGTGGAGCGCCCCTATCTTCACATCGCCCGGCGCATCGGGATCTCCGAAGACACGCTCCTGGAAGCCCTGCGCCGCCTGTGTGACCGCGGCATCATCCGGCGCTTCGGCGCCACCCTGCGCCACCAGCGCACGGGTTACCAGGCCAACGCCATGGCGGCCTGGCGGGTCGCGGAGGAGCGCATCGACGCGGTCGGCAGCCTGATGGCCTCCTTCCGCCAGGTGTCGCACTGCTACCGGCGCAACCCCACCCCGCATTGGCCATACAACCTCTACACGATGATCCATGCCGAGGACGAAGCGGCCTGCCGCGAAACCGCCGGCGAGATGTCCCGGGCCGCCGGCGTGAACGACTATGCACTGCTCTTCAGCCGTGAAGAGCTCAAGAAGACATCCATGGTGTATTTCCCAACGGATGATGAAGATTAGGCCTGCATGTTGCGTGCGGACGCCCCTCACGTCCTTTTCGTCAACCCCTGGATCCACGACTTCGCCGCCTACGACGTCTGGGCCAAGCCGCTGGGGCTTCTGAGCCTGGCTGCCATTCTCCGGCAGCACGGCTGCCGGGTGTCCTACATCGACTGCCTCGACCGCTTCCATCCCCGAATGCCGCCGTCGGACCCCGGCGCGCGCCACGGCCGCGGTCCCTATCTCAAAACCCCGCTTCCGAAGCCCCCGCCGTTTGCGGATGTGCGGCGCCGGTTCGGCCGCTACGGGATCGATCCGGCCTGGTTTCGGCAGGACTTGGGCCGGATCGATCCTCCGGACCTCGTCATGGTCACCTCGGCCATGACCTACTGGTATCCCGGGGTCCGTGAGGCCGTTGCGTCCGTGAAGGCCGCTTTTCCGCGGACGCCGCTGCTCCTGGGAGGCACCTACGCCACCCTCTGCCGGGACCACGCGCGGGCATCGAGCGGCGCGGACGAGCTGTTTTCGGGGCCCGCCGAGGCGGCCGT
>Ga0209254_10001861_pt1 | contig 19032 bp, 14 predicted proteins | sample FrelakmetDIP11DI_FD_187148 | JGI IMG/M metagenome (GOLD analysis project Ga0209254, IMG submission 187148) | Freshwater lake sediment microbial communities from the University of Notre Dame, USA, for methane emissions studies - DIP11 DI (SPAdes)... | ecosystem: Environmental > Aquatic >...
AGATTTGTGCATTGTTTGATTGTGCAAAAACGGTAGCATCGATAATAATACCGATAATTATGGCAATTGAAATTTTAAACATAAATGAAAAAGTGAAATCGATTTTCAAATATAGATGTAGACTGTATGACAATGTTATAAAAATAAGATAAGGTAGAGAATTGAAGATATAAATCTTTAAATAACGCAAATAAAAAAAACAAACTATTTATGTGTTTAATAGTTTGATTGAGGCAAATAGCAATAAAAATTTACTTCCAGTGGTTTGTTGTCTTTAATTCATAATTCTATTTATCACTTAATTAAAGGCTTAGGTATTCATCAGGTTATTATTCAATTTATCCAGATAACCTATTACTTCCTCATCACTCACCTGTTCAAAATCTTCGTAAAAAGCACCTACGCCGTGAAAATCTTCCGGGATCAGCGGTATCACCAATTCATCCACCATCTTTGATAATTTTGCAACAGCAGATTTTGGTGCAACCGGAACAGCTACAACAATCTTTGCAGGATTAAGCTTGCGTAACATACTGATGGTCGATATTAATGTATTACCGGTTGCAATACCGTCGTCAACTAAAATCACTATCTTCTCAGCAAGTTCTGCAGGTTTTTTATCACGCATGAATTTGAGATAATTTTCCCGAAGTTTTTTTCTGATTTTTTCAGTTTCTTTTTCAATATACTCTTCGGAAACACCGGCGTGTGGTACAATGATCTTTTCAGTCATGCTTACAGCGCCAATGGCATATTCGGGATTTGTGGGATGGCCGATTTTTTTGGTCAGGATGACCTCCATCGGCATATTCAGTTCTCGCGCGATGATGTAACCCAGAGGCACTCCGCCTCTTGGAACGGCCAGGACGACTCCGGGTTTATTTTTATATTTTTTCAACTTGTCGGCAAGGTATAAACCTGCTTCTATTCTGTCGGCAAACATGATTAGTTGAGTTTTGCGGTTTTCAAATAAGTATCAAACCACTGTCCGGCCGCATTGCATACCTGTTCCATTGTACCCGGTTCTTCAAAAAGATGTGTAGCGCCTTCGATGATGGTAATTTTCTTTGGGGCGTTGATTTTCCAATATGCTTTTTCATTCAATGATAGTACATGTGGGTCGCGACTGCCTACGATGAGCAGAACAGGAGCCTTCACATCATGCAAATCATCCATCGCAAGGTCGGGCCTGCCGCCTCTGCTGACAACGGCGGAAATCTCAGGATTTCTCGCGGCTGCTATCAATGCAGATGCCGCTCCTGTACTTGCACCGAAATATCCCAGTTTGCAGTCCTTTGCAGGAAGACACTGTTGCAGCCATTTAGTGGCCATAACCAATCTTTCAGCCAGTAATTTAATATTAAACCGGTTCTGGTAAATTCGATCTTCCTGGGTAGTTAACAAATCAAATAGTAAAGTACCTAAATGTTGCCTGTGGAGATATTCGGCAACCATTCTATTTCGCGGACTAAATCGGCTGCTGCCGCTTCCATGGCTGAAAATTACAATTGCATTAGCCTCTCCCGGAATGACCAATTCCCCTTCCAGCATAATTTTATCAACTGGTATATGTACATCCTCATTAAAACGGAAGTTCATATTACCTCCTTTTATAACAAAGCTATCGAGGCCGGGGAACTTTATTAACTGATACCGGTCATTATATTCTTTGATTAGTATCATTGAAAATCTGTGGATACTGTCTTAACTTCTGGCAAACTTCCATGGGTTATGAAACGCTATTTTTCCAACCCTGTTTTATTTGACGAAAAACGCGCAGTTCAAACTATCGTCAGCAATTCAAAGCCTTTAGAAAAATTGCAGGACCTTGATCCTTTGATTGATCGGCTTGGTGACGCACGAATCGTCATGTTGGGTGAATCATCGCACGGTACACATGAGTATTATACCTGGCGAACGGCGATTTCGCAAAAACTGATTACAGAAAAGGGCTTCAACTTTATCGCCGTTGAAGGCGACTGGCCGGATTGCTACCAGGTAAACCGTTTTGTAAAAGGTTATGAAAGCCCGGAGAAAAAGGCGTTTGAAACTTTGCACGCTTTTAACCGATGGCCAACCTGGATGTGGGCAAATTGGGAAACAGTTGTGTTGGCCGATTGGCTCAAAAATTTTAATATTGGTTTGCCTGCCGCTCAAAAAGTTGGATTCTACGGGTTAGATGTTTACAGTCTTTGGGAGAGTTTGGAATCTATAATGACTTATTTAAAAAAAAATGATCCTGGTGCCTGGAAAATTGCAGCAGAAGCCTGGCAATGTTTTGAGCCTTATAAGAAGGAAGGTCAGGATTATGCACGTGCAACCCAGTTTATTCCGGACAGATGTACGCATGAAGTAGTTGAACTGCTCCGGGAAATTCGTTTACGGATGCCACAATATAACACAGACCATGAAAATGTATTTAATGCAGAACAAAATGCACTTGTAGCGGTTAATGCAGAAAAATATTACCGGGCAATGATTGGCGGCGGGCCGCATTCATGGAATATAAGAGACAGGCATATGTCTGACACACTTGACCGCCTGTTACAATTCCAGGGTCAAGACGCAAAAGCAATAGTATGGGCGCACAATACGCATATTGGGGACGCGCGCGCAACCGATATGTCAACCGAAGGGATGTATAATATTGGCGAACTGGCTCGGGTGCATCAACATAAGAATGATGTTATGCTGGTTGGTTTTGGTTCTTACCAGGGTTCAGTTACAGCGGCGAAAAGCTGGGGTGCGCCGATGAAGAAAATGGGTTTGCCAGCAGCCCTTCCTGGCAGTTGGGAATACTATCTCCACAAAACAGGTGCAAAAAATAAATGGATGATGATGGAAGATTTTATGCAGGATGTTTTTCTGGAGAATCATATTGGACACCGTGCCGTTGGTGTTGTATATCATCCTGAACAAGAGAAGTATGGCAACTATGTACCCAGCATATTGCCTTTGCGTTACGATGCTTTTATATTCATTGACGAATCTAATGCATTACATCCCCTGCACGTTTTACCTGACAGGGCGCAAATACCGGAGACTTATCCTTTTGGAGTTTAAATTCTACATTATGCCAGATAAAAAAAAAGAAGGGAACCCCATTGAAGTGCCGCTGCCGGAGAGAATTCCGGAGGTAAAGCCAGAGGTGGACCCTGAGTATCCATTATTGCCTGAAGAAAATCCGGATGTAATTCCGGAAGAAGATCCATTTGAAAATCCGCCATACGAGGTGCCAACACCTGGTGAAGGACCATAAATTTCCATATCAACCGGATTTTCTCCAGTCAGAAAAACGTACCTGCTGTAAAGTGTTTTTTCATTTCCTGGTCGCGAGGAAATATTTGTTGCCTGATTTTGACGACACAATTTAATCTCATGCCTTTTTTAAGTTAATTTGCTGATTATTGTTTTAATCATTACAGGTATGAAAATTTCTGACAAATCAATTTATGCATATTTATTTGTGCCTTTTTTTTGCATCATTTTACTGAATGATGTTTCGGCACAGAAAAAGTCGTCAGTCATAAAAACGAAAACTACAAGTATTAAACTGGATACTATCGTTAGTGATATCACTATACCATATGGAATGGAATTCCTTCCAGATGGCAATATGCTTGTGACTGACAGGTCGGAGAGTAAAATTTGGCTGGTGGACCCGGCAAAGAAAACAAAGACGGCGCTGAAAAATGTTCCTTCAGCATATGGTAAAGATCAGGCGGGGATGATGGATATCATTCTCCATCCGGATTATGTTAAAAACGGCTGGATTTATTTCTCTTATTCCGCTGAAAAAGACGGTTTGAATGGTACAGTGGTTGACAGGGCCAAACTGGAGGGTAGCTCACTGATTGCAAGGGAACGCGTTTTTACTTCACACCCTTTTTATAAAAATGGGGCGCATTATGGTTCCCGGCTTGTTATATCAAAGGGTTATTTATTTATCACTATCGGTGAACGTTATGCGCTGAAGGATTCTGCACAATTACTTGCAAATAATCTGGGTAAGGTTATACGTATCAAAGATGACGGATCGATACCCACGGATAACCCTTTTGTGCTAATACCCGGGGCAAGAGCGGAAATTTGGAGCTATGGACATAGAAACCCACAAGGGCTTGCTATACATCCGGAATCCGGCGAACTATGGGAGAATGAACACGGCCCCAAAGGGGGAGATGAAATAAATATCATTCACCCGGGTAAAAATTATGGCTGGCCGGTAATAACTTATGGTATTGATTACAGCGGGGAACCAATTGGAGCTGGAATAACAGAGAAACAAGGGATGGAGCAACCTTTGAAATATTATAAACCTTCTATAGGGCCTAGTGATATGCTCTTCTATACAGGCGATAAAATTCCCGGCTGGAAAGGAAGTTTATTAATTGGGGCACTTGCACTTAGCCACTTGAACCGCCTGGTAATAAAAGAGAATAAAGTGATCGGGGAAGAACGCCTTTTTGAAGATAAGAAATGGCGTGTGAGGTCAGTTCTTCAAGGACCTGATGGTTTTGTTTACATTGGTGTTGATGGTGGAATGATAATCAGAATAAGACCTGTAGAATAAATAAGTTGATTTCAAGTGTATAAAAAACAAGAATTTCAGGGAATAGCTGAGATCACTCTTTCTTTTTAAGTTGAATTTTTTGACTAGACTCGCACTACTTTTTGTTGTCTTAATCTATGGATTGATAAACAACTGCTGAGAAAAGTTGTCAAAGTTTTTCCTGAAAATAAATCTTGAGAATAATTTAATGATCAGTTTGTAGGATACTGCTCAAATCCAAATTGCCGGTGTAAGTATATCGTATCACTTGGATTTAAAAAAAAGGAAGAGTCTTTCTCAAATGATCCAAATTGCGGATACTTTTTTATAAACTTTGATAATCGATTTGACCGGGTTTGCTTCCGGTATTGAATTTCAATAAGACTGCAGGAATAAAACATTCAGTTAGTATGTTTTTCCCTTACTTTTTATGCTAAGAAGGTTACGCAATCACCGATGATAAAAAAGACAGGATCAAAAATTCAAATTTCCCTGCCTGATTATAGAAGATAATTTAAGGTTCTTATTTGGATAATTTTACATTCATTGCACTTGGTCCTTTTGGTCCCATCTCCACTTCAAAAGTGACTTTGTTATTTTCTTTAATAGCTTCAGTCAGCACATTTACGTGAATGAAAACACTTTCCTGAGTTACCAGGTCTTTAATGAAACCATAACCTTTCGCATCATTAAAAAAAGTAACAATTCCGGTTCGGATAAGATCTGCCGGATCAATTGGACCCTGCTTGGGAACCCCAATTTGGATATCTTCAACATTGATTTCAACTTTCTTCCTGGGATCGGGAGGAGTGGAAGAAAAATTGCCATTTTCATCAATGTAGGCGATCATGTCGTCAAAACTTTTGCCTTCCTTGGCATTATCTTTTCTTTCCTGCTTCTTTTCTATTTTGTCGAGGCGGTTTTTTTGTTTTTTCTTTTCCCTTTCTTTCTTATTCCATGTCTCCTGCGATTTACTCATAATTATGAACTGATTTAAGCGCCTTTGTTCCCTGAAAGATATAATTGCGGCGCATGATTAATGTAAATGCTATTCCTGTAAAGGTAGTCTATTTTAAGCCAATTAAGTGTGGATTCGGGCTTTTAAGCGCGGTATTAACGTAATGATTTAAGCTTTAAACGCTGAAATGCAATAATGATTTGTTAATATTGGATTGAAAACTGTTCCTCGGAAAATAAAAAAGCCCTGCTTCAACAAATAGTCTATCTTTGACAATAGTGAATTATAACTGCTACCTGGCGTAATGATCGTTTGTATATTCTACCCATCCGTTAAGTATTATTTTACCCTTCTTTACATTTTGTAATAGTTGTAATCACAAAGTCAATTGTTTTATTTAATAAATTTTTTTTTATGAACATGTACGTTTCGAACTTAAGCTTCAACACAAATGATGAAACACTTAAGCAACTTTTTGAAAAATTCGGTGCCGTTTCTTCCGCAAAAGTCATAACCGACAGGGAAACTGGTCGTAGTCGCGGTTTTGGTTTTGTAGAAATGGCTAATGATACTGAAGCCAATGCGGCAATGTCTGGTCTCAACAACACCGAAGTTGAAGGCCGCACAATGTCTGTTTCAGTTGCTCGCGAAAAGCAACCCCGTAACGATAGTCGCAGGTGGTAGTATTTTCTTTGCGTTAACCTTTTTAAAAAGGGCCGTCTGTTGACGAGCCCTTTTTTTTGTGTTCTTTTTTTGGCGGTCCATTTGCTTTTAAGACAGACTGCTTAATTTTATCCTTTTTATGATAAATCAGACAAATCATTATTTTTTCATTGGGATTGCGGGAACCGGTATGAGTGCCCTGGCGCAGTACCTTAAAGGCATAGGAAAAAGCGTAAGCGGCTCCGACCGTTTTTTTAAGGAAGGCGAATATAACGAGATACGTGAAAAACTTGAAGCGCTCGGCATTCGTTGCTTTGCGCAAAATGGCGAAGGCATTGGTCGCGACATCCAGTGTGTAGTTGTTTCCACAGCCATTGAAGAAACCGTTCCGGAAGTTCTGAAAACCCGGCAACTTAAGATACCCATTTTAAAAAGGAGTGAATTACTGGCTGAAATCGCTTCAACAAAAAAAACCATTGCAATTGGCGGCACTTCCGGGAAAAGTACAACTAGTGCCATGTTGTATGATATCCTGAAGCATGCAGGGATGGAACCTAGTATCATCAGTGGTGCCGGCCTGGTGAGCATCATTAAAGAGGGGAAAATAGGTAATGCCGCTGTAGGCAACGGAGAATGGCTGGTTATTGAAGCAGATGAAAGCGACGGTTCGATCGTGCAATACCAAGCCAGTATTGGGGTATTGCTTAATGTCGACAAAGACCATAAAGAGATTGAAGTACTTATGGAAGTATTCTCTACTTTCCGCCAAAACAGTGATCATTTCATTGTGAATCGGTCACATCACCTGGCTGCTTCATTATCAACAGACATTAAAAATGATTTTTCTGTTGAAATTATACCGGGAATTGGCTATACCGCCACCCATTTTGAGCAGGAAGGTCTGAATATCCGGTTTATGATAAACGGAATTCCCTTTAGCATGCATACTGTTGGCCGGCATAATATGGAAAATGCCCTTGCCGCCGTAGCTACAGCACATCAGGTTGGTGTGCCTTTGGAAAAAGCAGCGGTGGCGCTGGAAAATTATGAGGGCATTTACAGGAGACACCAGGTTCTTGGGCAAAAGAACGGTGTTTGGTTAATTGATGATTTTGCACATAATCCCGTAAAATGTGCCAGGTCTATTGAAGCTTGCCAGCCCCTGGCTGATAAAGTAATTGCCTGGTTGCAACCCCACGGATATGCCCCAACGAAATTTCTCCGATCGGATTTTGTCGCTGAGATAGCCGCCGTCCTCCGCCCACAGGATGAAATTTGGATGAGTGAGATCTTTTATGCGGGTGGAACGGCCATAAAAGATATTTCTGCGGCAGACCTGGTATTTGACCTCCAGAAACTCGGAATAAATGCTTTTTTTGTGGAAAATCGGGATGAATTAATAGATAACCTTCGTCCCCATTTTACTAAAAACTGTGTATTGCTCCTCATGGGCGCTCGAGACCCTAGCCTGGAGGAATTTGCAACGAAAACCTGGCAGAAGTTATAAGAAGGCCTGAAACTGTACAAGCATTCTGATACAAATGAGCATAATTTAATCCAGATGACTACCATTCTTCTTCATATCCGGCATCTCGTCAATACCAGAAATAAATCTACTGTCCTGCGGGGTAAGGAATTAGCCCAGCTTCCTGTAATTAACAATGCTTACCTGGTTATTGAAGACGGAATAATCAGTGAATTTGGGTCCATGGCCGATCTTCCGGCTTCGTACCTCACATCTGGCAATGTCATTGATGTAAAAGAAGGCACTGTATTACCAGCATGGTGCGATTCTCATTCGCATATTGTTTTTGCCGGAAGCAGGGAAGCAGAATTTGTGGACAAAATCCGGGGATTGAGCTATCAGGAAATTGCCGCCAGGGGAGGTGGTATACTGAACTCTGCAAACCGGCTCAATGCTACCTCGGAAGCCGAACTATTCAGGCAATCATGGGAAAGGCTTGAGGAAGTCAGGCGCTTAGGCACAGGGGCAATTGAAATAAAAAGCGGTTATGGCTTAACGGTAGAAGGGGAGCTGAAAATGCTCCGGGTTATCAAAAAGATGAAAGAAAAATCATCACTTTCTATCAAATCAAGTTTTCTTGGTGCCCATACTTATCCGCTGGCCTACCGCGACAATCATCGGGGTTATATCAATTTGATAAAAAATGAAATGCTGCCATTGATTGCAGCACAAAAGCTTGCTGATTATATTGATGTGTTTTGCGAAGAGGGATTCTTTTCGACTGAAGAAGCAGAAGAGATTTGCCGGGCGGGAATGGAGCTTGGCTTGCAGCCCAAAATTCATGCAAACCAAATGCATCATTCCGGGGGTACCCAGCTGGGTGTTAAACTCGGCGCACTTAGTGTTGATCACCTGGAAACAATGGATGAAGAAGCCATACAGGCTCTGGCCCATTCAAATACCATTGGCACGCTGTTGCCAACTGCTGCCTTTTTCCTCCGTATGCCTTTCCAGCCGGCCAGGGCACTGATTGACAGTGGTTGTGCCATAGCGCTGGCCAGTGATTATAATCCGGGTTCTTCTCCCAGCGGAAATATGAACCTGGTAGTTTCAATGGCATGTATCCAGATGAAAATGTTGCCAGAAGAGGCCATTAACGCAGCTACCATCAATGGTGCCTATGCCATGGGACTTGGAACTGATTTGGGGAGCATCACCATAGGAAAGAAAGCCAATCTGATTATCACCCGGCCTATTCCTTCTATTGCTTATCTTCCCTATGCTTTCGGATCTTCTCTCATCCGCGGCACTATTCTTGGAGAGGATAGGATGATCAACTAATCATGTAAGCTCAGCCTGGGCTTATTAAAGGTAACGTCAACTTATAAGAATAGGATTTACAAAAATGGCTTGGTTTCAAAAAAAAGATAAAATAAACCTGGTTAAATATTACCAGACAAATAAGTTAACAATCGCCCATGGCGATAGAACTGCTGCCCTGGCATATCTGCGGGATTTTTTCGAACTGGTCCGACCGGCAAGTTATGACCCCGAATCGGCTGGAAAGCAGTTGGAAAAAATGATGAATCTTCTACAGGATGATCCCTCAGTCTCTGATAACCTGCGTCGGGCCATTTATATTCCTTTACGAAATGCAAACCTCGTACCAATGCTTACCGACAGTGGCATGGCTCTTTCCCGCAGTGTAGGAAAGGAACTATACAGTCGTATCAAACATAAATTCATACCTCCCCTAAAGGATGAAAAAGATTTCCTTCAGGTTATTGATGCGGTTTTTTATAGACGAGTTGACTATCAGTGGGTGGAAAGCATTCCCCGAAAACAATGGAGTTCATTATTATCAATGCTGGATATTTCCATCAGGGGTGCAGAAAAGATAATTGGTGAGCAGGTGATCGTTTCACTGGAAATTTTATCATCACGTGTTGCGCAACTGGGATGGGAAAAAGAAGTGGCGGATTATTTAGCCAGCGGTTCTTTGAGAAAGGAAAACCCTTTCATGGAGCAGCAATTTCATATTCATGCAATTCGGGAAGTTTTGGCTACTCCTGGTGTCGATTTATTAAAGGGAAATGCTGTAAAAGCTAAAGAATCTTTGGAAGCCTGTTTGCAAAAACTGGAAACCATTCGCGATAATACCCAGGACATGGGGGCAAGCCTTTCACAGACCTTTGCACTCTACCAAATAGAACAGAAACTTAACCGGATGCTGCTTTTACTCGACATCATCGATGCGGATGATCGAATAAACAGCAACAGGATGGCAGATTATTTCATGAAAGTGGTAAGGAATGAAAACAGGAAAAATAGTATCAGGGAACTCCTAAGCCAGACTACGGTTTACCTGGCATACCAGATTGCAGAACAGAAGGGGAAAAAAGGGAATAGATATATCACTTCATCTCCGGCAGAATACAGGAAAATGATTTTTAGCGCGATAAAAGGCGGCTTTATAGTTTGTTTTATGGTTATCATAAAAAATCTGCTGACTTTATTGAAACTGGCTCCATTCTGGCAGGGTTTTGCTTACAGCCTCAATTACAGTGCGGGTTTCATCATTATAGAAGAAACTCATTCCACTCTGGCTACTAAACAACCGGCTTTTACAGCCAATGCCGTTGCTGCTTCTATCGATAACAGAGGAATTGATGAAAGGCCCAAATTATACAACCTGGCCGTTACACTTTCAAAAGTATCCAGGAGCCAGTTTGCTTCCTTCGCAGGGAATCTCATCGTGGTTTTCCCAGTCACTCTTCTTATGGCCTGGCTAATGGACCTGGTTTTTGGTTTCAGGATTGCAGAAGGCGAAAAAGCAATGTCAATACTGCGCGATCAGCATCCCTGGCAAAGCCTGGCTTTATTATATGCCTGTAACACCGGAATTTTTCTCTTTCTGAGTGGAATCATTGCAGGTTATGTACAGAATAAAATGAAATTCGGTCGCATTGCTGAGCGTATTGTTCAACATCCAGCATTGCGGTTTTATTTTTCCCGGGCTCGTTTACTCAGAATCGCCCGGTATTGGGAACATCACGCAGGTGCAATCATGGGAAGTATATCGTTGGGTTTTTTCCTGGGGATGGCAGGCATTGTTGGTAAGATTTTCGGGATTCCCTTTGATATCAGGCATATAACCATTGCAGCCGGAAATACATCCATTGGATTATATGGTGTTGGCTGGGAGCATATTTCAAAATCTTACCTGGCCATTGTTGTACTGGGAGTACTTGGAATTGGGTTTATGAATTTCCTGGTAAGTTTCTCGTTGGCCTTTTTTGTTGCGATGCGTTCAAGGGGCCTTAGTCTGAAAGACTTTCCGGAATTTTTTGGGATTCTCTGGCGGTATTTTAAAAGCCACCCTTTGGATTTTATCCGCCCCCGGAAAAGAATTTCTCACGGAAATGATCCGGAGGAAACCTAAATTCGTTGGGTAAATAAACGATATGCTTAATCACTTCAAATTCTATACGAAACAGGATCTTTTAAATCAAACCCGCCTGAGAAGATATGAAACTAAGCTGGGCGAAAAACTCCGCGTTGTTGAAGACCCGTTAAAACTGGCTGAAGCCCTTGCCGTTTCCTCGGCCCGCTTTGTTTTATTTGGTATTCCGGAAAGTATTGGCATCCAGGCAAACTACGGTATTGGCGGCGCCGAAACTGCCTGGCCATCTTTTATTCAGTCATTTGTCAATATCCAGAGTTCAGATAAATTCACGGGCGAAGAAATCATGCTTACTGGCTTTTTTGATTTCAGCGAAGTCATGAAGATGATAGACAGCCATTCCAAAAGCCCCGATGAAAAAGTGGATGCCTGCCGGCATGCCGTTGCCAATATCCTTGACGATGAGGTGGAAGAACTGGTCAAGACTATTATCGGCTCAGGAAAAATTCCAATTGCTATTGGTGGCGGACATAATAATTGTTACCCCATCATCAAAGGAAGCGCCAAGGCATTGCACAAACTGGGTAAAATTGCCCGGCCTCAGATCAATGCCATCAATGTGGACGCTCATGCCGATTTTAGAATTATGGAAGGGCGTCACAGTGGTAACGGTTTCCGGTATGCAATGGAAGAAGGGTATCTTGGGAAATATGCAATAGTAGGACTCCACGAAAATTATAACCCGCAAAGCATGTTGGATGACCTTTATAGTAATATTAATATTCAGTATTCATTTTATGAAGATATTTTCATGCACGAAAGACTGAATTTTATGCAGTCACTTGCACAGGCGTTTTCATTTACTGATGACCAGTTTACTATCGTAGAACTTGACCTTGATGCTGTTGAAGGCGTTTTATCCAGTGCTATGACTCCTTCCGGAATTTCAGCTATCCATGCCCGGCAGTATATGAATTTTGCCGGGACAAACCAGCAAATAACGGCAATTCATATCTGTGAAGGGGCAGAGCGACTGCAAAACGGGCTTGAAAATGGGCATACGGGCAAGCTGATAGCTTATCTGGTAAGTGATTTTATCAAATCAGCCGTATGATCTTAATCTCTTGATCTTCCATGCAGACTTTTAAAAATAATTGTCAAAATGGCAAACCAATATTCACATAAGTAACCAGGTTTTTTGACTGATCTCCATACATTATGCTAAATTCAATTGGCCCGATGGTTGTTAGATAAGCGATACTGAGTGAATAACCCGAAAGAAATGTAGTTTCGGTATTAAAATTTTTATTTGAGATAAGATTGTAGAACATGCCATTAGCCCTTAAGGTGAGGTACAAACTGCTGTATAATTCATGTCTGTAAGCCGCCTGTAAAGCAACAATGCTTCCACTTGTTACCGTGCCTTCAGGATAGCCGGCAAAAGTTACCTGGTTTCTGAATTGTCTTAGTAAACCACCTGCATAAAAATCATTTAGAAAAAACTGGCTGTAATTGAAGTTTAGCCCGGTTTGGAATAAGGCTTCAAAAGTACCCTTCTTGCCAGCTTTAATAAACTGTTGTATTATGGATGAAATCCTAAAATAGGGTTTGTATTCAATACCCAGAGAATCAGTGTTAGCAATGGGTTTGCCGTTTGAAAAAAACTCCACTTTACCTGATTGTGCGTACACGTAATCTGTATTTATTTCGATTAAAGAGCCTCTGCGTGGATATACATTTCTGTCAAGTGTATTGTGTTTGAAATAAAAGGATGACGTAAAGAACTGATTTTTGCCCTTCAATGAAAAATCAGCTTTTAATGAAGGCTTATAAAAAAGGTTTTCATAACGCGTGCCAATGCCAACAGCTGTGGATCTGTTCCAGGAATATTGGAATTTGATCTCACCCATAAAATAATTTTGCCTGTAAATATCTTCTGCTTTATAATTGCTAAAAGTATTGAAGTCAATTGCTTCATACCGGGTTCCGAGGATCATGGCAATATTTTTATTTTTGCCCATATACTGCATATGTTCCCCCCTTATTCTGAAGTTCTCACCCAGGTTCATAGTGAAAAAAGTACGTGAACTTTTTGTAAAGAAATTGCGGGTGGTAAAATTAAACACCAGGCTAACTCCCATAAATGAATTATAATGCAATGCAGCTTTAGCCGCAGAAATAGGATTTTCCACTACATTAAATGAAATCTTTGAGCTACCGTCAATTTGAGGTTCAAGGATATAAGTGATCCGGTTAAAGTACCGGGTTCCAAATACTTTTCTGACCTTTTTAGATATTTCCTCGGCCGTATAATACTTTTGGGGCACTATATTCAAAAAGTGATTGAAGAAGAGTGGATCCACTTTATTCAGTCCAACAGTTTCAACCTGGCTGATTAAAACGGAATCTTTCAACGGTAAGCGGTCGCTAATAAATATTTCTTTTCCGTAAATTTTATCCAGTGAATCAACAACAGCTTTAAACTGTTCATAATACCTATTACCCACTGCGATTCCTGTATCCAGAATTTCCTGACTTTTATTAAAACTCGCTGTGCCAAAATTTTCAACGGGCATAGGGATATAGATATTGCAGAGGGGAATCTCTTTCTTGCTGTCTTCCGCTTCCTTAAAAAATACTGAATTCATCAGTACAGAAATGGGGTTGTTTAATTTTTCCGTGGGTGTGAGGCCTGATGCTACATTTACTCCTATTAAAAAATCAGCGCCCATTGTCTTTGCATCACGTACGGGGAAATTTCTTACAAGTCCGCCATCAACAAGCTTTTTGCCATTGTAATCAACTGCAGTAAAAAAGGATGGTATCGCCATGCTTGATCTTACAGCCTGTGTTATTTCACCTTTGTCGAGAATGACCATTTCCCCATTGGCTGCATTGGTTGCAATACACTTGAAGGGAATGTTGAATTGATCAAAGGATTTTATATCATGCACAGGGAAAAAAAATTCGGAGAATTTAAGCCATAATTCTTCGCTTTCCACAACGCCGGTTGGCAATCTGAATCCATGATTTTGATAGGGGAGTTCTACTGCGTATTTGCCGTATTCATCTTTTTCTTCCATTATGATGGACCGAAGATCAGACTGATTTGACAGTAATTCATTCCAGTTTATTTCTAAAGCCATTTTTTCAATTTGCTTGCCGGAATAGCCTACCGCATATAAGGCACCTACAATGGATCCCATACTTGTTCCGGTGATATAATCAATCTTTAACCCCGCAGAGTCAAGCGCTTTTAGTATGCCAATATGCGCAATACCTTTTGCGCCACCACCACTAAGAGTCAGCCCGATTTTTGGCCGCCCGGCCTTGCCCTGACCGAAAACTGAATTTGAAACGAAGAAAATAACAGTAAAAAGCATCAACCATCCTGTCAGGTTGAATTGCCTGGGTTTAGTTTGGATGATATGCGTGTAACTGACTTTAGAAACCAATGTCAATAAATATTATAAGTTAGTTTATGTAAATCATTGAGTGTTTAAAAAGCAACACAAATTTACAATACAAAATGCTTTAAGGAAAAAGAAGCTTAACAAATTAAAGTCTATTTCTTACTTTCAATTATATCAATCATAAATGCATACTTAAGGGCTGTGAGCTTTTGTCTTTCGAACCTACCCGACTCGCCACCATGCCCGGCACCCATATTACATTTGAAAAGCACCGGATTAGTGCCGGTATTATTTTCCCTTACTCTTTGTACCCATTTGGCCGGAGAGAAATATGGCACCTGTGTATCGTTCAATCCACCTGTGGCAAGTATGGCCGGATAGTTTGCTTTTTTGACATTATCGTATGGCGACCAGCTCAGCATATAATCGAAATTAACCTTGTTGCGCGGATCACCCCATTCATCATACTCGAGTGTAGTAAGAGGCAGGTTGGGATTGAACATGTCTGTGATCACATCCATCCAGGGCACTTCTGCAATGATGCCCCGGAAAAGTTCCGGTCTCATATTTGTAATTGCACCCATAAGCATGCCACCGGCACTGCCACCATTGGCAAAAAGTTTATCAGAAGAAGTGTATTTTTCCTTTACCAGGAACTCAGCACAATCAATAAAATCTGTAAAAGTATTTTTCTTTTTCAGCAGTTTGCCATCCTCATACCAATACCTGCCCATTTCCTGGCCACCCCGAATATGTGCTATGCCAAACACAAAACCGCGATCAAGCAGGCTTATTACTGAACTGTTGAACCATGGATCAGAACTGGAACCATAGGACCCATAAGCATACAACAACATAGGATTATTGCCATCTTTTTTAAAAGAACTTTTCTTATATACAATAGATAAAGGAACAGGAGTGCCATCCGTTGCAGGCGCCCAGATCCTTTTGGTTTCATATTCAGTTTGATTGAACCCACCACCTATTTTTTGTTGTTTCAACAGCACCTTTTCTTTGGTTGAAAGATTAAAGCCAAAATCTGTTAATGGTGTAGTCAATGATGTATAAGAATAACGGATACTGTCGGAATCAAAATCATCTGTTGGCATTTCCATATTGGCCACAAAGGCATCTTCAACAAAGGGAACCTCATAACTCGATTTGTCTTTACGATTGATAACCGTAATGCGGGGTAGTCCCTTTACCTTATGCTGAACAACGATGAATTGTTTAAGGATTTCCACATTCTCCAGCAGCGCAGAATCCTGGTGTGGGATGATATCGGTCCAATTACTCATTCCGGGTGTGGCAATGGGAACCTGAGATAGTTTGAAGTTTTTTGCCAGCTGATTGTTGTAAATCACAAAATTATTCCCTTCCACATGATTGGGATAATAAAGAAGGTCGCGCTGGCGGGGCTGGATCAAAACTGGTGGGGCAGCAGGGTTATTGGCATCCAGGTAACGGGCTTCTGAAGTGGTGGTGCTGGTTGAATTAATGAAAATATACCGATTGTCTTTTGAAGCTGAAAGGTTAAGGGAAAAAGTACTGTCCTTCTCAAGATAAATTTCAACATCCCTGGCCGGGTCCGTGCCCAGGATATGTTTATATAATTTATACGGTCGAACGGTTTGGTCATTTACAATATAGTAAAATGTTTTATTGTCGTTGGACCAGGCATAGGACTCTGAACTATTGGCAATAACTTCACTGGAAAGCATACCCGTATTCAGGTTTTTAAAATAGGTATTACAGCGTCTGTCGCCTGTTGTGTCTTCTGCATAAGCCATCCAGTTATTATCCCTGCTGACTGCTCTTCCCCGCACAATATAAATCTGGTGACCCTGTGCCAGTTTGTTGACGTCCAGTATAACCTGCTCGGGTGCAGTTATGATTCCTTTTTTCCGGCACATGAAAGGATATTGGCTGTTTTCAGCATAACGGGAATAGTACCAGTAACCATTCTGCCCGACAGGTAATGATTCATATTTCTGTTCGATACGGGCTACCATTTCGTCATATAATTTCTTTTGCAGGTCTTCTGTATGTTTCATCATGGCTTCCACATAAGCATTCTCTGCTTTCAGGTGAGCAATTACAGCCGTATCACCAGGATTACTCAGCCAGAAAAAGGGATCTGATCGTTGGCTGCCCTGTTCTGTAAATACTTTGGCCTCCTTCCTTGCCTGGGGAGGCTGAATACCGGAGGGAGTTTCTTTTTGTTTACATGCGAATAAGGTGAGTAAACAGACAAAGGAGGCGATCCTGATCATATAATTTATTTAAAAATTGAAAATCTAAGGTAGAATTAATTCCCGGTTAGGTATTGATTATAGATTATCCCCATACGCTGAACTGGTGTACAAACAATTTCAAATCTCGCTGAAAAGAGTTTTTTGCCAAGGAGTAAATTGTTGATTGTTTTCATGATTCTTGCAGGCAGAAGATTTGAATAGTTCAAAATCAGAATGATTTAGAAACAATTCTTGCCGGTTATAAAATTTAAGGGCGATTAATTTTTTCATATCATGGTTTTTGGTAATTTTCATTTTACAATAATTAACATCTTAATCTAATCCTAATGCCCGATTTCCAGGTAAAAAAGCAAACTAAACTTTATGATGCCGTGATCGTTGGTTCTGGTGCTGGTGGCGGCATGGCTGCTTATATGCTGTCAAAGGCCGGGTTGAAAGTCTGCCTACTGGAAGCGGGACCAATGTACGACCCGGCGAAAAATGTAACCCAGTTGAAAAATCCCTGGGAATCTCCCCGCAGAGGAGCCAGTACACATTTCAGGCCATTTGGAGATTTTGATGCCAGTTATTGGGGTTGGCAGATAGATGGTGAACCATATACAAAGAAAGAAGGCACAAACTGGGACTGGTGGCGTGCAAGAATGCTTGGGGGAAGGACTAATCACTGGGGACGAATTTCACTGCGATTCGGCCCCAAAGATTTTAAGCGTAAAAGTATTGATGGGCTTGGGGATGACTGGCCAATTGGCTATGATGATATAAAACCATATTATGACCGCATAGACAAACTTATAGGTATTTTCGGAACCAATGAAGGCCTTGAAAATGATCCGGATGGCATTTTCCTTCCGCCACCCAAACCCAGGCTACATGAACTGATGATTAAGAACGCGGGGCAAAAATCAGGCGTACCGGTTATCCCGTCACGTTTGTCAATTCTCACGCAAAAAATCAATGACGAACGGGGGCAATGTTTCTTTTGTTCGCAGTGTAATCGCGGATGTACGGTGTACGGAGATTTTTCTTCCTCATCCGTACTTATCAAACCAGCAATTAAAACAGGCAATGTGGATGTAGTTCCAGGTGCTATGGTAAGGGAAGTTTTAACTAACAATGAAGGACTGGCAACGGGTGTTTCTTATGTAAGCAAAGACGACATGATGGAATACCAGGTATCGGGCCGAACTGTAATCCTGGCCGCCAGCGCATGCGAATCTGCCAGGCTCCTGCTCAATTCCAAATCTACACAACATCCCAACGGACTGGCTAATAACAGTGGTGTGGTTGGTAAATACCTGCACGACTCAACCGGTGCTGCAATGGGCGGCGTACTTCCTCAATTGTTTGGCCGAAAGCGATACAATGAAGACGGCGTAGGGGGTATGCATGTGTATTCGCCATGGTGGGGAGATAATAAGAAGCTTGATTTTCCAAGAGGGTACCACATAGAATATTGGGGAGGAATGGGCCAGCCGGCTTATGGATTTGGCTTCGGCATCGAAGGAATGAATGGTCAGTATCCCGTAAACGGCAAACAGAAAGAAGCCGGGGGTTATGGAAAATCCTTAAAAGAAGACTATCGCTTTTTCTATGGTGCGGGTGTTGGTATGGCCGGCAGGGGTGAGGCTCTTGCTCTGGCCTCCAACTATTGTGAAATTGATCCTGCCGTTGTGGATAAATATGGTATTCCTGTTTTGAGGTTCAACGTTAAATATACCGACCATGAAATTAAACAGGCAAAGCATATGAAAGAGACTTTCCGCGAAATGATGCATGCCATGGGAGCGGTTATTACATGGGGAGATGACGGGCCCGATAATAACTATGGTTTGGAAACTCCGGGTAAGATAATCCATGAGGCAGGTACAGTACGTATGGGTAACGATCCAAAAGCTTCCGCACTCAACAAATGGAACCAGGCACACGATTGTAAAAATCTATTTGTGGTAGATGGCGGACCATTTGTATCACAGGCAGATAAAAATATCACCTGGACCATCCTGGCCCTTTCAATGCGAGCCTCTGAATATGTGGTAGATGAAATGAAGAAGAAGAATATTGTTTAGAAAAATATAATTAGAAAAAAAGTTAAAAAAGTTAATTTAAAAACCGTCTTGCATTTTACCAACGGGCTGTTTAATCCGTAATCCGTAATTCGCAATTCGTAATTCACAATTCATATGGACAGAAGAAATTCGCTTAAAGCTCTTGCCGTCGGAACCCTTTCTGCGGGCGTTTTACTGGATGCCTGCAAATCAAAGGACCAGGCAGAAGCGGCTAAAACGGCAGTTAAGGAAGCTGGTACTACGTTTACCCTTGACCG
>Ga0209254_10001862_pt1 | contig 19022 bp, 19 predicted proteins | sample FrelakmetDIP11DI_FD_187148 | JGI IMG/M metagenome (GOLD analysis project Ga0209254, IMG submission 187148) | Freshwater lake sediment microbial communities from the University of Notre Dame, USA, for methane emissions studies - DIP11 DI (SPAdes)... | ecosystem: Environmental > Aquatic >...
CTCGCCCACTGCACGAACTCGCGCGCCGCCTTCGACGCGCGCATGATCGTGTCGTGGTCGCCGTGCAGCTCGATGCCGAAGCCGGCGACCGGCTTGCCCGTGGCGGCGATGCCGTCGACGACCTTTTGCGTCCATTGATCCTCGATGCCGATCACGACGACCGCGGCGACGTTCGGGTTGGCGCCCGTACCAATCAGCGTGCGGAAGTGCAGGTCGAGGTCGGCGCCGAACTGCAGGCGCCCGTACGGATGCGGAATCGCCATCGCGCCCTTGATGTTGTGCGCGACGGCCTCCGCGGCCGCGTTCGACAGGTCGTCGACCGGCAGCACGATCACGTGGTTGCGCACGCCCACGCGCCCGTTGTCGCGGCGGTAGCCCTCAAATGTCGTCAGCATGGCCACGCTCCTACCAGCGCTTGGTCTTGATGTTGTGCACGTGGGCGTGCTGGCCCCGGGCAATGGGCTTCACCACCTTCCCGATGTCCACGCCGTACTTGAGCACGGTGTCGCCGACCGCCATGTCCTTCAGCGCCACCTTGTGGCCGATCGGGATGTCCTGGCGGCACTCGAGCGTGATGGTGCGGTTCTCGTCGAGGATCAGGCCGGTCAGCGTCATGCCGGCGGCCACGCCTTCGACGACGATCACCGCGACGCTGTCGCGCGGGTCGTGCAGCACGCAGTGGATCATCGTATCGCTCCTCGACTGGCAAGGCGCCGCGCGCGGGGCCCCGGCGCGACTCATGGCGCATCGTAGCGCCGACAACGGCCGCGAGTCAACTAGATGATATAGATGATTTGCATGAATCCGGGGAGACGGCTACACTGCACCGCACGCCGCCCCGCCCCGCGGGCGAGCGCACGGGGCCTGGCCATCAGCGAGACCACCTCCCTCTCCGGCCAAGCGTTCGCCACGCCCCTGTACAAGGAGCTCGAGCGGCGCATGCGCGAGACACTCGCCGCCGGCGAGTGGAAGCCCGGCGATGCGATCCCCGCCGAGCGGCGGCTCGCCGAGCGCTACGGCGTGTCGATCGGCACGCTGCGCAAGGCGATCGACGAACTCGTCGCAGCGAACCTCCTCATCCGCCAGCAGGGCCGCGGCACGTTCGTCGCCACGCACGATCGCGACCGCATGCTGTTCCACTTCTTCCACGTCGCGCCGCTCGAGCGCCCGAAGCAGTACCCCGACGTGCGCCTGCTCGCGTTCGCCCGCGGCCGCGCCGAACGCGCGGAAGCGGAGGCACTGCGCATTGCGACCGGCGATGCGGTGTTCCGCGTGCGCAACCTGCTGTCGCTGGCCGGGCACCCGGTCATCGTCGACGACCTGACGCTGCCGGCGTCGCGGTTCCCGGGCCTGACGCAGATGCAGTTCGCCGGCCGCCCGTCGACGATCTACAACCTCTACCAGGACGCGTTCGGCGTCTACGTCGTGCGCACACGCGAGCGGCTGCGCGCGACCCCCGCCGACGCCGAGGCCGCGAGCCTGCTCGGCGTGGCGCGCGGCGCGCCGCTGCTGACCATCCGCCGCGTCGCGCTCGCCCACCACGACGCGCCCGTCGAGCTGCGCGTCTCGCGGGTGAACACCGCCGCGCACGAGTACTACGCCGACATCGGCCGGCCTTGAGGGTCAGACCCTACTTCCCGCGAGGGTCAGACCCTTGCGACGCGTCGCATTGCCTGACCCCGGCGGTTCGCGTAGGCTTCAGCCAACTCCGCGCTCCCGTCCTGCCACCGTCCGGCGCGATTCCAGTCCGACACCACGACTTCGCCGATGCGCAGCGCCCCCCTCTACAGTCGCTCGGGACATCGTGGCCGCGACGCCGTGCCTGCGGCTCGCGCGTCGAAGCCAGCGCAGCCCGCAGCCGCCGCCGTGCCGGCCTCAGCGCCGGCCCCCAAGCCGCGCTCGCGCCTTGCCGCTTTCGCCGCGCGCCACGAACGTCCGCTGCTCCTCGCGCTGGGCGTCCTGCTGGCGCTCGCGGTCGTGAAGGCGAACGACGCGATGCGCCCCGGCCTGCGCGCCCTCACGCAGCAGGACGTCGACGCCGCGGTCCTGCACACGCTGCAGAACAACGTGCTGCCGTCGCAGGCCGCGCAGGCCTACGAGAAGGTCGGCAAGTCGGTCGTGCGCGTGCGCGACCTCGCCAAGGGGGAGAACGAGAAGGAGGTCGAGACGGGCGTGGGGACCGGCGTGGTGATCGTCGACAAGGGCATCATCCTCACCAACCTCCACGTCGTGCTGGGCGCGAAGAAGGTCGGCGTGATCTTCGCCGACGGCACCGAGTCGGAGGCGACGGTGATCGGCGCACAGCCCGAGCACGACCTCGCCGTGCTCCAGGCGAAGACGCTGCCCGACGACCTGCAGGCTGCGACGATGCGCTCGACCGCGGACCTCGTGCCGGGTGACCGTGTGGTCGCCGTGGGCTTTCCGTTCGGCATCGGCCCTTCGGTCTCGGAGGGCGTGATCTCCGGGTTGCGCCGCGAGTACCGCTCGCCGGAAGGCAAGCGCGTGCTGACCAATCTGATCCAGTTCGACGCCGCGGCGAACCCCGGCAACTCCGGGGGCCCGCTGGTGACGATGGATGGCGAGGTCGTCGGCATCGTCACGGGCATCCTCAACCCGACGCAGCAGCGCGTGTTCATCGGCATCGGCTTCGCCGTGCCGATCGAGAATGCCGCGGCCGCCGCCGGCCTTCCGCCGTTCTAGGAAATCAGACCGATGATCGAATCGCCGCGTGTTCATCCCGATGCCCAGCTGCCCGAGCGCATCCTCTACGAGGTCAAGAAGATCGTCGTGGGACAGGACCACTTCCTCGAGCGCGTGCTGGTCGCCATGCTCGCGCAGGGCCACCTGCTGGTCGAGGGCGTGCCGGGGCTCGCCAAGACGCTGACGGTGAAGACGCTCGCGCGCACGATCCGCGGCACGTTCAAGCGCATCCAGTTCACGCCCGACCTCGTGCCGGCGGACCTGACCGGCACGCGCATCTTCAACCAGAAGACCGGCGACTTCGCCACCTCGCTTGGTCCGGTGTTCGCCAACCTGCTGCTGGCCGACGAAATCAACCGCGCGCCGGCCAAGGTGCAGAGCGCATTGCTCGAGGTGATGCAGGAGTACCAGGTGACGATCGCCGGCGAGACGCACCACGTGCCCAGGCCGTTCCTCGTCATGGCCACGCAGAATCCGATCGAGAGCGAGGGCACCTACCCGCTGCCGGAGGCGCAGGTCGACCGCTTCATGATGAAGGTCCTCGTCGGCTATCCGACCGAGGAGGAGGAGTTCGTCATCGTCGACCGCGTGACCGGCACGGCCGGCCAGGTCGCCTCGGTCGCGTCGACCGCCGAACTGGCGGAGCTGCAGCAGGCGTGCCGCTCTGTCTACGTCGACCCCTCGTGCATCCAGTACGCCGTGCGGCTCGCCGCGGTGACGCGCTTCCCCGGCAAGCACGGCCTGCCCGAGCTCGCGCGCTTCGTGCAGTTCGGCGCGAGCCCGCGCGCGCCGATCCACCTGATCGAGGGCGCGCGCGCGCTCGCGTTCCTGCGCGGCCGCGACTACGTGCTGCCCGAGGACGTCACCGACCTCGTGCCCGACGTGTTCCGCCACCGCCTCGTGCTCTCCTACGAGGCGCTGGCCGAAGCGCTGACGCCCGACGAGCTCCTGCGCCGCATCATGCGGAAGGTGCCGGCGCCGGAGAAGCCCCTCGAGTCCCATGTCCGCGTCGCCGCAACGGGCTGAAGCGGTCCTGCGCCGCCTCGAGTGGACGGTGATGCGGCGGCTCGACGGGCTGCTGCACGGCGACTACCGCACGCTGTTCCGCGGCACGGGCTTGGACCTCGCCGACCTGCGCGAATACCAGTACCACGACGACGTTCGCCACATCGACTGGAACGTGACCGCGCGCATGCAGCAGCCGTTCGTGCGCACGTTCAACGAGGAGCGCGACCTCACCGCCTGGTTCCTGCTCGACCTCTCGCCCTCGCTGGACTTCGGCTCGGTGGCCGCGGCCAAGCGCGAGATCGCCGCCGAGTTCGTCGCCGTGCTCGCGAGGCTGTTCACGCGCCGCGGGAACCGCGTCGGCGCGATGTTCTACGGCGACGCGCTCGACACGGTGATCCCCGCGCGCGCCGGCCGCCTGCACGTGCTGCAGCTGCTGCACCGCATGCAGGAGCGCGAGGCGCGCGACAGCTCGGGGTCGACCGACCTGGGCGAGTTCATCACCGCGGCCGGGGCGATGATGAAGCGCCGCTCGCTGGTTTTCGTCGTCTCCGACTTCGTGAGCCGGCCCGGCTGGGACGCCGCGCTGGCGCGGCTCAACCGCCGCCACGAGGTCGTCGCGGTGCGGCTGTACGATCCGCTGGAGTCCGAGCTGCCGGACCTGGGCCTGATCGTGATCCAGGACGCCGAGAGCGGCGAGCAGCTGCTCGTGGACACGCACGACGCGGGCTTCCGGCGCCGCTTCGCCGCGGCCGCCGCGAGGCGCGAGCAGGAGGTCCGGAACGCGTTCGCGCACGCGCAGGCCGACGCGCTCGAGCTCGCCACCGACGACGACCTCGCGGAGGCCATCTTCCGCTTCGCCGACCTGCGCAGGCGCCGCGCGCAGCTTGCCGCCGGCGGCGGCCTGCCGTCGCACCTCGAGGAAAACCGTGAAGTTCCTGTGGCCTGAAGCGCTCCCGCTGCTGCTGCTGGTGCCGGTGATCGCGGCGCTGTACGTGTGGCTGCTGCGGCGGCGCAAGCGAGCTGCGGTGCGCTACGCGAACCTGCCGCTGGTGCGCGAGGCGATGGGACGCGCCGCCGGCTGGCGCCGCCACGTGCCGCCACTCCTGTTCCTCGGCGCTCTGACCGCGCTGTTCGTCGCCGTCGCGCGGCCCACGGCGGTGATCACGCTGCCCTCGCAGCAGGACGTCGTGATCCTCGCCATGGACGTCTCCGGCAGCATGCGCGCCACCGACGTCGAGCCGAACCGCCTCGTTGCCTCGCAGAACGCAGCGAAGGCGTTCATCGCCCAGCAGCCGATGACCACTCGCATCGGCATCGTGTCGTTCGCCGGCACCGCGGCGCTCGTGCAGCCGCCGACGCAGAACCGCGAGGAACTCGTCGCCGCGATCGACCGCTTCCAGCTGCAGCGCGCGACCGCCATCGGCAGCGGCATCATCGTCTCGCTCGCCGCGATCTTCCCCGACGCCGGCATCGACATCAGCCAGCTCACCTCCGGGCGCGACCAGCGCGCGCTGCCGATCGACGCGGCGAAGAAGGCCGACAAGCCCCCGCACCAGCCGGTGCCGCCGGGCTCCTACGCCTCGGCGGTCATCATCCTGCTCACCGACGGCCAGCGCACCACCGGCCCCGATCCGCTCGATGCGGCGAAGATGGCCGCCGATCGCGGCGTGCGCGTCTTCACCGTCGGCGTGGGGACGCCTCAGGGCGAGGTGATCGGCTTCGAGGGCTGGTCGATGCGCGTGCGCCTCGACGAGGACACGCTGAAGAAGATCGCCGGCATCACGCAGGGCGAGTACTTCTACGCGGGTACCGCCGTGGACCTGAAGAAGATCTACCAGAACCTCAACACGCGTCTTGTGTTCGAGCGCAAGGAAACCGAGGTCTCGGCCATGTTCGCGGGGCTGGGCGCGGCGCTGGCATTGCTGGCGGCGGGGCTGTCGGTGCTGTGGTTCCACCGCATCCTGTAACCGCGGTTCAGAAGTCCCACCCTCCCTGCGCCACCGGAGCGAAACTGCGCCGGTGCGCCGGGCACGGCCCGTGCTGCTGCAAGGCGGCCAGGTGCGCGGGCGTGCCATAGCCCTTGTGCTGCGCGAATCCGTACTGCGGCCAGGCGCGGTCGAGTTCGACGAGGAGCGCGTCGCGGGTCGTCTTCGCGAGGATCGACGCGGCACTGATCGCGGCGACATCGCGGTCACCCTTGACGATCGCGCGTGCGCGGCAGGCGAGCTGCGGGCAGCGATTGCCGTCGACGAGCGCTTCCTGCGGCGCGATCGCCAGCGCTTCGACCGCGCGGCGCATCGCCAGCATCGTGGCCTGAAGGATGTTGAGCGCGTCGATCTCGGCGACCGCAGCGCTCGCAGTCGACCAGGCCAGCGCACGCTCGCGTATCAGGGCGGCCAGCGCATCGCGACGCTGCGGCGAAAGCGTTTTCGAGTCGGCAAGCCCGGGCACCGGGCGCCGCGCGTCGAGGATCACCGCCGCCGCGACGACGGGCCCCGCCAGCGGCCCCCGTCCCGCCTCGTCGATGCCCGCGACGAGGACAACGCGACTCACAGCGCCACCTCATTGGAAGCGACGCGCCGCACGGGGCGTCGGCGCGTCGGTGGCCGGCCGTGATTCGCCTTGCCGTCGATCCCCAGGCTGCGCCTGGGGCCAGCGATGCACCGTCGAGGATGGCCGGATGCCTTCAATTCGCTGGCCCTTGCGCCTGCCTCGGGTCGCATCCCCGCAGGCGGGGCCCCTGCTCCGCCTCGGCAGTCGCCCCTCGCCAAATGGCTCACACGGCCACGCCCGCCGTCCGCAGCTCCGCGGCCACGGCGGCCGCGGCCAGCGCGCCCGTGTCGGCGCGCAACGCCTCCCCGAACCCGGCGAACACCGCGTCCAGCCGGCGCCGCGTGACGGTGTCGTCGAACAGGTTCAGCGCCGCCTGCGCGAGGTTGACCGGCGTGGCGTCGTCCTGCAGGAACTCCGGAACGACGAAGCGTCCGGCCAGCACATTGGGGAGGCCGACCCAGGGGATCGTGAGCTTGCGCTGCACGATCCACGCGGTGAGCCGCGTCACGCGGTAGAAGATCACGTGCGGGCAGCGCGCCAGCGCTGCCTCCAGCGTGGCCGTGCCCGAAGCGACGACGCCGACGTCGGCAGCGCGCAGCGCGTCGCCGGCATGGCCGTACAGGAGCGTCAGGGGCAGCTCGGCGAAGCCGAGCGCGTGACGGATCGCGTCGAAGCGCTCGCGGGTCGCGCGCGTGGCCAGCGGCACGAGGAAGCGCGCGTCGGAGCGCGCCTCGTGGATGCGCGCGGCGGTGCGCAGCACGGTGTCGGCGTGGAGCTCGATCTCCGAGAGCCGCGATCCGGGCAGCAGCGCAAACACGGGGGTCGCCGAGCGCAGCTGGAAACGTTCGCGGACCTCGCGGCGCGCCGCCGGCGTGGCGGCCTCGGCCGCCATCGGATGGCCGACGTAGTCGACGGCGACGCCTGCCGAGGCGTAGATCGGCGGCTCGAACGGGAACAGCGCCAAGATGCGGTCGGCCGCGCGCGCGATCGTCTTCACGCGCTCGCCGCGCCACGCCCATACCGACGGGCTCACGAAGTGGATCGTGCGCACGCCTCGCGCCTTCAGCCTGCGCTCCAGCCCCAGGTTGAAGTCGGGCGCGTCCACGCCGACGAACAGCGGCGCGCGCTCCGCCAGCAGGCGGGCGCGCAGCTCGCGGCGGATGCGAAAGAGCTCGGGCAGGTGCGCGAGGACCTCCGCGAATCCACGGACCGCGAGCTTCTCCATCGGCACCCAGGCCTCGCAGCCTTCCGCCTGCATCTTCGGCCCGGCGATGCCGGCAAAGCGCACCTGCGGATGGCGCTCGCGCACGGCGCGGATCAGGGCCGCGGCAAGCGCGTCGCCCGAGGTCTCCCCCGCGACGATGCCCACCAGCGGATGGGCCGGCGAAGACGCGATGTCGCTACTCAACGCACGATGCCGCGGCCGGGCACGGCGAGGAATGCGACGAGCGGGGCGAGCACCGGCGAGCGCTGTGCGGCCGCCTCGATCGCGGCCTTCGCCTCCTCCAGTGCGAGCCCCTCGCGGTAGAGCGACTTGTAGGCGCGGCGGATCGCCAGCAGGTCCGCGGTGGTGAAGCCGCGCCGCTTGAGGCCCTCGACGTTCGTGCCCTTGGGCTGCGCGGGGTAGCCCTGCACGATGGTGAACGGCGGCACGTCTTGCAGCACGATCGATCCGGCCGCGACCAGCGCATGGGCGCCGATGCGGCAGAACTGGTGGGCGCCGCCGAACCCGCCCATCACCACCCAGTCGTCGACGTGGACGTGGCCGGCGAGCTGCACGTTGTTCGAGAACACCGTGTGGCTGCCCACCACGCAGTCGTGCGCGACGTGCGTGTAGGCGAGGAACAGGTTGTCGTCGCCGATCGACGTGTCGCCGCGATCCTGCACCGTGCCGGCATGCACGGTCACGTACTCGCGGAACACATTGTCGTCGCCGATCGTGGTGGTCGTCGGCTCGCCGCCGTACTTGCGGTCCTGGGCGATCTCGCCGATCGAGGCGAACTGGAAGACGCGGTTGCGCCGGCCGATCCGCGTGCGTGCGCCGATCACCGCGTGCGGGCCGACGACGGTGCCCGCGCCGATCGTGCACGCCGGCCCGACGATCGAGTACGGCCCGACGGCGACGTCGTCGTCGAGTTCGGCGAGCGGATCGACGATCGCCGTGGCGTGGATGCGCGTCATGGGTGTACCCCCACGCTTGCGGCATGCGCCGCTGCGCTGCCCCCTGAGGGGGAGCAATGAGCGCCTTGGGACGGCCCGGCGGCGCTCATGCGCCGGTAGGGGCGAGCGTCACCAGCAGCGCGGCCTCGGTGGCGAGCTGCCCGTCGACCAGCGCGCGCACGGCGAAGCGCCCCTTGCCGCCCTCGCCCGGCTGCCAGCGCGACTCCAGCGTCAGCGTGTCGCCGGGAATGACCTGCCGCTTGAAGCGGCAGGCGTCCACGCCGTCGAAGGCAAGCGCCGGCGCACCGTCGGCGGTGGCGATGCCACTCGCCACGGCGAGCGCGCCGGAAATCTGCGTGAGCGCCTCGAGAATGAGCACACCCGGCATCACCGGATAGGCGGGGAAGTGGCCCTGGAAGTACGGCTCGTCGATCGTGACGTTCTTGAGCGCGCGGATCGACTCGCCCGGCAGGCACTCGAGCAGCCGATCGACGAGCACCGTCGGGTAGCGGTGCGGCATCCTTGCCACGACCGCCTCCACGTCGACCAGGTCGGTCCCGGCTCCGCTCACCGGACTACCCTCTGCGGTGAGAGGCGCTTCGGGGCTTGTTCGCCCTCGGGGCGGCCCTTCGGGGTCACGCCTCGCCCCTTTGCGCCAGCGCACGCTCGAGCGCGCGCACCCGGTCGGCCAACTCGTCGAGCCGGCGCAGCCGTGCGGCGACCTTCTGCCAGTCGCGGTGCGGGAGCACGGGGAACATGCCGGTGTACACGCCGGGCCGGTCGATCGTGCTCGTGACCGACGTGCCGCCGCCGATCACCGTTCCATCGGCGATCGATATGTGGCCGCCGATCCCCGACGCGCCGCCGATGCGGCAATTGCGCCCGATGCTGGCGCTGCCCGCGATGCCGACGCAGCCCGCGATCGCCGTGTGGCGACCGATACGGCAGTTGTGGGCAACCTGGATCTGGTTGTCGAGCTTGACGTCGTCCTCGATCACCGTGTCCTCGATGGCGCCGCGGTCGATCGTCGTATTGGCACCGATGTCGCAGTCCGCGCCGACAACCACCCGCCCGACCTGCGGAACGCGCAGCCAGCGCCCTTCCTCCTCCGCCATGCCGAAGCCGTCGGCTCCGATGACCGCGCCCGAGTGCACCATGGTTCGCGGCCCGATGACGCAGCGGTCGTAGACGGTGACGTTCCCGTGCAGCATCACGTCGTCGCCGATCTCGGCGTCCGCGCCGATCACGGTACCCGGCCCGATGACAGCGCGTGCGCCCACGACCGCACGCGCGCCGATCGCGACCAACGGCCCGATCGACGCGGTGGCGTCGACCCGCGCCGACGCATCGACGACGGCGCTCGGATGGACGCCGGCGGCCGAGCATCGCGGCGGGTGGAGGATCGCCGCGACCTTCGCGTACGTCGCGTAAGGCTGCGCCGAAACGAGCTTCGGCTTGTCGGTAGCGCCAGCCGCCTCGGGTGCAACGATCACCGCCGCGGCGAGCGTGCCGGCGAGCTGCGCGCGGTACTTCGGGTTGGCGAGGAACGCGATCGCGTCCGCGCCACCGCGCTCGAGCGTGGTCACCCGCGCGATGGCGATCGCGCCGTCGCCCTCGACGCGCGCGCCGGTCCGGCGCGCAAGCTCGGCGAGGGAGATGCCGGCAGTGGTGGCGGCCATGGCGCGCGGGACTACTTGTCCGCGAGCGCCTTGATCACCTTCTCGGTGATGTCGATGCGCTGGCTCGCGTAGACGACCGGGTCCTGCAGGATCAGGTCGAACTTCTCGGCCTCGGCGATCTGCTGGATCACCTTGTTCGCGCGTTCCTGGACGCTGGCGAGCTCCTCGTTGCGGCGCAGGTTCAAGTCCTCGCGGAACTCGCGCTGCTGGCGCTGCATGTCGCGCGACAGGTTGGCGAGGTCGCGCTCCTTGTTGCGGCGCTCGGTCTCGGCCATCGTCGCGCCGTCCTTGTCGAGCGCCGCCTGCAGATCGCGCACCTGGCGGGCCACCTTGCCGAGCTCGGCGTCGCGCGCGGCGAACTCCTTCTCGAGCTTCGCCTGGGCCCGTTTCGCCGGCGCCGCCTCGCGGAACAGCCTTTCCGTGTTCACGAACCCGATCTTGTAGTCCGCGGCGACCGCCGCCCCGCTCGCGAGCGCGATCAGCATCGCGGCGGCCATCGAAATCATGCTGCGTTTCACTTCGATTGTCTCCTGCGCGTTGCCGCGCCTTGCCTCATGGGCGGCATCAGAACACGTTGCCGACCTGGAACTGGAACTTCTGGATGCGGTCGTAGCACTTCTTGCCGATCGGGAAAGCGTAGCTGAACTTGAGCGGCCCGACCGGGGAGTTCCACGCGAGGCCCACGCCCGCCGAGTAGCGGAAGTCCTGCGCCCCGGGGTAGACGACTTGCGGGTCGGAGGACGGCCCGCCGGCGCAGCTCTCGACGAGCACCTCGCCCGAATCGCCGCGGAAGTTGGGCAGCGTGCTCGCCGCCCAGATCTGCCCCGCGTCGGCGAAGATGCTGGCGCGCACGGACTTGTCGCCCTTCAGGACCGGGTAGTACATCTCGAAGTTGCCGACGATCTTGCGCTTGCCGCCCAGCACGTTGCCAAACGCATCCAACGGGCCCAGCGAGTTCGATTCGTAGCCCCGCACCGAGCCCACGCCGCCGGCGTAGAACGCCTTGTAGAACGGCAGCGGCTTGCCGCCGTAGCCGTCGGCGTAGCCCACCTCCCCTCGCAACATCAGCACCAGGCCGCCGTACACCGGCCAGAACCACTGGTGCACGTACTGCGCCTTGTAGTACTCGAGGTCGCCGGGTGGCAAGCCGAGCTCGACGAACGTGCTCTGCAAGCGCCCGCGCGTCGGGTAGAGCACGTCGTCCCGAGTGTCGCGCGCCCAGCCGCCCGTCGTGACGAAGCTCCACGTCGGATTGCCGAACTCATCGATGAACTCCCTGTAGATCTGCGGGCTATCGTCGAACAGCGTGAGGTCGGAGCGCTCGGCGCGCACGCCGACGTTGATCACGTCGGTCTCGGTGACCGGGATGCCGAAGCCGATCGCCCCGCCGAACGTGTCGGAGGCGTACTGCGAAATCGCCTGGCCCGAGGGATCGGTCCTGCGCCAGTACAGCTCGATGGTGCGCGAGACGCCGTCGACGGTCCAGTACGGCTCGGTGAAGAGGAACGAGTACACGCGGTTCGACTTGCTGGTGTTGATCGCGAGCGACAGCGCGTTGCCGGAGCCGAACACGTTCTGCTGCGACACCGACGCGCTGAACACGATCCCGTCGGAGGACGAGTAGCCCACGCCGGCCAGCAGGTTGCCCGTCGACTTCTCCGTCACGGCGATCTCGATGTCGATCTGGTCGGGCGAGCCGGGCACCGGCGGCGTCTCGATGTTGACGTCCTCGAAGTAGCCGAGCCGGCGGACGCGCACCTTCGAGCGCTCGATGCGCGGCCCGTCGTACCACCCGCCCTCGAGCTGGCGCACCTCGCGGCGGATCACCTCGTCGCGCGTCTTGGTGTTGCCGGTGATGTTGACCTTGCGCACGTAGACGCGGCGGCCCGGGTCGACGTAGAACGTGAACGAGGCCGTGCCCTTGCCGCGGTCGAGCTCGGGCGTGGCGTTGACGTTGGCGAACGCGTAGCCCTCCGCGCCGAGCCTGTCGCTGATCTCCTTCGCCGAGGCCTGCAGGCGCGAGCGCGAAAACGTCTCCCCGGGGCGCATGCGGATCATGGCGCGCAGCTCCTCCTCGGGGACCATCAGCTCGCCGGCGATGCGGACGTCGCCGACCACGTAGCGCTGTCCCTCGCTGACGTTGATCGTGATGGAGATGTCTTCCTTGTCCGGGGAGATCGCCACCTGCGTGGACTCGACCGCGAACTCCAGGTAGCCGCGGTCCTGGTAGAAGCTGCGCAGCGTCTCGAGGTCGGCGGAGAGCTTCTGCTTGCTGTACTGGTCGTTCTTCGTGTACCAGGTGAGCCAGCCGGGCGAGGTGAGCGAGATCTCGGAGAGCAGCTGCGACTCGGTGAACGCCTTCGCGCCGACGATGTTGATCCGCCCGATGCGCGTGGCCGGCCCCTCCTCGATGCTGAAGTTGACGGCGACGCGGTTGCGCTCCTGCGGCGTCGCCGTCGTCTGCACCTTCGCGCTGTAGAGGCCGCGCGTGATGTACTGGCGCTTGAGCTCCTGCTCGGCGCGATCGAGGGCGCTGCGGTCGAAGATGCGCGCCTCGGAGAGCCCGATGTCCTTCAGTGCCTTGCGAATGGTGTCGGTGTCGAATTCCTTGTTGCCGACGAACGTGATCGAGCTGATCGTCGGCCGCTCCTGCACGGCCACGACCAGCACGTCGCCCTGCCGCTCGAGGCGGACGTCGCGGAAGAAGCCGGTCGCGTACAGCGCCTTCACCGCCTGCGATGCGCGCTCGTCGTCGATGCGCTCGCCGACCTTGATCGGCAGGTAGCTGAAGACCGTGCCCGCCTCGGTGCGCTGCACGCCCTCGACGCGGATGTCCTTGACGACGAAAGGATCGAAGGCGAGCGCGGCCGACGCGAGCGCCAGCGCGGCGAGCGCGGCGGCGAGGCGGGCTGCCTTGCCCGCCCGGGGGGCGCGCGGCGCGGCGCGGCGCGAGGCCTCGGCCGGCCGGCAGCGTTCAGAACAGGCGGGAAAAGTCATTGAAGAGAGCCAAGGCCATCAGCGCGGCGAGCATGGCCATGCCGATGCGCTGGCCCAGCTCGAAGGCACGATCCGACAACGGACGGCCGCGCAGAACTTCGGCGAAATAATACAGCAATTGCCCGCCATCCAATAACGGGATCGGCAGCAGGTTGAGCACGCCGAGGCTGATGCTGATCAGCGCGAGGTAGCCGACGAAGACGAGCGCGCCGGCCTGCGCCGACTGGCCGGCGTAGTCGGCCAGCGTGATCGGGCCGCTGATGTTCCTGAGCGAGGCCGTGCCGGTGGCAATGCGCCCGAGCATGCGCAGCGTGAAGACCGACAGTTCCCACGTCTTGCGCGCGCCCTGCGCCACAGCGTCGAGCGGACCGTAGCGAACGGTCACGGCCAGGCCTTGGGCCAGCGCCGGGTCGACCTTGAGCCGCACCCCGGCGATGCCGACGCGCTTGCCCTGCGCCTCGGTCGCCTCGGTGACCAGCGGCACGTCGAAGGTGGTGCCGTCGCGCTCGACGCGAAACACGATTTCCGCGGCGGGCTTCGCGTTCGTCGCCACCGCAACGTCGGCCGGCGAGCGCACGGGGATGCCGTCGACGGCGAGGATACGGTCGCCGGCGCGCAGCCCCGCGCGCTGGGCCGGCTTGCCCGCGACCGCCTCGTCGATCAGCGGCGCGCCGAGGTCGACCGCGAGGCCGAGCTTGCGCATGAACGCGCCTTCCCAGTCGCCGGGCGCGAGATCGCGCAGCGACACCACGCGGGTTGCGCTGCGCCGGTCCAGCGTTTCGACCGCCAGCGCGACGTCGTCGCTGCCCGTCGCTCGCAGGAGCCGCCAGCGCAGGTCGGCCACGCTTGTCACCGGCACGCCGTCGACCGCCGTCACCAGATCGCCGCGCTGCACGGCGGCGGCGGCCGCCGCCGACCCCCGCGGCGGCTCGGCGAGCAACGGCTTCTGCCCCGGCACGCCCGCCATGAAAGTCCCGGCGTAGAGCACGATGGCGAGCAGCAGGTTGGCGATCGGTCCCGCGGAGACGATGGCGATGCGCTGCCACACGGTCGCGCGATTGAACGCGCGCGGCCGGTCCGCCGGCGCGATCTCCGGGTCGCGCTCGTCCGCCATCTTGACGTAGCCGCCCAGCGGCACCGCGGAGACGGCGAACTCGGTGCCGTCGCGTCCGTAGCGCCGCGACCACAGCACGCGCCCGAAGCCCACCGAGAACCGCAGCACCTTGACGTTGCACCAGCGCGCGACGAGGTAGTGGCCGAGCTCGTGGAACACGACGAGCACGCCGAGCACGACGAGGAACCAGAGAACTTTTTGCACGATGTCCATGACAGCCTCAGTGCGCCTTCGCGGTGCCGCGGCGCGGCAGCTCGCCCAGGCCGAGGAACGCGCGTGCCTCGGCGCGTGCGCGGGCGTCCGCGGCGAGCGCGACCTCGAGCGACTCCGCGTGCTCGCTGTCCACGCGCTCGAGTGCCTCGGCGCACGCGGCGGCGATGTCGGTGAAGCGGGCCTGCCCGGCGAGGAAGGCCGCGACCGCGACTTCGTTCGCGGCGTTGAGCACGGCGGGTGCGGTGCCGCCCTCCTCGAGCGCGCGAAACGCGAGCGCAAGGCAGGGAAAGCGCGCGAGGTCGGGACGCTCGAACGACAGCGCGCCGAGCGCGGCGAGGTCGAGCTGCGCCACGCCTGCGTCGATGCGCTCCGGATAGGCGAGCGCCTGCGCGATCGGCGTGCGCATGTCCGGATGGCCGAGCTGCGCGATCACCGAGCCGTCGGCGTACTCGACCAGCGAGTGGACCACGCTCTGCGGGTGCAGCAAGACCTCGATCGCATCGCCCCCCGCGCCGAACAGCCAGTGCGCCTCGATGACCTCGAGCCCCTTGTTCATCATCGTCGCCGAGTCGACCGAGATCTTGCGGCCCATCGACCAATTGGGATGCGCGCAAGCCTCGTCGGGCGTGACGTCCGCGAGGTCCTCCAGCGGACGGTTGCGGAACGGTCCGCCCGAGGCGGTGAGCAGGATGCGGCGCACTCCCGCGCCCTGCGGATGGCCGTCGTAGCCCGGCGGCAGGCACTGGAAGATCGCGTTGTGCTCGCTGTCCACCGGCAGCAGCGTCGCCCCGCCCTCGCGCACCGCGCGCATGAACAACGCGCCGCCGATGACCAGCGCTTCCTTGTTCGCGAGGAGGATGCGCTTGCCGGCGCGGGCGGCCGCGAGCGTTGGCGCCAGTCCGGCCGCGCCGACGATGGCGGCGAGCACGGTGTCGGCCTCCGGCAGCGCAGCCACCGCGGCAAGGCCCGCCTCGCCCGCGTGCACCTGCGTGGCGATGCCCTCCGCGCGCAGCCTTTCGCGCAGCGACTGCGCCGCTTCGGCATCGAGCAACGCCGCGTGAGCAGGACGAAAGCGCGCGCACTGCGCCGCGAGCTTGTCGACGCTGCTGTTCGCGGCCAGCGCGACGACCTCGAAGCGATCCGGATGGCGTGCGATCACGTCGAGCGTCGACTCGCCGATCGACCCGGTCGCACCGAGCAGGCACACGCGCCGCTTCATCCGCCGCTCCGCGGCAGCCAAGCGGTGGCGGCGAGCGCAGCGAACGGCATCGCCGCCAGCAGCGCGTCGACGCGGTCGAGCACCCCGCCGTGGCCGGGCAGCAGCGCGCCGCTGTCCTTGACGCCGGCCTGGCGTTTGAGCAGAGACTCGAACAGGTCGCCAACGACGGAGACTGCGGCGAGCAGCGGCAGGAACGCCACGAACGCCGCCATCGCGGCCGGGCCGGCCGGCGCGAACGCCGAAGGCGCGACGGCGACGAGCAGCAACGCGTAGGCTGCGACTGCGACCAGCGCGCCCCACACGCCTTCCCAGGTCTTGCCGGGGCTGATCGTCGGCGCCAGCTTGCGCTTGCCGAAGCGCCGCCCCGCGAAGTATGCCGCGATGTCGGCGATCCACACCACCGCCATCGCCGCCAGCACGAGCCAGGGCGAGTGCGCCTGCAGGCTCGCGATGGCGACCCATGCGGCCAGGAGCACGACCACGCCGGCCGCGGCCCCGGCGTAGCCGGTGGCCCGCCAGCCGGCGGCAAGCCATCGCGGCGCCACGAGGAGCCAGAACGCCGCCCCGGCGCCGCCGACGGCATACACGACCGCGTCGGGGAAGCCATGCGCAAAGCCCGCGGCCGGCACGAACAGCAGCGCGAGCGCCGCAAGCGCAAGGGCGAGCACGAACGCGAGCGTCGCGGTGCGCGTCAAGGCGCACAGCCGCGCCCACTCGAGCGCGGCGAGCAAGACCACCACGAGCACGGTCAGCGCCCACCCCAGCGGAGGCAACGCGAACAACGCGGCCATGACCACTGCCACGAGGACGACCGCCGTGACGACGCGCTGCGCAAGCGTGGAAGCCCCCATCGCGCTGGCACGGCGCGGCTAGCGCGCTGCCGCGTTCTCCGCCGCGTGCTGCAGCTGCTCGCTGGTGCGCCCGAAGCGGCGTTCGCGGACGCGGTACGAGGCGATGGCGTCGTCGAGCGCCTTGCCGTCGAAGTCCGGCCACAGGACCTCGGTGAAGTAGAGCTCGGTGTAGGCGACCTGCCAGAGCAGGAAGTTGGAGATGCGCTCCTCGCCGCCGGTGCGGATGAAGAGGTCGGGCTCGGGCGCGTAGCTCATCGCCAGGTAGGGGGCGAGCGCGTCGGGATCGAGCGGGGCGTCGGGATCGAGCGCCTCGCGGTGCGCGGCGTAGTAGCGCCGCGCCGCCTGCGCGATGTCCCAGCGACCGCCGTAGTTCGCGGCGATGGTGAGCGTCAGCCGAGCATTGCCGTGCGTCAGCTCCTCGGCGGTGGCGGCCAGCTCGCGGATGCGCGCGTCGAAGCGCGCGAGGTCGCCGACCACGCGGAAGCGGATGCCGTTCTCGTGCAGCTTCGCCACCTCCTGCTCGAGCGCGCGCACGAAGAGCTCCATCAGGATCGAAACCTCCTCCTGCGGCCGCCGCCAGTTCTCGCTGGAAAAGGCGAACAACGTCAGGAACTCGATGCCGCGATCGACCGCCGCGCGGATCGCGCCGCGCACGGTCTCGACACCCTTGCGGTGGCCGGCCACGCGCGGCAGGTGGCGCTGCTTCGCCCAGCGCCCGTTGCCGTCCATGATGATCGCGACGTGGCGGGGCACGTCGCGGACCTCGGGAATGGTGCGTGTCGTAGTGGCGTGCAAAGCTCTGACCTGCGGGACGCCCGAACGGCCGTGCCGTGAGAGGTCCCCTCTTAGATGGCCAACAGATCCTGTTCCTTGGCTTGCAGGACCTTGTCGATCTCCGCGATGGAGCGGTCGGTCAGCTTCTGCAGGTCCTCGAGCGCGCGCCGCTCGTCGTCCTCCGAGACCTCGTGCGCCTTCAGCATCCGCTTCAGGTGCTCGTTCGCCTCGCGCCGCACGTTGCGGATGGCCACGCGCGCCTCTTCGGCTTCGTGGCGCACGACCTTGATCAGGTCGCGGCGCCGCTCCTCGGTGAGCGGCGGCATCGGCACGCGGATGATCTCGCCGGAGGTCGCCGGGTTGAGGCCGAGGTCGGAGTCGCGGATCGCCTTTTCGATCACCGGGACCAGCTTCTTCTCCCACGGCTGCACGTTGATCGTGCGCGCGTCGCCGAGCGTCACGTTGGCGCACTGGCTGATCGGCAGCAGCGAGCCGTAGTAGTCGACCATCACGTGGTCGAGGAGCCCGGTGTGGGCGCGGCCGGTGCGCACCTTCTGGAAGTCGCCTTTCAGCGTCTCCACCGACCGGGCCATCTTCTGCTCGGCGGTCTTCTTCACCTCGGCGATGGGCATCGCGTACTCCGCTTTCGTCGGGTCAGCAGTGAACGAGCGTGCCCTCGTCCTCGCCCATCACGACGCGCTTGAGCGCGCCGGGCTTGAAGATCGAGAACACTTTGAGCAGCATGTTCTGGTCGCGGCACAGCGCGAGCGCAGTTGCGTCCATCACCTTCAGATTCTTGACGATCGCCTCGTCGAACGTGAGCTCGCCGTAGCGCCGCGCCCCTGCATCCTTCCTGGGGTCTGACGTGTAGACGCCGTCGACCTTCGTCGCCTTGAGGACGATGTCCACGCCCATCTCGCGGCCGCGCAGCGCGGCGGCGGTGTCGGTGGTGAAGAACGGGTTGCCGGTGCCCGCCGCGAAGATCACCACCTTGCGCTCCTCGAGATAGCGCAGCGCCTTGCCGCGGATGTACGGCTCGGCCACCTGGTCGATGCGCAGCGCCGACTGCACGCGCGACACGACACCGCCGGCGCGCAGCGCATCCTGCAGCGCCAGCGCGTTCATCAGCGTGGCCAGCATGCCCATGTAGTCGGCGGTCGCGCGGTCCATGCCGGCGGCGCCCAGCGCCACGCCGCGGAAGATGTTGCCGCCGCCGATGACGACCGCGATCTCGACGCCGAGCGCGTGCACCTCGGCGATCTCGCGCACCATCCGGTCGATCACCTCGCGGTTGATGCCGTAGGCGTCGTCGCCCATCAGCGCCTCGCCGGACAGCTTGAGCAGCACGCGCCGATACGCGGGCTCGCGGGCGGGCGCCGCCCCGACGGCCGGGTCGTTGGCCACGGCGCGTGGCGCTGCGTTCGGCGGGTTCATCGCTTGCAGCCTCCGTTCGTTGCGCTCCGCGCGGGAAGCGCCGTGCGGTCCATCGCGCCGGCGCCGCCGTCTGGGTCGGCGCCGCGCCCCACGCTGCCTGCTACCCCTTCGCCATCGCAGCCACCTCGGCCGCGAAGTCGTCCCTGCGCCTCTCGATGCCCTCGCCGACGACGAACATCGTGAAGCCGTGCACCGTGGCGCCCTGCTGCTTGAGCAACTCGCCGACGGTCTGCTTGCCGTCGCCCTTGACGAACGCCTGCGCGGTCAGCGTCACCTCGGCCAGGTACTTCGCGACCGCGCCCTCGACCATCTTCTCGACG
>Ga0209254_10001863_pt1 | contig 19021 bp, 20 predicted proteins | sample FrelakmetDIP11DI_FD_187148 | JGI IMG/M metagenome (GOLD analysis project Ga0209254, IMG submission 187148) | Freshwater lake sediment microbial communities from the University of Notre Dame, USA, for methane emissions studies - DIP11 DI (SPAdes)... | ecosystem: Environmental > Aquatic >...
TCCATGGCTCGATACCTGCTGTTTTTTTCAAGAACTTGTGCGCTCGCGTTCGTGGCCACGATCGTCCCGCTGTCCGCATTCGCCCAGTCCGTCGAATCGGACGTGCCGCCGCCGCCGGCCGGCGCCGAGGCGCCGCGTAGCGATTTCGCGATGCCGGAGCCGGTGGGCGATGCCACCCTTTCCCGAATGAACGTCGTCGACGAGCACGACCGCTTCTCGGTCAAGTTCGGCCTGGTCGTGATGCCTGCAGATTACACGTGGTTCTCCCAGGACGACGCGAGCGTCCAGCAGGTCGGCGAACAGGACGACGAGTGGGAGGCGCGCTCGCTGCGCCTGATGGCGCGCGGGCATTTCGAGTTCCTGCGGCGCTGGAACTACATGCTGAGCTACGAGTACAACGGCTTCGACCAGGACAGCGACGACGCCGACTGGTCCACGACCGACGTCAGCCTCTCGACCGATTTTGAGGGCGTCGGCACGCTTACGATCGGCAAGATCAAGGAGCCGTTCGTCTACGAGATGGTGGGCGACGCGGCGAACCTGCCGCACCATGAGCGCCTGCTGAGCCCGTTCTTCGTGTCGCGCAACAACGGCTTGAAGCTCTCGAACACGATGCTCGACCAGCGCGGCACCTGGTCGATCGGCTGGTACAACGACTGGTACGTCGGGGGCGACAGCTTCGGCGACTCAGGGAACGATGTCGCGGCGCGGGTTACCGTCCTGCCGCTTCTGTCTGCGGATGGCTCGCAGTACCTGCACGTGGGCGCGGGCATCCGCTACTACGCCGGCGACAACGACACGCTGCGCTTCAAGGGGAAGCCTGCTTCCAATGTCGCTGACAACTACGTGGACACGGGGACGTTTGCGGGCGACCACGCGTGGAACGGCAGCCTCGAAGTCCTGTGGGCAAATCGCGGCTATTCGCTGCTCGGCGAGTACGTCCGTTCCGAGGTCCGCGCGAGCTCGGTGGGCAACCCGACGCTGGAGGGCTGGTACCTGACCGGATCCTGGATTCTTTCGGGCGAACACCGTCCGTACGACCGGAAGGCGGGGTTCGCGCGGCGCGTGATGCCGCAAGGGCACTGGGGCGCCTTCGAGCTGGTGGGTCGCGTCGGTCGCGTCGATCTCGACGACGCAGGCCTGGACGGCGGGACGATGACGGGATGGTGGGGCGCCGTGAACTGGTGGGCGTCCCGCCGCTGGAAGGCGAGCATCGGCTACGGCGACATCGAGCTCGAGCGCAGCGGCCTGACCGGCGACACGAAGACCGTCCTCGCCCGGATCCAGTGGATCTACTGAGCCGCCGTTAGATCGGGCTTGCGGGCCTTCTCTCAAGCTGGTACCTTGTTAATTAAAGGTACCTAGCGCGAGAACGCCACCGGCGATGAGTTCAGACGTCAAATTCCTCCCGATCCGCAAGGGATTGCTGGAGTTCCTGCTGCTGAAGATCATCGCCGCGGACAAGGTCTATGTCGCGGATATCCTCGGCCGCCTGGAGGGCACCGAGTTTGCGACGCAGGAAGGCACCCTCTACCCGCTGCTCAGCAAGATGCGGCGCGAGGACCTGGTCGATTACGAGTGGCAGGAATCCGGGGCGGGCCCGCCGCGCAAGTACTACCGCCTCACCGCCAAGGGCCGCACGCAGCTCGCCGAGCTCAACGACTACTGGCGCGAAATCAACCGCACGATCCAGAAACTGGAACGGTAGAACCCATGAACAAAGTCACCACCGTCAATCTCAACGGCCGCGCCTACCAGGTCGAGGAGCAGGCCTTTGATGCCCTGCGCGCCTATCTCGACGAGGCAGCACGGCTGCTCGCCGACGACCCGGACTGCAAGGAGATCATGGCCGACCTCGAGCAGGCGATCGGCGACAAGGGCTCGCGCTGTCTCGGTCCCGGCAAGAACGTGCTGGGCGAGACGGAGATGAAACAGATTCTCGCGGAGATGGGCCCGGTCGAGACCGGTGGCGAGACGACGGGCGCCGCGCATGACGTGGGTGCCAGCGCCGCCACCGGGCCGAAACGCCTTTACCTGGTCAAGGAAGGGGAGATGATCGCGGGCGTTTGCAATGGGCTGGCCGCCTACTTCGGCGTCGACCCGACGCTCGTGCGACTGATTTTCGTGGTGCTGCTGGTGCTCAGCTCCGGCCTCCTGGGCATCGCCTACCTCGTGCTCATGTTCGTCGTGCCGACCGCGAAGACCGCCGAGGAACGCGCGGCCGCTCGCGGGCTGCCCTTCAACGCGCAGGAGCTCGTCGAGCAGGCGAAACAACACTACGCAGACCTCAAGGACAGCCACCAGCGCTGGCGCGACCGGCGACAGCACAGGAAGGAGCGTGCGTTCTGGCGCTCCGGCGAAAAACGCGCCTGCGAGGAGCCGCAGTCCCGCCCTTTTGACGGGCCGCAACCCGGGTACGGCGCCCGGGTTGCGGCGGGTATCGTCCTGCCGTTGATCAGCGTGATCTCCGCGGCGCTGACCGTGGCCTCGATCTTCGCGGGGGTCTCACTGCTGACCACGGGCGGGATCCTCGGCTGGAGCCCGCCCCTGGACGTGCCGCCGTGGGTTGCGTTGCTTGCGGTAATCGTCGCCTATGCGCTGCTGGCGGCGCCGCTGCGCGCCGTGCGCAACGCCTCTTACGAGGCGCTGGGTCCTCGCCGCGGCTGGTTCATGTTCTGGGACGGCGTGCTGTGGCTGGCACTCGTGATACTCGCCTGGTGGATCGCCGCGCACTACCTGCCGGGCGTCGGCGAGTTTTTCCAGCACCTGTTCCACGACTGGCGCGACTATCCGTACGACTTCGCGCGCGCGATCGCACAGGAAGGCTAGCCGCTGCGGTATGGTTGCGGCATGAACATTTCCATTCGCGCGGCGGCGCTTTCCGCCGGTGTCCTGTGCTTTCTGGCCTCCGTCGCGGCGCATGCCGGGGACGGCGATGCGGAAATCGACCGCCTGGTCACCGAGCTGGGCCTGCGCGAATCGGCTGTCGCGCTGCGCGACCGGCCGGGCTGGGCCCCGCCGAAGAAGGTCGTGCTGATGGGCGCCGACGCGGTGCGTGCGGCATGGATGCAGGAGGCTGCGCCCGGGGTCGAGATCGTCGGTGCGGCTGATCGCGCCGCGGCCGTGCGCGAGGCGGCGGAGGCCGACGTGATCATCGGCGAGTGCGTTCCTGAGGTGATCGCGGCAGGGCCGCGCATCCGCTGGGTGCAGCGCATGTACGCCGGTGTCGAGCGCTGCGTCGCGATCCCCGCCTTCGTCGAGCGCGGCATAGTGCTCACCAACATGCAGAAGGTCGCCGGTTCGGTGATGGCCGAGCACGTGCTCGCCCTGATGTTTGGCCTGACGCGCGGCCTCGCGGACTACCTGCCGGCCCAGGCGAAAGGCGAGTGGGCCAACGAGGCCGTGCCCGAGAGCCGGATGTGGGAAGTGAAGGGCCGCACGATGCTGGTTGTAGGCCTCGGCGGCATCGGCACCGAGGTTGCGAAGCGTGCGCACGCGCTCGGCATGACGGTGATCGCAACCCGGAACTCCGGCACCGACGGTCCGGACTACGTCGCCGAGGTGGGCCTCGCGGACAAGCTGCTGCCGTTCGCCGCGCGAGCCGACGTGATCGTCAGCACGCTGCCGCTGACGGCCGAGACCAAGGGGCTCATGAACAAGGCCTTCTTCGACGCGGCGAAGCGCGGCGCGCTGTTCATCAATGTCGGTCGCGGCGGCACCGTCGTCACGGACGACCTGGTCGCGGCGCTGAACGACGGACGCCTCGGCGGTGCCGGCCTCGACGTCACGGATCCCGAGCCGCTGCCGCCGGACCACCCGCTATGGCGGGCGCCGCACGTGATCATCACTCCGCACGTCGCCGCCGCACTCGAAGGCAACGAAGCCCCGCGCTGGATCCTGGCGCGCGAGAACCTGCGCCGCTACGTCGCAGGCGACAAGCTGCTGTCGGAAGTGGACGTGAAGAAGGGCTACTGAGTGTCGAACCGCACGCTGCGGCTCGACGACCGCACCTACGAATACCTGCTCGCCCACTCGCTGCGCGAGGACCCGCGCCTGGCGGCGCTGCGGGCGGAGACCGCCTCGCACCCGCAGGTCAACATGCAGATCGCGCCGGAGCAGGGCCAGTTCATGCAGATGCTGGTGCGGCTCACCGGCGCGCGGCGCGCGATCGAGGTCGGCGTCTTCACCGGCTACTCCAGTCTGGCCGTGATGCTCGCGATGCCGCCGCAGGGCCGGCTGCTCGCGCTCGACGTCAGCGAGGAATTCACGGCCGTCGCGCGGCGCCACTGGCAGGCCGCAGGCGTCGCGGACCGCATCGAGCTGGTCATCGCGCCGGCCGCGGCGACGCTCGATGCCCGCCTGGCACGCGGCGAGGCAGGGCAGTACGACTTCGCCTTCATCGACGCCGACAAGGCGGGCTACCTCGGCTACTACGAGCAGCTCCTGAAGCTGCTGCGACCGGGCGGGCTGATCGTCGTCGACAACACGCTCTGGAGCGGCGAGGTCGCGAACCCGGAGAACCGCGAGCCGAACACGGTGGCGCTGCGCGCGTTCAATGACGCGCTGCACCATGACCCGCGCATCGACCTCGCGCTGCTGCCGGTGGGGGACGGGCTGACGCTCGCGCGACTGCGCGAAAGGACTTGATCCGGCGCCGCCTGCGGCGCGTATGATCGGGCGAGACAATCCACAAGGGGGTTCCGTCATGAACAGGATTCATGTTGCCCCGCCGGTTGCGCTGGCGTTGCTCGTCCTGCTCGCAGGCTGCAAGGCCGCCGCGCCGCCCGAGGAGTTTCCGCAGGCCGCCGCCGATGCCTGGCTCGGCTCGTTCAATGGCGGCGATGTCGCCGGGCTCGTGCTCTCCTACACCGCCGATGCCAGGCTCCTGCCGCCGGACGAGCCGCCCATTTCGGGTCCCGAGGCCATCGAGGCGTTCTGGCAGGCCTATGGCCCGGGCCAGGTGCGCCTTGAACAGGGCGACGTGGAGTCGACGAAAATTGGCGAGATCTGGTTCCGCGAGGGCGCCTACAAGGCGCAGTTCACGGGCGAGGGCGAACCGCGGGTCGGCAAGTTCATCGAGCTGTGGAAGCAGGAAAACGGCAACTGGCTGATGTACCGGCAGATCTGGAATCGCAACGCGCCGCTCGCCGATGAACCTGCGTGACTACGTCGAGGCGATCCTCCCCGAGTGGGAGCGCTGGTATCCCAGCCTCTTCGACGCCGCCGCGGACCTCGGCGTAATCCGCGCCCGCGTCTGCCCGCCGTCGCAGCTGTTGCTGTCGCGCCGCCATGCCGCGATCCGCGACGAGGCGGTGCAGTCCTTCCGCGAGCGCTGGAACGCGGTGGAGCCGGAGGAGACCGACTAGCGCGGGCAGGCGTTCAGCGCTCGCCCTGCCGGCCGGCGCCGACAACGCGCCAGTCGCCACCGTCGCGCGCGAGCCGGATGTCGAGGCGCTCGATGTCCGCGGCGAGATCCCAGTCCGAGTCCGTCCTTGCCTCGCGGCCGAGCATGCCGACGGTCACCTGCACGCGCGCCTGTTCCGTGCCCTCGAGCTCGATCGAGTCGATGCGCGTGACGAGGTTCACCGACGGGTGCGCGACCAGCCAGGCGTGCAGGAAGTTGCGGATGTCCGAGGCATCGCGCCCGCTCGCGTCCCGGTAGTCGTCGGCAACGAGGGCGCGAAGTTCTCCGGCATCGCGGGCCTCGGCGAGGGTCTCGACCTCAGCCACCAGCGCGCGAAGCTCTTCCTCCGGCGTGCCCGAGGGGCCGCAGGCGGTGCAGGCGAGTACGGCGATGAGCGAAAGGCTATGCAGGCATCGTCTCCCACTGTGGCAGGGCATCCGTGATCTCGTCCCACGGCGCCTTGCTGCCGACGAAGATGTGGCTCGTGGCCGGGATGCCCGGGTCGTCGTCGAGGCTGCCGCAGGGCGCGACGGCGTAACCTGTCGAGGCCACGACCCGCGGCACGGCGCCGCCGCAGCAACGGCAGAACGCCTGTCCGAAGCGCTTTGCGCCGGGGAGCGCGTAGTTCACGACCTCGCCTGCGCCGGATAGCCAGCGCAGCTGCTCGCCCTTGAAGAAGGCGTTCGTTGCGTGTGCGGCGCTGCGCGCACGTCGGCAGCGCGAGCAGTGGCAGTGATGGACGCGCTCGGGCTTGCCGGTGAATTCCCACGCGACCGCGCGACACAGGCAACGGCCCTGCACGATGCCGGGTTTCGCCACAGGGCGCGGATTGTCGACGGACTCGCCGTCCTCGAAGCCCGGTGGGAAGCCGGCGCACCGCGGCAGCGCGTCGGTGATCGGGAACCAGTCCATGCCCGAGGCGGCGAACATGTGCAGCTCCGGCCTCCGGCCCGGGTCGCCCTCGAGATTTCCCGCGGGGATGAAGGCCATGCCGATCTCGGGCAGCACAGTCGGGGCAACCGAGCCGCAGGTCCGGCAGAACGGCCGCAGGCCTTTCGCGGAGGAGTGATAGACGGTGATCGCGTCTTCCCCCGTCCACCAGCGGAAACTGTCCGCCGCGCCGGTCAGGAAGGTCGCGAACATGGCGCCGTGGTGCTTGCGGCACATCGAGCAGTGGCAGTGCACCATCCCGTCGAAGGGGCCGGCCTCGAACTGCACGGCTCCGCACAGGCAGCTTCCCCGGTTCATAATGATGGCAACCTTACGGGAGGTTTCGCGCGTATGTATACATTGTATTGGTCACCGGGCACGGCGAGCCTGTGCGTGCACTGGATGCTGATCGAGCTCGGCGAGCCGCACGAGCTGGTGAAAGTGGACATCGAGGCCGGCGAGCACCGCAGGCCCGAGTACCTCAAGCTGAACCCCGGCGGCGTGGTCCCGACGCTCCTCATCGGCGGCAAGCCGCTCGGCGAATCGGCCGCGCTGTGCATGATCCTGGCGGAGCGTCATCCGCAGGCGGGTTTTGCCGTTCCGGTCGAGCACGAACAGCGCGCGGCCTACATCAGCTGGCTGTTCTTCCTGTCGAACACGCTGCAGACCGCGTACCACAACTGGTTTTACCCGGACCAGCCCGCGGGCCAGGCCGCCGTGGAATCGGTGAAGGCTTCCGCCCGCCGGCGCATCGAGTCCTGCCTCGAACGCGTCGACCGCCAGATCGCCGCCTCCGGCGCCTACCTGCTCGGCGATCGCGTGACCGCGGCCGACTTCGTGACGACGATGCTGATGCGCTGGGCGCGCAACATGCCGAAGCCCGCAACCGAGTGGCCGGCGATCGCGGGCTACGTCAAACGCATGAAGTCGCGCCCCTCGTTCAAGACCCTCTACGAGCGCGAGGGCCTCACCGAGTGGAGTTGAAGGGGACGCACCCCTTCACCAATATGAAGGGGTGCGTCCCCTTCAATTCAGAAGAACGTGTAGGTCAACGACAGCGAAATCGTGTCGAGCTTCTCGTCCCCCGCGATCGGGAACTGCTCGTACTCGAGGCGCGCCCCGAAGCTCCAGAACCTCGCCTGGATGCCGGCGCCCCAGGCAAAGTCCAGGTCGTCGTCGCTGCCATTGAAGCCGGTGGTGTCCAGGTCGACCTGCCAGGAAGTGACGCCCGCCTTGGCGAACAGGTCGATGATCGGGAAGTCGATGTAGCCGACGGCGAAGCCGGAGATCGTTTCCGCGCCGAGGCGCGTGTCCGGCGGAACGAGCGCATCCCCGTGATCGATGTAGTTCAACTCGACCCCGAAGTTGTCGAACGGCCGCCAGCCGACAATCAGCTTGAGGCCGCTGTCCTCGTCGTCGAAGCCGTCGAGATTGCCGGGATCCGGGAGGCCGTAGTCGCTCTGCGCGTAACCCGCGCCAAGGTAGATGCCGTTGTCCGCGGCCTGCGCGAGCGGCGCGAGGCCGGCGAGCAGCGCAGCAGCGGTGATGTGTCGAAGCATGGGGAACTTCTTGTCCAGTCAGACGCGCACCCTAAACTGGGACGTTCACCTTTTCATAAAGGTGAACGTCCCATTTTGCAGACACTGGAAAGACCGCTCAGCCCTTTGCGGGTTCCCGTGACTTGATGACGGGCGTCACGTTCTGGATGCCGCAGGCGAACTCGAGCAGGGCCTCGCCGATCGTGCCTGTCTGGACTTTCTCCCAGGTGCGCAGCAGGTTGGTCGAGTGCTCGGGTTGGTCCCGGTCGGTCTGCAGGTTGTTCCACTTGTAGAAGAACACGCCGCGCGTCGAGCGCGTCCGGTGCTTGCAGTCCCAGTCGTCGTGACTCAGCGCGCTCTGGTGCGCGAGCGGCTGTTGCGGGTGCTTGTTCTCGATCCGCATCCACATCGTGACGATGTCGCCGTCGCGCACGGCCTCGTGCCGGGTCGCGAAGTACACGACCTCGGGATAGGTCTCGATCCACTCCCATTCCATGCGGCCCTGCAGCTCGAGTTGCTTCACCCACGCGTTGCCGGTGCCCTTCATGGGCACGGTGGTGATCTGCGCGAGCGCCGGGAAGGCGGCGATCAGGAGCAACGCTGCGAGGCTGGCGATTCGGCGCTTCATGGTGACTTGGATGCTCCGCTGGCAGCCGGGGTTCCAAATTATCAGCCGAGGATTGCCTCGCGTCGATAAAGCCGGCCGGCGTACAGTGTCGGACGGAGGCGGGCGCGCGTTTCCACGGAAAGGGTGAAGCCCATGACATTTGCGACCGCATGGTGCGAGCGAGCAGTTCCACTGGCCTGTGCCGCCGCAATGGCCCTGGTGGCCGTCGTCTGCCATGACGCAGTAGCCGAACTGCCGGCGGCAGCAACCACGCCCGTGGCGCCCGAACCCGGCGCAGAGTTCGTGGCCTTGCTGCAGGAGTTCACGCGGGGGCATTTTCGGCGCATGCCGAGCGCCGCGGTCAACAGCGGCCTGCACGCGTATGATGGCCGGCTGCCCGATTTCAGCCCCGAGGGCGTCGCCGAGCGCGTGGCCTGGCTCGAAGCCATGCGCGAGCGCAATGCAGCCATCGACGTCGAACGCCTGCCGGCGCGCGACCGGCTCTATCAGGCCTTCCTCGGTGTCGAGATCGATACCCAGCTCTTCAATTTCCGCGTGCTGCGCGTGCACGAAAACAACGCCTGGTACGACTACCTGGCGCTCGATCCCAATGTCTACGTGGCACTCGACTACGCGCCGCTTGCCGAGCGCCTGGCGGCCTACCTGCGGCACGTGCAAGCCTTGCCATCGGTGCTGGACGGGATGCAGCGGACACTGCGCCCGATGCCTTCCGGGCACGCGGAGGCGATGCGTGACTACCTGGCGGGCCTCGCCACGTTCGTGCGCACAGTGCCGGAGCAGGTTTTCGCGCCGATCGGCGATGCGCGACAGCTGGCGGCGATGCGAGAGGCCAATGCCGGCGCGGCGCAGGCGCTGGATGCGCTGGCACACTGGGTGGACGCGCAACCGCGCGACGAGCGCTTTGCGCTCGGTGCGCAAGCATATGCGGAGCTGTTGTGGTCGCTGGAGCGCATCGACACGCCGGCGCCGATGCTGCAGGCTCTCCTGCAACGGGACCTCGAGCGAAACATGCAGGCGCTGTTGGAAGCATGCGCCCGGTTCGCGCCCGGAACCCCGACTGTCGAGTGCCGCACCCGGGTGGCGGCGCGCAAGCCGCCCGACGGCCCGCTGCAGGCCGCTACGCGTCAGGCAGCCCTGCTGCGCGAGCGCATGGAGCAGCGGCGCCTGGCCACCATTCCCGCGGGGCTGGAAGTCGTCGTCGCCGAGTCACCACCGCAGTGGCGTTCCAGCAGTCCGTACATTGCCGTTCCCGGCGCGCATGAAACTGCTGCGCCGTCGGTGTACTACCTGCCGACTCCGGATCCCGGCTGGCCGGTGCAGGAGCAGCGGGACTTCATGCTCTCCGAGTCCGACCTGATGAGCGTCACGGCGCATTGCGTGTGGTCGGGGCATATCCTCGAGTCGGCGCGCTCCAACCGCTCGGGCAATCCGCTGGCGCCCTTCGCCTACAGCTACGGTTACACCGAGGGCTGGTCGCATTACAGCGAAGAGATGATGCTGCACGAAGCGCTCGACAACGACCCGGAATTGGCCATCGGCCAGCTGCAGAATGCCCTGCTGAACGACGTGCGCGCGCTGGCCTCCATCGGCGTGCACACGCAGGGCATGACCATCGACGCCGCCGAGCGGATGTTCCTCGAACTCGCGTTCAGCGATCCGCAGAGCGCCCGGCAGGAGGCCGTTCGCGCCACCTTCGATCCGGGCTATGCGCTCTATGCGCTTGGCAAGCTGATGGTGGTGAAACTGCGCGACGACTGGCTCGCGCTGCATCCCGGCGCATCACTCGGGGAATTCCACGATGCATTCCTGAGCTACGGCACCTCGCCGCTGCGCCCGCTGCGCAAGATCATGCTCGGCGCGGCCGATGACGGCGAGCTGTTCTGACGCGGAATATCGCCGCGCTCGCCCAGGCGATATCAGCCGAGGATCGCCTCGCGTCGATAAAGCCGGCCGGCCAGCCAGGCGAGCGCGAACCCGAGCGCGAGGCAACTCCCCGCCGCGAGCGCAGCCCAGGCGGCCGGCAGCGGCTCGCCGCGGATAAGGCCCTGGATCAGCAGGTGCTGCGCGAGCGAGGGCACCAGCATCAGAGGCGCCTGCGGCTGGACCGAGAGCACGCTCGCGATCGCGATCGGCACCGTCGGCACCAGCAGCACGATGCCGAGCCAGGACTGGGCTTCCTTGTAGGTGCGCGTGAACGAGGCGACCACGGTCAGGATCGCCGCCGCCACCAACGCGAACGGCGCGACCGCCAGGAACACGCGCGTAACCACGGCAGGCCCGAAGTCCACGGACATGCCGAAAGTCTCGAGCGGCACGGCCTTCAGTGACACCGCGATCGCTGCAGCCACCAACGCGAGCGCCGCCAGCATCATCACCGTGGTCGCCGCGATCTTGCCGTAGATCAGGTGCTCGCGGACCACGGGCAGTGTCAGCAGCGATTCCAGCGAACCGCGCTCGCGCTCGCCCGCGGTCGCGTCGATCGCGAGGTAGAGCCCGCCCATCAGCGTCGCGAACAGGATCACGTAGCTCAGCATGCCGAGCAGCAGCGTGGCGCGCGCCGAAGGCGTTGAGACATCCACGTCGTCGATGACGACCGGGTGCACGACCGTCGGCGAAATTCCGCGCGCCAGCAGGCGCAGGCTCGCGACCCGCCCGGAGTACCCGGCGACGACCGCCGCGATGCGCCCGGCGCGTTTTCCGGCCTCGGAGTCCGAGCCGTCGGAGTAGAGCTGCACTGCCGCGGGTTTGCCCGCGGCGAAGCGCTCGCCGAAGGCCTCCGGCACGCGCAGCACGACCAGGTCGTTCTGTTCCGTGATCCACGCGCGGATATCGGCGTCGGTGCCTTCGCGCAGGCTGATATCGAGCCCGTTCTCGCGCAGGTGCTGCACGAGGTTCGGCGCCGCCGCGGCGTTCGCGACGGTGACGGGCACGAGCTCATCCTGGGTCGCAACTGAGCGCGCGAGCGCGAGCTTGAGCAACAGGATGAAGAACAGCGGCGCGAGCACCGGGCCGATCAGCAGGCTGTTCACCAGCGTGCGCCGGTCGCGCAGGGTCTCGCGCAGTTCCTTCAGCATCACCGTGCGGATGGCGTGGATCATTCGAGCCCCCGGGCGTCGCCGATGGCGGCGACGAAGGCGTCCTCGAGCGTCGCGGAGCCGAAGCGCGCGCGTAGCGCCTCCGGCGTGCCGGCGGCGACCACCCGGCCCTTGTCCACGATCACGATGTCATCGCATAGCGCGGCGACTTCCTGCATGACGTGGCTCGAGAACAGGATGCAGTGCCCGGCGCCGCGCAGCTTCTGGATCAGCGCCCGCAGGGCGCGCGTCGCCATGACGTCGAGTCCGTTCGTGGGCTCATCGAGCAGCAGGTTCTTCGGTGCGTGCACCAGCGCACGCGCGAGCGCGACCTTGATCCGCTCGCCCTGCGAGAAGCCTTTCGCACGGCGGTCGGCGATCGCGCCGAGGTCGAGTTCCGCGATGAGTTCCTCGATGCGGCGCGCGAGCGTGGCGCCGTCGAGACCGTGCAGCCGGCCGAAGTAGGCGATGTTCTCGCGCGCGGTGAGCTGCGGGTAGATGCCGGCGCCATGCGGCAGCACGCCGATCCGGCGGCGCGCGGCCAGCGGATCCGCCTGAACATCCACGCCGTCGATTGCGGCCGTGCCGGCGTCGGGCCGGAGCGCGGTATAGAGGATGCGCAGCGTCGTGGACTTCCCGGCGCCATTCGGGCCGAGCAGGCCCGTGATCCGCCCGTCCAGCGCTTCGAAGCCGACGTCGTCCACGGCGCGCACGGCGCCGAAGCAGCGCGCGAGCCCTTCAACGCGGATCATGGCGCGCTCCCGCTGAAGGAGAGAAAGAAGGGCGCGGGCCCGATCGTCGCGACGCAGGCGTCGTCGAGCGTGGCCGCCGAGCCGGCGTCGATGAACTGGCGCAACAGCCGCTGCACGCAGGGCAGGCCCGTCACGCCGTGGCCCTGGCCCGGGACGACGACATGACGGCCGTTCCGGAAGCCCTTTGCCGCCATCTCGCCATGGGTCGCCGGCGTTGCCGGGTCGAATTCGCCGGAGAGCAGCAGCGCCGGCACGGCGGAATCGAGCGGCTCCGCGAAATCCGCGTCCACCGGCCCGCGCGGCCAGACCGCGCAGATCGCCTCCATGCCGTCCACCATCAGCGGCCCGATCGCCGTCGCCTCGAGAGGCTGCCGGTCCACGGCGCCCGCAAAGCGTGGCACGTCCTCGGAGCAGACGACGGAATGGTGCATGCCCATCGCGATCATGGAGTCGAGTTCCGGGCCCAGCATCTCGGCCTGCGCGGCGAGCGGTCCGTAGTTGCCGAGCGTCGCCGCTTCGTGGACCAGCAGCGGCAGCAACGACGCCGTCCCGGGCGAATAGACGAGCATGCGTGCCATGGTCACGAGGTGCGCCCGCGTCACCGCGACGGGCCTGCGCTCGCCGGTGACCGGATCGGCGAGCGAGATCGTGACCGGGCCGCGGCGCAGCGTGGTGTCGAGGCGTGCGAACTGCTGCGCGAGTTCGGGAAAGCGCGCGTTGCAGGCCGGGTCGGCCGCGCAACGGTCGAACACACGCTCGAGCGCGCGTTGCGACTCGATCGCGATCTGCGGAATGAGCGCGATTGCCGGCGGGACGACCCCGTCGAGCACGACGGCGCGCGAGCGGTCCGGGAAGCGGCGCGCGTAATGCTGCGCGACGCGCGTGCCGTAGGAGCCGCCGAAGACGTTGATCTCTGCGTAGCCGAGCGCCGCGCGCACGGCGTCGAGGTCGCCGACGGCGATGCTGGTGGTGTAGAACTCCGGCCGGCCGGGCAGGCGGGCCAGGCAGTCGCGCGCGAGCTTGGCGAGTTCGGCGGGCGGGATCTCGCCGCTCTGGAGCGCGTCATCCGGCATGGCGCAGTCGAGCCGGTTGGAATCGCCCGTGCCGCGCTGGTCCACGAGTACGAGGTCGCGCTCGCGGCGCACGCCCGCGAATGCGCCGAGAATCGGCGCGTAACCCTGGATCGAGCCCTGGCCCGGGCCGCCCGCGATCAGGAAGAGCGGATCGGGCTTCGCCCGGGTCGCGACCGCGGGTACGACCGCGATCGCGAGGCGGATCTTCTTGCCCTGAGGGTCGGCCGGATTCTCGGGCACCTCGAGCCCGCCGCAGCGCGCCTCGGTGGAGGTCAACCCGTCGAAATCGGCGATGCGGCAGGGCGCGAGGTCGATCAGCGATTGCGCATCGAGCGTGGCGGGACCGAGCATCGCGCTGAAAACGAAGGCGGCGATCAGCTCGGCGCAGAAATGATTGCGGTCACGCATTGCGGTTATACATCCCTCATGACTCCTCTAGTATCATCGCGCCCGCTATGGAGCGCTACGACGTCATCGTCATCGGCGGTGGCCACGCCGGCACCGAGGCGGCCCTCGCGGCGGCCCGGATGGGCGCGTCGACGCTCCTCGTGACGCAGAGCCTGGCGACGGTCGGCCAGATGAGCTGCAACCCGGCGATCGGCGGCATCGGCAAGGGCCACCTGGTACGCGAGATCGACGCGATGGGCGGTGCGATGGCGCTGGCCGCCGACCGCGCCGGCATCCAGTTCCGCACCTTGAACGCGAGCAAGGGTCCGGCCGTGCGCGCGACCCGCGCCCAGGCGGACCGCACGCTTTACAAGAATGCCATCCGCGCGATGCTGGAATCGCAGCCGAGCCTCGCGCTGCGCGAAGCGGAAGTCGCCGACCTCGTCGTCGAAGGCGGGCGCGCGGCCGGCGTCGTCACGACGGACGGCTCGACCGTCACAGCGCGCGCGGTCGTGCTGACTGTCGGCACCTTCCTCGGCGGGCGGATCCACGTCGGGCTTGAGAGCACGGAGGGCGGCCGGGTCGGCGACAAGCCATCCAACGCGCTCGCCGCGCGCCTGCGCGAACTGCCCTTCGCGGTCGGGCGCCTGAAGACCGGCACGCCGCCGCGCCTCGATGGCCGCACGCTCGATTACACCGTCATGCGCCCGCAGCCCGGCGACGAGCCGCGGCCGGTGTTTTCCTTCCTCGGCCGCCGCGAGGATCACCCGGCGCAGGTGAACTGCCACATCACCGCGACCAACGCGCGCACCCACGAAATCATCCGCGGCGCGACCGACCGCTCACCGATGTTCACCGGACTCATCGAGGGCGTCGGCCCGCGTTACTGCCCTTCCGTCGAGGACAAGGTCGTGCGATTCGCGGCGAAGAATTCGCACCAGATCTTCGTCGAGCCGGAAGGGCTCGACACCGACGTCGTCTACCCGAATGGCATCTCGACCAGCCTGCCTGCCGACGTGCAGCTTGCCTTCGTGCGTACCATCGCCGGTTTCGAGCGCGCCGAGATGACGCGCCCCGGCTACGCGATCGAATACGACTACTTCTGCCCGAAGGGGCTGCGCGAGACGCTCGAGACGAAGGCACTCGCGGCGCTCTTCTTCGCGGGCCAGATCAACGGCACGACCGGCTACGAGGAGGCGGCGGCGCAGGGCCTGCTCGCCGGCGCAAACGCGGCGTTGCTCGTCGCGGAAAAGCCGTCCTGGTCGCCGCGCCGGGACGAGGCCTACCTCGGCGTGCTGGTGGACGACCTCATCACGCGCGGGGTCATGGAGCCGTATCGCATGTTCACCAGCCGCGCCGAGCACCGGCTGCTGCTGCGTGAGGACAACGCCGACGAGCGCCTCACGCCCGTCGCGCGCGAAATGGGACTCGTCGACGATGCGCGCTGGGATTTCTTCTCGGCGAAGCGCGACGCAATCGCGGCGGGCCGCGTGCCCGCGAACGCCGACGATCGCCTCGCCGAGCAGGTCGCGCGCGGGCTCGAGGCGCGCGAGAAATACACCGGCTACATCGAGCGCCAGCACGCCGAGGTGGAGCGCCAGCGCCGGAACGAGGAAACGCGCCTGCCCGCGGAGATCGACTACGCCGCGATCGCGGGCCTCACGCACGAGGCGCGCCAGCGCCTCATCGAGTCGCGACCCGGTACGCTTGGCCAGGCCTCGCGCCTGCCGGGCATCACGGCGGCGACCCTCTCGATCCTGCTCGTGCACCTGCGAAAGCGCGCGCGGGCCGCATGAAGTTCTTTCGCCCCGCATCCATGTTGCTTGCGGTCATGGCGGCTCTGCCCTCGCATGCCGGGGCCGACGACCGCGCGCGCGTCACGGCGCTGGCGGATCGCTACGTCGAGGAGTTCCAGAAGAATTTCCCGTTGTCCTACGGCTTCTCCGGCCTGCCCACGAAGCGCAGCGACGGAGTCGACCTCAATTCACCTGCGGACATCGCGCGCTGGCAGGCTCAGCTGGCTGGCATGGCCGATGAACTCGCAACCATCGATCCCGCTGAGTTCGCCACCGCTCCGGAATGGGTCACCTGGCAGTTCCTCGATCACGCCTTCAAGCAGGCGAGGCTGACCAAGGTCTGCCGCAGTGAGCTGTGGAGCGTCTCGGCGCTCGGTTGGCAGGCGTCGTTGTCGCAGATCGCAGGCATCCAGCCGGTGGGATCGGACGAGGCGCGCGCGCAGGCGCTCTCGCGCTGGCGCGCATTCGGGCCGTGGATGGACCAGGAGATCGAGAATCTCCGGGAAGGCAAGCGGCTCGGCTACCTCGCCACCGCTGCGGCGACCAGCTCGACGCTGGGCCAGCTCGACCAGATGCTCGCGCAGGCGCCCGGCGAATCGCCGCTCATGGAACCGGCCACGCGCGACGGGACGCCGGCCTTCGCCGCCGAGTGGAAGGCAGTGATCGACGGCACGCTCTGGCCCGCGCTCAAGCGCTACCGCGATTTCCTGCGCGACGAGTACCTGCCCCACGCGCGCCAGTCGCCGTCCATCGCCGGCATGCCGGACGGGCGCGAGTGCTACCGTGGCCTGATCTTCGCGATCACCACCGTGGATGCGGATCCGGAGTCGCTGTTCGAGATTGCGCAGGCGCAGGTGGAACGCGAGCACAAGATCGCCGTCGACCTCGGGCGAAAGCTGTACGGTGAACGGGCGACCGACTGGAAGACGCTGGGCGAACTCATGCGGGCCGACCCGCGCGAGCGGTTCGCGTCGACCGAAGAGGTGCGCGAATTCACGCAGCGCACCTACGAGCGGGCGGAGGCCGCGGCCGCCAGGATGGTGCTGACGCCCCCCGCCGGGAAAGTCGTGCTGCAGCCGTTTCCGGAATTCCAGCAGGCGAGCGCGCCGGGCGGCCAGTACCTTCCGGCGGCCGACGACGGCAGCCGGCCGGCGACCTACTTCTACCGCAACGTCGTCGATGACCTTTACCGCTCGTCGCTGCAGAACGTGATCCTGCACGAGACGCTGCCGGGCCATCACCTGCAGATCCAGTTCCTCGCTGAGCACGGGCGCAAGGGCAATCACCCGGTCTCGCGGCTGCTCTATTTCAGCGGCCCGGGCGAGGGCTGGGCGACCTACGCGGAGGATTTCGCGCAGGAACTCGGGCTCTACGACTCCGACCGCGACTACATCGGCCGCCAGATGGGTTCGATCTCGCCGATGATGGTCGTCGACCTCGGCATGCAGGTGAAAGGCTGGACGCCTGAGCAGGCGACCCTGTACCTGCAGGAAGGGATGCCGATGCGCCCGCCGCAGCGGGCGGCGCAGTCGGTCGCGCTGATCAGTAGCCTGCCTTCCTTCGTGCTGTCGTATCCACTCGGCGGGATCAAGTGGCAGGCGATGCGGGCGCGCGCCGAGCAGGAACTGGGCGAGAAGTTCGACGTCCGCGCCTTCCACCAGGTGCTGCTCGAGGACGGGATGCTGCCGTTCTCCGCGCTCGAGGCGAAGCTCGACCGGTGGATCGCGAGCCAGTGAAGCCCTCGTTACCGTCTGGCTGCTTTCAACCGATCTTCAGCCGGCCTAACTCGTTGAGCACGCGATCGAGGTCGGGCCGACCGCGATAGCCGCGCTCCGCGAACTTCGCACGCACGACCTGCGCGCGGTCCAGGACGAAAATGATCGGCTGTGGCACGCCGAAGATTTCACTGTCCGGACCGTAGGCCGGGTCGCGGATGCCGAGCGATTGCACCACGGCGCCGTCTGGGTCGGCGAGCATCGTGTAGCCGATCTTCTGCTTGCGATGGAACTCGGCGATCTCGGTGACGGAGTCGACGCTCACCGAGACGACGGCGAGACCGAGCGCCTCGAACTGTCGCAGCCGGCCGCTCACGTCGGCCAGCTGGCGCATGCAGTACGGGCACCAATCGGCGGAGCGCACGAATACGACGACGGTGGCCTTGGCGCCCTGCAACTCGGCGAGGTCCCGCTTCACCCCCGCCTGGTCCTGCAGGTTCAGGGCCGAAGGAAATCGTGCGCCGATGGCTGGGCCAGGCGCAGTCCACGACTCTTCCGCCTGGCCCGTGACCACGCCGAAGGCCAGCGCCACCAGGAGGAAGAAGCCGGCTGACAGACGTCGTGGGTTCATGAATGCGCCTCGTCCGGCCGATGGCCGGGAAGTAACATAGAAGACCTGCGGAGACGGCCGTTTATTTCGCGAGGGAGCAAGCGTGGGCAAGAAAGGCTTCTACGATTTCAAGGTAGACGGGCTCGACGGCAGCGCGGACCTGCTCGCGGGCCTGAAGGGCAAGGTCGTGCTGGCGGTAAACGTCGCGAGCCGCTGCGGCCTGACGCCGCAGTACACGGACCTCGAGGGCCTGCACGAGGAGCTCGCGGGCGAGAACTTCGCCGTCATCGGCTTTCCCTGCAACCAGTTCGGTGCGCAGGAGCCGGGAAGTGCCAAAGACATACAGACGTTCTGCGCGGCGAATTACGGCGTGACCTTCCCGATGAGCGCGAAGTTAGAGGTCAACGGCGCCGGCCGCCACCCGCTCTACGCCTGGCTCACCGATCCCGCCAACGGCCACTCCGGCGACATCGAGTGGAATTTCGAGAAATTCCTGATCGGCCGCGACGGCCAGCTCCTCAACCGCTATGCGCCGACGGTCAAGCCGCGCGACAACGGCCTCATGAACGATATCGCGGCCGCCCTGTGAGGCGTGCGGCGGCGATCGCCGCGACGCTCGCACTCGCCACGCCGGTCGCCGCGCAAGAGACAGTCATTTGCTCCGGCCTCGCCTACGAGATCGCGCGGCGCTTCGTCGGTACCTGGCAGGAATTCGCTGTCACCGCCGACGGCGAGCAGCTCGCGGGACGACTCGACACGACGCTGGAGGCAGGAGGTTGCGCCATCACGCAGGTCTTCACCGGCGCGGACGGCGCGTTCAGTTTCCGTTCGCTCGGCTACGTAGAAGCGCAGACCGGCCAGTGGAACGAGACCTATGTGCTCAGCAACGGCCGCGTGGCGGGTTATCGCTGGGGCCTCGATGGCGAGGAAGTCGTGATCGATCGCATCACCGGCGGCGATCCTGCGACGCGCCGGCGCCTGCGCGTGACGTTCGAAAGCGCCGACGCCTATCGCGTGCTCGAGGAAACGACGCCGGCCGATGCCGAGGCGTGGACCACCGGCATCGTGACGATGACGCGGAGGATCGCGGCCGCGCCCTGAGCGCGGCCGCAAC